>JADMIO011701106.1_pt1 | contig 55029 bp, 59 predicted proteins | sample 8958161 | NCBI WGS metagenome assembly JADMIO01 (sample SAMN16585339, study PRJNA669376) | soil metagenome | isolation source: Crop rotation soil | place: USA: Cullars Rotation, Alabama | collected 2011
GGGACCGATGGGGCGGCACTCGACCGTTCCGAGCAACTGGCAGAAGTCCGCCACGAAGGTGGTGTTCGTGGCAATCGCTCCAACGGGGGGCGGGGGAGACCTATGGAGCGAGTGGCACTAGTGGTCCCTCTACGGGACCGGACGCGCCAGTTGCTCGCCGGAGCTGGGCGGAGGCGCCGAACAAGTGGCACTAGTGGTCCCTCTACGGGACTGGTCGCGCCAGTTGCTCGCCGGAGCTGGGCGGAGGCGCCGAACAAGTGGCACTCGTGGTCCGTCTACGGGACCGGTCGCGCCAGTTGCTCGCCGGAGCTGGGCGGAGCCGCCGAGCAAGTGGCACCTAGTGGTCCCTCTACGGGACCGGTCGCGCCATTCGCTCGCCATGGACGACGGAGACACCGAGCAAGTGGCACTAGTGGTCCCTCTACGGGACTGGTCGCGCCAGTTGCTCGCCGGAGCTGGGCGGAGGCGCCGAACAAGTGGCACTCGTGGTCCGTCTACGGGACCGGTCGCGCCAGTTGCTCGCCGGAGCTGGGCGGAGCCGCCGAGCAAGTGGCACCTAGTGGTCCCTCTACGGGACCGGTCGCGCCATTCGCTCGCCATGGACGACGGAGACACCGAGCAAGTGGCACTAGTGGTCCCTCTACGGGACTGGTCGCGCCAGTTGCTCGCCGGAGCTGGGCGGGGGCGCCGAGCAAGTGGCGCTCGTGGGCCCTCGAAGGGACCGGTCGCGCCATTTGCTCGCCGGCGGGCGGGCGCCGTCCGGCCGGGCCGCTAGGAACCGTCGGTGGTGGTGGCGGCGGGCGCTTGGCGGGCGGTCAGCTCGGTGGCGACTTGGCGCTTCAGGCGGGCGAGGATGGCCGACATCCCTCGCAGGCGCAGCGACGAGATGACCTCGGCCAGGCCCATCTTGTTGTAGAAGTCGTTGGGCGTGTCCAGCACGTCGGCGGCCGAGGCCCCCTCCAGCCCGGCCGACAGGATCCCCGCGAACCCCCGGGTGGTGGGGGCCTCGGCCGGCACCTTGAAGTGGAGGTGGACGCGGTCGTCGTCGTCGATCTCGGTGGCCAGGAAGAAGGGCGTCTGGCACTCGGGCACGCCCTCCAGCAACTCCGGATGGTCGACGTAGCGCTCGGGCAGGGGCGGCACCTTGCGGGAGTACTCGAGGAGGGCCTGGATACGCAGGTCCTTGGGGGCGCCCCCGAAGAGGTCGACGATGCGTTGCAGGGCGGGCGTGGTCACGTCCCCAGTTTCCCACGATCGCCGAACCAACTAGAGAACAAAGCCGACTACATTGGTCGGGAATCAGGCGTTTCGCGATCCAAGGAGGCCATCTATGCCCGTCGCCGCAGACCCCGCCCCCGACCTGCAGCAGTACGCCCATCCCGAGATGCTGGTCACCGCCGACTGGGTGGCCGAGCACGCCGACGATCCCGACGTGGTCATCGTCGAGTCCGACGAGGACGTCCTGCTCTACGACACCGGCCACATCCCCGGCGCCATCAAGGTCGACTGGCACCTCGACCTCAACGACCAGCTCACCCGTGACTACCTCAACGGTGAGGGCTTCTCCCAGCTGTGCTCCAAGAACGGCATCCGCCGCGACAGCACCGTCGTGTTCTACGGCGACGCCAACAACTGGTGGGCCGCCTACGCCCTGTGGATCTTCAAGCTCTTCGGCCACCCCGACGTCCGCCTGCTCAACGGCGGCCGGGCCAAGTGGGTCAAGGACGGCCGGGAGCTCACCACCGACCTGCCCAAGCGGGAGCCCACCGACTACCCCGTGGTCGAGCGCGACGACGCCCCTATCCGGGCCTACCGGGAGGACACCCTCAACCACATCGGCCAGGGCCCGCTGATCGACGTCCGCTCCCCCGGCGAGTACTCCGGTGAGCTGCTGCACATGCCCGAGTACCCCCAGGAGGGCGCCCTGCGGGGTGGCCACATCCCCACCGCCAAGAGCCAGCCTTGGAAGGCGACGGCCAACGAGGAGGACGGCACCTTCAAGGACGCCCAGTTCCTCCGGGAGCTCTACGAGGGCAAGCACGGGCTCAAGCCCGACGACGACGTGATCGTCTACTGCCGCATCGGCGAGCGCTCCAGCCACACCTGGTTCGTGCTCACCCACCTGCTCGGCTACGAGCACGTCCGCAACTACGACGGCTCGTGGACGGAGTGGGGCAACCTGGTGCGGGCCCCGATCGAGCGCTAGTCGGGCCGCCCAGGTCAGGCGAGCGGCCCCAGGTCAGGCGACGGCAGGTGCGGCGGTGGCGGCGGCCACCGCCGCAGCCGCGTCGAGGTACCGCATCGCCCGGCTGATCTCGGGCATGTCGGACCGGCCCGACGACGACAGCCAGCACGCCTCCCGGGCCTGGCCCAGCAGCCAGCAGTCGTAGTCGGCGGCCTGGGCCAGGTCGGCCACGGCCTCCTGTTCGGGCGCCATCGACACCACCAGCGCCAGCGCCCGCGCCACCAGCTGCACGTCCCCAGCCACAGTCATCGTCACGGCCAGGATGTACCCCGACCACCGTCGAACTACGCCGACAAAAGGTCGCGCAAACTGCGGGTCGACGCCCGCCGGAGCTTGGTCATAGCCCTCGTCTCCACCTGGCGCACGACCTCCCGGGACAGCTCCAGGATGTCGCCCACCTCGTCCAGCGAGCGGGACCGGCCCCAGTCGAGCCCGTAGCGGAGGGTGAGCACCTCCTGCTCCCGGCTGTCGAGGGCGGCCAGCAGCTTGCGCACCTGGCCCGGGAGCATGGCCTGGAAGACGGCCTGGTCGGGCGGGGCCGAGGTGGCGTCCTCCACCAGTTCCCCCAGCTCGCCGCCGTCGGTGTCGTTGACCGGCTCCGACAGCGACACCGGCTCCACCGCGTGGGGCAGCAGCTCCTGCACCTTGCGGGAGGTCAGGGTGACGGCCGCCGCCACCTCCTCGCAGCAGGGCGGGCGCCCGGTGCGGGCCTCAATGGCGGCGCTGGCCGTGCGGATGGCCGACAGCTGGTCGCCGGCGTGCACCGGCAGGCGGATGGTGCGGCTGGTGTTGGCGATGCCCCGGGCGATGGTCTGGCGGATCCACCAGGTGGCGTAGGTGGAGAACTTGAAGCCGCGGGACGGGTCGAAGCGCTCGACGGCCTCGATGAGCCCGAAGTTGCCCTCCTGGATGATGTCGAGGAGGGGCAGTCCGCACGACCGGTAGCGCTTGGCGATGGAGACGACCAGGCGCAGGTTGGCCTGGACAAACTCGCAGGCGGCATCCGCCCCCGCGCCGGCGACGATCTCCAGCTCCTTGCGCCGCACCGGGTCGACGCCCACCCCGGCCTGCTTGAGCCGGGCCGCCGCCGCCTGCCCGGCCCGGGTGAGCTGGCCCAGGCGGACCTCGTCATCCCGGGTGAGGAGGGGATGCTTGCCGATGTCGTTCAGGTAGAGCTGGAGGAGGTCGTGCTCCTCGGTGCTCTGCTCTCCTCGACCGGTCACCCGACCCTCCTCGTCGCGTTGTGCAAGCTACCAAAGGGCGTTTGGCCCGTACCGGCGCCCCCGCCCGCCGGGCCCGACCTCAGGGCGGGTCGAATCGGAGCCGGAGGCAGAAGTCGCCGTCGCGCCGACCGCACTCCACGCCGGTCGCGATCTCCGTCATCAGGTGCAGGCCCCGACCGTGCTCGGTGAGGGGGTCCTCGACGGCGGCGGCGGCGTCGACCTCCATCGCGTTACCGACGTCGAACCCTTCGCCCCGGTCGCAGACCTCGATCACCAACGAACCCCGGTCGACGTAGGCGTGGACGGCCACCACCCCACCCCCATGCCGGTCGGCGTTGGTGAGCGCCTCGTGCACGGCCAGGACCACCGCGTCGATGTGGCGACACCAGCGGGACCCGGTGAGCAACGTCTTCAGCTCCCGGCGGGCATCGGACGGCGATACCGGGAGAAGGAAGGGTGCCGGTTGACCGGTGGCTCGAGTCGTAGGCATGGCTGGTGGCGCTGCGGAGTGCGGGGTTCTGCAGTAGGTCTGCCCGTTGCCGCCGGTCGGGAACCCCGCATTGTGGACAAACCCAGAAGGAATGTTGCTTTCTCGGCCGTCCGGGCCGTGTTTCCGGCGCTGGATGACCGGGTAGCGGCGCGGAGTACCACATTGTTTCGAGGAGGCAGCTTTTTTCGAGGAGGCAGCATTGACATCGAGCCAGAACGCCATCGACCTCATCGTGCAGGACCACCGAGAGGTGGACACGCTGTTCAGCCAGCTGGAGTCCATGCCGGCAACCGGCGATCGGTCCCAGATCGGCCAGCAGATCATCCGTGAGCTCTCCATCCACGCGGCGGTGGAGGAGCAACTGCTCTACCCCGTCGCCCGTCGCTACGTGAAGGACGCGGGCATGGTGGAGCACGGGATCGAGGAGCACCAGGAGCTGAAGGGCCAGTTGGCCAAGCTGGACGGCATGGCCGGCGACAACCCGGCTTACCTGGAGGGGTTCCAGAAGGCCAAGACGTTGGTCCAGGACCACGTTGAGGAGGAGGAGCGCGACATCCTTCCCGCCGTCCGCCAGGCCCTGAGCGAGGAGCAGCTGACCACGCTCGGCATGGCCATCGAGGCGGCCAAGAAGACCGCCCCCACCCATCCCCACCTGGCCATCCCGCCCCGACCGCCGCTCAACCTGGTGCTCGGTCCGTTCTACGCGGTGATGGACCGGCTGCGGGACAAGGTGTCGGCCTCGACCGGGTCCTGACTGACCGACCGCACCCAGCGAAACGAACGTGGACGGAGTCGTCCCGGCCCCCACCGGCCGGGACGATCCGTGGTTCGCCAGGGTGGGCTTCCTAAGTGTCGGCGGCCGGTGTGACCGGGGCGGCCCAGATCGCCACCCACGTCCGGGGACCGACGAGACCGTCGACGGCCAGGCCCTTCTCCTGCTGGAAGGCCCGCACCGTGCCCGCGGTCTTGGGACCGAAGCTGCCGTCGACGCGAATGCTCCACCCCCGCTCGGAGAGGCGGCCCTGGGCCCGGCGGACGTCGTCGCCCTCGACGCCCTCACCCAGCAGCCTGCCCGGCCATTCCGGGGCGACCCCGCCGGCGGCGTCGCCGACGCGATGGTGCCCCAGGTGGCGGGACCGATCACACCGTCGGCCGCCAGCCCCCGAGCCCGCTGGAAGCTGCGCACGACGGTGACCGACACCGGCCCGTAATAGCCGTCGACCAGGATGGTGATGCCGCAGCCGGACAGCCGCTGCTGGGCGTCCCGGACGTGGTCGCCCCGATCGCCCTCCTTGATGGGCAACGACCCCGCGACCCCACCGCCGGTACGGGTCGGCGGTGACGACGGGGCTCCCTGCCCCCGGAACAGGGCCATCTCGTCCGCCCGCCGCCGGACCAGGCCGGGCAACGCCTTGCCGCCGGCCTTGTCCCACCACCCGATGGCTTCGCACGCTCCGGCCAGGTCGCCCTGGTTGAAGCGCCGGCAGGCGGTGGAGTCGGCAAAGCCCCCGACACCGATGTTGTAGGCCAGGCTGGTGAAGGCGGCGTGGCGTGCAGGGGTCAGGGCGTCCCGGTTGGTGACGGAGGCGGCAACCGCGTCGGCGAACTGCTGCACCCGCCGCTGGAGCAGGGCGAAGGCCTCGGCCTCGGAGATGCCGGTCGACCGGTAGCGCTCGATGGCGTCCCGGCTGGTCTCGCCGTAGCCGACCGTCTCCACCCCGACCGCGTCGAGGTACACGTGGTCGACGAAGCCCTCGAAGCCGGCGATGAACCGTGCCGTGAACGCCACATCGATGGCCATTGCCGTTCCGACTGCCTAGGCGCCGAAGACGGCGGCCAGCTCCTGGGGGACGGCCACTTCGAGCTGGTCGTACGTGCAGGTGCGGGGGTCGCGCTCGGGTCGCCAGCGGATGAAGTGGGTGGCGTGGCGGAAACGCTCGCCCTGCATGTGGTCGAAGGCGACCTCGGCCACCAACTCCGGCCGCAGGGGCTCCCACGACATGTCCTTGCCCGCGTTCCACCGGTTCCCCATCCCCGGCACCTGGCCGCCGGAGGCGGTCATGAACTCGGCCCACTCGCCCCAGGGATGCCCGTCCAGCGCGTCGACCCGGTAGGGCGCCAGCTCGTCGACCAGCTCCTTGCGCCGGGCCACGGTGAAGGCGGCGGCCACGCCCACGTGGTGCAGCGACCCGTCCGAGTCGTACAGCCCGAGCAGCACCGACCCCACGATGGGGCCGGTCTTGTGCCAGCGGAAGCCGGCGACCACGCAGTCGGCGGTGCGCTGGTGCTTCACCTTGAGCATCACCCGCTCGTCCTCCCGGTAGGTGAGGTGGACGGGCTTGGCCACCACCCCGTCGAGGCCGGCGCCCTCGAAGTTCTCGAACCACTCCTCGGCCACCGACCGATCGGTGGTGGCGGGCGTGAGGTGGATGGGCGGGGCCACGCCGGCCAGCGCCTCCTCCAGCAGGGCCCGCCGCTCGGAGAAGGGCCGGGAGCGCAGGTCGTCGTCGCCCAGGGCCAGCAGGTCGAAGGCCACGAACGACGACGGCAGCTCCTTGGCCAGCATCCGGATGCGGGACTCGGCCGGGTGGATCCGCAGCTGCAAGGCCTCGAAGTCGAGCCCGCCGGGGGTGGCGATCACGATCTCTCCATCGAGCACGCACCGCTCCGGCAACCCCGCCCGCAGCGCGTCGACCAACTCCGGAAAATACCTGGTCAGCGGCTTCTCGTTGCGACTACCAATCTCCACCTCGTCCCCGTCACGGAACACGATCCCCCGAAACCCATCCCACTTCGGCTCATAAACAACCCCACCCGCAGCCGGCAACTCCCGCGCCAACTTGGCCAACATCGGCTTGATAGGAGGCATAACCGGCAGATCCACAGTCCCCATTGAAGCGCAGGGGATCGGGTGGGGCGTCAGCCGATGCCGCCGGCTGCGAACGGCGCCAAAGGCGCCCTCCCCCCAGCTGGCGGCAAAGATGAGCCTTACAGCGCGGAGGCCGCCGGCTCCGCCGGCGGCCGCAGCTCCTCACAACTCGCCGAGCAACCTCCGGTTGCGACGGCGAAATCACGTTCCGCGGACAAGGCGGTTGAACGATCGCCCGGCGATGTACCAGGTGAAGCCGAGCAGGGCCAGGCAGGTGGCGAGCGCCTTGGCCAGGGCCGACCACGTGAACTCGTCGCTGATGAACGCGCGGGCCCCGCCGATCGCGTAGGTGAACGGGTTCCAGGCGGATATGGCCTGCACCCAGCCCGGCATCATGTCCTGGGATGCGAACACGGTGGTCAGGAACATCAGCGGCACGAAGATCGGGAGCAGGGCAAAGGGGGCCTGGGGGTTCACCGTCCGCAGGCCCACGGCGTAGAAGATGCCGCTGTAGGCGAGCGACCACAGCGCCAGCAGACCGAGGATGGCCACCGCCCCCAGGACGCCGCCCCGGACCTCGCCACCCAAGGCCACGCTCGCGGCCAGCACCAGCGCTCCCGCCGGGAGCACCCGCACCATGTCGAAGAGCAGGCGCCCGAGGACGATGGCCACCGGGTGCACGGGTAGCACCCGCAGGCGGTCGAGGTAGCCGCTGCGGACGTCGATGACGAGGGCGGTGGCCGAGTACCCGGCCCCCATCATGCCCGTGAGCAGGACCATGCCCGGCGCCTCGAACGTGATGTAGCGGGCGGTGGGGAACCCGGGCAGGTTGGCCACATCGGAGAAGATCTGGGAGGTCAGCGAGATCATCACCAGCGGGACGATGGTGGGCATGATGAAGGCGATGGTGGGGTCGCGCTTGCCTTCCCGGAAGCTGCGGCGGAGCAGCAGCAGGCTGTCGCGAGCGATCCGGCCCATCACATTCGACCCCCTCCGAGCGCCCCGATGCCGGCGCCCTCCTCCACGTTGCCGCCGTTGCCGGCGCTCACCCGGTCGCCCGTCAGGCGCACGAACACGTCTTCCAGCGAGGCCTGGGACACGCCCAGCTCGGTGACGCCGACCTCGTCCTGCCGGAGCCGGCCCAGGAGCCCGATCACGGCGTGGCTCTCGGCCGCCGCCCCCATGAGGTCGACTTCCAGGCAGCCGCCGCCGACCTGGCGGACGGGGTGGTCGCCCACTGCAACCCGCACCGCGGCGGTGTCGACCTCGGCCACCCGCAGGCGCACGGTGGTACGTCCGAACGTGGCCTTGAGCTGGCTGACGGTGCCGGAGGCCACCACTCGACCCGCGTCGAGGATGGCGACGGTATCGGCCAGCTCCTCGGCCTCGGCCAGGTACTGGGTGGTGAGGAAGACGGCCGTGCCTTCGTCGCGAGCGTCGCGCACCGTGTTCCAGACCGCCCGCCGGCTCTGCGGGTCGAGGCCGGTGGTGGGTTCGTCGAGGAACAACACCCGGGGCCGGTTGAAGAGGGCGGTGGCAATGTCGAGCCGGCGGCGCATCCCGCCCGAATAGGTGGAGATGCGCCGGTTGGCAGCGTCGGTCAACCCGAACGACTCCAGCAGCTCGGTGGCCCGCTGGCGGGCGTCGGGCGCCCGGTGGCCCCAGAGCTGGCCCACCAACTGGAGGTGTTCCATCCCCGTCATGAGGTGGTCGAGCGCCGCCTCCTGCATGGTGACGCCCATCACCTTGCGGGCGCCGGCCGGATCGCCGACCACGTCGACGCCCGCCACCCTTGCCGTCCCTGCGCTGGGCGGCGTCAGGGTGGTGAGCACCCTCACGGTCGTCGTCTTGCCCGAGCCGTTGCGGCCCAGGTAGGCGAAGATCACCCCCCACCCGATGGCGAAGTCGACCCCGGCCAGGGCCTCCACGCCGTTGGGGTAGCGCTTGGCCAGTCCCGCGGCCTCGATCGCCAGCGGAGGCAGGGCGCCCGCCGAAGGGGCGACCTCCGCCGGCTCGCTGCTCCCGTCGCCCATGCCCGCCGGGCTACAGAGGTCCGAAGAACAGATTGCCGGCGGCGTCGGGATCGTCGCTGTAGAAGAACTCCCGCAGGTTGGCCATCGTCTCGTCCCGGGAGACGTAGCCGTCGCCGTCGCTGTCGAGGCGGGGGAAGACGGCGTCGGTGGCGTCGTCGATCCCGTGCGACCAGAAGAACGCCCGCCACTCGTCCTTGGAGATGCGCCCATCGCCGTCGGCGTCGAGGAGGTCGAAGGTGGTCTCGCCGATCCCGTTCATGATGGCGGCGTAGCTCTGCTCCGACTGGAGGAGCTGGTCGGCCAGGCTCAGCCACTCGTCGGGGCTCACCATTTGGTCGTGGTCGACGTCGCCCATGGCCTGGAGGGTCGTCCACACGAACATCCATCGCGACTGGAGCTCGTCCCAGCCTTTCCGGTGGCCGGTGGCCTCCGACATCCGTTGCAGGTAGGTCTCGAAGTCCGACTGTTCGAGGAGTCCGTCGTGGTCGCTGTCGAACACGTCGAAGAAGTGCCGCAGCTTGCGTTCCTGCAGGTCGTGGAGCATGTGCCCTCCGTCTCCCGGGCGGCCCCGACCGCCGGGGTCCGCTTCCCGGCATGTTATGACCATCGCCCGCCCGGTGCCTCGGCTCGGTTGGTTCTGGGTACGGTCCGTCGAGATGCGACCGCCGCGGGCCACGTACCGCCTCCAGATGCACGCCGGCTTCACGTTCGACGACGCGGCCGAGATCGTCGACTACCTGGCCGACCTGGGCGTGAGCCACGTGTACCTGTCGCCCATCCTCCAGGCCGCGGCCGGCAGCACCCACGGCTACGACGTGGTCGACCACTCCCGCCTCAACGTCGAGCTGGGCGGGGAGGCGGGCCACGAGCGGCTGTCCGAGGCCCTCCGCCGGCGGGGCATGAGCCAGATCGTCGACATCGTCCCCAACCACATGGCCATCGCCGAGTCCAACACCTGGTGGTGGGACGTCCTGGAGAACGGACCGTCCAGCCGGTGGGCGGCCGCCTTCGACATCGACTGGAACACCGAGGGACCGTCCCGCCAGAAGGTCCTCCTCCCCTTCCTCGGCGACCACTACGGGCGGGTGCTGGAGGCGGGCGACCTCCGCCTCGACCGCGACGGCGGCAGCTTCGTCATCCGCTACTTCGACCACGTGGTGCCGGTGTCGCCCCGCACCCTCGACGACCTGCTCGGGCGCACGGCCGAGGTCTTCGGGTCCGACGAGCTGGCCAGCCTGGCCGTCGCCTTCGGCCGCCTGCCGCCGGCCAACGCGACCGACGAGGACAGCGTCATCGAGCGCCACCGGGACAAGGAGGTCCTCCGGGGCCAGCTGGCCCGGCTGCTGGACGAGAACCTCCACCTGGCCCGGGCCGTCGACGGGGCGGTGGCCACCACCAACGAGGACTTCGACGCCCTCGACGCCCTCATCGACCGCCAGAACTACCGCCTCATCTACTGGCGCTCGGCCGGCCAGGAGCTCGACTACCGCCGCTTCTTCGACGTCCCCACGCTCATCGGCCTGCGCATCGAGCGTCGCCGCATCTTCACCGCCGCCCACGAGAAGGTGCTCGACCTCGTGAAGCGGGGGCTGGTCGAGGGCCTCCGGGTCGACCACATCGACGGCCTCCGCTTCCCCGCCGGCTACCTCCAGCGCCTGCGGGACGAGTCGGAGGGCGCCTACGTGGTGGTGGAGAAGATCCTCGAGCGGGGCGAGGCCCTGCCCGAGACATGGCCGGTGGCGGGCACCACCGGCTACGACTTCCTCAACGTCGTGGCCGGGCTCTTCGTCGACCCCGCCGGTGAGGAGCCCCTCACCCGGCTGTACCAGGAGGTCACCGGGCGCCCGCCCGAGGATGATCCCCCGAGCTGGGACGCGGCGGTGGAGGAGGGCAAGAACCTGGTCCTGCGAGAAGTCCTGGGCGCCGACGTCAACCAACTGGTGCACCGGCTGGTGGCGGTGTGTGAGCGCCACCGCCGCTACCGCGACTACACCCGTCGCGACCTCCACGAGGCGCTGTGGGAGGTGCTGGCCTGCTTCCCCGTCTACCGCACCTACGTCCGCCCGGGCGAGCCACCCACCGACGCCGACGTGGCCGTGGTGGAGAAGGCGGTGGCGGCCGCCGCCTACCGCCGGCCCCAGATCGACCCCGAGCTGTTCTCCTTCCTGGGCGATCTGCTCCTGCTGCGGGTCCCGGGTGACGTGGAGGTCGACTTCGGCCTGCGCTTCCAGCAGGTCACCGGGCCGGTCATGGCCAAGGGCGTGGAGGACACCGCCTTCTACCGCTTCAACCGGCTGGTCAGCCTCAACGACGTGGGCGGCGACCCCGGCCGCTTCGGGACGTCGGTCGAGGAGTTCCACGCCTTCAACCGCCACATGGCCGCCCACTGGCCCCACACCATGCTGGCCACGTCGACCCACGACACCAAGCGCAGCGAGGACGTCCGGGTGCGAATCGGGCTGCTGTCGGAGATCCCGGAGCGGTGGGCCGACACCGTCCGGCGGTGGACCCTGATGAACGCCGGCCACAAGACCGCCGGTCTGCCCGACGCCAACACCGAGTACCTCCTCTACCAGACGCTGGTGGGCGCCTTCCCCCTGAGCGCGGAGCGGGCGGTGGCCTACATGGAGAAGGCGTCGCGGGAGGCCAAGGAGCACACGTCGTGGATCGACCCGGAGCCGGCCTACGACGACGCCCTCCGAGGGTTCGTCGAGGCGGTGCTGCGCGACTCCGCGTTCACCGCTGACCTGGTCGAGTTCGTCGGGCCGCTGGTCGACCCGGGGCGGACGGTGTCGGTGGCCCAGGCCCTGCTCAAGCTCACCGCCCCGGGCGTGCCCGACCTCTACCAGGGCAGCGAGTTGTGGGACCTGAGCCTGGTCGACCCCGACAACCGCCGGCCGGTCGACTACGACGCCCGCCGCTCGCTCCTGGAGAAGGTGCGGGCCCTGGACGCGGACGAGATCCGGGCCCTGGCCGACGAGGGCGCGGCCAAGCTGTGGACGGTGTGGCGGGCCCTGGGCGTGCGCCGGGACCACCCGGAGGCGTTCGGCGAGGCTGGGACCTACGAGCCGCTGGTGGCCACGGGTGCCATGGCCGACCACGTGGTCGGCTTCGTGCGGGGGGGACGGGTGGCGACGATCGTCCCCCGGCTGGTGCTGGGCCTGGCCCGGGCCGGCGGGTGGGGCGACACCACCGTCTACCTGCCGCCGGGATCGTGGACCGACGTGCTGGGGGCGACCGTGCTCGAGGTCGGCGACGGACCGGAGCCGGCGCCGGTGCCGGTGCCCGTCGCCGAGCTGCTGGAGCGCTTCCCGGTCGCCCTGCTGGTCCGCCGATGACCTCGGTGTGGGCGCCCCGGGCAGGCCGGGTCGACCTGGTGGTCGGCGACCGGCGGGAGGCGATGGAAGGGGCCGACGAGCGGGGTTGGTTCCGGTCCGCAGTGGCCGTGGCCCCCGGCGAGCCCTATGGCTTTTCCCTCGACGGCGGCCCGACCCGTCCCGACCCCCGGTCGCCGTCGCAGCCGGACGGCCCCGACGGGCTCTCCCGAGCCGTCGACCACGACGCCTTTGGGTGGACCGACGACGGATGGGCCGGCCGCCGCCTCACCGGCCAGTCGGTCGTCTACGAGCTGCACGTGGGCACGTTCTCGCCCGAGGGGACTTTCGACGGCGCCATCGATCGCCTCGACCATCTGGTCGAGCTCGGGGTCGACGTGGTCGAGCTCCTCCCCGTCAACCAGTTCCCGGGTCGGTGGGGCTGGGGTTACGACGGCGTCGACCTGTACGCGCCCCACGCCGCCTACGGCGGTCCCGACGGCCTCAAGCGGCTGGTCGACGCCGCCCACGGCCGGGGTCTGGCGGTGGTGATCGACGTGGTCTACAACCACCTCGGCCCGGCCGGGAACTACCTGCGGGAGTTCGGGCCCTACTTCACCGACCGCTACAACACGCCCTGGGGCGAGGCGGTGAACTTCGACGGCCCCGGCAGCGACGAGGTGCGGGCTTTCGTGATCGACAACGCCCGCATGTGGCTGCGGGACTACCACGCCGACGGCCTGCGCCTGGATGCGGTGCACGCCATCCTCGACACGTCGGCCATCCACGTGCTGGAGGAGCTGGCCGGGCGGGTGGCGGAGCTGGCCGCCGAGGTGGGCCGGCCGCTGTTCCTCATCGCCGAGAGCGACCTCAACGACCCCCGGCTGGTGCGGCCCACCGCGGTGGGCGGCTACGGCCTCGACGCCCAGTGGAGCGACGACTTCCACCACGCCCTCCACGCCGTCGTCACCGGCGAGCGGTCGGGGTACTACGCCGACTTCGGCGCCGTCGGGCAGCTGGCCAAGGCCCTGCGCCAGTCCTACGTGCACGACGGGACGTACTCCGCGTTCCGCCAGCGCCGCCACGGCCGGCCGCCGACGGGCGTGCCCGCGGTGCGCTTCCTCGGGTACCTGCAGAACCACGATCAGGTGGGGAACCGGGCCACGGGCGAGCGGTCGTCGATGCTGGTCGGCCCGGGCCTGCTGAAGGTGGCCGCGGCCCTGGTGCTGCTGGGCCCGTCGGTGCCGATGCTGTTCCAAGGGGAGGAATGGGCCGCGTCCACGCCGTTCCTCTACTTCACCGACCACCAGGACCCGGAGCTCGGGCGGCTGGTGAGCGAGGGGCGGCGCCGGGAGTTCGCTTCCTTCGGCTGGGCCCCCGACGACGTCCCCGACCCGCAGTCGCCCAAGACCTTCGAGCAGTCCCAGCTCGACTGGGACGAGGTCAACGAGGGTGTCCATGGTCAGTTGCTGGACTGGCACCGCCGCCTAATCCAGCTGCGGCGGTCGGAGCCGGCCCTCTCGTCGGGCACCTTCGACGACCTCCAGGTCCGCTACGACGAGGACGAGCGCTGGCTGGTGTTGGAGCGGGGCGACCTCTTCATCGCCTGCAACTTCTCCTCCGAACCTCGGCGGGTCCCGGGTCTCGACGGCGAAATCGTCCTCGCCTCGAACGCCGACGCCCGCACCAGTGGGCCCGACGACGGCCTGCCCCCCGAGAGCGTGAGGATCGTCCGCCGCCGCCCCTGAGTCACCCCTCCATCCCAACTGGTGACGGAAAGCGCCCTCTGGGGGCTGTCAGTGTCACCGGTTCGGCGGTCAGGCGGACAGCTCGCGCTCTAGGGGGGTGCGGAACCGGGGGTTGACACGGACGGGCCCGATGGCGGATTGGAGGCGGGCGGCCTCGGCCTCGGCCGCGACCGACGCCTCGGCGCCGACATCCTCCAACAGGCGGACCACGACCTCGCCCGCCTTGCGTTGGGCCCAGCCGCCGACGACCCGTCCGTCCCACCAGACGGTGGGGCCAGCGTTGCCGGAGCGGTCGAACAACGCCGGGCCGTGTTCGCCCAGGTACCACGACCGCTCCTTCCAGCCCATCACCGTGGGGTCCAGCGCCGGCAACAACGCCACAGACGGCGCCGGCCGCGCCACTGGCTCGACGTCGTCGGCCAGGACCAGCCCCGGCTTGGGACCGCCCACGTCGACCTCCTCCGTGGGCAGCTCGGCCAGCGCCCGCCGGACCTCGCCCACGGTGAGACCCGTCCACCAGGCCAGGTCGACCACCGTTCCCGGCCCGAAGGCGGCCAGCCACTTCCAGACCAGCTCCACCTGGGCCACGCCGGTCGGCAGGAGCGTCAGGCCCCGGTCCATGCCGCCCGGCAGCCACAACGCCATCGGCGCCCACCGGTACTGGGAGCTGATCCAGGATCCTCGGGGCCGGCCCCGCACCACCCGGCCCGACGCGGCCAGCACGAACAGCACCCGGGTGGACGAGCCCTGCACCGCTTCCCACTTGGTCCCGACGGCCAGGTGCAGCCGCTCCCGCAGGCCCGCCACCGCCGTCGCCAGCTCGGCCGCGGTCGCCTCGCCACCGGCCGCGGCCAGCGCCTCCATGGTCGCCTCCTCCACCTCCGCCAGCCAGGCGTGGCCCTGGTCGGCCTCGACCACGCCGGCCTCGGCCAGGTACTGCACCAGCCGGTCGCGCTCGCGCACCTCGATGGCCCGGGTGCAGGCGCCATGGACGACCGCGGCCAGTTCGACCGGCACCACCCACATCGTCCGCCGCATTCCCAGCATGCGGACCAGGCTGCGGACGTCGTACAGCTCCCGCTCCACGTCGGCCACGCCGACCCCGCCCCCGCTGCGGGCCAGCACCGACAGGTAGACCGACGCCGGGTCGGTGGCATGCAACGCCACCAGGTCACGGACGATCTCCACCACGTCATCCGCCCGGCTCTCGACGGCCAGATGGTGGCGGCGGCTCACCCGGGCCCGCCGCTCGTCGATGCCGATGGTCCGCACTGGCCTCTAGCTTGGCCCGGTGGTCACGGGCATCCGGCACGACGGCGAGGAGCAGTGGCAGTACGACCTGCGCCAGCGGGTCCACACGTCGCGCCTGCTCGGGCGGGATCCCGACCTCGTGCTCCACGGGGGCGGGAACACGTCGGTCAAGTCCCGGCGCACGACCGTCTTCGGGGAGGAGGTCGACGTCCTCCTGGTGAAGGGCAGCGGCGCCGACCTGGCCGACATCGACGAGTCCGGCTTCGCCTGCCTCCGCCTGCACGACGTGGCCCGCCTGGCCCAGCTCGACGCCCTCTCCGACACCGACATGGCCGAGCAGCTCCTGGTCGCCTCCCTCACCGCGGGTGGGCCGGCGCCGTCGGTGGAGGCCATCCTGCACGCCATCCTCCCCGGCCGCTTCGTCGACCACACCCACGCCGACGCGGTGGTCACCCTCACCAACTGCGAGTCGGCGTCCGAGGCGCTGGCCGACGTCTACGGCGGATCGGTCGTCGTCGTCCCCTACGTGATGCCCGGCTTCCTCCTGGCCCGGGAGTGCGCCCGCCTCCTGCCCGACGCCCTCACCGCCGAGGTCGTCGGCGTCGTCCTCATGAACCACGGCATCTTCACGTGGGGCACCCATGCCCTGGACTCCTACGACACCATGATCGACCTCGTCGGGCGGGCCCAGGCGTACATCGATCGCCACCGGATCGAGCCGTCGCCGCTGCCGGCGACCCGCCCAACTGCGGACCGCGGCGTCCGCTTCGCCCGGGCCCAGCTCCGCCGGCGGGTGTCGGACGCGGCCGGGGTGGCGATGGTGTTGTCGTCCCACACCGACGACCCGGCCATGGCCTTCGTCGCCCGCCCGGACCTCGACGACGTCTCCCAGCGAGGGCCGGTCACGCCTGACCACGTCATCCGGACCAAGCCCACGCCCCTGGTCGGCCGCGATGTCGACGCCTTCGTCGACGCCTACCGCCGCTACTTCGACGACAACCGCCAGCGGGCGGGGCGCGAGCTGCAGCCCGTCGACCCTGCGCCCCGAGTGGTCCTCGACCCCGAGTTGGGCCTGGCCTGCGCCGGCCGCACGCCCCGCGACGCCCGCATCGTGGAGGACGTCTACCGCCACACCATGAAGGTCATCGCCGACGCCACCGCCCTCGGCGGCTACCGGCCGCTCGCCCTGCCCGACCTGTTCGACGTCGAGTACTGGGACCTCGAGCAGGCCAAGCTCCGCCGCCAACCTCCGGCCAAACCGCTGGCGGGCGAGATCGCGCTGGTCACGGGCGCCGCCAGTGGCATCGGCCGGGCGTGCGCATCCGCCCTCCTGGCCGAAGGGGCGGCCGTCGTCGGCCTCGACGCCAACCGGGCCGTGCTCGATCCCGACGGCCCCGCCGGTCTCCACGGACCCGCGTGGCGGGGGATCCAGGTCGACGTCACCGACCAGGCGGCGGTGGAGGCGGCCGTCGAGGCGACGGTCGAGGCCTTCGGCGGGCTCGACATGCTCGTCCTCAACGCCGGCGTCTTCCCCGCCAGCGTCGCTATCGCCGACCTCGACCCGGACACGTGGCGCCAAGCCATGGCCGTCAACCTCGATGCCAACCTGGCCCTTCTCCGCCTGGCCCACCCTCTTCTCTGCCTCGCGCCCAAGGGCGGCCGGGTCGTCGTCGTCGGCTCCAAGAACGTCGCCGCGCCGGGCCCGGGGGCCGCCGCCTACTCCGCCTCCAAGGCCGCCGTCACCCAGCTGGCCCGGGTGGCGGCGCTGGAGTGGGGTGCCGACGGGATCCGGGTCAACGTCATCCACCCCAACGCCGTGTTCGACACCGCCCTGTGGGACGACCGGACGGTCGCCGACCGGGCCGCCCGCTACGGCGTCACGCCGGAGGAGTACCGCACCGACAACGTCCTCCACGCCGAGGTCAGCAGCGCCGACGTGGCCCGGATGTGCGTGGCCATGTGCGGGCCCGTCTTCGCCCGCACCACCGGCGCCCAGGTCCCGGTCGACGGCGGCAACCAGCGGGTGATCTGAGGGCCGCAAGAATCCCTTGAGCGCTCACCCATTGGGTGAGAAACTCGGGCCATGGTCGCCCAGGCGACGACCAATGGAGGAGTGGCCTCGATCCTCCGCCCGGTGTTGCGGGTCATGTTCGGCGACGAGGTGCCGGTCCGTTTCGAATATTGGGACGGATCGGGGCAGGGGCCCACCGACGGGCCCGGGACCGTCCACGTCCACTCGGCCGACGCCCTCCGCCATCTGCTGTGGTCGCCGGGCGAGCTCGGGCTGGGCCGGGCCTTCGTCAGCGGGCACCTCGATGTCGAGGGCGACGCCTACGCCACTCTCAAGGTCCTGGGCGACGCCGGACCCGACCATCAGCGCCCGACCGCCAGAGAGGTGGCCGCCGTCGCCGGCGCGGCCCGGGCCCTGGGCGTGCTCAGGGGCCCGCTGCCCCCGCCGGCGGAGGAGGTCCGGCCCCGGGGCTGGGGGCACACCCGGGGCAGCGACTCGCGGGCCATCAGCCACCACTACGACGTCGGCAACGACTTCTACCGCCTCCTCCTCGGGCCGAGCATGACCTACTCGTGCGCCCGGTTCACCTCGGCCGACGCGTCGCTGGAGGACGCCCAGGCGGCCAAGCACGAGCTCATCTGCCGCAAGCTCGGCCTCCACGAGCTGGGCCCCACCGGCGCCGCCTCGGCCGCCCGGTTGCTCGATGTCGGCTGCGGATGGGGCTCGCTGGCCATCCACGCCGCCACCCATCACCAGGCCCAGGTCGTCGGCATCACCATCAGCCGGGCCCAGGCCGAACGGGCCCGCAAGCGGGTGGCGGAGGCGGGCATGGCCGACCGGGTCGACATCCGCCTCCAGGACTACCGCGACCTGGCCGGCACCGGCGAGCAGTTCGACGCCATCTCGTCGGTCGGCATGTTCGAACACGTGGGCGCCACCCGCATGGCCGAGTACTTCGACACCCTCCGCCCCCTGCTCCGACCCGGGGGCCGGCTCCTCAATCACGCCATCTCGGTGGCGGGTGGGTCGCGGCTGCGGCGGCGGTCGTTCATGTTCCGCTATGTCTTCCCCGACGCGGAGCTGGTCGACGTGGGTGCGGTCGTCCTGGCCATGGAGCGGGCCGGCTTCGAGGCGCGGGATGTGGAGTCGCTGCGCGAGCACTACGCCCGGACCGTCCGCCGCTGGGTCGCCAACCTGGAGGCGGGATGGGATGACGCGGTCGCCCTGGCGGGCCTGGCCCGGGCCCGGATCTGGTGGCTCTACTCGGTCGGTGTCGTCAACGGCTTCGAGGACGGGGGGATGGCCGTCCACCAAGTCCTGGGCGTGGTGCCCCATGGCGACGGGCGCAGCGGGATGCCCGCCACCCGCACGTCCTGGGGCTGACCGTGAGCGGCTGGCCGGCTCAGCCCGCCGACCGCCAGCTGCGGTAGAGGGCGACGAGGTCGTCCCGAGCCGCCGGCGACAAGCGGTCCGGCTCCACCCGGCCCAGGGCCGAGATGGTGATCCGCATCTCCCGCAAGTACTCGGTGCAGTGGGGGCAGCCGGCCAGATGGGCCTCGAAGCGGGCCCGCTCGTCGGCGCTGAGGGCGCCTTCCAGGTAGTCGGTGACCAGTTCCACCGCCTGGCGGCAGGCGAGCTGCTCCCGGGCCCGGTCTCTGGTGTCGCGTCGGCGCATCGTCGTCAGCCCTTCCCGAGTTCGCGCTCGAGCATGTTGCGCAGGCGGGAGCGGCCCCGGTGCAGGAGGACCCGCTGGTTGGCCTCGGTGATACCCAGGAGGGTGCAGACCTCGGGGGCGGCCAGCCCCTCGAAGTCGCGCATGACCACCACCTGCCGTTGGCGGTCGGGCAGGAAGTTGAGGTGGCGAGACACCTTGGCCGCCGTCTGCCGGGCCACGATCCGGTCTTCGGCGTCGTCCGACCACGGGGCCGGAGGCGAGGTCCAGCCGCCGGCCGCGTTGAACCGCTCGGGCGGGACGGCGGGCTCGTCGGGCCGATCGGTGGGCGTCTCCCGCCGCTCCCGGACGCCGGCGGTGCGAGCCCGGTTGACCACGATGCGGAACAACCACGTCTTGAGCGACGACCGTCCCTCGAAGCGGTGGATGCCCCGGACCACACCCAGCCACGTGTCCTGCACCACCTCCTCGGCCACCGCCCGGCTGGGGACGAACGTGGACGCGAGGCGCAGGAGGGGCGCGTGGTAGAGGTCGACGAGGGTGACGAAGGCCTGCTCGTCGCCCGCCTGCAGGCGTGCGACCAGGTCGGAGTCGTCGACCATCGCGTCGCAGATTAGGGGGACGCCCGGTTCCACCACCACTGGGGGCCGTACGATGGAGGCTGTGAGCGTTCCCGTCGGGCCGGCCGAGCTCCGCAACCAGGTCGAGCACTACGGGCCGGTCGCCTACCTGGTCACGATCTCCCCCGACACCGTCCGGCCCCACGTCGTGTCGGTTTCGGTGCGCTGGGACGGCGACGGGCTGGTCTGCGGGGCGGGCGCCCGCACCGCGGCCAACGTGGGTGCGGGAGCCGACGTGACCCTGGTGTGGTCGCCCACGGCCGGCGATGGGTACAGCCTCATCGTCGACGGTCCGGCCCGGGTCGTCGACGGCGTGTCCGGGCCGACGGTGTCGGTCCGCCCCGTCGGGGCCGTGCTCCACCGGCTGGCGGGGGTGAGCGAGGGCCCCGGCTGCATCGCCGTCACCACCACACCCACCGCCGCCGAGGAGGACACCGTGCCCGAGGAGCACCCCAACGCCGTCGTCGTCCGCCGCTTCCTCAACGCCTGGTTCGACGGCGACTTCGACACGTGGACGGCCCTGGCGGCCGACGACATCGTCATCCACATGCGGGGCAAGCCCGCCCTCGATGGCAGCTACCAGGGCCGGGAGGGCGTGATGCGGTTCTTCGAGACCTTCGCCGGGATCGACGTCGAGAGCCTGGAGATGGACGTGGAGGACGTGGTGGCCGACGACCGCTACGCCATGATCATCATGCGCACGAGTTACCGCCGGGGCGACGAGCGGCTGGAGCTACGCAACGCGTGCGCCTACCGGCTGGACGACGACGGACGGATCGCGGAGGCGTGGAACGTGTCCGACTCGCAGGCCGCGGAGTACGAGTTCTTCCACCTCGACGATGTCGATGCCGCCGGGCTCGGGGTGGGATTGGGACCGCCGTGATCGAGCACGGGGGCGTGGCCAAGGCCAAGACGTTCTTGGAGGCCTACGCCCGGGGCGACGAGCAGGCGATGGGCGATTTCTTCACCGACGACGTGGCCTGGCACGTGGCCGGGGCCCACCCGCTGAGCGGCGACCATCGGGGGAAGGACGAGCTGTTGGCCCACTTCCGGCAGCGGTTGGCCATCACCGACGGGACCTACGCGCTGGCGCCGGAGTCGGTCATGGCCACCGACCATCACACCGCCCTCTTCACCCGGGCCACGGGCATGCGCGAGGGCTGGCGGGCGCTCGACGTCGTCCTGGCCCACGCCTTCACCGTCCGCTCCGACGGCTTGTGGCGCGAATACTGGGTGTGCGCCGCCGACCAGGACGCGGAGGACGCGTTCTGGTCGTGACGCTCGTCTGACGGTCGCGGTTGGCGCGGTGCTAGGCCCGATCCGCCTTCGCCCGGTCGGAGAACGGGTTCGCCGCCGCCGCCGCCCCGAAGAGGCCGATCAGGAAGACGGACGCCATCGTCGTCCACACCACGTAGCGATGGATCCAGCCGGGAGGGTTGTTTTGGGACCCGATGACGAGGATGCAGATCCCCTCGGCAATGCTCGAGCCGGCGATGGCGACGATCACGATCCACGAGAGCCCTGTCGCCAGCTGGATGTCTCGCTTGTTCTTCGGGGCGAAGACGACGTTCTCCAAGCGAAGCTCGACCGCGAGGGCGAGCAGGAGGACGGGGATGACCTGCGCCATCGTCTGGTAGAAGGCGATCGGGTCGTTCATCGTGATCCGCCCATGCCGCATTGTCGCGCCGGGACTTTCGCGATCGGAACGGTGGCGCCGAGATGACGCCGAAAGGGGACCGGGTTCGGCGGTGTTGTCCGTCGGCGCAAACCGCCCTGTGAAACGGACGCCCCGCGGGCGACGGCGCGCGGTGACGGGCGGTGGTGGCGGGCCGCCCGCCGCCCCGCCGCCCGGCCGCCCCCGCCGCCCCCTCGCTCCTAAATCTTTTCGATGGGCTTGACGTACGAACATACGTTCGATACGCTGGGAGCATGTCGGAAGGGCGGACGGGGGGTCGGCTGGTCGAGGTTGTGACGACGTTGCGCGAGATGGTGTCGGGCTTCGATCCCGCTGTGCTCGACGGTGCCGACGCGGTTGCGGTTCTGGGCTTGTTCGGCGAGGTGGAGCGGCTGGGGGCGGCGGGAGTGGCGCTGGCCGCGGGGCGGGTGGAGGCGACCCGGGCCTGGCAGGGATCGGGGAATCGTTCGGCGGCGCACTTCGTGGCCGAGCGCTGCGGGTCGTCGGTGCGCTCGGCGGTGGTGGCGTTGGAGACGGCCAAGCGCCTGGACAGCCTGCCGGCGACGGAGGCGGCGTTGCGTGCGGGGAAGCTGTCCATGGCCCAGGCCAACGAGATCGCCTCCACCGCCGGTGAACGTCCGGACAAGGAAGCCGAGCTGGTGGCGGCGGCGGGGTCGGCGACACTGCCGGCGTTGCAGGACACGTGCCGGGCCCTGCGGGCCGAGGGCAGCGCCGGGGTGGCGGGCTATGAGCGGGTGCGCCAGCACCGCTACCTGCGGCACTGGACCGATGCCGATGGGGCCTTGCGGCTGGAGGCCCGCCTGTGTCCCGACGCCGGGGCCAAGGTGCTGGCCGCCCTGGAGGTCCACCAGCGAAGGATCTTCGCCCACGCCCGCCGAGAGGGTCGGCGTGAGTCCTACGACGCCTATGCGGCCGATGCCCTGGTGGCGCTGGCCGAGGGCGACGGCCACGGTCCACGGGCGGTGGTGCACGCCCGCGTGGATCACGCCGCGCTGGTGCGGGGCCAGGTGGAGGAGGGCGAGGTCTGTGACATCCCCGGAGTCGGGCCCATTCCCGTGTCCGTGGCCCGGGAGCTGCTCGACGATGGCGTGCTCAAGGTGGTGGTGACCAAGGGTGTCGACGTGGTGGCCGTGGCCCACGGCGGAAGAACGGTTCCCGCCCACGTGCGCTCGGCGTTGGAGACACGTGATCCGAAGTGCGTGGTGCCCGGCTGCGACGTGCGGGACCGCCTCGAGATCGACCACCTGGTGGCCTTCGCCGAGGGCGGGCCCACCACGTTGGAGAACCTGGCCCGCCTCTGCCACCGCCACCACGCCCTCAAGACCCATCAGGGTTGGGTCCTCGCCGGCCGCCCCGGCGCCTGGGCCTGGGACCCACCGCCAGAGCCACCACCCTGAGCCAGTGGCTGAGGGCCTGGTGGGAGCCGCGACCCAACCCACTCAACGCCTGACGCTACGGATCGAGGCCCGCTACCACGCGTCTCGGGTGGCGGAAGGACGCGGTGATGGCCGAGTCTGCAACTTGACAATTTGCGCGGGATCGGACGGCCGGGCTGGCCATGATGGCCGTCGGGCCTCTCGACGGCGTGGTTCGAGGCTGCGACCTAGTAGCTGCCAGCCGACAGGCCGTGCATGGGGAAGATCAGGCGTTTGACCAGCTCAATCGAGTGGTCGACTTCCTCGTCGGCGCCCCGGGCTGCTCCTACGGGCGACTCAGACAGCGTCCGGGGGAGGCGGTGGCCGGCGACGCGTTCGGCCGCTTCCAGCCACGAAGGCGGCACGTCGTCGGCCAGGTCGACCGCTGCGCCCGCCATTTCCGCGAAGTAGATCGTCCACGCCCGGGGCACGACGCTGGCCCATTGGTAGCCGCCGCCGCCGGTGGCCAGCCATCGCCCGCCGGCAGCCCGGTGGGCGAGGTCGTGCAGCGCCGACGCCGTCGCCCGGTAGGCGGCGGTGGTGAGTCCCATGTTGGCCAAGGGGTCGGTGTGGTGGCTGTCGCAGCCCAGTTGGGTCACCAGCACACTTGGGGCGAAGGTCTCCACCAGGGGCGGCACGACCTCGCGGAACGCCCGCAGCCAGGCGTCGTCGCCCGTGAACGGGGGCAGAGGCACGTTCACGCTGGTGCCGGCGGCGTCGCCCTCGCCGATCTCCTCCACGAAGCCGGTGCCCGGGAAGAGCGTGCGCCCGTCCTGGTGCAGCGAGATGGTGAGCACTCGCGGATCCCGGTAGAAGATCTCCTGCACGCCGTCGCCGTGGTGCACGTCGACGTCGACATAGGCCACCCGAGGCACGCCCTGGGCCAGGAGCCAGGCGATGGCGATGGCGGGGTCGTCGTAGACGCAAAACCCACTCGCCCGTGATGGCAGGGCGTGGTGGAGGCCGCCGGCGGGGTTGAAGGCGTGCTCCGCCCGTCCGCTGAGCACCGCCTCGGCCGCAGCCAGGGTCGCCCCCACCACCCGGGCCGACGCCTGGTGCATGTGGGGGAAGACGGGGTTGTCGCCCGGCCCGAAGCCGAACTCCCACCACGACCCCCGCTCGCCCTGGCCGGCCCGGATGACGGCGTCGAGGTAGCGCTCGCTGTGGACCAGGCCGAGCTCGTCCAGGGTGGCGTCACGGGCGGGCGTCTCCCGCACCCGGGTCCCGTCCACCAGGCCATAGGCATGGATCAGGTCGCGGGTGAGGCTGACCCGCTCCGGGCGCAGCGGGTGCTCCGGGCCGTGGTCGTACCGGCTGGCGTCGTCGCCGAACCAGACGAGCTCTACCCGCTCGCTCACCGACTCGACGGTAGCGTCGGCGCGGGTCCGAGCTCGATCGAAGCGGCTACGTCATCGAGGGGACAACAGACCAGGCGCCGACCAAGGGCGGCCCGATCACGATGCCCTCTTCTTCCCGGACGTCGGAAAGGAGCCGGTCGGCCAGGGTTTCGGGATCCACCTCGGCGGCCGTCGCCACGCCGAGCCGCTCCATGAGCGGGAGTGCGCCCCGCACCAGATTGGCCCACCCCCAGGCGGGAGCGGCATCCCCGCCCGCCACCGTCGCCTCGAGGGTCATGGTCGGCGCCGGCAACCCCGCCTCCACGAAGCAGCGGTAGAGACCAAAACCCATACGAGCGTTCACACCTGCCGCCTCGAGCGTCTGCAGCATCCATTCCCGCACCTGCTGCCATTGCGTCGACTGGGGCGCGGCCCAGTCGTAGGCCAGGTCGCATTCGTGGGCGATGACGAGCCCACCCGGACGAACCAGCGCGGCGGCCCGGCGCAAGGCCAGGGCGGGATCGGGCAGGTACATGAGGATCAGCCGGCCGACGACCGCGTCGAAGGTCCCCTCCACGCCTTCCAGGGTCTGGACGTCGCCCACCAGGAACTCGACATTGCCCGCACCCACTGCGTCGGCCCGGGCGCGGGCGTCGGCGACCGCCTGCGGATCCCGCTCGATCCCGAGCACGCGGCCTTCGCCCCGACCAGGCGCCCGGCCAGGAGCGCCACGTGACCCGCACCCGAGCCAAGGTCGAGCACCCGCATCCCGGGGCTGAGCCCTGCGGCCCGGAAGACGCGCTCGGTCAGGGGGTCGAACAACGTCGCTTGGCGGTCGAGGCGGCGCTGCTCGGCGTCGCGGTCCTCGAAGACATACTCCTTCGCCATGAGTCCACCTCCACGGAGACGGGCTCAAAGTTTTGCACTGCGTCCGGCCAACGGGTGACGGGAGGCGGGGTCACAGCCCCGCCCCGCGTCACCGATCTCAGCGTTGTCGGCTCACGTGCCCTGGTAGTTGAGAACCTGGTGCAGGGTGTGGACGACGGTGACCAGCTCGGCCGTCGGCCGGCGGGGTCCGGGTGCCGAGGAGCAATGCCCACCGCAGCCCGTCGGACCAGTCGCCGACGGGCATCCCCGTGACCTCGCCGGCTACGGCCGGCGGCCGTTCCACGCCACCAGCCGTTCGATCAGGGGGGCGTCGTCGGCGACGGGCACGGCGTCGTTCCACGGGTCAGCCGAGTTGCGGTACGGCTCCGGCATCCGCTCCTTGAGCTCGCCGAACATCTCCGCCCGCCCCTGGCCGGGCATGTGCCGGAACGACTCCCACGCAGCGGCGACCGCCTCCTCGTCCCAGTCCGGGTGCTGGCCGGTGGCGGTGGCCAGGTCCCAGGTGTGGACGACGATCTCGTTGCAGTAGCTGGCCAGGGTGAGCGCCCCCGACTCCTGGGCCCAGGGCAGGTGGACGATGCGGACCAGGCTGGTGTCGTCGGTCCACGCCTCGGTCAGCCGCGCCACGGCGTCGGCCCACGCCGGCAGCCACTCGTCGTCGGCCAGGCCGGTGACCTTGTCCGGCGCCAGGAAGGGGTTCTCGCCCCGGCCCATGAGCGTCACCCGCTCGGCGATGCCGACCAGATGGCCGATGACGGCGCGCACGTCGAACTCGGCGCACGGCGTGGGGTCGTCGAGCTGGTCGGGGCGGACGTTGGCGATCACGTGGCCGCCGGTGGCCAGGGCCCGGGCGACGACGGTGCGGATGTCGGTACCGGCGAGGGTGGGGCTGGTAGTTGTCATGGGATCACCATGCGCTCGATAACCGGTCACCTCCTGGCCGGTTCTGCGGACAAGAATGGCATCGTGCGAGCCGACCGGCTGGTGGCCATCCTCCTGCTCCTCCAATCCAAGGGACAGGTCACCGCGGCCGAGGTGGCGGAGGAGCTGGAGGTGTCGGAGCGAACCGCCCGCCGCGACTTGGAGGCGTTGGGCATGGCCGGGCTGCCCATCTACTCGATGCAGGGCCGCAACGGCGGCTGGCGGCTGGCCGGCGGCGGACGCACCGACCTCAGCGGTCTGACCGCGGCCGAGGCCCGGGCCCTCTTCCTGGTGGCGGGGCCGTCGTCGTCGGCCACGCCCCAGGTCAAGGCCGCGCTGCGCAAGCTGGTGCGGGCGCTGCCCGAGCCCTTCCGTCCTCACGCGGAGGCGGCGTCCGAGGCGGTGGTGGTCGACCCTCGGGGATGGGACCAGGGGCGGGACACGGGGGGCGGGGGGCGGCCGCCGCCGCCGCTGCTGGACGCGGTGCAGCGGGCGGTGGTGGAGGGCGAACGGGTCACCCTCGGTTACGTCGGACGCAACCGCGAGCCGAGCACGCGGGTGGTGCATCCACTCGGCCTGGCCGCCAAGGGGTGGGCCTGGTACCTGGTCGCCGACACCGACGCCGGCCTGCGCACGTTCCGGGTCGACCGGATGACGGCGGTCGAACCCACCGGCGAGCCGGTCGTGCGGCCCGACGGCTTCGTCCTGGCCGAGGCGTGGAAGCTGATCGCCGAGGAGGTCGACCTCCGGCGGACGCCGGCCACGGCCCGGGCCCTGGCCACGCCCCGATCCTTGGGCTGGTGCCGGTGGACATTCGGCAATCGCCTGCGCATCGGCCCGTCCCAACCCGACGGTCGGGTCGAGGTGGAGGTGCGGGGCCACAGCGTGCAGTCGCTGGGCGCCGAACTGGCCCCGCTGGCCGGCTACGTCGAAGTCGTCGACCCCCCCGAGCTGCGAGCGGAGCTGGCCCGCCTCGGCGCCCAGCTCACGTCGGTTTACGGCCCGTGGACGGAATCGTCCTGATACGCCGACCACAGGTGGAGGCTGGGGCACCGAAGCGGTCGTTGTCGCGTAGGGGGCGCCTGCCGCCCGTGGTGCGACAAAGACTGCCGACGGTGGAGGGCGATCAGCCGGAGATCCAGCCCCGGTCGACGATGGCGGCGCGGAAGCGCTCGTAGTTGGCGTCCATGGCATCGGACTCGTCGGGATCGGGTCGCACCACCTCGAAGGCGGGGGACGCCGGCATGGCGGACAGGTGGGGATGGACTGACCCGGCGGCAGCCAACAGGCACGCGCCCCACGCCGTCGACGCGCCGGGCATCGCCAGCAGGGGCGCGCCCAGGACCGTCGCCCGGATGCGGTTCCACAGCGCACTCCGGCTGCCCCCGCCGGTGACCGCGATCGCACGTTCGGCGACGGCCCCGAGCTGGGCCAGCCTCTCGTAGCCGAGGCGCTCCACGAACGCCACCCCCTCGAGGACGGCCCGGACGTGGTCGGCCTCGCCGGCCGGCTGGCCGAGCATGAACCCCTCGGCCTCGGGGGCGGTGAAGGGGAATCGCTCGCCCCGCCCCACCAGCGGATACGTCACGCAGGTCGCCGGGCCGTGGTCGGCGGCGAGGGCGTCGAGCTGGGCCGGGTCGCGCCCGGGGAAGCCGTCCACCAGGGCTCGGCCGCCCGTGCTCGACGCACCTCCCGGCAACCACCAGCCCTCCGGATGGCGGTGGCTGTAGACGGCCCCGGACGGGTCGGCCACCAGCTCCCGGCTGGCCCCTTTGAGGACGAGGGTCGAGCCGAGGACGGACATGAACTGACCGGGACTGCCCGCGCCCGCCGCCAGTTGGGCGGCGCAGGCGTCGGTCATCCCCAGCCGGACCTGGCACCCGATGGGCAGGCCGGTGGCCGCGGCGCCGTCCCGCCCCACCAGCCCCGCCACCTCCGTCGGCCGCTGCACCTCCGGCAGCAGGCCGGAGGGGATCCCGAGCGCCTCCACCGCCTCCGTCGCCCACTCCTGGCGCAGCGGGTCGAAGCCGCTCTTCAGGGCGTGGCTCCAGTCGGTCGGCACCGGTCCGCCGACCAGCCGGCGCACCACCACGTCCGACGCATGGGCCAGCGCTGCCACCGCCGACCCCCGGTCCGCCACCAACCACCCCCACTTGGGCAGCCCGAACGACGCCTGCACCCGCAGTCCGAGGGCGGCCCATCGGGCAGACCCCGCGGCCTGGGCCCGGTCCGCCTCCGCCACCGCCCGTTGGTCGGCGTAGGTGAGGGCGGCCCCGATCGGCTCCCCGTGGCGGTCGAGGGCGACGACCGTCCCCGAGGTGGCGCACACGCTCACCGCCACCACCCGGCCCGACCGGGAGACGGTCCGCGTCACGTCGGCCAGCGCCGCCGCCACCGCCGGCCACCACGAAGCGGCGTCCTGCTCCGACCAACCGGGACGAGGCGAAGTCGGGCGGGGCAGCGGTCGGCGGGACTCGGCCAGCACCCGTCCGTACTCGTCCATGGCCAGAACCCGTACGTCGGCCGTCGCCATGTCGACCCCGACGACGATGTCGGGCGTCGTGACCCGCTCGGACACGACGGCCAGGCGGGCCGCCACTAGGTCAGGCAGGCGTGGCAGATGGCGGCGACGTGGCGGTCGTCGGTGCCGCAGCACCCGCCGAGGACGGTCAACTGCGGGTGGGCCGCCCGCAGTCGGGCGTAGTCGGCGCCCAGCTCGTCGGGGTCGCCGTCGTCGAGGTCGGGGGCCTCGTCCAGCTCGGCGTGGCTGCGCCGGGAGGCGTTGGCCCGCACGCCCCGGATCCGGCCCACCCACGGCTCGTCCGCCGCCAACACGTCCTCGAAGTGGGACGGGTGGGCGCAATTGACCATGTAGTACGCAGGCGCCCCGCCGGTGGCCTCGTCAACCGCGGCCACCGCCTCGCCCAGCGACTCCCCCGAGGGCAGCCGGCCGTCGGTCTCGACGGTGAAGGAGATGACGACGGGGATCCCGGCGGCGGCCGCGGCCCGGGCCACCCCGATCGCCTCCCCCGTGTGGGTCATGGTGACGGCCGTGACCAGGTCGGCCTCGGTCGTGGCGAAGGTCCCGATCTGCAGCGAGTGGTAGCGCTCGGCGTCGTCGGCCGACATGAGCGTCTCCGGGCTGTAGCCGTCGCCCCGGGGCCCGACACAACCGCTGATCACGAACGGGGCGGCGGACCCGAAGTCGTCCCGCAGGGAGGCGAGGAGCCCGATCGCCTCCCGGTTCAGCCGGTCGAGGGCGGCGGTGTCGTAGCCGAGCAGGGTGGCCCAGTCCGGGTTGGCCCGCCATGTGGCCGACTCGCCCACGAAGCCCAGCCCCGCCTCGCGGGCGATCGCCATGTGGCGCAGGTAGTACCGGCGCAGCCGCTCCCGGCCGTCATCGGTGTCGAGCAGCACGAAGGCGGCGAAGGACGGCAGCTCGACCCCCTCCAGGAAGATCAGCACCGTCTCCAGGCCGCTGTCGGTGAGGAAGAGCCCGCCGTCGAGCTGCGGAAGTCGGTCTCGGTACATGTCGGCCCTCCTTTTACGTGCGTGATGGACGGCGACCACCGTGCCACGATCAGCCGGTGGTGCGCAGCCCGTTCCTCGACATCCTGGGCGCCGACCGCGTCCTGACCGCGCCCGAGGAGACCGCCCCCTACTGCGTCGACTGGTCGGGCCGGTTCCGGGGCGCCACGCCCGCCGTCCTCCTCCCGGGCACCACGGAGGAGGTGGCGGCCGTCGTCGCCGCCTGCCGGAAGCACGGCATCGGCCTCACGCTCCAGGGCGGGAACACCGGCCTGGTGGGAGGGTCGGTGCCCTTGGCCGGCGAGGTCGTCCTCTGCCTGCGCGGCCTCGACCACGTCGGCCCCGTCGACGACATCACCGGCCAGGTGACGGCGGGCGGGGGGGCCAGCCTGGCCAACGTGCGGGCCCTGGCCGCCGCCACCGGATGGGACTACGGCGTCGACATCGCCAGCCGGGACCGGGCCAGCGTCGGGGGGACGATCGCCACCAACGCTGGCGGGCTGCGCATGCTCCGCCACGGCGACACCCGGGCCCAGCTCCTGGGGGTGGAGGCGGTCCTGGGCGACGGCACGGTCGTCTCCCACCTGGCCGGCCTGACCAAGGACAACACCGGCTACCACCTTCCCGGCCTCCTCTGCGGGAGCGAGGGGACGCTGGGCGTGGTCACCGCCGCCCGCCTCCGGCTGGTCCCGGCCGCCACCCACCGGCTCACGTCGCTCCTGGCCTTCGGCGACGTCGGATCGGCCGTCGTCGCCGCCAACGACCTGCGCCGCACGGTCCGGGCCCTGGAGGCGGCCGAGCTGATGCTGGCCGCCGGTCTCGACCTGGTGTGCCAGGTGACGGGCCTGCCGCCCATCACCGCCACCCGCCACCCGGTCTACCTCCTGGTGGGCGTGGCCGACACGGTCGACCCGTCCGTCGACCTGGCCGCCGGCGTCGCCGCCCTCCACCACGTGGCCGAGGCCGTCCCCGGCGACGCCTCCCTCTGGGCCTACCGGGAGGGGCACCCGGCCGCGGTCAACACCGTCGGCCCGCCCCACAAGCTCGACGTCACCCTTCCCGCCGACCGCCTGCCTGCGTTCGTGGCCCAGGTCCCCGAGGCCGTCGCCCGCCTGGCGCCGCACGCCCGGGCCTGGCTGTGGGGCCACGCGGCCGACGGCAACATCCACGTCAACGTGACCGGCGTGGAGCCGGGCGACGACGAGGTCGACGACGCCGTCCTCCGCCTGGTCGCCGGCCTCGGGGGCAGCATCAGCTCCGAGCACGGCATCGGCACGGCCAAGCGCCGGTGGCTGCACCTCAACCGCAGCCCGGCCGAGATCGACGCCTTCCGGGCCCTCAAGCGGGCCCTCGACCCCGACGGCATCCTCAACCCCAACGTCCTGCTCCCCGCCCTACCGTCGTAGGCGATGCTCGCCGGCCTGGTCGCCACCCAACTCGGGGAGTCCCGGGCGTCGGCCCTGGTCGGCGGCCTGGTCGTCCACCCGTCGCTCCTCGAGGAAAGCCCCCATGCCTCCCGGGCGGTGATCGCCCAGGCGGTGGCCGTGGTGCTCTTCGACGACCTCCTCGGACGGGTGCCGAGCGCGGCCGCTTACGCCGAGACCCGGTGGGCCGCAGGCGACCGTCTCCCGCTCGACCACGCTGCGGTGCGCACGGTGACGGGCGTGGCCTGCGGGGAACTGCGCCCGGGCGCGGAGGGCGTGGCCCGGGTCCTGCGCCCCCTCGGGTACGACGTCCCGGCGGCGGCGGGCGGCGGCGGGGCGTGGCGCCACCTCGACCTGCCCGCCGACGTCCCCCACTACGTCGTCGGCGAGCTCGACGTGACCCGCTTCTCGGACGGGTTCACCGCGGCCGCGGCCCGCGTCGTCGGCTCGTCGCGCGACCCGCTCACCGGACTGGCCCTCGTCCACCTCGACCGGCTGGCCGCCGACGGCTCGCTGCCCCGCAACGCGGCCGAGTCCCTCCTCGGCGAGCTCGTCGCCTGCTTCGCCCGCCACCACGCAACGCCGGCGCTCGCCGACTACGAAACGCTGCTGGCCGAGTCGGAGGAGATGGCCTGGATCGCCACCGAGGGGACGACGTGGCACCACGCCGCGGTCGTGGCCGCTGACGCCGACGGCGACCCTCCCCCCACTCTCCCGCCGGCCCTGGTCGAGCGCCGGTTCAAGGTGGGCGAGCGGGCGACGGAGACCCGGACGGTGCCCGGGTCGGCGTTCGAGCTGGTCAGGCGGGGTCCGGCTTGGCCTTGATCTGGTAGTGGAGGGTGAGGAAGGGCAACCCGAAGACCCAGAACGAGTGGTCCGCCCGCAGGTCGCCGTCGGCCACGTAGACGTGGAGCTCCTCGGCGAACCCGGCCACGGCCACGGTCGTGAGGGCCCGGGAGGCGGGGTCGATGTAGGTCAGGTAGTGACCGGGGTGCGGTAGGTCGCTGCGGGACGTGAGCGTCATACCGCCGCCCTCCCGGGCCCGGGGGACGAGGGTGGCCGTGAAGCTGGCCTGGGGGAGGGGGAAACCGACGCTGACGTAGCCCCGCTCGCCGTCCCGGTAGGTCGTGTAGATGCCGGTGTAGATGGGGGCGTCGTCGTCGGCGAAGGACCGGATCCAGCCCCGCACCTCGGGGACGCCGTCTCCGTCGACGTCGATGGTGTCGATGCGGCTGTGGACGCCCCGCAGCGCGTCCCGCTGGTTCATGGGCACGTTGGCCTGGCCGAGGGGCCGGGCGACCACGGTGCGGTAGAGCAGGTAGCCGGGGCGGACCCACGGCCGCCACTCGGGCACGATGTCGAGCTTGTAGCGGCTGGTGTGCTCGTAGAAGCGGCGGACGGCGGGGTCGACCGCGGCCGGGTCGAAGTCGGGACCGACCAGGGCGTCGAGCGACGCCAGGATGCCGGCGTCGGGCGCGTCCCGGACGTAGGCACCTTCGAGGACGGTGGCCAGCGAGCGCACGTAGTCGGTGCCGACGTACCGGGTCCGGGACTCGAGCGGGACGACGAAGGGCAGCGACGACGCGTCGACCGCCTCCGCCAACAGGTCCATCTGCGCGTCCCGGAAGACGGCCGCCGACACCACCCGGTAGGTGACGACGGTCGTCGCCGCCACTACCGCGGCGGGCATCCGGGAGTCGATGGCCGCCAGCGCCCGACCCACCGCCGCCCCCAACACCGGGCCCAGGGCCACCTTCTGGGGGCGCAGGCCCATCGCCCCCGCCACCGCGCCGACTCCCGTCGCCACCGCCACCGGCCCCGCACCAGTCGCCCGCCCGACGGCCCATCCCACCGGCGCGGCCAGCGCCCCGCTGGTGAGGATCCGGTGCCACAAGGCGGGAATCTCGTTCGGCCGCTGCCGCTGCCGGGCCACCGCCTCCGACACGGTCAGCACCGCCGCCCCCAGGGCCGCCCCCGCCATCCGCCGCCGCCACCGCCCGCCCGCCAGCGCCAGCCCCCCGACCCCGCCCATCCCCGCCGCCCACGCCAATTGCTGCGAACGGGTGGCTGCCACCCGCCCATCCTCTCGCGGCCGGCGAGGCGTAACACCCGTCATTGCTGGTGGGACAGGATGGGCAGGCACGGACGAGGAGGTGCGGGAGATGGCCAAGTTCACGCGGGGCTTCGCCGGGCGGGGCGCGGCGCGCGACCCGAGGCTGCCGCCGGGCCAGTACGACGCGGGGAAGACGTGGCCGGTGCTGACGGCGGAGGCCACGCCCAAGCTGTCGCCGGCCGACTACACGTTCGGCATCGAGGGCCTGGTCGCCCGCCCCACCACCTGGACGTGGGACGAGCTGCACGCCCTCCCCCCGTCGACGTACTCCGGCGACATCCACTGCGTCACCACCTGGTCGAAGCTCGGGATCACCTTCACCGGCGTCTCCGTCGACACCCTGCTGGAGGCGGCCGGGGGACCGCTGGCGACGGCCACCCACACCCTGGCCACGTCCCACACCGGCTACACGACGAACGTCCCCCTGGCCGACGTCACCGGCGGCAAGGCGTGGGTGGTCTGGGAGGTCGACGGCCAGCCCCTCCCCACCGAGCACGGCGGGCCGGTGCGGATGATCGTCCCCCACCTGTACTTCTGGAAGAGCGCCAAATGGGTGGCGTCGCTCCGGCTCCTCGACCACGACCAGCCCGGGTTTTGGGAGGTCAACGGCTACCACGACCTCGGCGACCCGTGGCGCGAGCAGCGCTACCAGGGTGACTGACACCCCGGCCGCCGGCGCCAGCGCGGCCCCGGCGCCGCCGCCCCGCAAGGGCTGGCAGATGGCCACCGTGCTCGGCTCCAAGCCGGAGACGGCCCACGCCCGCACCTTCCGCCTCTCCCTGCCCGGCCGGACGCCGCACCTCGCCGGCCAGCACTACGTCGTCCGCCTCAGCGCCCCCGACGGCTACACCGCGTCCCGCTCCTACTCCATCGCCTCGGCCCCCGACCCCTCGGACGAGTTCGAGATCACCGTCGAGCGGCTGGAGGAGGGGGAGGTGTCGACGTTCCTCCACGACGTGGTCGAGCCGGGCGACGAGCTGGAAGTGCGGGGGCCGATCGGGAAGTTCTTCGTGTGGACCGGCGACGCGCCCGCACTCCTCGTCGGCGGCGGCTCGGGCGTCGTCCCCCTCATGGCCATGCTCCGCCACGCCCGCCGCCTCGGGAAGTCGGACATGGTCCGGATGGTCGTCTCGGTCCGCTCCCCCGATGACCTCCTCTTCGCCGATGAGCTCCCCGGCCCCGACACCACCGTCGTTCACACCCGGGTGGCCCCACCCGACGGCCCCCGCCCCCCGGGCCGCATTGCCCTGGCCGACCTCGCGCCCGCGGTGGCCGCCGTCGGCCCCGACGCCACCGTCTTCGTCTGCGGCTCGGCCGGGTTCTGCGACGCCGCCACCGACCTGCTCCGGCAGGCGGGCGTCGCCGTCGAGCGCATCCGGGTGGAGCGCTTCGGCCCGACCGCCTGAGCTACGACTGGGGCGCGGCCGGTTCCTGACCGATCCGGCCGACGGCCGCCAACCCCGCCTCGAGAGCGTCTATCACCGGGCCCCACACCGCGGCCGCCTCTTCCTCGCAGTCGCCGTCGATCTCGTCGATCGTGAGCCGCACCGCCCCCGGCGTGACCTCCCACGTGACGTAGGTGCCGTCGAACACCAGGCACAGCCGGTGGGGAGCGTCGGCCACGAGGACCTCGCCCCGGAGCAGGTGACAGCTCCCGCCGGCCCTGGCCTCGACGGTGGAGCCCGGCTTCCAGTCCGAGACCAACTCCAAGCCGTGGAGGTGGGCGCCGGACGTGAGCGCGCACCACGCCTGCTCCGGCGAGGCGGTGGTGGTGAACCCGAACAGGTGGGTGGTCAGCGGGCCCATGGCCTCAGGCGCTCACGCGGCGATGGTGGGCGCGTCCGGCCATGCATCGGAAATGTACCGAGGACCATCGCCGTCCGCCATGGGAAAGCGGCGGAAAAGACGGCGTCGGACGGGTTCGCGCCGAGCAGTGCCCGACGGGATCGCACCGGTCGAGCCACGGCCGGCACCGGGCTCACCCGCGCCCGACACCCCGTCAGCATTAAGAAAGCTTTTGGCAACGACCTGTAAATAGCGGGGTGTACTCGGGCGCTTCTCCACCAAATGTTTCGTGTCTGCGTCATCGCTTTTGAGTCTATTTGACAAAGACCCTGCCGCATGTGCTTCACTCCCACTGCCATCCGGAGTTGGGGCCGAGGCACACAATGGGCTCCCGGGACGAAAGACCCGGCTACAAGAAGGATGGAAGACAAATGAACCAAAGAACGACGCTTCGGCGCGCCCTGGCGACAGCCGGCGTAGCCGCCGTGACCTGCTTGTTCGTAGCGACCGACGCGGTGGCGGCCACGCTACCCACGGTGACGACGGCCACCGGGAATGCGTATGGGATCAAGGCGTCCGGCAACGTCACCGCCCTAACGCTGGGGCTCGTGCCCCTCAATGTTCCGGAAACTCCGTCGGTCAGCACCAGCAATTCCCCGCTGACGTCGACCAAGACACTGGCTTCCAGCTATGTCCCGCTGGCGTGTGTTCTTTTCACCCCGACGTGTGCAATTAACGCACACGCAACAAAGGTCACGACCCGCAACGCGTCGGGCGGGAACGGGTCGTCGGTCTCCAGTGCCGACCTGGGCGACATCAGCCTTCTCTTCGACCTGGTCAACCTCAAGTCGGTCCACGCCGACTGCCGAGCCGACAAGGCCGGGTTGACGTTGTCCGGATCGGCGGTCATCACGCCGACGCTGTCCCTGCTCGCCCTCCTCGCCCCCGGTGTGGCGCTTCCCTCCACGTCGCTGCCGAAGGCCAACACCGTCATCCCCATCGGCACCGGCGCCCTCGCCATCGCCACGTTGACCCTGAACGAGCAGGTCGACAGCAGCACCGGCTCCCGGAACTCGGGCGAGGTCAACGCGGTGCACCTCAAGGTGCCCGCCGGCAGCCCGCTCAGCCTCACGGGCGTCGACGTCGTCGTCGGCCACGCGGGCTGCAGCGCGGCCTAGCCACCCGTGTCGTCATGCGGCGGGGCCGGGGGGCCGGCTCCGCCGCACGGGCGGCGATCGTCGGTGTCGAGCGCGCCCTTCGACTAGCCGCCTGGCCGGCTACCACCGGGTGCGCCCACGACCATCGGCTCGTAGTGATGGCCGGCCAGCCACGGCGGCGGGACCGATTGGTAGAACTCGACCGGCACCGTCCCCGAGTCCCACTTGTTGTAGGTCCAGTCCCACTGCTTGAGCAGGTGGCGCTGGTCGAGGACGGCCCGGCCGTTCTGGATGTCGACCAGCTCGGCGATGAGCTCGGGCTCGCACGGCGGGAGGTCGAGGTTGGCGTGGGCCGCGAACTCCTCGGGGAAGTGCTCGACGATGCTGCCGATCACGATCTGCTGCTGGGTGGCCAGGTAGCACCTCGACCGGTCGGCCACCGTGGTCAGCCGATGACGGACGACCTGCAGGTCGTGGGGCCGGGCCTCGGTGCCCGACAGGCGGGCCAGCGAGTTCGACAGCGTGATCCCGTCCAGCTTGCAGGGCGAGCACTGCCCGCACGACTCGACGGCCAAGAAGCGGGCCACGCCCGCGGCCACCGCCGTCATGTCGGTCTCGTCGTCGAAGACGATGAAGCCGGCCGAGCCCATCCCGCTGCCGATGGCGTTGAGGCTCTCGTAGGTGACGGGCGTGTCCAGCCCGTCGGCGGTGATGATCCCGTTGGCCACGCCGGCGAGGACGGCCTTGATGGAGCGGCCGGGCCGGGGCCCGCCGCCGATGGCTTCGATGACCTCCCGCAGGGGCGTGCCCATCTGCACCTCGCCCACCCCGTGGCGCTGGGTGGAGCCGGTGATGGTGCACACGATCGTCCCCGGCGACTCCGCCGTGCCCATGGTGCGGAACCAGTCCGGGCCCCGACCGACGATGCGGGCCACGTTGGCCAGCGTCTCGGTGTTGTTGACCAGGGCCGGCTCGCTGGGCACGTCGTCGGGCAGGGGCCCCCGGCGCAGGCCCCGGCGGAAGGTGGGCACGATGCGGGGAAATGGCCACCGGCCGTCGATGGTCTCCAGCAGCGCGCTCTCCTCGCCGTAGAGGTACTCGTCGGGGCCCTCGAACACGACGATCTCGACGCCGTCGTTCCAGCCCGCGTCGTCGACGTCGTCGATCGCTTCCCGCGCCCGGTCGATCTCGCCCTCGAACGCCTGCTTGGTGGCCACGACCACCAGGTCGGCGCCCACTGCCCGGGCCGCGATGAGCGCCCCTTCGATCACCACGTAGGGGTTGCGGCGGAGGATGGTGCGGTCCTTGAACGTGCCCGGTTCGCCCTCGGCCGCGTTGACGACGACGGTCGAGGGGGCGTCGGCCCGGTTGTTGGCCACCGTCTCCCACTTGCGGCCGGTGGGGAAGCCGGCGCCGCCCCGCCCCCGCAGGCCCGACGCCAGCACCCGCTCGATGATGGCCCCAGGCGTCATCCGCCGGGCGGCCTCGATGCCGGTCCCACCTCCCCGGGCGAGGTACTCCTGCAGGGACATGATCGGGGACGGGTACAGCACCCGGTGAACGAGCGTCATGATCAGGAGTTTACGCCTGGTTGTGAATGTGTTCACATTCACGAGGTCGAGGACGTTTGGCGGCTACGCTGGCCGTCCATGGAGATCGGTCCCCTCACCACCCGCGCCGTGCTGACCATCGACGCCGACGACAGCCTCCGGGATGCGGCCGTCGGCATGGTCGAGCGGGGCGTCGGGTCGGCGGTGGTGTGCGTCGACGGCAAACCGGTCGGGATCGTGACCGACCGCGACGTGATGCGGGCCTACGCCCAGGGACCCGACGGCGGGGTCAAGAACGTCGCCGACTACCTGTCCCGCCGCCTGCTCACCGCTCCCCCCACCATGTCGGTCCGGGAGGCGGCCCAGATCATGCGTGATCGGGGCTTCCGCCACCTGGTGGTGGTCGACGGGGCCGGGGCCCTCGTGGGCGTGTTCTCCATGCGTGACCTGGTGGTCGGACTCCTCCAGGAGCTCCAGGCCCGGGCCACCGCCTAACCGGCGCCCACGCCCGCGCCCGCGCCCGCCAGCAGCTTCCCGGCGGTCACGCCGTCGGTGACGAGGATGTCGGGCGTGAGCCCGATGGTGGGACCGTGGTCCAGGATCTCGCGGATCGCCTCCAGCTTCGAAGCCCCGCCTGCCACCAGGCACCGGCGGTGGGCGGCGTTGAGCTTGGCCCACGAGGCAGCCACGCTCAGGTCGTTGAGGCGGTCAACCATCTGCTGCGCCTCCTGGCGCAGGTCGGGCGGTAGCGCGGCCCCCTCCCGCAGCCAGAAGCGGTCGCAGATGTCGACGACCGCGGTCGGGTCGACGGGCAGGACGAGGTCGCGGAGGTGGCGGATCTCCTCGATGGCGGCCGTCTGCGGCCCCCAGTCCCGCATCATGTAGTGGCCCCGGTCGTTGACCACCCCGCAGCCGAACAGGGACAGGCCCACCGCGCCCTCGTCCCGGGCCGAGCACCCCTTCCAGTCGTCGCCCTGCAGGTGGGGTGAGACCCGGGCGATGACCTGGGCCTTCTCGGCCACGTCGCCCACCAGGTAGAGGCGGGGCAGCCAGGCCAGGTGGACTTGAGGCCACGGCACCTCGAAGATGTCGGCCAGCTCGAGCGCGTTCTGGTCGGCGTCGACGTACTCCCGGGCCCGTTCGTGGAGGGAATGGGTTCGCACCCACATGGCGCCGACCACGGAAAAGATCTCCAGCCGACCCAGCCGGGGTCCGTGCATCTCCACCTGCTCCCGCAGGGTGCGAATGGTGAAATGGACGCCTCGGCCGGCGCCCACGGCCACGCTGTCGTGCTCGCCGTTGACGAACTGGTAGAGGAACTCGCCTGCGGCCCGGCCCAGCTGGTGGTGGATCTCGTCGCTGGCCCGGTCGGCGGCGGCCAGGTCGGCGGAGCGGTCGCCGGCGAGGAGCTCGTCGTCGAGCTCGACCACGATGGCCCGACCCAGCCGGAACCGGCGAGCCAACCGTTCACCGAGGTCGAGGTCGAGCCTCGGGGCGGCCCCGTAGCAGTCGTGGACCTCGACCCTGACCAGGTGACGTTCCCGCGCCTCCCTGATGCCCACCCCCACCTCCCGGCGGGGGATGTCGAGGGCGGTGGCGATCTCCGTCTTGTCCAGGTCCTGCTCGTAGTGCAGGTGGGCCGCCCGTCGCCGCTCGTGATCGTTCATGCCGTCCTCCGCTCGTCACTTTGCCGCACCCACGTCGGCAAGACGAAGCCGGGACCCGGCACCGCGCGCCGACCAACACTGCACCTGCCGCCACCATTGACGGCATTTTGGCCTGGGAGTAGTCCTGCATCACAGGAACTTCTCAACCAGTCGATACGAAGGAGCGCTTCCGGTGTCATATTCCGCACGGGCGGTGGTGAGTGCCGCCGCCATTCTCAGCAGCCTCGCCGTCGGGTGCGACGCCAAGGCCGACGCCACCGTCACCTGTCCCGCCCCCGAGACCACCGTCTTCGAGGCGGCCGACGTCTCGTCGTCGGAGAGCACGCCGAAGCACCGCCAGTCGATCGAGACCGCCTTCGATCGAGGCCTGACCATGGCCGCCCAGTGCGGCGGCGTCGAGGCCCACCTGGTCGCGTTCGCCTCCGGTCCCGGGGACAGCCGGGTGGTCTACGACGGCCGACCGACGGGATCCGGGCCCAACGACCGGGCCCGGGCCCACAACCTCAAGGTGGCGGTGCTGCCCAAGGCCCGGACCCAGGTCCACCAGGCGCTCGATGAGGCCGCGTCCGCCCTCGGGCCGGGCTCCGACCCCCTGGCCGGCTTCGACCTGCTCGACGACTACGCCCGCACCCACCCCGACCGCAAGCTGGTGGCCACCGTCCGCAGCGACGGCGTGTCCACCAGCACCCGCCTCGCCCTCGACCACCCGCTGACCGCCGCCGACAAGGCCCTGGCCGCCACCGTGGCCGCGCCCGTGGTGGCGGTGGTGAGCCTGACCATGCCCGGCGTGGGCGCCACCGCCCCGCCGCCGCCGCCGGCCGACTACGTGGCCGACCTGCGCACCTTCTGGACGACCGTCTGCCAGCGGGTGGCGCCCCAGTGCGTGGTGACCTCGGAGGTGACCAGGTGACGATGACCAGCGGTAGCAGGCACGGCGGCCACCCGGAGGCCGACGAGATCGACCTGGGCGACCTGGTCGAGGAGATCGCGGGGGCGGGCGTCATGCCCGTCGACGAGCAGCCCGATCCCAAGGTGGTGCCGGCGGTCGACTTCTACGTCTACCGGGCCCAGCGGGCGGCCATGCGGGCCATCCGGCTGCAGAGCCGGTCCGACGGCCTGGGTGATGCGACGGACCCCCGGGCCGCCGCGGCCCGGCTCGACGCCGCCGCCGGCCTGGCCGAGGAGCGAGTCCGGCACTGCAACGTCCAGATCCAGACCCTCGACCGCCTCATCAACAAGGCCTACACCGTCCTCGGCTCGTGGCAGGGGCGGGCGTGGTGGGACACCCGGCGCAAGCTGGCCTTCTGGGCCATCGTCCTGCTGGCCGACACCGGCACCATCGCCGGCATCGCCTACTCGGTGGGCGATCCCCTCTTCCTGGCCGTCCCCTTCGGGCTGGGAGCGGGGGCGTCGGCGGTCACCCTCGGCCTGCTGGCGGCCGACCACCGCAAGCACAAGGAGCGGGCCCGGCGGGCCAACCACCAGCCCGAGGACTGCGACGAGTTCGCCGGCTTCTTCGTGGCCGACGTCCACGGGTCGCGGGTCCAGGTCGTGTTCGGGGCGGCCATGCTGGTCCTGCTGGCGGGTGTGCTCACCTTGCGCATCGGCGCCTCCGGCGATCCGGTGCTGGGGGTCGGGTTCGGGTTCGTGGCCGCGGCCTCGTTCCTGGCCAGCTGGGTGTCGAGCTGGTTCCACACGTGCGAGATCCGCGACTACCTCGACTCACTCGAGCGGTGGCGGGACGCCCTCGCCGCCCGCCAGGACCCCGAGGTCCGCATCATCGGGGCCCGCGACCAGGCTCGGTCCACGGCCGACTCGATCGAGGCCGTCGGGAGGCTCACCGGGAGGGCCGGCGCCCAGGCGGCCAAGGCCCGCATCATCGCCGGCGGGCCCATGCAGAACCCGGCCGTCTACGGCCACGGCACGTCCCTGGCCACCGGCGAACCGCTGGCGGCGGCGGCCGTGGCGCCCGCCGCGGGAACCGTCCGCATCAGCTCGTCCAATGGCCACCGCCGGCCCGTCTCCAACCACAGCTGATGCGCTACCCGACGATTCCGATGCCCCGAACCCGCACCGTCAGGGCCGGGGGCCGCCCCGACGGCGACCACCACCACCTCGATGCCCGCATCCGCTCCCACCTCGGTCCCGCCGGCCAGTGCCCGGAGGGGGATGGCCGTTCGACCCACGTCCTGGTCTTCGACGACTCGGCGTCGGTCGTGGGCTACCAGGCCACCGACCCGGTCGGCCGCCGGTACCAGGAGGCGGCCATCGCCGTCGACGTCCTCGGCCGGTCGTGCCGGTGCGGGCGGGAGTTGGTGGGCGTCGTCCACTTCGACGTGGGCCACGCCGATCTCGCCCCCGTCGCCGTCGCCACCCGGCCCGGGTTGGTGGCGGTGCACGAGGCCCTGCGGGCCCCCGACGACGGAGCCGGCGTGTCGACCGTCGAACCGGCGCTGGCCGTGGCCGGGGCCTGGCCCGGCCCCTTGACCACGCTGGTGATCCTGTCGGACTTCGCCCTCACCGACACCGAGGCGGTGACCGACCTGCTGGCCACCCGGCCTCCTTGGGTCGACCACGTCCACCTGGTGAGCCTGGGTCTGGTGCCCTCGTTCACCGGCGGTGTCGTCCCTCCATGGGTCACCGTCACCCGCCTCGGCCACATCCCCGGTCAGGTGGCGGAGGCCATCCACCGCTCCTTCACCCGCACCCGCCTTCCTTCGAGGAGGACCAGTTGAACGCCCCGTCGCACCTCGTCACCCGTTTCCTCGCCGCCCTGACCCTGGCTGCCGGCCTGTCCGCGTGCGGCGGCGGCCACGCCGCCTCGTCCCCCGACCAGGTGGCCGCCGGTGCCGACGGCTGGACGCTCGCCGACGGCGGCTGGTGGGCCACGGTCGCACCCCTGGCCCAGACGGCGGCCGCCCCCGGCGCACCCGTCCCCCCCGCCGGCGTCAGCCTCTCCAGCGACCTCCTCTTCGAGTTCGGGTCGAGCGCGCTCGGCCCGCCGGCCCGGGACGTGCTCGCGGCCGTGACGGAGGACCTGCTGGCTCAGGGCGTGTCCGTCTCCGTCCACGGCTTCACCGACGTGGTCGGGTCCGACGACGTCAACCAGCCCCTCAGCCGGGACCGGGCCCGGGCCGTGGCCGACGCCATGGTCGACGCCGGCTTCCCCGCCGACCGCATCGTGGCCGTCGAGGGCCACGGCAGCGGCCAGCCCCGGGCCGTCCCCGCCGACACCCCGTCCAACCGAGCCCTCAACCGGCGCGTGGAGATCCGAACCGCCTGCTGAGGGGCTCGGTCGGAGCCGGACGGCGGGTGTCGGCCAGGCGCAGGTGGAGGCCGATGGCCACGCTGGCCACCGCCGCCCACACGCACCAAAGGGAGATGAAGGCGCTCTCCCAGAGCCAGGCCAGCCCGGCCGCGGCCACCAGGTTGGCGACCCCGAACCAGCGCACGTGGCGGAAGCGGGAGACGAGCAAGGGGCCGCACGTGGCCACCACGTAGAGGGCGACGACGAAGCCCCCGTTCCACAGGTCGACGGCGTATTCGATGTGCAGGCGGCGGATGTGGGCGTCGGTCGGCCCCCGGACGACGGCGTACATCAGCACGCCGGCCACCACCGCCCCCAGCAGGGCGAACCAACGGACGAGCCGCCGCCGGTCAGGCGGTTCCAGGGCGCTGACGGCAAGGGGCACCAGCACCGGCAGCACGCCGAAGGCGATGGCCAGGTAGACGCCGAGGGCGGTGCGCCACACGTCGTCGGCCACCCGTCCGTGCAGTCCGAACCACACCACCGCCTCCACCAGCTGGTGGACGGCGAGGACGAGGGGCAGCGACGCCAGCCACAGCTCGGCCGGGCGCCGGACGTGGCGGAGGCCGTCGAGGCCGACGGCGCCGATGACGACGCCAGCGACCACGTCGGCTCCGGGGGAGAAGCACATCGGCCGTCCCTCATCGTCGAGGAGGGAGTCAGGGCCGGCTGGTTTCGAGCGGTGGCTCCGCCCTCGAAGTTACCCCCTGGTCGCCTGCATTCGGGAGACCAACGCCTGCAGGCGGCGGTGGGCGTCGTCGGGATCGTCGAGGGCGGCTCGGGCGCCGTGGCCGGGCAGGACCCAGGTGAAGGAGACGGTGTCCGCCAGCCGGGCCAGCGAGCGGGTCTGGTCGTCCCACGAGTACCAACAGGCATCGTGGAAGGCGACCAGGTCCTGCCGGCGGTGGCTCCAGGCGAGGGAGTCGCCGGTGAACAGCCAGGTGTCGTCGACCGCGAACACGACCGAACCCCGGGTGTGGCCGGGGACGGGGACGGCCACCACACCGGGCGCGATCACCGCCGGCGCCAGGCCGCGGATGAGGTCGGTGGCCGTGGGCGCGGCCCGGGCGTCGTCCTCGTGGATCCACACGCGGGACCCGTAGCGCTCGGCCCACCGGGGGGCGTCGGCCACGTCGTCCCGATGGGTGAGCAGGACGTGGGCGATGCCGCCGAGGGCGTCGATGGGGCCGGTGAGGGACCGGGTGTAGCGGGGGGCGTCGACCATGAGGTTGCCCTCCGGCCGGAGCACGAGGTAGCTGGTGGCCCCGAAGGAGTCCTCCGACGTGTGGCCGAGGTCGTAGACGGGGCCGTCGACGGGGAGCGGGTAGAGCCCGGCCGGGCGAGGGGTGCGGGGCATGCGCCCGATGGACTGCGTGGGGCACGCCTCCGCCGCCAGCCACGCCCGGTGCTCGCCCTCGTCGCCGGCCGGCTGGACCGCCACCACCGACTGGTCACCGCCGACGGCGGCGAACAGCTCGGGCACCAACTCCCGGCAGGTGCCGCAGTCGATGCACCGGGTGTCGACGAACCACGGCCCGTCGGCGTTGCGGGCGTCACGCTGGTCGATGCGGGCCATCGCGGTCCACGGTACGGCTCCGGCCCCGGCTACCGGGACGGCATTGGCGCGGCCGATGCCCGGCAACGCCTCGACGCCATGCTGTGACCCGGCGGCGATGAGATCGGGCCGTGGGGAACGTCTACCGGGCATGAGATTTCGAACCACGCTGCTGCTGGGGGGCAAGACCGCCACCGGGCTCGAAGTGCCGCCCGAGATCGTGGAGGCGATGGGGGCCGGCAAACGGCCGCCGGTCCGGGTCACCATCAAGGGCCACACCTACCGGAGCACGGTGGCGGTCATGGGGGGCGTGTTCATGGTCGGGGTCAACGCCGGCGACCGGGCCCAGGCGGGCGTGGCTGCGGGCGACGAGCTCGACGTCGACATCGAGCTCGACACCGAGCCCCGGGAGGTGGTGGTGCCCCCTGACTTCGCCGCCGCCCTCGACGCCGACGTTGACGCCCGGCAGACCTTCGACCGGCTGTCGTACAGCCACCGCCGCCAGCACGTGCTGGCCATCGAGGACGCCAAGACCCCCGAAACCCGCCAGCGCCGCATCGCCAAGTCCGTCGCCATGCTCCACGACGGCCGGAGATGATGCCGATCGCAGGCAGACTGCGCCCGTGCGCATCCTCCTCGTGTCGGGCAGCACGAGGTCGGGGTCGACCAACACCGCCGCCCTCCGCACCGTCCGTGCGGTGGCTCCCGACGGGGTGACCGGCGTGCTCTACGAGGGCCTGGCCGAGCTGCCCCCCTTCAATCCCGACCACGACTTCCCGCCCCTGCCGCCGCCCGTCATCCACCTCCGCCACGAGATCGCGGCCGCCGACGGCGTGCTCTTCTGCACGCCCGAGTACGCCGGTGCCCTCCCCGGCAGCTTCAAGAACCTCCTCGACTGGACCGTCGGCGGCACCGAGATGTACGGCAAGCCGGTGGCGTGGCTCAACGTGGCCGCCGAGGGTCGGGGAGCCAACGCCCACGCATCGCTGGCCACCGTGCTCGGCTATGTCGGCGCAGCCATCGTCGAGGAGGCGTGCGCCGCCATCCCCCTCCCCCGGGAGGCGGTCGGGCCCGACGGCCTGGTCGGGGACGGGCCCGTGCGAGCCGCCATCGCCGACGCCGTCCGCCGCTTCGTCGACCACGTGGCCAGGGAGACGCCCAAGCTCTCGACTGATTGACATCGAACCGTTCGATGTCTATGCTTGGAGTCGTGCCCCAACCGCCGTCAGCCGCCGCCGAGCCGATCGGCCTCCAACTCGCCCGGTCGGCCAAAACCGTCAGCCGTGCCTTCGACGACGCCCTGGCCGCCGCCGGCGGGTCGCTGCCCACGTGGCTCGTCCTGGTGTCCCTCCGGGGCGCCCACGCCGGCATGCAGCGGGACCTGGCCGCCGCCGTCGGCATCGAGGGTCCCACCCTCACCCATCACCTCAACCGCATGGAGTCCGCCGGCCTGGTGACCCGCACCCGCGACGCCGCCAACCGGCGCATCCACCGGGTCGAGCTCACCCCCGACGGCGAGGCCCTCTTCCACCGCCTGCTCCAGGTCGTGATCGCCTTCGACCGCCGCCTCCGAGCCGGCGTGTCAGACGACGAGGTGGCCGTCCTCGGCGACCTCCTCGGCCGGCTGCGGGCCAACGTGGCCGGGGCCGAGGAGGTCGCATCGTGAAGCTCGTCCTCCACCTCTCCCACTCCAACTGGTCGACGCCGACCGCCGGCTTCGGCGCCCTCCTGGCCGACGTGGGCGGCCTGGCCGAGTCGGCCGGCTTCGACGGCATCGCCACCGCCGACCACCTCTGGCAGCACCCGATCATGGGCGGCCCGGAGGCGAACTCGCTCGAGGCCTACACCACCCTCGCCTTCCTCGCCGCCCACACCCGGACCGTCCGTCTGCTCACCGTGGTCACCGGCGCCCACTTCCGCCACCCGGCCCTGCTGGCCAAGACCGTCACCACCCTCGATGTCCTCTCCGGCGGGCGGGCGTGGCTCGGCATCGGCGCCGGCCACTACCAGGAGGAATGCGACGGGCTGGGCGTGCCCTACCCGTCACTCACCACCCGCTACCAGCTGCTGGAGGATGCGCTGGAGGTGTGCACCCGCATGTGGGCCGGCGACCAGGGCGACGACGGGCCCTATACCGGCCACCACGTCTCGGCCGGCCGCCTGCTCAACGTGCCCCAGGCCCTCCAGCGCCCCCACCCGCCCATCCTCGTCGCCGGCGTCGGCGAGCGGCGCACCCTCCCCCTGGTGGCCCGCTACGCCGACGCCTGCAGCCTGCGCCCGTCGCCCGACATCCCCGCCAAACTCGACGTCCTGCGCCGCAGTTGCGAACAGGCGGGCACCGATTTCGACCGCATCGAGCGGACGTGCGCCTACGCCTTCGCCCCCGACCCGGGCGACGGGTCGGCCACCAGCGACCTGCTGGCCCGCCTCCAATGGCTGGCCGGCCTCGGCATCGACACGGTCATCGGCCGGGTCGACGGCGACGACCCCCGGCCCACAATCGAGCACCTCGGCCGCCACGTCGTCCCCGCCGCGGCCGAGATGACCAGCCGGATCCCGAACCGAAAGGAAGAAACCCAGTGAACGACGTGACCACCTTCCTCTCCGAATGGACCGACGCCGAGCGCACCCGCGACGTCGACTTCCTCCAGGACCGACTGACCGACGACTTCGTCGGCGTCGGGCCCCTCGGCTTCGCCCTCCCCAAGCCGGCGTGGATCGCCCGCCACCAGGGCGACGACCTCCGCTACGACACCTTCGGGCTCGACGAGATCGACGTGCGCAGCCACGGCCCCGTCGCCATCGCCATCGCCCGCCAGGACGCGATCGGCTCCTTCCGGGGCAAACCCGTCCCCCAGGTCCTGCGCAACACGTTCGTGCTGGTCGACGACGGCGACCGCTGGCGCCTGGCCGCCCTCCACATGAGCTTCGTGGCCGGCACGCCCGGCGCCCCGCCCGTCCCCGGCCGCCCCGCCTGACCGCACCCGACCGGCGACTCATCGCGCCACCGATGAGTTCCCGCCGGCGCCGGCGTTGCACGGGGTGAGACCCACAACGAATCGATTGGAAGGACGCGCACCATGAGCGATCTCCTCAAGGGGAAGACAGCGATCATCTACGGCGGTGGCGGGGGCATCGGGTCGGGCGTGGCCCGCACCTTCGCCCGGGAAGGGGCGAGGGTCTTCCTCGCCGGCCGGACCCGGCACGCCCTCGACCTGGTGGCCAAGGAGATCGCGGCCGAGGGCGGCTCGGCCGAGGTGGCCGTGCTCGACGCGCTCGACGAGGCCGCGGTCGACGCCCACGTGGCCGCGGTGGTGGCCGAGGCGGGCCGGGTCGACGTGTCGTTCAACCTCGTCAGCCGGCCCGACGTCCAGGGCACAGCCCTCGTCGACATGTCCACCGACCAGGTCCTGGCGGCCGTCACCGCCGGGCTGCGGACGAACTTCGTCACCGCCCGGGCCGCGGCCCGGCCCATGATCGAGCAGGGTGGAGGCGTGATCCTCCACCTGAACAGCGCCTCGGGCGCGGGCGCCATGCCCGGCATGGGCAGCACCGGACCGGCCGACGCCGCCGTCGAGTCGTTCATGCGCTACCTGGCGGCCGAGGTCGGGCCCCACGGCGTGCGGGTGTGCGGGATCTGGACCGCGGGCGTGGCCGAGACGCTGACCGACGAAGCCATCGCCGCCACCGCCGGCCCCGGCGCGCCCACTGCGGCCCAGGCCCTGGAGATGATCGCGGGCATGTCCGTCCTCCGGCGGACGCCCCGGCTGGCCGACGTGGCCGAGGTGGCCGCGTTCCTGGCGTCCGACCGGGCCGCCGGCATCACCGGCTCCATGACCAACGCCACCGCCGGGCTGGTGCTCCGATGAGCGTCGACTTCCGCCTGGAGCTTGTCGTCATCCCCGTCACCGACATCGACCGGGCCAAGGCCTTCTACGTCGACCAGCTCGGCTTCAGCCTCGACGTCGACCACCACCCCAACCCCGACTTCCGGGTCGTGCAGATGACCCCGCCTGGATCGGCCTGCTCCATCACCATCGGCCTCGGGGTCACCGACGCCACCCCCGGCTCCTACCGCGCCACCCACCTCGTCGTCGACGACATCGAGGCGGCCCGGGCCGAGCTGGTCGCCCGGGGCGCCGAAGTGAGCGAGATCCGCCACTTCGACGGGTCGGGATGGAAGCCGGGCGTCGACCCGACCCACACCCGGTACAACTCCTTCGCCGACCTGGCCGACCCCGACGGCAACACGTGGGTCCTGCAGGAGGCGAGGCGAGAGCCATGACGGCGGCCGTGGTGGATGACGAGTCCGCCTTCGCCGCCCTCGCCGAACGCCACCGCCGGGAGCTGCACGTCCACTGCTACCGCATGCTGGCGTCGTTCGACGAGGCCGAGGACGCGGTGCAGGAGACGATGCTGCGGGCGTGGCGGGGGCGGGAGGGCTTCGACGGCGACTCCATGTTCCGGGCCTGGCTTTACCGCATCGCCACCAATGTGTGCCTCGACCTGCTCCGCCGGCGGTCGCGCCGGCTGACGGCCGTCGCCTCCTTGGCCGAGGTCCCCTGGCTCCAGCCCTATCCCGACCGGCTGCTGGACGAGATCGCCCCCCGTGACGACCAGCCCGACATCGTCGCCGTCGACCGGGAGACGATCGAGCTGACGTTCCTGGCCGCCATGCAGGTCCTCCCGCCCCGGCAGCGGGCCGTCCTCATTCTCCGGGACGTGCTCGGCTGGCCGGCGGCGGACACGGCCGCCCTGCTGGAGACGAGCGTGGCCGCGGCCAACAGCGCCCTGCAACGGGCCCGGGCCTCCATGCAGGCCCACCTACCAGAGCGGCGGTCGGAGTGGACGGCCGGGGAGACGTCGGCCGAGGAGCGGGCCCTCCTCGAACGCTTCATCGACGCCCACCAGCGGTGCGACGTGGCCGCCGCCGTGGCCATCGCCTCCCAGGACATCCGGGTCACCATGCCGCCCGCCCCCTACCGCTTCGAGGGCCTGGCCATGGTCATCGGACTCCTCGAACGGGCCTTCGCCGAGGATCAGCGCGACGGCGACTGGCGCCTGGTGCCGACGTCGGCCAACCGCATGCCCACCGCCGCCAGCTACCTGCGCCGGCCGGGCGACACCGAGTTCCGGGCCTTCAAACTCGACGTCCTGCGCATCGAAGGGGCCAAGATCGCCGAGATCACCACCTTCGGCTACGCCCACTTCGCCGACTTCGGCCTGCCCCCCACGCTGGGCGGACGCTGACGCGCTGAAGTCAGAGCCGCAGGGGCTTGACCGGCGCAAAGACGGCGGCGGGATCATCTCGCCACACCTCGGGCTGGACGTCGATGTAGAGCTCGATCTCGTTGCCGTCAGGATCCTCGATGTAGAGACTGTGGGTGATGGTGTGGTCGGAAGCACCGGCCACCCGCACCCCCGCCTGGCGGAGCTGTTGCAGTGCCTCACGAAGCTCGTCGTCGGAGTCGCCGATCTTGAGGCCGAAGTGGTACATCCCCACCCGGCGCCCGCCCGGGATCGGCGCCGCGCCGGGCCCGACCTCGATCAGCAGTAGCTCGTGATGCGTCCGGCCCGACGAGAAGGCGGCGGCGGGGACGCGGACGGCGATGTCGCCCCGCACCTCCTGCCAACCCAACACGTCGGCGTAGAAGCGGCGCGACCGCTCGAGGTCGCTCACGTACAGAACCAGATGCCCGAGCTCCTTGACTTCCACGGTGCGACCTTTCCTGCCTGGAGTGGTGTGTCCGTTTTACCCCTGGTGGGCGTCGCCTAGCAGTACGCGTAACGTCGGAGCCGTGGCCGGTCTGCGCCAACCCCAGCGCCCCCCGGCCGCGCCGAACGCGCCGGTGGCGCGCCACGGCCCCGTCGACCGGTCCGTCGTCCGCCCGCCGGCGAGCCGGCACCTGCTCGCTCCCGGCGACGTGGTGGCCCTCCAGCAGCTGGCGGGGAACCGGGCCGTCACCAGCCTCGTCGGCCGGCCGCAATCCGTCGTCCAGCGGGACACGGTGGACGCGGCCAAGTTCCGCAGCGAGGCGGTCCTCATCAACAAGGGCGAGCTGAGCAGCCGGACGAACCTCAAGCGGGTCTTGGCCGCGCTCGACCAGTACACCCGCCGGCCCTCGGTCAAGGCCCTCGACGCGGTCGACACCGCCATCCGCCGCCTGGGCAAGGGCGCCTGGAAGAAGTACGGGGAAGCCCTTCGCCCGCTCCAGTCGCGCATGCTTTTCTACCGGGAGAACGTCCATGCCGGCATCGACGTCGACGTGGACGCGGCCGAGGAGGCGGGCCACGCCCTCAAGGACGCGGACTGGGCCAACGACCGCCTCGACCACCTCCTGGAGGCGGTGATCGCCTTGGGCCCCGCTCGGCGGCTGGAACTGATCGACGCCGGGGTCGTGAAGGCCGTCCAGGGTCGAAGGCCCGAGGAGGCCCGGGCGCTGGTGGCGGCCCTGCTCATCGGCAACCTCGACTACCACATCACCCACGGGGGCACCGATACGTCGATGGCGTCGACGGTCGGCCGGGCGATCCTCGAAGACAAGGTCCATGGCCGGATCCCGGAGGACAAGGACGGTCGGCGGACGGCGAACTGCTGGGAGTTCTGCATGCTGGCCCATGCCTTGGCGGGCGACGTCGCGGCCAAGGACCTGGTCGGGCTGTTCAGCCTTGAAGGCTGGGGCACGGCGAAGTCGTGGCCGGCGATGGGTTGGAGCGCCAAGCTGCCCACCTCTCCCAACGACGGCGACCCGAACATCGGCGACCTCGTGTACCTGGAGCGGACCCAGATGGTCACCCAGGGGCGGCGGAACCGGGAGAAGCTGCCTCAAGCACCCCTCTTCTCAGGCGAGACGCCGGGCCACGTCGTCCTCTACGTCGGCGGCGGGTCGGTCATCAGCCACGACGGCGCCGGCGACAACGCCCGCCGCTACCTCCTCGACGCCAAATGGCCACCAAACGAGTGGACCCGCTGGTTCGCCCCCCCAACCTGGGGCTGATCGTCTGGCGTTTGCACCCAGATCACCATGGCGGCGGGATGAGCCGAACGAGGGCCGCCGTGCGGTCCGTGCGGCACCATGGTGATGTCGACCGTCACGACGAGTTCGTCTCTCTGGCAAAGCCGTACACCCACGACACTGTCGGCGCGGCCGAGATCTACCGGGTAAGGACGCCCCGCAGGGCCCACCAACCCCTGATCATCGGCGCCGTCGTGCTGCTCCTGGGCGTCGTCGCCTTGCTTACCGGCGACTACTGGATCTGGTCTCGACTTGTGCTCGGTGGAATCTTTGGGCTCGTCCTGGTGGCGTCGATGGCGCTCCGCCGGTTGCGCGGGGAGCCGAACGTCGTACTGCTCGCTCTCGGACCGCTGGAGCTGCTCGCGCTTCGGGTCACGTTCTTGTCGACGCATTGGAAGGTGATCGATGAGATCGGACACTGGAGCCTCTCCGAGATCGTGGCCATACCGGGCGAGGAGGTCCTCGCCCTGCATCTCGCGCTGCCAAACCAAGGGGTCCTCGACCTGAGTCCTCTGGCCATCTCACGTGATGCTTCCCAGATCTCGGTGGCGCTTGTCGGTTCTGGCGTCGAGCCGAAGGCCGATCCAGCGGCCTAACTCGGCCAATGAGGACGCCCCGCGTCGCCCCACACGACCGCGCCAATCACACCGCCCAGAACGAAGGCAAAGCCGACAATCATCAAGGTGAAACCGATGAAGATATTGATTCGAAGAGTCAGCCGCCATGAGACGTCGTCGGACTGGGTGCCTGCGTATGCCCGTACCGCCCACCGTCGTAGGGCCACTCCGATCGGGAGCAGCAGGAGACCGAGGGCAGCGACGACCAGTTGGGCAGATACCACCTAGATCACGCTGCCTGAGATTCCTCGCGTCACAGCCCTATCCCTGGATCCAGGTGTAGTCCTGCAGATGGACGCTGGTGAGCAGTCCATCCGAACCCCAGAGTTCCAGGTCGTAGTCGAGGCGCCGCCCGGACACGATGGCGAGTTCGGAGCCGTTCGGGAACACCGAGTGCTCTGTGCTTGCCTCACCGAACAGGAGGATGGACGCGGTTTCCAGGATGTCGTGACCGATCAGCTGCTCACCCTCGAAGAACACGGATTCCCGGAGCACGATCTCGCAGATGCGTCCGTCCACCAAAGCGATGTCGATCTCGGCGCTCACGTTCATGTAGGCCAGCCCGTCCGGATCCGTCTCCACCTGACCTGTTCCCCGATGGGGTCCTGCCAGGCAGAGTCCCTCGACGCATCGGCCACCATCCCAGGCGATCATCGGAGCACCGGATAGAAGATGGGCTGCCAGCCGAGACGAGTTGGAAAGCGCCGCCATCCGCTGCCCTCGATCAGATCGAGCTCCTGCTGGACGACAGGTCGGTACAGGGTGGTGAACGCCGGCATGCCTTAGACCGCGGTCGAGCGGGCTCTGGTCCGCTCGGGGGTGGCGTCGATGGGATCGCAGCAGGCGTGGGGGTACTCACACGCACGTGTGAGGATGTCGAGATCGACGCTCCGCTTCAGCCCACCGCTCAAAGTGGCCTCCGGATTGACCATACGACAAACGATGGCCTCCTCCTGGCCGTCATCCTCGACGCGCTCGACCTGGGTCCGGGTGACATTCGCTGGAAGTTGACCTGCATTTCGGTCGTGTGGTGGCCGGGTAACGAGAGCCCCTGGGAGGACTCATGGATCGACGACGACCCTCTTGAGCTCTCCGATGAGGCGTTCCGACACCAGGCGACGGGAATCACCCAAGTGATCAACGGCCGATTTTCTGCCTACCGAGACGGCACGGAGATTGTCGCGGTCGAGGCAGTTGACAGCAGCTTTTGGTTGGTCTGGTCCGACGATGCCACCATTCTCGGGTACATGCGAGGCCGCTTTCCCAAAGCGAGCCCGGCCTCGCCGCCCTCGCCCTTCCACCCGTACGGGTGACCGGCTGACCTTGTCCGTCCGAGCTACCGCTACATGACGCTGACATTACGGGCCGGCTTGAGGACCTGTTCCCCGGGGGTGGACTGTCCATGGACTGCAACGGGCTTACATGGGCGGAGGATTGCCCATCTAGCCTGTGAGCTGCTGTCCTTACGTGCGCCCGGAGAGATTCGAACTCCCAACCTTCTGATCCGTAGTCAGATGCTCTATCCGTTGAGCTACGAGCGCAGGCGCTGAGGACAGCTTACCCGTTGCCTCTCGGGCGGCGGCCGGGGTGGCCTAACGTCGGTGGCTGTGGGGGCGAGACTTTGGCAGTCGGTGCGCGACCTGCCGCGACTGCTCCAGCTGCTCCTGGTGGTGGCCCTCGTCGCCCTCGTTTGGAGCGTGGTGTCGGTCGTGGGGGGCGGCGACGGGCCTGCGACCACGGTCGACGGTGCCCCGTCCACGACCACGTCGGCCCTGACCAGCGGGGCCACGAGCACGACTGCGAGGATCGGACAGGCGTCGTCCACCACCAACGCGGCGGGGACCGAAGCCACGACCACCGTCGTGGCCGGCAACGACACGGGCGACGAGGTACCGATCGGTGCCACCGGCGATCCCGTGCACATGGAGCCGACCGACGTGTGTCCGAGCGGGACGTATGTCGAGGTCCTCGGGCTGCTGGTGTGCGCCGACCCCTGAGCGCCACGCAGCATCCCCAGCCAACGCACAGGTCACGCCAAGGTTCCTCGGAGCGGTCTCGGGTTTGCTTGGGTAGACGAAACCGGGAGAGCGAGCCGTGAACGACGACCACTACACCAGCCCGTGGGCCAGGCCCGAGTCGGGTGACGACGACACCGACGTGACGTGGGCCCCGCCCCCGACCCGGCCCGCCGCCAACAACATGCCCGGCGACGCCACGACGGCCACGACGACCCCGCCGGCGGACCCGCAGCCGCCCGAGCCCATGACCGCCACCGGCTGGGCTCGGCGGAGCATGGCGCTCATCGTCCTCATCGGCTTCGTCGTCTCGTTCGGGGCGGCCCGCATCCTCGGCGGGGCCAACGGCCCCCTCCGGCTCGATCGCGACCAGCCCGGCGCACAATTCATCCCGACCAACCCGTCCGGCGGGAACACCGACAGCACGGGCAGCGGCGGCGCGACCGGAGCGGAGGCGGCGTCGGTGGCCGACAAGGTCCGCCCCGGCGTCGTCGACATCAACACCGAGCTCGCCTACCAAAACGCCACCGCCGCCGGCACCGGCATGGTCCTCACCGCCAACGGCCAGGTCCTCACCAACAACCACGTCATCGAGGGGGCGACCAAGATCACCGCCACCGTCGTCGACACCGGCAAGAAGTACACCGCCACCGTGGTCGGCACCAACGACTCCGACGACATCGCCGTCCTCCAGCTCGAGGACGCGTCGCACCTCGCCACCGTCGCGATCGGCGACTCGTCGACCGTCCGCATCGGCGACCAAGTCGTCGCCCTGGGCAATGCCGGCGGCGTCGGCGGCACCCCCAGCGTGAAGACGGGCACGGTCCGGGCCATCGACCAGACCGTCACCATCGCCAACATCGCCGGCGGCGGCTACCAGCAGCTGGAGAACATGATCATGACCACCGCCCCGTTGCAGTCGGGCGACTCGGGGGGACCGCTGGCCGACGCCGACGGCCGGGTCATCGGCATCGACACCGCCGCCACCGCCGACGGCCGGTTCCGGTCGGGCCCGGCCCTCGGCTTCGCCATCCCCATCGACGACGCCATGGCCGTCGTCCACCAGATCGAGTCGGGGCAGGCCAGCGAGACCGTCCACATCGGCCCGACCGCCTTCCTCGGCGTCTCCCTCGTGTCCGGTCCCGGTTCGGGGGCGGTGGTGGCCGATGTCGAGTCGGGCTCGCCGGCCGACTCCGCCGGGCTGGAGCAGGGCGACACCATCACGTCGGCGGGCGGCCAGGACGTCGACTCGGCCGACACCCTCACCAGCGTTATCCGGGCCCACCGCCCGGGCGACAAGGTCGGCCTCCAGTGGACTGACCCGTCCGGCGACAGCCACTCGACCACCGTCAAGCTCGGCACCGGCCCCGCCAGCTGACCGACGACGCCGCGGGCGGCGGCTGGTAGTCGAACTGAAGATCTCTGTCGTCGACCGATGAGTCGGCGGCGCCGGGGTCGTCGTAGGGGCATGGCCAAGGTGCTGACTCACATGTGCATGTCGCTGGACCTTTCCAGCACATTGGGATCCTAAGCTTAGAATTCCACGTGGACAAGTTGTCGCG
>JADMIO011356682.1_pt1 | contig 55025 bp, 41 predicted proteins | sample 8958161 | NCBI WGS metagenome assembly JADMIO01 (sample SAMN16585339, study PRJNA669376) | soil metagenome | isolation source: Crop rotation soil | place: USA: Cullars Rotation, Alabama | collected 2011
CGACAACTTGTCCACGTGGAATTCTAAGCTTAGGATCCCAATGTGCTGGAAAGAGATCCACGCCTTGAATTTTATCAAGGTCATGAGCCACAGGGCCGAGCGTAAGGCGACCTGGACAAGTCGAGCTATGGCGCCCGATATCTTCGCCTCGGACAATCGCGTGCCGCTCCGCGATAAGCGTCATCAGACAGTCGGCGAGTCTCAATTTCTCTTTGAAGGCCGCGTCAGATGCATCTGGATAGCGCGTCTCAAATGCTCGTATGAACCAAGGATAGAAACCGAAATATGCAGCCCGATCGGTCACGTTGGTGACTCCAGGCAACAACCGCGAATAGATAGCCACGCAAGGCTGCTGGGCCCCTAGATTGTCCAACCCCAACTTCTTCTGAGGTCGCTCTAACCACCCGATCACCTGCTGCATCTGTTGCACACCCCCCAAGAACGGATCGAATGTCCATATGTATCAGCGGTAAGAGAGATCCGCTCACCGCGGCGTTGCAGCCTCAATTGCTTCCTGTACGGCACGTGCGAAGCGACGAAGCCGCTGAGGATCGCCCCTCAAACTATCTCTGAGACTTCTGGTGACTTCGAGTTGAACCCCAGCTTGGGAATGTCCTCGGTTGCAGATATTGCGCGGGCTGGTGGCTGCATGCGGACCAGAGTCAACAATCACAGAAGGAAATCCAGCCGCCTCCAGCTCTTGTGAAACCCGATCACGGAGTTTTGCGTCCAGACCGCCAACGTCCACCCGGTCCAGTCTGCCTTCTAAACCGTGGAGTGCGACAACGACTTGATGGCGTTCGACAAGTTCGCAGCAACGCGGTTCATCGAAGTTCGTTGAGGTAATGTGAAGGTCTGCATTGCCGCTCTCTTTAAGGCCTTCAAAGGAGTAGAGACTGTGCCTGTCCTCGGCTATGGCTTCGGCAATTTCCGACGTTCCTCGTTCGATTCCGCCACCATGCGGCGCTATCACAATGACTGAGCCAGGCCGCTCTTCCGTTCGCACGCAAAATTGTTTGCCTTCGGCTTCATTGGACCGCAACTCCTCGAAGTTCTTATACTTGTCTCGGCCCATTTGCCCCCTGGCCTTCCGGCGGTCGCGACTTAAGCCTATTCTGCTGGTTCCAAACACTAAAATTCTCTGTGGCCCTTTATACTAAAGATTGTAGAAAAATACGAGCGTCGATCTGATTGCGAGCGGGCCCCTATGAAGCAGGGCTCTACTCAGGCCGGTGTTAGAAGCTGTGTAGGGGAACAGACGTATAGCTGCCTGGCACCGCGTGTCATTGCCACATAGAGGTGGCGATGATCCATCACGCCAGGGTTCAGGATCACGGCTACATCGGCCTCCAGGCCTTTAAGCAAGAGCGTGCTGCCCACGGTGCGTTGGGCGAGTGGCCGGCCTATGAGGCGGGACCGTTCCCGAACTGCAGTCGCCGCAGCGGCGGGTGTTAACTCATCGCGTCCGCGGCATGCTCGCAACATATCGTAGGCGCCGCGTAGTATCGCCGGCCGATGGGCTCGAACTCCGCCTTGGCTATTGATCGCCTCGAGCAAGTCAGCCGCACCACCGTATGTCGGTGCTTGTGCGAAGTTGAGCGCTACCTGCTCGGCCACTGTGGGCGGGTTTCTGGCGCGGCCGGCACGGAGCACTTCCAGCCGCTGCAGCATCGCCGCGGCGCCAACATTCGTCATCACGCTTCCAGCGAAAGTCACCACATGGTCGACAATTGCGGGATCGGTTAAGTCGAACTGCTCGCCGAACGCGACCAAGTCGCGCATGTCGACGTTTTCGATCGCCACCCCACCCGGAATTTGACTTGCAAACTCTCGTTGCGCCGCAGGGTTTGTCGAATCCGCCATTATGAGAATTCGTCCATCTGGCGTGGGTGGTCGGACGGAACCCGCCTCAAGCCGAAGTCGATGATCGTTGACGCCATCGAGGCGGACCCAGTGGACGTTTACGGGCGCAGTCCCAAGGTCGATTGGGCCGCGCACCAGAAGGATGCCGCGCGCTTCGAGCAACCATCGTCCGAACGCCTCTTCTCCAGCGTTGATCCAGCGCCATGGAGTGTCAAGTTCACCCGCGTCTGGGAAGTGTGCTTTCACCTGTCGATCCCAGTCGGCGGTCGGTCCTGCGAAATTGAAGATCGCCTGCAATGGATCGCCTAACACGCATGTCCTAAGGGCGGCACTTGCGTGCACCACGATCTCGTGTTGGGGCACTGCGCAGTCTTGATATTCGTCGACAATAAGGCGGTCATAGGTTGCAGTCAGCACGTCGTTGATGTGACCCGCTGCCAGAAGCCCGCGCGCAGCGTTACGAATCGCCGGGTAATGTTGCCGAGCGTTGGATACGGTCAGAATCTCGGGATCATGACCACCGCGACGAGGAAAGTGCGTCAAGAGCCGCATGGCCCAACCGTCGATGGTCGCAAGCCGGTAGGAAGAGGCGGGGACGTGTGCGCGCTCCAACCGACCGCGAAGCGCTGCAACACCGGCGTTGGTGTGCGTGAGAACTAAGATCGGCTTCTTACCGTCGTGTCGTCCCAGTGCATCAGCAATGAGGTGTGTCTTGCCGCAACCCGCCGGGGCCGTAATTGTGCCGCGATCGATCGCCAAGAGGTCGATCTCAGGCTCCACGAAACATCCACTGTTCGATGGACGAGATCGTCAGGCGGAACCTTTCGTCGGCGGCATCGAGAGTCGGGAAAACAATATCCCGAGTAGCCTCCTCCATCTTGGTCACCGACTTGAACCACGCCCCTTTTTTGGAGCGCGCAGCTTTCCCCAGCGTCTCCCGGGTTTCCTGAGAGAGGCCCTGTACACAGGCGGCATAGTTGTGCTGTCCGTTGGACGCAGATCTTATATGATCTTCGATGAGATCCACGTCGAGCAAATCGACGGCACGTCCCAATAGGGCCGCTACCCCTTCATCGGAAAGCGCTCGGAAGAGCTCGTCCTCCAACGCACAACCGTCCCTCCATCTGAACAAGGCACCGCCGTTCGCGAGGAAAGCCTCTTCCTCGGCCGCGACGGGTTTGACGTCGTCATCACGGAGGACGGCAACACGATAGCCTAAAGCTTGGAAGGCGGCGGCACGCCCATAGACCTGGTTGATGCCTTTTGCATCCACCCAGGCAATACCCGCTGCTGTGAGCGATACTTCACCGCGACTGGCTCGATGGAGGTCCATACCACGGAGTAGGCCTACCTCGCTGGCGCCCTCGCATACGACTACCGTCGGGGCGAGGAAGGCTTCCGGGTAGAGCCGGAGCGTGCCCTGTAAATTCTCCTCAACACCAATTGTCGTCACTTCATGACGAGGTTCCATTTTTCGCACGACGAAGAGCTGGTCCCCTCGGAGTTCCCGCACTACCACAGGCGAATGTGTTGTAATGAATGCCTGTAAGGGAGAATTTCCGTCCTTCGCTCCAATCGATCCAAGCAAGCGCATGATGCGATGGGGTTCGAGGCCATGCTCCAACTCGTCAATCAAGACGACCGTCGCTTCTTCTGCAGCTTTGCGTTGGAGACCGGCGAGGAGCAGGCGAACCGAGCCGACACCGAGCGCCCGAAGCGGCACACCGTCGGCACCATGCAGCGCGATAGTGCCGCCACTGAAGGAGATCGAGTGAGCATCCAGCATCGCCTTGAGACCTTCACCGATCGGAATGCCGAGATCGCGCGCGGTCTCCTCAACAATGCGCAGGGTGTCCCCGAGCTGAGCGTCGGCCAGATCGCCGAAGGCTATCCGGGCGTCACGGGCGGCGCCAGCTAGAGCCGCAGCCATTTCAGGCCGTTCATCGGAAAGGCGGTTAAGTACCGAGCCGCGGCGCCAGGCGAGGTTATGATCCGCGAGCGTACCGATCCTTGTCGGCGCCAGCCGAGCACGATCGGCCCATGTCAAAAAACGAGACTGTCCGGCGGCTTCTGCGCGATCCGAGACGAGTGTCCAGACGGGATCAAGGTCGCTCCCGACGGTAAGACGAATACTGAGGACGGTCTCCGCATGCGATTCTGGTTCATCGTCGATCGCACCAGTCGCGGCGTTGAAGCTGCGGAGATACCCACCATAGGTCTCCATGCTCTTCAAAGCATCGTCCAGTTCGCCCACTGTGGCGGTGATTGTAATGGGCTCCGCAACATTGAGACGATAAAAGTCAACGTCTGAGAACGACAGCGCCCGCCGAGCGCCCAGACAGTAGTCAATTGCGTCTAAGATCGAGGACTTCCCTGAATCCCCGGGGCCGATTAGGCAATTGATTGCCGGCGCGGGAACCCAAGTCAGCTGCTGAATGCAGCGGAAGTTTCTTATCTCGATGTGGCGGACCCGCGACATCATTCAAATCCCTGAGTCGCTTTCTTCAATGCGGCAGATAGCTTGGCTGCAATCTCGGGCGTAGCTGTTTCATCCTCAGCAAATTCCACCGTGACCCTAAATCGCAGCGTGAGGTTCCCTGCCGCAGCCAACACGTCTCCCATTGCTTCTACGAGCTCGGTCATTTGGCTGCTATCAAGCACCGCTGATCGAAAACCTGTTTCAGGCTTTGGCCACGCCGTGGGAAGCTCGTGGACCCCTGGGGGCTTGCTACCACCAGAAGGTGTCGCTTCCGGGAGTCCAATCTCAATCGCAGCGGCCTCGTGGAATTGGCATGGCCAGGACACGGCTCTCGGAATTAACCGTAAGAAGCCAGTGTTCAGGGCACCAGTTATCGCCGACTCGACCAGCTTCCAAGGCATCGATGTCACGCCGCGCTGCGCAGCCACGGCCTGTTCAATTGAATGCCCTGTTGCTTTCCCTCCAGTCCACGCGTCTGGGAGAGCTTCGGGAGAAAGGGACGACACATCAATAGGCTGAGGCGGAGTTCGGAGCACTGCTGTTTTAGAGACCACCCCCGTCGGCGGCTGCTCGCCCCAAACCGAAGCCGATCCGCTTGTCAGCCAAATAGACCCTGCCTTAACTGCCGCCCCTATTGCTTCGAGGACCTTACTCTCTGGGCACCGAGGAATTGGCTTCTCCTCGGTCCATCCCTGATCAGGATGGTCGATGGTCAGAGAGTGACCATCGAAGTATGCGACCAGGTCAGCGACTCTTACGCCGTTCTTCCAGTCGAGCCCTTCGAGCTTGCCGGGTACCAGCAAAGCTGGGTCCAGTGAATCCAGAACGGCAGCGCGGTTCTGCACGGCCTCGAGCGCATCGTCCGTGATGGTTGCCTCATCGACTGGCATTCGCCACCACGTGCGGACCGTTCCATCAGGACGCGGCAAGGATAGAACATAGTGACCCTGGATGCAGCCATTGGAGACCGTGTCCAGAAGATCTTTTCGACGCAACATTTTCGGCAGCTTCGGCTGCTCGGCAAAGGCACCAACGATGGTCTTGACCCGCCGTCGATCCTCGTCCTCGCGCCACAGATCGTACCCGCTGGTCGATCCCGGCAAGATCGCATCTGGCGTCAGCGGTAGATCGGTAATGCGGGACTTGGCATCTTCCTTAATGGTCTGGAACAACGGCTTGTTGGTATCAACCGTCACCTTGAAAGCCTGCACCGCGTCATCGGCGCCACGTGTAATGGTAATGCAATAGGCCTGCCGAACGGCGCCACCAATATCCCTTTTCGAACCAGTGATTTCGCTATCCAGCTTCGATGAGCGCACTGGGTCAATTGGCTGGCCGGACAGAAGGCCTTTTACCTCCAGCCAAGCCAGATGATCTCTGACCTTGTCATGGGCAATTGTAAGTCCGCTCCGGTCTGGCGCCGCGATAACAATAGCGTTCTTCGCTGCACGCGGATTCTGTGGCCCAGTCACCTCTTCGCAAAAGCGAACCGCAAGCGCTGAAGGTTTTCCAGATTCCGACTGAGCGTTTGGGCCAAGGATCACGTACCGAAACTCCCCATCGCTTGGCACTTGGTCCGGGCCGGTCGGCAATTTGTGGACCTTTGCACCGAGGGCCGAAGCACCGGCATCGAGCCACTTGGCGGCCTTGATTTCGTCGAGCAGCATGTCGTCCACCGCAGACTTTGGGACGCGGTTAACCTTGGCCTCGTCATGCATCTGCTTCAGGTTCGGTTGGAAGCCCAAGCGCCAGGTTTTCGGTAGCCCACGGCTACCGTCAGCACGCTTGTCTGAGCTCTCGAGATGCACTTCATCTAGGAACCACGATCGCTCAGCCCAGGTCTGGATGCCCTTCTCCAATGCGATCCGGTCGGGCTTCGCGGCCCCCGTGAGAGCAAATAAGTCCGTGATTCGAGCATGATTTGGCCCCTGCGGCTGGGAATGCAGGAACGTACCAATGACCGCCTGCTCAACCTCGCGATTGGCGAGTGCCGGTAGCTGCTCTTGCGCTTCCCGCGCGAAGCGCAACTCCCCCTGCAAGATGGCGACCCAGTCCATTGGATGGCCGTCAACGCTATCCAGCCGAGCGACGCCTGCCAAATCACCCAGCGCTGAAGACAGCTTCTCCTCTCCCTGCTTTGCCAGCATGATCGAGGAGCCCGCGAGCGGCGCCGTATCCCAGGACTCCGCGTCACGCAAAGCCACGGCGAATGTTCGCAAAACTCCACGGGTTCTCTGGAACAGCGGCAAGCCGCTCGTCCACCGGGTATAGAAGACTTCCATCATGGCTGGATCGAAGGGAAAACTAGCCAGATACTGCTTCTCACGCTCATCGCGCTGCTTCGGAGTCTTCGCGAACTCCGGATCCAGTGCTGAGATCGCCTTCACAACCGCCTGCACATTTGGCTTGTAGGCATCCGGGTCTTTCGTCGTGTCCGGTTCGAGCAGGCGCCGGCGCAGAATTTCTGCGACGTCTTCCTTGCCTACTGGCATAAACGGCTCGTCTTCCTTCCGGCCCATGATATTCGCCATGTCCGACAAAAGTTGACGGCCAAAGGCATCGTCGCGCTTGGGATCGCTGGCGAGCAACGACACGATCAATGACGCCGTGTTGACCTTCGAGACGGCCTGAGTAAGCGACTGAAGGAAGTTGAGGAATTGCTCGCGGAACTGCTGGCCTGTGACCGGATCCTTTGCCTTTTCACCGGCGTACATCAGAACTTCGTCGAACAGAATCAGTGTCGCCAGGCCATCCTTGGCCGGCATCAAAAGCACTTTCTCGATTAGCAGGTCGCGTGGCGGAGAATCTCGCTCGGAGTCCTTGCCTTCCGCATGGATCGCGCGTAAGCCGTCTGTTCCGGCCAACTGGAAGGCGATAACGCTCCACGGATGCTTCAGCATCCGCTCTTCGCCCGCGGGGCTGAGCACGGGGATGCCCGCCTCAACGTCCAGCTTATCGAAGCAGACCGCCGCGATACGAGCCTTCGGCGGTTCACCGCCCATAGCCGCCTTGAATTCCCGCACAGCTGGTAGGTCCGGCAGCACTACCGGATCAAGGAATAAGTGCGTCAAAGTGACCAGCGTGTGAGTCTTCCCGCCGCCGTAAGTCAGTTCGAGTTGTCGGATTGCTTTGTCGCTCTTGCCGCGCAGACGTTCGGCCGTCGCTGCCGCGATGTCGCGCTGCGCGCTGGTTGCGTAACTAAGCGAAAAGAACTTATCCGGGTTCTCATAGATCGGACGCTTCCCGGTGCGATTCACCACATCAAATAAGTCCGCAGCAAATTCCTGCAGAGAGAGAGCACCTGTTCGCACATCTTCGCGAACTCGGACAATCTGGTTCCAGGGCTTAGCGGCTGTGCCGGACATTCTTGTTCTCCCTGAGGGTCATAGAAGTAACGTCGCCTGTGCTGGCGACGAAACACCGGCACGGGAGCGTAGATGGTTGCTGATAGATTCTAGTATTGGCGCTTCGTCGCCCTGACGATCACGGTTGGCGAGCTCAATGAGCGCCTGAACAAGTTGCGCAAAAAGTGCGTCACGGGTCAGCCCTGCTTGATCGAGGAAGGCGTTGACCTTGGTGACGTCACCCGCCTTCCAGAGCTGCATCAGGCGATGTACCCGGTCGATGAGTGGCACCGCTCGCCCGCCAATTCCTTCCAACCCCAGCGTTTTGCGCTTGCGCTGGTCCCAGCGGCGTAGGCGGACCTTGCTGCCGGTGCCCTCATCCGGTGCGTCGCCGCCGTCCTCAGCTTCGTCCAAATCCTCACCGTCCTCATCCTCGGTATCGGCCTTACCACCAGAACGGACGAGAATTTCAAATGTATCTGTGAGATCACTATCCTTGAGGCCGCACGAGATTGCATAGAGGATGCATGCACCTATCGGCGCCTCTACCATGCCGAAGCTATCGCGGTGGAGGACATAGTAGGTGGTTACGTCGTCCAGACCACCAGGGTCGTCGCTATCCGTATCCGCCGGCTTCAACACGCGCCCGACGGCGAATTCAACGACCAAGCGGCGCACTTCGCGCAGGAATTCCGCGACCGGCAGTATTTCGGGCTGGCCGCTGGTGGAAGTCTCGCGTCGCACCACCGGATGACGGCTATAGGCTTCCAGCGCCGGGCCGGTAGCAGCCCAGACGAAATCGGGACCGCGAATTCCCGCATCCCAAAACCGGTACATCTGCTCGCGTATCTTCTGGCGCATATCGGCGAGCACCGGCGCAGCGAAACCGGGTCGTGCAGTTGAAGCGCGCTTACGGCATACAAGCCACACTGAAGATGATAGTGCGGCAGACGCGATCGCGCGATTTCGAGCACCTCGCTCAGTCTGAATAGGCAAGCTACCATCCACGACGAATCCAGCGCGGATCAGCGCACCCACGAGCGTTTCCCATGCATCGGGGTTTTTATTAGCAAAGACGATGACCAATACGCCGTCCGGCTTCAGTGCGGCGTGGCATCGCCGAAAGACGGTTGCCATTCCGTCCTCGAAGTTCTTCTTCGACGCCGCGGCGTCGCCACCGAATCGACTAGAATCGTCGATCAGCTCTCCATCTCCAGCCTCAGCATCCCATTTCGGGCCAAGAGCGTCGTTGAAATGGGAATTGAACTCATCGCTAAATCCCCATAGGGCACGACGCAGCCACACACGGAAAAAGTCCGCCAAGTCAGAATAGGGTATGGCGTCATAGTAAGGTGGGTCGGTGACGATGGCATCGAATGTGCCGCTGATCTGGAGCGCACTTTCGCAAGTAACTTTAGGAGTCTCTGCGGAGCGGGTTGCTATATCGAGATGCGCCGCCACCTTTCCAATCCATTCGACAGCGCCGCTGTAATCGCCAGTAACACCAGAGAATGGGTTGACTTCGGTGAAATCCCATACAATCGGCAGAGCAAACCGCCCGAAAGTGCCGCGCATCTTTTCTGCCGACAGCGTCCAAGTTGCCAGTGCACTTCCGAAGTCGGCCATACGATCATTAGCCAGCGCAGAATATGCCCAAATTGCCTCACACCAATCTTGCGAATACCCAGCAGCCTCCAGCACCGGGGGCAAGCGCCGCACAGCTTTCACAAAGGTACCGAGCGCCAGTAACTGACGAGGCGTGAACAGGTCGCACCAGCGGAGCAACCCGTAGCCGCCGACCGAGAATGCGCGCGCCGCACCACCGCCGCCTTTCGGCGTCGGTTCAGTGGGCAACCCGAAAGGCACATCGGCGAAGAACGCCTCGACCTCAGCCATGTCCACCCGCGCGAGATCCAGCTCATGATCAGTTGGCCGGCGATATTCTTTTCCATTCGGACCATCGACAACGACAGCCGTCATCACCGCGCCTATTCGACCCGCGCGACCTTCGTAGCGGAGATCGTCCATAGTCATAACACCAGGACAACAGGGGCATTTGACGCCGGTGCGGGACATGGTGCCACCGCCGATGGTCTTATCCGCTGCCTTACGTTGGGCAGAGTTACCTGTCGGTTCAGGGACGTTGGTCAAGACAGTAAAGACGACTCCGTCTTTGGCGGTGTTGGGAGCCATAGCCAGCACCACCCGTTTCTCATCGCGCTTGCAAAGCCAGCGAGTCTTTAGCAGGGGAATGGTGGCCCTGCAGGACTTACACGTCACGGTCTTTGCCCAGAGATAGGCCACAGCCGGTTTCGGGTGCCAGCGTGGCGTCCGGGGGTCTCGCAGATCTAAAGTAGTCAAGCCGGCGTTCAGTGCGCCGATCGATTTTTCAATCGGAACATCGTGCGGCAGAAGTTGGAGCGGCTTGGGCTCGATGAGCGTTGATGGGTCAAGACTCTGCCATTCAGCAAATATCGGATAGCGAACTGCCAGTTCTCGCCGCGCCTCCTCCAACACCCAGCTTCCCCAAGCGCGAACCTGCCAACCCAATCCGGCCTGTTCCCATGGGCGCTGCGCGTCCGCCAATAGATCGCCTTGGACCGTCTCGTCGTGGCCCATTGCCGTCATCCGAGCGACTGCCTGCTCCAGTCGCGCCCCCTTTAGCCCCTGAGCCTTGAGAAAGGCCGTGGCGAAGGAAGCATCGCGCATCGCGTGCTTCGGCAGTGGCAGCATCTGACCTGATAGGCGCTGTGGGTATTCCAAGGTGCATTTCAGGAGAAACCAAGCGACCGGGTTTAGATCGTTCGCAACAACCTCACAGCCGAGCCGCATGGCCTCGAGGGGAATTGCTCCACCTCCGGCAAAGGGGTCTAGGACGCGCGGAGTGCGCCAACCATTTGCCGAGCGGATTTCATCGCGGAACCACGCCATGTCCGGCAAGTTTTCCTGCCCCCACCAAAGCACGCCCCCTTCGCCTTCAACCTTGGTAGCATCGACCTTCTTGCCCGCTTCCGCCTTGGTCTGCTTCTTGACCTTCAATCCGCCACCGAGCCTTCGCACCAAATTCTTGCGCGCTTCGTCCTCGCCCGGATCCGGCAAGAGTGCCGCTACGATTGCTGCTCGCGAAGCGGCGAGCGGGCGCCGAGCGGGCCACAGATGCAGCGTCGAAATATGACCGTGCCGCATATTTTTCTCATGCAGAGATGCGGCGGAGGCCTGACGCAGCGGAAAAGCTGTTTCGATTAGTCGCTTGTTAGCCATCGCCCATTAGTCCTTTTCGGCCTTGGCGCGGATGTCCCCGGCCGTGAATGTAATTCCGCCCTTCGCGGTGCCCAGCAGGCGGGTGAATGGATCCTGGACTCGCAGCAACGCCGGTTTGGGTGTCGCACAATCGAGCACGACGTAGAGCCAGTAGCGCTCCCGCAAATTCGCAGCCTTTGCCCATTCGTTTTGCGTCATGAAAACTTCGCCACGATCGGCCCGGCCCTTCACTTCGACACAACGAACGATATCGGCCGGACGTTCAGAGAGGATGTCGAAGCCAGGGAAATCTGACAGCCCCGCGGCGCGGGCGCGCGCGGCAGTAGAGACATCCCGCACGCGAGCATTGAGGTTCTCCTCATGTGCCATGGCAAGCTTAACTGCCATGGCCTCGACGTCCGCATCGAACCGCATTGCATCCTCGGCGTCGATCGATGGAACAATCAGCGCATGGGCGACAAAGCGTATCGGGCCAAGAGCGACACACCCGGGCTCGGCGCGGATCGCGGCCAGTCGCGCTTCGCGGACTTTCGACAAAGCCGCATGTCGACTCTTCACCAGCTCAAGCTGTTCGGCTGCTTGCTTCCGGCCCTCCTGAGCGGCGGCACGAAGCCGATTGCGAGCTCGCAGCAGTTCGGCGTCCTGTCGGTTGAAACCGGCCTTCACCAGATCGAGGCGTTGCGGTAGGTCCGCCTCGATTGCGGCGCGATGCGAGGCGACCAGATCCGATCCAGCCACATCGGTCAACCATTCACCCGCTTCGCGCACCAGCCTCAAACACTCGCGGCCGACCGGGTACGCTCCAGGCTTTACGCCGGTTGCCCCCCGCAGCAGGAGAAGCCATTCGACGGGGCATTCCTTGATCGTTCCATCGGCTTCCTGCCGAAGTCCAACTAGGCGGTGCTCCAGCACGTCTTCCGCGCTCGATCCGCGGCGCAGAACGGTGAGAGTTGCCATATGGAACAGCGACGCTTCCTTGGCGTGCGGATCTACGAAGGCTGCGCCTTGCAGAGCTTCGGGGCCGAAGCGCTCCTGCACCTCGCCCGAGATCGCGTCGAAGACCGGCTCGCCGGGATGAAGCCAGATCGCCTCCTCTCCGAAGGCCGGGCGCCGCACCATCAGGCGCTGGCGCGCGGCAGACGGGTAAATCTCGATTTCTGGCGCGATAGCGTCCATCGCGCCCTTGCGCTTCACGGTAAAGCGAAAGCCCGAGGCGACGTCGCCCTGCGTACCCAGTCCAAGTAAGGGTGCAGAGCGCTCGACAAGTCGCTGAACATAACCGGGCATAAGGCGAAGGTAGCGCTCGCGCTCGATGTCCTCACGCATCACAGACAGGCTGGCTTTAACTTCACCGCCAGATCCGAAGAGCGCGTGTTCCTTCGCCTCGATCGCACGAACCTGCTCAATGGTCAGGGCGCCTTCAATGCCGTCCGCGACGTCCTCACCGCGGATGGCAGCATCCAAATAGGATTTAAGCGACACGTTCTCGAACAGGCGCCCGATAACATCGAACACCTTGTCGGAGCCGAGCTCCTTACGAATGGTCTCCATCTTGTCCAGCAGGGTCTTCATGACCCGGCCCTCGCGCGTCTTCCAAGCCACCAAGTTTGCGATGTAGACCGCTTCCTTCTTCTGGCCATAGCGATGGATACGGCCCATGCGCTGCTCGAGGCGCGCTGGATTCCATGGCACGTCGTAGTTCACCATCAGCCAGCAAAATTGCAGGTTCACTCCTTCGCCGGCGGCATCGGTGCCGATTAAGTACTTCGCGCCACCATCATTGATGGGCTTCCGGAAGAACTCGACCTGTCGGTCTCTCTCCACATAGTCCATGGCCCCATGGAGCTGGGCGACTTGACCCGCGAAGCCTAGCCGTTCGAGCTGTTCCGCCAGGAAGTTTGCGGTGTCCCGGTGCTCGGTGAAGACCAGCATCTTCTCCTTGCCAAAGCGCGGGTCCTTCATTGTTTCGAGCAGCTTGGCGAACTTCGAATCGCGGCCAGCATCAAGGAGATCCTGCGCCATCTGACGCAAGCTGAGGACGCGATCGCGCTCCACGATCAAATCGGCCAAATTTTCCGTCGCGAGAGCGCCGAGGGTCTCAGTCTCACTCACCTCGACCGTTTCGGTACCGTCACCAGCGTCTTCATCCGCGGTGGCCGAGGCAAAGAGGTCGAGCTCATTGTTCTCGGCCTTTTTCTGAAGTTCGCGTTGCGCACGCCGCACGGCCTCGAGACCGTTCTCCTCGATTGCCTTGATGGCGGCCGACAGCTTTTCGGCGCGACGGTCGAAGGATCGCTTCAGGGCAAAGGTCGATGACGCTAGGCGCCGCTGGAAGACGGCCATCGCCAAACGAGCAGCGGACCGATTGAGTGTCGACGCTTTATTGTAGATGTCGCGAATATACTTGCTCGTCTCATCGTACAGCTCCTGCTCGCTGCCCGGTCCCTGCGACAAGTCGAAGCCGATTGTGTCACAGTTTCGCTGCGGATAGAGGGGACTGCCGTCAAGCTTGACCATCTCCTCCTTCGTGCGGCGGATGAAATGGCGTGCGCGACGCTCGGCAGGAAACTCGGAGAACGCCTCCGGTGTGCTCAGAGCGTCCGGTTCCAGAAGACGCCACAGAGCAAAGTACGGATACGGCTTGCCCATGTGCGGAGTCGCAGTAAGCAGCATGATCGACTGCGGTGCCCAGCCAAGCTGGAACTCCGGATCATCGGTGACAATGCCGGCGAGAGCCTCAGCCATTCTGTATCGCGCTCTCTTTTGCACTGTCATGTCGATCGGGTCACGATCGGCGGAAAGTTTGTGCGCCTCGTCCATCACAACGAGGTCGTAGCCATGGCCCGCAAGGCCGGCCTCGCGGAGGCGGGCGAAGGTAGCCTTGGAGCGGAGGGTGTCCAGACTCACGATGGCGACGTTGGCGTCGGGCTCCATGAACGGATTACCTTTGGCCGCCTCACTACCGCGGATGATGCGCGCCTGAATCCGGAACAGCGTCCGCAACTCGCGTTGCCAATTGCCGACCAATCCAGCCGGGGGAACGATTAGGACCCGCTGAATCAGTCGGCGGAAAAGCAACTCGCGGATAGTAAGGCCGGTCATGATGGTCTTACCGGCGCCGGCGTCGTCGGCGAGGAGGAAACGAATAGGCCAAGACTTTAGGATGCGGTCATAGACCGCTACCCGCTGATGAGGCAGCGGGTCGATCAGAGATACCTCGGTTGCGAAGGTTGGGCTCGCGAGATGGCCGCAGGAAAGACGGGCCGCTTCAGCCACGGCTCCGACAGCTTCGGGATCCGCTCCGAAATCAAGCTGTGGGCTATTCGCAATCCCATCATTGAATGTTCCCACCGGCACCGCAGAGCGGTTCGCAAGCTCCTGTATGCGACCCCATGCCAGATCTGTGGGCTCGTTCTGTCCATTCTCCCACCGACTGATCGTAATGGGAGAAACGCCGACGAGCGCCGCAAAATCAGGCTGCTTGAGTCCCATGCTTCGCCGAAGGTCCCTGATCCTGAGCTGGTAGTCTGTCGGCAGTGCCACTTACTTCTCCCATTCAAGGAGTCGTTGGTTAGCATATGCTAACTCGGAGCTCAATATCAGAGATACATCACTTGTTAAGTCACAGCGATTGGTCAATAGCGCTGCCGAATTTGATGTGCCGGGATGTGCCATAGCTGCTTGACTTGCAAATTATTGAAGCCCATTCTTCGGCACACTGTGGCACATCGAAGGAGTTGGCATGAATTCCCCTTTTCTGGCGACCCTTAGACAGAATCCTGGCCGGAATTCGCTAATCGTCGACTTTCGTCATCCCTTACGGCCAGACCCATCCAATCAGGGCAAACCTGGTCGCAAGGTTCGGAAAGGGCTTGGCACCGACCCTGCGGTAGCCCAGGCATTGGTTGAAGATCTCAATCGTTTGCTTGGCGATCCGACCCTTCATTCCCCAGCAGCGAGGGCCAAGGCTGAGGCGTTGTTCGACAGGCGGGTAGTCGAAATCTTCTACGATGGCATTGAGCCAAAGAAGCAAGGCTATCGAGCGCTAAGGGACGAACATCTGCCCTTTCCGCCGCGCGAGGCTGGGTACCCCCGCGTCCTTCTCCTCGGTGCACCCGGCGCGGGCAAGACCACGCTGTTGCGGCAGTTAATTGGCTCTCACCCGGATCGCGACCGCTTTCCTTCAACGTCGGTCAACAGAACGACAACTTGCGAAACCGAGGTGGTCCTTGGTCATGAGGACTTCTCCGCCGTTGTTACGTTCATGTCCGAGGAAGAGGCGGATTTTGAGGTTCGGCAAAGCGTCTCCGGTGCACTACTCAGCGCAATCGACTCGATATCCGACGCCGAAGTTGCAAAAGTGTTGCTTGAGCGCAGCGATATGCGCTTTCGCCTAAAGTACATGCTTGGCGACTGGCCCTCGGAGGATGTCGACGACGACCCTTATGAGATCGACGCCGAAGTGGCTGTCGAGGTATCGGAGACGTCGTCGCAGAGGATCTCTCCGATAGAGACTGAGGAACTCGCGGCTAAGCTGCGTACCTATGTCACGGCGATTCGGAGTATTGCCGCGAGTTGCCGGGGCGAGGTCGAGAACCTGCAGGCCCCCATCGACACCCTTTCCCCTGATGAGCGCAACACGGCGCTGGACTGGATTCAGGAACTCTCCGAGCAGTCCGACGCCTACGCCGAACTGGTCAGCAACATAGTCGACGATCTTCGAGCAAAATTCGATGGCATCGCGTCCGGTCGCCTATTGAAGACAACAACCGGCTGGCCACGTCTATGGCTGATGACGGCGCCCGCTTCTGATCGCGACCAGTTTCTGGCGGCGGTCCGTTTCTTCTCGGGCATCGATCGACGCCAGTGGGGTAAGCTGTTTTCACCTCTCGTTAATGGCATTCGGGTCGCAGGTCCTTTCGCACCCAACTGGGTTGCACGTGGAGAGCTACCCCGCATGGTCCTGATCGACACTGAGGGCCTCGGCCACAAGGCCAACGCTACCGCCGACATACCGGATCACATCGTATCGCGTTTCCCGGAGAGTGATGCGATTCTGCTCGTGCACAAGGGTGACGTGCCCTTTTCCTTCGAAGGAGGCAAAGCTCTTGAGGCCATTGGTGGCGCGGGCCAGACGGCGAAAACGATAGTGGTGTTTACCCGCATGGATGCGGTGAAGGGCGATAACATCAAGGGCTGGCAGGCGAAACGTGACTACACATTCAGTGGAGTTCGCAACGTCATTGACAACCAGATTGCCAAGTCACTGACCCAGGACGTTGCTCGGTTCATGCTGACGCATCTGGAGCAGAATGCGGCTTACCTTGGTTCACTCCAAGATGCCGATCCGAAGGCGGCCAGGCCCGAGCTGTCTGCGCTGCTCAGGCGGCTGACGTCTATCGTGCCACCACCCGCGCCGGCTCGCGCATTTCCCGAATACAGTTACGATTTGTTAGTTCTAGCTCTTCAAAAGGGAGTCGCGAATTTCCGAGTGCCCTGGCGCGCTTATCTCGGACTCGAGAGGCACAGCGACCTCCGACCCTTGCCATGGCAAAGTGTTAAGGCGGTCAGCCGCCGCTACGCGGAGGGCTTTGACGATGGGTACGACATTCGTCCGGCATCTAACCTCCTCAACACGATGACGCTGGCGATCGCCCGGTTTATAGAAAATCCGGTGCGGTGGGAAGGAGGACCAAGCTCGGAGGAAAAGCGCCTTATCCTTGACCGTATCAAGGCGACCGTTTCACAGGAGCTGGCCCGCTTCTGTCCGCAGCAGTTACGGGATAAGCCGCAGCCACAGTGGCAAGAGGCATATGCATTTCGCGGCAACGGCAGCACATTCGACCGCAAGATGAAGATCGAAGCCTTGTATGAGCGATGGGTGCCGATCCCCGCGAACGAAGCGGACGACATGGAGCACGTCCAGGAGTTTATCGACACAGCCAAGCAACTGGTGCAGTCGGCAATCGATGCGACAAAGAGTGATTTGATAGCAGAGACTGCTTCCAGTTCAGACGAAGCGGCATAGTCGATGCCGTTCCTCAGCGACGACTGTTCGATGCGGCCCGCGTCGGAGGTCGCGGCGCGATCATGGCATCGCACTGGACTCTCGCTCCTCGATATCGACGCAGGCTCGCACCGAACACCGATTAGGGCTGAGTTGTCTCAGACCCACTTGACGCTCCGCGACCGCGCTTGCCGGGTTTTGGACCCGGTCTACTTCCCGGTGCGGTATAGCCCGCCGGGAACTGCTGCCAGCGCTCTCCGTCCAGCAAGTCGCCAGCCCGCTTCGTGCCGACGCTCCATAGGATCACCGAGTTTGGCGTGCCAACCTGAACGCGATGCCCGGTCCACATCATGCCGATTTGCCGGCGCTTTCCGCCCGGATTGTCACCCGAGAATTGCCCATGCTGCTTGAAAAAGAACGGGATTCCCAGGATTCTCGCTTCGTCGCGCAGCGATCGTGCCCAATCCGGGTGCATCGGCCTCGCACCCGCTCCGCTTTCGCCACCGACGATAATCCAGTGCAGCCCCGACGATCCGCTCGGCTTCAGATCGTCCAATTTCATCACCGCTCCGCATAACTTGACTGCGCCGAGCAATGGTTCGATCGACACGAAGCGAACGGCCGCGGGCACCTCAAGCAAGACCGGCAATCGCTCGGTTGCCGCTGCCTGATTCTCAATCGAGGTTCCGCACCACACGTTCCCGAGTGGCCAACTCGTGATCTTGAAGCCCGGTTGCCTCATCTCCGCCCTCAGCTCCACCCGCTCCCTGGTAGCGGGATCCGTCAGATACTCTCGCATCCGATCCGGCCGCTTAGTCAGGACTTGGAAGACGTGCTGACCTGACAGCGCCATCATCGCGAAGACTTGGTCGATGTCCGACCACGAGAGCATCACGTGGAATAGGTCGGACATGCTGTTCACGAAGATCAGCCGCGGTTTGCGCCATTTTAGGGAAATGCCCAGCGCCGCCTGGTCCAGCCGGACCACACCAGTCCAGACCGCGTTGCCGTTCACCTGCCTGGTCAGGCCGCTGTACTTTTGACCAGCCTTGCCGCCCATCAGTTCGATGCGCGCGGCCATCTTCATCGCATAGCAGTTCGTGCACCCCGCCGACATCAGGCTGCATCCGACCGTGGGATTCCAGGTCGATTCCGTCCAACTGATTCCACTCTTCGACATAGTTCATCTCCTAGGTTTCCGGCGTCGCTCAGCGCGATCGCCTGTTGATTTCAAGTTCCTATTCTTCGATTTCACCGACCGCCGGATCACGGATCCGGCTTTGCCACATGGTTATTGATGATCAGCGTGAGCCCGCCGCCGAGGCCGGCGACCGGCATCCGGACGCCACTCTCGAGCGAACCGCCGACAGCGGCCACGAGATCCCGGATCGCCCGGCTCGGATCGCTCCGGTTCGCGTTACCGGAGGCCGTCCGCGATCCGCTCCGAAGTGCGCGGTGCTCGCCTTTGCGCAAATCGACCAGGTCTTTCTCAGTCACCTCGACTCCATAGTCGCGCAACGCCAGCAGCACATAGGTCTGCGCCGTCACTCCGGCTTCATCGGCGAGGCGCTTGACCTCTCGCCGCAGCCCAGGACGGACCCGGATTTGCAGCACCACGCGACCGTCGCTCCCGACCTCGTCGCCGGCCTGGGGCCGGTTGTCCGGCACAGATTTCGGTGCTGCCTTCTTCGTCTTCGACCTGACTGCTCCCGCCCGCTTGGATTTTCTTCGCTCACTCATGTCTCACTCCTCGTTTTCCCCGCTTTGAGCCCGCATTCGCGGTCCCTCATGCTTGGGAGATTGTCCTATGGCCCCTTATCGTCACGTCGTTCCGAGCGACTTTCTTCACTTCGAATCCTCGCCGCTTGTTTATCGTCGGCAGCCTTCCTGATTGGTGCCCGTCAGTGGCATCTTGGGTTGCACCGGAGCCGATCGGCCCGGAATCGCAAAGATTCTTTCGCCTCGGTTTTCCCGCTTGGCCGGGAATGACGTGGTCCTTCATCGAGGCCGTGATCGAGGCCTCCGGGGTCATCGCGAATCTTCCGGGTTTGGCGCCTGCCCTGCTAAGGCCTTCCCCCCGACGCCAGACAGTTCAATGAGCTTGTGGCCATAATTGAGATCGCCATCGCCCAGCCATCGGGTGCGCCTGCTGTCGTATGAGAATCCGTCCTCGTCGAGCTTCTCGAGGATGTGGCGATGTGGAGGCTCCCTGAACTGGATGATCAATGACGCCCTGGTCTTCCCGCGCTTCAGCGCTTTGACCTGGCCGCGGCGTTGCCAGGAATTCCGGCGGGCGGGATCCTTCAATCCCTCCTTCGCGGCGAGGAAAATCCCGAGCAGGACGTCATCGTCCTCGTCGATGATTCCCGCTATCTCGAGCAATCTCGCTTTCCGGCAGAACTTGGATGTCCGCGCGTTCTCGGCCGCACTTCGCTGCATGTTCTTTCTCCTTTCACGCCGCAATGCGGCCGCTGCTTTCATCGCATCGATCTCGGCCCAGGCGGCTTCCAGGCGCTTGCGCGCTTCACCAACGACGATGTTGACGTCGCGGATTTCCTGGACGGCCTGTTCGATTGCGTTTCTCATGGATTCCCAGGTAGTCCTGCATCTCCAATTCGCCCGCGGCGGGAATTATTTCGCGAGAATGGAGCAGCCGGTTTTCGCGTCGAATCAGCGCTTTACGTTGGCGAAGATTTTCTGCGGGGCGGATGATTCACGCCCGGCCGATCTCGGATTCTGGCAGATCGCGAGGAACCAGCGGACCTGGCCTCGACTCCCCTGCATGGCAGCAATCCTTGTGCGTGAAGTGCGGAGATATCTCCCCGCAAAAGCCGCCCCTCGCGGAATCGATCCTGGCCGCGGCGCCGCCATCGCGGCCTTTGGCTGATCCTCCCCTGGCCGGCGCTTCTCGCGCCGGTGTCCTCTCATCCAGATTCCGAAAAGGCCGGCGCCACCAGGCGCCGGAACGCAAGAAGAGTCCGCCGCGCCGCGGCGGACTGCGCAATATGCAATCGCGACCGCCCTCCGGGTCGGCGCGATTGCTTGCAGGGAATTTCCATTCCCTTCCAGCCGCTTAACGAAAGCGGCAAGGGCACCGGCAAGCGAGCGCGCGGATTCGCCTCTATCTCACCTTCCGGGTGAGATACGCGAGCGCACCAGCTTCATGACCGTCTTCTATCGAATCAAATTCCTCAACACCAAGCGCGGCCAGCTTGCCGGGTCCCTTTGCGCATACATGATCAAGCAGGACTGGCATAGCGATGTCGTCGACAAGTGGTTCCGTCACAGCGCCGGGCGCGATGAAGTCATGGCCTTTGGCACCCTGCTTCCGGAATGCGCGCCCCCGGAGTTCAGGCACGCGGATGGGACGCCGGACCCGCATGCGATCTGGAACGCGGCCGACCGTACCGGGATCAGCAAAAACAAGAAAAACAAGCGGCCGAAGTGGAAGAAGAGCGCGCAACTCGCGATGCACGTCATCGGGTCGCTACCCTGCGATGCGACCGACGAGACCAGAGGCAAGATTGCCGAGCAGCACGCCGATGAATACCGCCGGCGCGGCGCCGCGGTGACCTGGTCGGTTCATAACGATCCCTGGAATCCGCATTTCCACCTCCTGGTCTCGACCAGGGAGGTGACAGCCAAGGGGTTTGAAGGGCAGTTGCGGAATCTGGCCGCTTCCTTCTCCCGCGGAAAGGATCACGACCGCGCTACGATCCAGAAGGATTCACCCCCGAAGCGCTGGCGCGCCTGGCTCGAGAACTACGCGCGTGAGCAGGGACTGCAATTCGACTTCTCTGACCCGTTCGCGATCCCGGGCATGCACTGGAACGAGGGGCCGCATGGCATCCTCAGCCGCAACAAGGCCCTCGATGCCGAAGCGTTCGCGGCGGCCCAGGTCATGGTCCGGGATCCCAAGCAGCTGCTCGAACTGGTGACCTCGAGGCAGGCGGTATTCACTCGCCGGGACCTCCTTCGCATTCTCAGCCGCCACCAGATTCCCGACGCCGAAGCCCGGTCCATCGCCGAGAAGGCAGTGGCGGATTCCGAGATTCTCCACCTGCGAGATGCAGGCACCGAAGTCCACCGCGAGCTCTTCACGACGATCAAGGCACGCTCCCAGGAGATGCGGATCCTCGACGCAGCCCGGCGTATCCATAGGAGGGCTTTGGACGCCGAGGAGCTTCTTAGGCTGCGTGCCGCCGTGGCGAAATTGAAGCTGGGGCGCCCCTTGTCGAACGAGCAGCGGAGGGCGATGGAGCATTGTGTCGGGACGGACGGCCTTGCCCTGGTGCAGGGACTGGCCGGGGCCGGTAAGTCCTTCACCATGGCGATGATCCGGCAGGCTTTCGAACTCGCCGGCTACCGCGTCATCGGCACTGCGCCGACAAACGCCGTGTCGTCCGACATGGCGTCCGACGGGTTCAAGACGGCATCGACCATCCACCAGGAACTGCTCCGCCAGGAGAACCAGTGCCGGTCCTGTATTCCCTGGGACGAGAAAACATGCATCATCGTCGATGAGGCGGCGATGCTCGACGCCGGCATCTACGAGCGCCTCCTGATCAGGGCTGCCGCCGCGGGCGCCAGGGTCATTCTGGTCGGAGACGACAAGCAGCTTTCGTCGATCGAGCGAGGTGGCATTTACGCCCATCTTCGGAAGACTTTCGACTGCGCCATGCTGCGCGAAGTCCGGCGCCAGAACGACGACTGGCAGAAGGAAGCCAGCCTCAACTTCGCCGAAGGCCATATCCTCGAGGGCCTTAGGGCTTATGACAAACAACGGTGCATCACGTATCACCGCGACATCGCGGGCGCGTCAGTGGCGCTCGTCCGGCAACGTTCGATGGACCGGGCCGCGGACCCCAAAAAGCCGCGTTATGTGATCGCCGCGACCCGGGATGCTGTCCAGAACCTGAACCTGCAATGCCAGTCGGCCGACTGGGCCCAAACGCCCCCGGTCCAGACTGGCCGGTTCAAGACTGCCGAGGGCGACATCGAACTCGGAATCGGCGACCGGGTCCAGTTCGCGGCCAACGAGCGGACCCTCGGGATCGTCAACGGGTTGCTGGGGACCGTCGTCGCCATGACCGCTAATGCGATTACCGTCGAGGCCGACGGCGGCAAAACCATCACGTTCGATCCGAAGGCTTTCGACAAGTGGGGCTTGGGCTTCGCGGGAACCGTCTTCCGCTCCCAGGGCCGGACGCACGCGCAGGTCTACTGCCTCTACGACCACACCTTCGCTTGGGGCGCCAGCACGTCCTATGTCGCCTTCACCCGGCACCGGGAATCGGTGCGCTGCTACGTACCCAGGACTCTCGCGCCCGACATCGAGACGCTCGCCCAACAGATGAGCAAGAGCGACCCCCGGACGAGTTCGTTGGAGTTCGTATCAGAGGAAGAAGTGCGCGGCGAGATCGCGGCGGGGCCGGCGTTGGCGGAGCAGATGCGCAAGACCGCGCAGGACGCGAGCGCCGTCCTGGTCCCGAAGAGCGCGATTGTCCTGCCGGCCGGGCCTTCAAACACCCCGAACGCTCCGACTGCCACCGGAGACAGCGCGATCGTTCCGAAGTCCTTCGACAGGGCGCCGGACGCAGACATCCTGCCGGCAGGCATCGGTACGACCGGCGGTGGAGCCGCAAGTGCGGCCGGCAAGCAAACCGCACCACTTCCACCGCTTCCCTTCAAGGCGATCCTTGCCGGTCGCGGCCAGGATTTCGACTTGAGCCTTCCCCAGGACGTCGAGCAGATGATGACGACGCTCGGAAGCGAGCCGATGCCGACGGTGGTTTCCGTATATCGCACGATCCAGGCGACGGCGAAGTCTTCTGAAGCCGTCGTAGCCGGGCACCTCCGGGCCATTCTCAAGGAGATCACGATCCAGAGCAGGGAACGCGGCTTCGTACCGCGTGACGAGGAGATCTATCGCGACCTACTGCGGCGTGTTCGACCGGATCCGCAGAATATCATGGCCAACAAACCGCTGAAGTCCGGACCCAAGGAGGTCGATATCCGCCCCTTGGTGGAGCCGCTCTATGAGAGCCAACCCAGGGTACGAAAGGCTTTTGAGTCCAAGCTTAAGGGTTTCGTGATCGAGGCGTTGCGCGCCATCGATGACAGCCTGGCTGCGGCTGTCGGACGTGCCGGCAGGGACGACGATCTGCGCTATCCGATCATCAACAAGAGGCTCTGGCTCTACGACTTGACGTATCGCTGGAAGCTCGACCTCCGGCCCGACATTACCCAGGAGCTTGGCCGCCAAGCCACGCCGAACGAATATCGCGATTGGATCACGCTTGCCCGAGAGGCTGAAGCGGCCGACATGCCGGAGATCGAATGGGATCCTCCGGAGCGATCACCCGCGCGGGCAAGGGCGCCGAAGCACTACTACGACTCCCACCTCATGCGCGAGACCGAGCTCATCGGGCATTACGACCGCCGCATCACGGCGCAGATCGCCTCGGCAGAAGCCGCAATCCTTGCTGCTAAGGCTCGCCCACAAGCGGTCGCTTTCGGGGGCCCGCCCTCGGCGGACACCGACGAGGCCGCCCTGGAACTCCATCTGGAGCTGCTTCGCAGGAAGCGTGCGGCATTCGAGAAAGACCGGTACGGAACGATCCGGTCTGCGCCCGCCCTGGATTTCCTGCCCGCGACGTTCACCGAGGAAGACGTCGCAGCACCACGGTCGCACAAATTCCGATACCTGCTGTCGACGGGCTTCCGCGCACCGGATCGAGCAACGCAGTTCCTAGAAGACCTGATCCTGGGGCAGTTGATCCATCCGACGATATCACTGCCGGGCGAAGCGGCGATTTCTCATCCTGCTCGCCAAAGTACGCCTCGACCGGATGGTCCGCAGCTGGGCTGATCGAATACACGCGGTATGAGGGACCGGTTTGACCGCCGCCGTCGAAGCCGGCGGTCAAGCCGGTCCCAAGCCCAAGGAACATCATGCCCTCGCAGATCGTCGTCCTCCCTTTCGCGGTCCTCGACGCCATTGTCGACCATCGTGGATCCCTGCAGATCGCGCTCGGCTCCAGCCACATGCAGCCGAAGGTATGGACGCTACCGGGCGGAGAGCGGCTCCTCCGCATCGAGATCGACCGGCCGGTGTTTTGCCCCGAGGTCTCGAACGGGCTGCACGATGATGTCTACGCCATCTTGTTCACCTCGAGCATCTCCACGCTCGGGCTGGTTCAGCCGGTCAGTTTGCCCGATGCGGTTACGCGCCAGGTCCTCGACGAGGTCGAAGGTGGACTCATGAGCCTTCATCTGCTGACCGGCCACGACAAGATGACGATCGCCAGCGCCATCTCGTGGGCGCGCATAAGTGCGCCCATCGCGCTCCCGCCTGTCAGTCGGGCGTGCGGTACGGGAGAAGCTGCTCGGCTGGAGCGTGCGATGGCACTCCAAGCGGTCCTGCAGCCCGCGCTCATTCGCATCGACCGAAAGCTTACGCGCTATGCCGGCTTCGTCCGCGGGCGCAGCCTGGAGACTGCCGTGGTTCGTCTCAGCCTGCAGGCCGACCTCGGCGCGGCTCTCCGCCTCGTCCCGACGCCGGGCGCATACCGGCCGACGCTGAGACGGCGTCATCGTCGAGGCAGGCTCAAAGAGCTCTGGCAGTCCACGAATAACACGCTGGCGGCGTTCCAATTCTGCCTCGACCGTATCCACCGCATGGCGCCCGAAGGTGGTAATTGGTTGGGTGGGACCACCCTAGGGGCGCTGCAAGCCATCCTGCTTAACTGCCCGACGCGGGCGGCCGACGCCGAGGTGTACCGGAGCACGAGCATGTGGATCCGGTCCGAGCTTGGCAGGGAGTTGCATGAGCTTGCCTTCCCGACAGAAGAAGTGCCGAAGGCTCTCACGGCCTTCGCGAGCGGCTTCGATGCTGTGGACTGGACCGATGTACACCCGCTGGTGCGAGCGGGAATGGCGCATATCGAGCTCATGGCCATTCACCCCTTCCGCGACGGTAATGGTCGTCTCGGCCGATTGTTGCTCCACGCGATGCTTATCGAGAACGCAGTCCCTGGACTGCCGCTCGAGGCAATTTTCACGTGGAACCGTGACGCCTATCTCGAGCGCGTGGATGCCGCGGTCCGCAAAGCTGACTTGCTGGCTTTCATGCAGTGGCTGCTGAAGGCCGTCGACAAGGCGATCGAGCTCGGGCGTCATTTCGCGCAGAGCTTGAAACCGCATAGGCAAGAGATCTTTCCCGGCTTCATCGGCGCCGGCGGACGGTTTGCTGCGATCGCGTCGGAGCATGCGGCATCGATGGTACTCGGCCCCGACGAGCAGGTCGTCGAGCGGGCTCTGATGGATCCCAATGCCTTCTGCGAGTACCTGCTTGCCGCCAGGCTCGACCGGGTCTCTACCGGCACCTTCGGTCTCCGTGGACACAGCATCCTCAGCGCCTGGTCCTCGCCGGTAGCGCGGCACCTCCTGGCCGCGCCACCGGCGAAGATCTAGTGCGCGTGCGCCCGGCGAACCGCCGGCGCTTCCTGCAAGTCAGCAAGATGGAAAGTCAGCTAGATGGCAACTCAGCTCATTCACCTGCCGCGACACCTCATCGATGCAATCCTGATCTCGGATCTGTGCGAGGGATGGTTTGCGCCGAATATCGGCCTCGAAGAGGTGCGTCCGGTCCAATCCGAGACGGCTGTCGCGGTCGTAGTCAAGGATCCGGCGCTTGTTTTCGACAGCTGGCGCTTTCATGGCCAGGCGGTGTTCACGCTGCTGTTGACATCCCAGGCCGATCCGGCACGCGATTTCCTGCCGCGACCGTTGCCGGATGATCTGGTAACGCCTGTCATTCGGGCCCTGATATCTGCGACGCCTGGATCGCTTTGCGGACACGACGTTCTTGAGCTCACCTGCCTGCTGAACCACGCTCTCGTTCAGCCGAATGCGGTGCCCTTGCCACCACTCTGCCGCAACCCATTTGCCCGGTATGAACGTCGCTTGAGGGAGAGCGCCCTCCTGTTGCAACGGCGTTTCGCGCCGGTGCTGGCCGAGCTCCAAGGTGAGATTGCCACCTACGGTGACACGTTGCTGCGCAGTGGCCTGGGGCCAGCCATAGGCAATCTCGCGACGGAGGGTTCTCTCGCCGACTCGTTTTCCCTGAAGCCCTCCACCTCCTCAGGAGACTGCCTGACCCTTCATCGGGGCGATTTCGAATACGTCGCATCTATCTTGCACGAGTGCGAGCAAGCGAAAAGCATTCGCCATATGACAAACTGGATGCTTGGGGAGCTCGCCCCTTACAATCCGAGACGTCGCGAGGTCCTCTCTGCGTTCCACATTACCCGGCTCTATCGAAAGGGTTTCGCTGACCTGCGGCAGGACTTTGATGCCCCACTTTGGCGCCGAAACGACCCACGAAGCTCCGAGTTCCCAATTTCCGTTCCTGCAGTCGGCGTGGAACGGGCGATGCTACGATTCGCCGGCGCATTCGACATGCAACTGCTTGCCGATGTCGATCCGTTGGTGAGGAGCGCTCTTTGCTGGTGGCAATTCATACGCATCAATCCCTTTGGGCAATTCGACCGGCAGGTTGCCGAGGTCCTTGTGTATGTCCTGCTGCGGCAGTCGGGCCTGCCCCCCTTGCCACTTCCCCTGGTCATGCATCGGCGTTACTGGAACCATGCTCTCATGCTCGAGAAAGCCTTTGATGAGGACCAAATCGAGATCTTGGTGGAGACAGTGATCGATGCTGTCAGCGAGTCCCTGAGTCTTGGCAGGTGCATGATCCCTGCGCTCGACATGGAGCGGGCTTGCCTGACTGCTGGGCTCGCGGACCTGGATGCGTCGCTCGTTGATACCTCCGCGATCGTGTCCGAGCTGCTGTCAAACGTGCTGGTCAATCAGGCACTGGGCTCGGATCTAGGCGAGGCCGCGCGGCGCGAATATGCCTTCGGCCATCTTCATTCGAAGGGAGCGGTCGACAAGATAGTGGCCAACGATAGAGTCTGGTGGTCCTCGGAGACCGTGCGGATCATCGCCGACGGCCAATACTGGCCTTAGACGAGCTACGCTTACCGCAACAGAAATTGCACCAGCTCGTTGAGGTTCCCAAAATGCCTTGGGCTGCCTTCATCAAAGCCAAGAAGACCTTGGCAGCCGCGCTCCAGGCCGCGTTCAACCTCTCCATCCACCAGCATAGTCCGGCGAGCTTCTCTTGGCGTAGCTCCCAGAAAGCCAACCAGCTCAAAGAACTGCACCGCATGTTGATCTACCGGCCGGACCTGTCCGTGCCACTCAGAGGCCCCATGGAGTGCGTCCATGCCGGTCTTGATGACGGCGTCGCGCCCATCATCGCATACAAGAGAAATCGCGAATGGCTCCAGCGTCCGTGGCAGGATCTGCTGCAAGTAGCGCTTGCGCATGTCGACACTGCTGCGAAGGAAATCAAAAATGTGCGCGAGCCGGAATCCAAACTCGTCGTCATGTATTCTAGGATGTCCACGGAACAGCTCGATACAGTCTGCGCTACCAGCTCGAGTTAGGGAATCCTGCAAATCCGAGAGCAGTCCGGCATAGGACTCTCGACCACCGACATCGATATGGCGTGCATATATGAAGGCGGTTTCGACGACGACAGAATATGTAAGTCTGCGGAAACCCGCGTCATCGGCATTGGCTGCGAATAGCAAATTGGTATCCATTTCAGTGAAGTGGTTGCCCTCAAAGGCGCGACAAACTCGTCCGGGGATCTGCTAAGTGAAGGTGAGTGAGGTCCAGGCCTTCGTAGCGAATCTTCCCGAACTCCTTCGATTCAGCCTCGAGGAGCTCGCCCGAGCCGTATTCTTCGCTGACGTGACCGGAGCTGTGGCCCATCAGGCGATTCTGGGTATCGTGGCTTATCTTGGCAGCGCGAAGGGCATCCTTGAAGTTGTGCCGCAGCGAATGGAAGACATGCTTCTGCGTCTTCAGTTCATGCTTTTTCAAGAACTGCGCATTGAACCACTTGGAGAACGTGCTGCTGTAGTATCCGTCTGAACCTTTTTGCCAATTCGGGAACAGCCGCCTGGATTTCTCTTTCTTGTCGTCCTGCCGTTCCGCAACGTAGTCGAGAAAGCCGATCTGGATGAGTTCAACGTGAAGAGGGATCATGCGCAATGCGGCCCCTGTCTTCAGAAATCGCTCATCCAATTCATCATCATCGTCCTCGGGGTCTCGCTGCGTCTGGACGAACAGGTGCAGCATGCCGTTGAACATCTTGATGTCCGCGAGCTCCACCTGGCCGATTTCATTGAGGCGGCAGCCTGAAAACAGCGCGAGCAATGGAACCCAGAATCGATGGTCGCGCACCTGCGTGTGTCCGGGTTCAAAGAGCCGATTCCGCTTCTTGCATCCAATGTAAAGCGGCGTTTCGAACATCCTCTGCAGCTGCCCCATCGAGAACGGCAACCGCTCCTTGGCGCTGCCCTTCTTCTTGTCGAGCTTTACCCTCAGCTTGTCTGCCGGATCTCCGTTGCTCGTCATGTGATTGTCGGACGCCCAGAGAAAGATGGCGCGTAGGTTGCTGAGATATTTGTTTTGGATGGTCTCCAACGACAAAGTCTCGAGCGGCTTTTCCCGCATCTCGTTCAATTTGATTGCGTCGAGAATATTATCGGTCTTGAAGCGCTGCGTGAAATTCTTGGGCGTTCTCAGGAGAACATCCTTGAACTTCAGCAAATGCTCGGGCGACACTTCACCGACCGGCTTGTCGCCGATCACCTGCACGAGCCAGGCGATCGAGTTTCGATAATCGCCCTGCGCCTTGGCGGAGATCTTCTTTTCCTTGATGATGCGATCATAGAGCTGCGACAGCGGAATGGACTGTCGCTCGGTGAGCGCCGGCTGGCGGGAGTTAATCGCTGGAGCGGTCATGACCGCTTTCACGAGCGCCAAGTCACTGAGATTGAAGTCCGCCGTTCGGATGTCGTCGAACAGCGGGTCTGCAGGAACGGCCTCGAAGTGGCCGGCATCGTGCGCCTGCGCGAGGCGCGTGGCTGCCAGCTTGGCGCGGAGGAGAAAGTAACTGAGCTGGTTGAGCATGTTCGGCGGGACGGTGTGCCGATTTCCGGCAAAATCCGGATCAATGCCGTGGTAAGCGAGTACCCTCTGGCTATCTTCTCCGACGACCTCCAGCCGTCCCGAGCCGAGGGCCTCGCGGTATCGCTTCTCCTCATCCGCGCGCAGGGCTTTTCGCTCCTCCAGCGCGGCACCGAACTCCTCGGCATTAACCCTGTAGATCTCCTCGCGGTTGATCTCCTGGAGGAAGAACTGCCGGGCCAGATTTCTGATTTCCTTGGAGGTCAGATAACGGACCGGTGCGTCGTCCGGATTGGCAAGCATTTGTCTCAATTTCTCGAATAGCCGTGTCATCGCGAGCCGCCCGACACGACCGAGGCGCCGGGCCTCGGCAGGATCGGTGGTTTTCAAGCTGAACCTGATCTCGCGACTGGCAGTAATGGCGGCGAGGTCTTGAGGAAGTCTTACCCGCAGCTGGTAGACGGCGCCGCGACGCGCGATGTAAGTTTCGAGGGACATGATCGGCCTTGTGTCACAGTCCTGTGTACCAGTCGGTGACCTAGGGCCGATTTGTGGTTAGCAAATCGTTTCGCCACAATAGGTTGGGACATTGTTGGCGGAGTGTCCCACTCTCTCCGCCACCCTTCGCCCTACGGGCTTCGGGTGGCGCAGCCACCCGGAGACTGTAGGGCGAAGGGTGGTCTCCCGAAGCCTTGGCGTAGGGAGACTGGTGCCGTGGCCCGGCGTCGCTTCTTTCTTTTCAGACCATCTAGGGTGGCGTCTCCCGAAGCCTTGGCGTAGGGAGACTGGTGCCGCCTACACCGCTATTTTCTCTCACAGCGAGTCAGGTGAGGGGGTCGTAGCTGTGTGGTACGTCTATTTTTTAAAGCTCAGCAATGGCGATTTCTACGTCGGGTCGACGGACGATCTGCGTCGTCGCTTTGGCGCCCACTCCCGCGGCGAAGTGCAATCGACGAAGGCCTATCTGCCGGTGGTCCTCAAGACCTACGTCGCTGTTGCGGACAAGGTCCACGCTCGGCAGCTCGAGGTCTATTTCAAGTCCGGTTCCGGCAAGGCTTTCGCGAAGAAGCGGTTGCTGCGCTAGCGATCCTCACCCGTGCCCCCTCACTCCTCGGAAAAGTGCATGTGTCCGGTGCGTTCTGTCACCGATGTGTCGAGCCACCCTAGCTCCTTCGGAGCATAGGGTGGTCTCCCGAAGCCTTGGCGTAGGGAGACTGGTGCCGCTTATGGCGGGCGGATCTATCGCATCAGCGATTCGAACAACTGCAACGTCGCCGGCATGATCCGGTCGGTGGAGAAGTCGTCGGCGCGCCGCTTGGACTGGGCGCGGTAGCGCTCGACCATGGCCGGCCGCTGCAGCAGCCGGATCCCGGCGGCCAGGGCTTCGACCGAGCCGGGCTCCACCAGGATTCCATATTGGGCCGGCAGCGCACCCAGAACTTCGAGATTGGCATTTGCGGCCAGGATCTCGGCCGGGCCCGACGGGCAGTTCGCGACGACGACCGGGAGGCCGAGGATCATCGCTTCCATCATGGCATTGGGGAAGCCTTCGTTGAGCGAGGACGCCACGTAGAAGTCGGCGCGCGCGAACACAGGGGCCGGATTGTGGACATGGCCCGGCAGCAACACACGGCCTTGCAACTTGCGGCCGGCGATGCGGCTTTCCAGCGCCGGCCGCTCCTCGCCCTCGCCCATGATCACGAGCGGCGGCAGATCGGCGACCTGCGCATAGGCGTCGATCAGCTGGCCGAAGTTCTTGTTCCGCACCAGGCGCCCGGCGGCGACGATGAACCGTTCCGGCAGCGGGATTGCGGGTGCCGATTCCGCTTCCAGCCGTATCGCGGCGAGATCATAGGAATTGAAGATGGTCGCGGCGCGCTTGCGGCTGACCCCGTAATTCGCGATCAGATCCTGGGTGACGCCGGTCGAGACGCCGATCACCGCGGTGGCGGCCCGGTAGGTCATCCGCGGCAGGGCGCGCGCCGCAAGCAGCCGCAAGCCGCCGTGGTTCTGCTCCAGATGCGAGCTCAAGTGCATGCGCTCGCAGAGAATCGACGGGACCCGATTCGCCTTGCCGGCGATCGCGGTCGCCACATTCGCGCGAATGAGATAGCTGACGAGAAGATCGGGCCGGAGCCGCCCCACGAGATGGCTGAGGCGCCCGACGCTTTTGATCATCGAGCCGTTTGCGAACAGGACGTGCTTCCGGACCACCTTCGGCATGGGCCGTTCCTCGACATCGCCATCCAGCAAGGCGACGTGCAGCTCGAAGGCCCGCCCGCGCTGCTGGTCGAGAAAGCGGATCAGATTGAACAGGGACGGTTCAGCCCCGCCACGTCCGATCGAATTGATGACGAAGAGAATGCGCTTCGCAGTCACGCCATCGCCTCTCAGCGTGCGGCGATTTTGCTGCTTTCGGGTGCGCGCAGGTCCACGCCGCGCATCTCGCGGATGAGCTCGCGAAACAGGGCGTCCGTGGCCCGCGCCGATTCATCCCAGTCGAACAGCTCCACCAGGCGCTCGTTCGCCGCCGCGAAGCCTTGCGGAAGATTCCGCATCAGACCGGCCAAGGCGCCGGCGTCATCCAGCGGAAAATAGTGCCCTTCGGGCAGCTGGAAATTGCGGTTCGCTTCGATGTCGCTGACCAGAACCGGCGCACCGCAGGAGGCCGCTTCCAAGGCCACGATCGCCAGCGCCTCATGGGAGGACGGCAGGGCGAAGGCGCGACAATGCTGGTAGAGCGACGCCAGGGTTTCCCGAGAACGCTTCCCAAGCAGCAGAATGGAGGGATCCGCCTTCTGGTGCAGCGCGCGCGCATAATGCGTGTCGTGGTCGCTGCCACCGACGATCGCCAATTTCAGTCCAGGAATTGCGCTCTGGCGGAAGGCATCGATGAGACAATCGAAGCCTTTCTCGGGGACCAGGCGCCCGACGCCGAGGATATAGTTCTTGGGCTCGAGGCCGAGGCTTTGGACGGTGGCCAGCGAAACCTCCGCCGGAACATCGAAATGCGGCGCCCCGTTGGGGATGTAGACGACCTTGTGCGCGGCGCGGGGATAGTCCGCCTTGAGACGCGCCGCGATGCTCGGCGAAACGGCGATCACGCGGTGGGCGAAGGACAGCGCAAATCGCTCACCCAGGCGCAGGAACCACTTCGGCAAGACACTCCATTTTCGGCGGTTGAAGTCCTCGCCGTGGTGGGTCACGACGACGCGCATCCCGAGCAGCCTGGCGAGCGGTGCGGTCAGCGCCGGGCCGATGGCGTGGATATGCATGATCTCCGCACCGCGCCGGAAGGCGAACAGCACGCCCAACAGTGTCGAGACGATCGCCTCGAAATGCATGGATCGAACCGCGCGGAGCGGGATCACCGAGATCTCGTCGAAGCGATAGGGCGCGTTGCCGACATTCGCGCGCCGCGCGATCACGGTGATGTCGAGGTCGGGGTTGAGCTTGGCGATGCGCGGATATAGCTCCTCGCAATGACTCTCTACGCCACCCATGACTTTCGGCAGCCCACGCAAGCCCGTGGCGAAAATCTTAACGCCTGAAGTCTGCCCCACGAACCCATTTCCCCGTGCCTGCAACCGAGGGTCAGGGGACCATATTCATAGCCGCGATTCCATTGGTTTTTCGGCGATAGTCATACCTCGGAATGTGGCCTTGTCGGCTTGCGACGGTCTGGCGGAGACAGCGGGCGAGGAAACCGTGTCAGGCAGATAACAAGGGAGCGGCACCCGAGGCGTGCGGCGGGCAGCGCTGAGAGCGCGCTCGCGAGATTCAGGTCCGCACTTCTGCCGATCCGAAGACCGGCATCTCGAAGGTCCAGGAGATGCCTCCGGGCGCGTAGGTCGTGGTGGCCGCGGCCCCGAGCTCGCCGGCAACGACGCGTTCGATCATCTCGAGGCCGAAGCCGCGTTTGCTGGGCTCGGTCACTTGCGGGCCACCTTCCTCGCGCCAATGCAGCGCCAGCCTCGAGCCCGAGACGAGGTGCCAATCGATGGCGATCCGCCCCGTGGGCGTGCTGAGAGCGCCGTATTTCACGGCATTGGTCGCCAGCTCGTGCAGCGCCAGCGACAATCCCAGCGCTTGATCGGAGTACAGCATGAAAGACTCGCCGGTGATCGCGAAGCGCTCATCGTCGCTGTGCGGGGCGACCGCGATCGCCACCAAGTCGCGCAAATCGATGCGCCAGCCGGCGCGGCTGGTGATGGCGGCCTGGGCCCGACCCAGAGCGGCCAGCCGCTGGATCAAGGTTTCGCGCGCGACGGTGATCGACTGTGCGCCATCGAGGGTTCGCGCGACGATGGCCTGCACCACGGTCAGGAGGTTGCTGACGCGGTGGTTGATCTCCTCCGAGAGCAGCTTGGCGCGCTGCTCGGCCTCCTTGCGCTCGGTGATGTCGGTGACGGCGCCCGGAAACCGCGTCGGGCGGCGGTTTTCATCGTGATAGCAGCGCCCGCGCGCCAGGACCCAGCGGATTGTCCCGTCGCCCTGCACCAGCCGATACTCTTCGGAAAAATCGCAGCCGGTCGCCACCGATTCTTCAATGCGGAGCCGGACGCGTTCACGGTCGTCCGGGTGGATCGCCTTGACATAGCTCTCGACCGGCGCGCCCTGCCTGGCCTCTTGCGGATCGACGCCATAGATCCGCGCGAAACGCTCGTTGGCGAAGACCTTGTTGTCGGCGACATGCCAGTCCCAGGTGCCGACGACGCCCGCGGCAAGGGCGAGCGTCAGGCGCTCTTCATTGCGTTGCAGAGCTTCAAATTCTTCACCGCGTTCGGGAGCGGGATCCTTCGATCGGCCGCGCGCCGGGGCAACGGGATCCATGCGAGGCAACACCCAAAGAGCCGGGGGAGTTGTTCCTGTCGCCTGTGATTCTAGTCATAGCCGGATGTGAGCGCAATCCGGTCGTGTGGTGCCTCACCCCGCGCTGTATTCGCGCGTCGCTTCCGGGTCGTCCATGGCGAAGGGCAGCGACTTCAGCTCGTCCCAGAGTGCCGCCGGGATATTCCATTCGGCCCAGGCCAGGGTCTCCTTGACCCGTTCCGGCTTGCTGACGCCGCAGATGGTCGAGGCGATGCGGGGATCGCGCATCGAGAATTGCAGCGCCGCGGCTCCGGGCGGGACGCCGTGCTTGGCGCAGACCGCTTCCACCCGCTTCACCGGGGAGAGCATCTCGTCGGTCGCCTTCTGATAGACATAGCGCTGGAAGGAATCGCTGCCCTTGGCCAGCACGCCGCCGGCATAGGGGGCGGCGTTCAGGACGGCGATGCCCTTGCCGGCCGCGAAGTCGATCATCGGCGTGGCGTTGCGGTTCACCAGGGTGAAGCGGTTGTGGGTGATCAGGGCGTCGAATTCCCAGTCCTTCAGGAGCGGCATCATCACCTCGAGGGTGCCGGCTGCGAGGCCGATCGCGTCGCAGAGGCCCGCTTCCTTCATCTTGATCAGCGCCGGCAGGGCGCCGTCCTTCCCCGTGACCTCGGCAAGCGAGCGGGCATGTTCCGGATCGTGCAGATGCAGGAGATGGACGCGGTCGAGGTTGAGCGCCTTCAGGCTCTCTTCGAGCGAGCGGCGGGCTTCGCCGGCGTCGAATTTGTTGGTCTTGGGATCGCGGTCGAGCTTGGTCGAGACCACGAAGTTCTTCGGCAAGCCGCCGCGTTCGCGGATCACATCGCCGATCCGCTCCTCGCTCCGGCCGAAGCCGTAGAGCCGCGAGGTATCGAGGAAGTTGACGCTGCTGTCGAAGATCGCGCGCACGGTTTCATGGGCGCGCTCGGGCGAGACCTCGTAGCCGTAGGTATCCGGCATGCTGGAAAGCGAGGATGTGCCGAAGCAGATCTTCGGAACGTTGAGCTTCAACCGCGATGCCATGCTGTATCTCCCCCTGAAATTTCTGTGGGCAAAAATTTGCCGGAGGATAGCCCAGGGGGCGAGGGCGCGGCCAGACCTTATGTTCCGGCGAATCTTACCAGCGGTGCGACATGAAATAGCCGGTGGTGATCGCAAGATTGCCGCCGATCAGCACGACGGCGAGGATGGCGGTGCCGACCGTCGGGCCGGTGACGGCGAACATCACCACCACGATCAGCGCCACGGCGGCGTGCAGCACGCCCCAGAACAGCAGACGGCTGAAATCGTGCCAAAGGCGTTGGCGATCGGCGAGCATTTGTTCGTCGGTGGTCATGGGTCTACACCTCCGGCAGAGAGCCTCCAGCCTCTGCGCGGTCAACCCAGGAATGATCCGGGCGGTTCCGGGAGATCAGACTTCGGCCAGCACGCGGTGTTCGAGATGGCCGAGGCGCGGGCTGGTGCCGCGGAGCTCCAGGGGGACGTTGATGTGTTCGTCCAGGGCGACCGCGCCGTCGCGCAAGACCACGATGCGGTCGGCCAGGGTCAAAGCCTCGCGCACGTCATGGGTGATGAGCACGGCGGTGAAGCCGTATTCGCGACGGATTCGGAGCAAGAGCTTGTGCATCTCGGCCCGGGTCAGTGCATCCAGCGCGCCGAACGGCTCGTCCATCAGCAAGGCTTTCGGATGCCGGACGAGCGCACGCGCCAGCGCAACGCGCTGGCGCTGGCCGCCGGAGAGGACCGAGGGCCAGTCGTTGGCGCGGTCGCCGAGGCCGACATCGACCAGCGCGGCTTGGGCCAGTGTCCGCCAATCGGGCCCGCGCGCGATGCCGACATTGGAGATCACCCGGTGCCAGGGCAGCAGGCGCGGCTCCTGGAACAGCAGCCGCACGTCGTTGCGCAGGCCCGCGACTGGCGTGCCGTCGATTGCCATCGTCCCCGCGTCCGCGGTTTCGAGGCCGGCGATCATCCGCAGCAAGGTGGTCTTGCCGCAGCCGGAACGGCCAACCACCGCGACGAATTCCCCCGGCTCGATTGCCAGCGAGAGATCGCTGAAGACGACGCGTTCGCCGAAGGCTTTCGTCGCCTGCGCGATGCGGATGCCGACGGCGGCATCGGACGGCGCCAGCGGTGCGGGCGACGGCGCGGGCTGCTCGACCAGCGGTTCAAGCTGCTTCTGCTCGGCCTGGAGCGCCGATCGTTTCATGCCGTCACCAAGGCGGCGGTCTTGCCCTGGAAGCCAGGATGCCAGGCCAGCGCGCGGCGCTCCAGCCAGCGGGTCGCCATGTCGGCGAGCTTGCCGAGCAGGGCATAGATGATGATGCCGAGCAACACGACATCGGTCTGCAGGAATTCCCGCGCGTTCATGGTCATGTAGCCGATGCCCGACTGGGCCGAGATCGTCTCCGCCACGATCAGGGTCAGCCACATGATGCCGAGCGCGTAGCGCAGGCCGACCAGGATCGAGGGCAAGGCACCGGGCAGGATCACCCTGGCATAAAGTGCGAGCGGCGAGAGGCCGTAGATCCGGCCCATCTCGATCAGGCCGCGATCGACCATGCGGATGCCGTGGAAGGTGTTGAGGTAGATCGGGAAGGCGACGCCGATCGCGACCAGGAAGATCTTGGCGCTCTCGTCGATGCCGAACCAGAGGATGACCAGCGGGATGATCGCCAGATGCGGCACGTTGCGCAGCATCTGCAGCGAGGAATCGGTCAGCTTCTCGGCCAGCGATGAGGCGCCGTTGATGACGCCGAGCAGGAAGCCGATCCCGCCGCCGATCAGCAGGCCGTAGAGCGCGCGCCTTGTACTGATCAGGGTGTGGTGGACCAGTTCGCCGCTTTGCAGGCTGGCCCAGAAGGCGACCGCCACGGCGCTCGGCGCAGGCAGAATCCGCGACGAGATCACACCGCTGCGCGCACCGGCCTCCCAGAGAATCACCAGGAGGACCGGCAGCGCCCAGGGCAGCAGATGGTCGAGCGCTTTGCGCTGCATCAGGCGCCGAGCTTGATGACGGCGTCGCTGACGTTGATCGGCTTGGGCAGTAGCCCTAGGCCATGGAAAGTGTCGGCGATCTTCTGCTGCGCGGCGACGACGTCCGGCGTCAGCGGGGCCACGCCATAACCCTGACGGCCGAGGGCGACTTCGAGCACATCGGCGGGGATGCCGACCTTGGGGCTCAGCACCGCGGCGGCGCCCTTCGGATCGCCCTTGGCCCAGGTGTCGATCTCCTTGAGCTGCGCGAGAACGGTGCCGATCACCTTGGGGTTGGTCGTGGCGTAGCCGCGCTCGGCCAGGAAGAACTGGTGATTGGCGACCAGGTTCTCGCCGTTGCGGAGCGTGCGGGCACCCGTCGCGGCGGAAGCGGCAGCGAGGAACGGATCCCAGATCACCCAGGCATCGACCGAGCCCTGCTCGAAAGCGGCGCGCGCATCGGCCGGCGGCAGATAGACCGGCTGGATGTCCTTGATCGAGATCCCGGCATCCTCAAGCGCCCGCACCAGCAGATAGTGCACATTGGAGCCCTTGTTGAGCGCGACCTTCTTACCCTTGAGCTCTTCAACCTTCTGGATCGGCGAATCCTTCGGCACCAGGATCGCCTCGCCCTTCGGGGCCGGCGGCTCGTAGCCGACATAGATCAGCGGCGCGCCGGCCGCCTGGGCAAAGATCGGCGGCGCTTCGCCGGCGGTGCCGAAGTCGATCGCGCCGACGTTGAGCGCCTCCAGGAGCTGCGGCCCGCCGGGGAACTCGGCCCAGGTGACCGAGACGCCAAGCGGTTCAAGTGCGCCCTCGAGCGTGCCCTTCTCCTTCAGCAGCACCAGGGTGCCGTATTTCTGATAGCCGATGCGCAGCACCGTGTTGTCGGCGAAGGCCCGGCGCACGGAAAGGGTGCCGGCGAGCGGCAGTGCCGCGGCGGCGGCCAACAGGAAATCTCTGCGCTTCATGGTTTCTCTCTCCGTCTCTGGATCAGGATTCCGCCGCGCGCCGGGATGGCGCCGCGACATTGGCGATGACCTCGCCGAACGGTCCGGCATTGCGCGCCGGGCCGAGATCGTTGCCGGTGGTCTTCTTCAAGGGCAGCAGCGGGAAGACCAGCTCGGCAAAGCGATAGCATTCCTCGAGATGCGGATAGCCCGAGAGAATGAACCGGTCGATGCCGAGGGCGATGTATTCCTTCATCAGCCGTGCGACCTGTTCCGGATCGCCGACCAAGGCGGTGCCGGCGCCGCCGCGCACCAAGCCGACGCCGGCCCAGAGGTTGGGATAGACTTCGAGCTTGTCGCGGCGGCCGCCATGGAGGGCGGCCATGCGCTGCTGGCCGACCGAGTCGAAGCGCGAGAAGGCTTTCTGCGCGGTCGCGATCGTCTCGTCATCGAGATGGCTGATCAGCTTGTCGGCTTCGCGCCAAGCCTCTTCCGCGGTTTCGCGCACGATGACATGGAGGCGGATGCCGTAGCTGAGCTTACGCCCGCGCGCGGCCGCTGCCTTCTTCATGGCCTCGATCTTCTCGGCGACCGCCGATGGCGGCTCGCCCCAAGTGAGATAGACATCGACATGCTCGGCCGCAACATCCTGGCCGGCGCCGGAGGAGCCGCCGAAATAGAGCGGCGGATAAGGCTGCTGCACGGGGGGATAGAGCAGCTTGCCCTTCTCCACGCTGTGATGCTTGCCCTTGATCGTGGTCTCTTCGCCGGACAGCAGCGCCTTCCAGATCGCCAGATATTCGCCAGTGACCTCGTAGCGGAGATCGTGGTCGAGGAAGACGCCGTCGCCTCTGAGCTCAAAGGGATCGCCGCCGGCCACGACGTTCACCAGCAGCCGGCCGTTGGAAAGGCGGTCGAGTGTCGCCGCCATGCGCGCAGTCATCGAGGGCTCGGAGAGGCCCGGCCGCACGGCAACCAGGTAGCGCAGTCGCTGGGTCAGCGGCACCATGGCCGAGGCAACGATCCAGGAATCCTCGCAGGACCGCCCCGTCGGAATCAGCACGCCGAAATAGCCGAGCTCGTCCGCGGCACGGGCGATCTGGCTCAGATAATTGAGCGAGACATGGCGGGCGCCGATCTCGCTGCCGAGATAGCGGCCGTCGCCATGGGTCGGCAGGAACCAGAGCACATCGGTGGTGCCCGGTTGGTCATCATTGATCGCGGGATTGCTCATCCTGCACTCCGGATTGAACGTGCCGCTATGATGGCGACGCGCAACCCGGGGTAAATCGAGGATTCCTTGCCCGGCCCGCGAGGATTACTCGGTGCGGGAGAAGGAACCTTTAGGCGAAGCAGCCACCAACCTGCTCGAAGAATCGGAGCAGACGGAGATCCACCGGGTCATCGACCGGCAAGGCCTGCGAGGAAAACTTCGCGATGACCAGCTTGTCCTTGGGGTCGATATAGAGCCATTGGCCGTGTATGCCGATGCCGGTCCAGGCGCCGTGGTCGTTGCCGGTCAGGTACCATTTGCTGCGATAGCGGCCGTTGGGCAGCATCGCCGCCATGTCGCCGCGGGTCCAGGCCGCGCGATCGCCGTTGGCGAGGATGTCGTCGAGCCAGGCCTTGGGCACGATGCCCTTGCCGCCTTGACGCAGCAGCTCACCGAAGCGGGCAAGATCGCGGAGCGTGGTGCAGATGCCGCCGGCGGAACGCGAAGCGCCCGCCTTGTCGATGGTGACATAGGCATCGTGCGCCGCGCCCATCGGTTTCCAGATCAGCTCGGAGAGCAGTTCCGCATAGGGGCGGTCGGCGGCGCGTTCGATGATCCAGCCGAGCAGATCGGAGTTCGGCGAGACATAGTGGAAGGCTTCGCCATGGGGCGCCTTGCCGCGCGGCAGCGTGGTGAGGAACGGGTGCAGACTCGGCGTCTTCGCCGGATCGCCGACCGGATTCCAGCCCATCGCCTCACGGTAGCGGGCGAAGGCGCTTTCCGGATCGAGATAGCTCTCGTCAAAATCGATGCTGACCGTCATGTCGAGCACATGCCGCACCGTCGCATCGGCATAGGCCGAGCCGGCCACTTCCGGGATGTATTTCGACACCAGCGCGTTGGGGTCGAGCTTGCCTTGGTCGACCAGGATGCCGGCCAGGATCGCCGAGACCGATTTCGAGATCGAGAAGATGATATGCGGCACGTCAGCGGTAAGGCTGTTCGCATACCATTCGTAGATCAACGCGCCATCGCGCAACACGAGGAAGCCGTCGGTCTCGGTCTCGCGCAAGACCTGATCGATGCTGGTCCCGCCGGGAAGATCGTTCGGCACCACCAACTCCTCGGACAGAGGCTTGGCGCGTGACGGATCGGTCGGGATGATCGCCACCGGCACCAATTCGGACACGTGGTGGAAGGCCCAGCGATTCCAAGGCGAGCGGCGCCAATTGGCGAGAGTGACAGTCTCGGTCGTGTCCATAAGATCCCCTGATCAGGCGAGATAGGATGCGTCTTCGCGCATTTCGATAAGCGTCGGCCGATCGGCCGCGAAGGCATCCTGCAAGGCCTTCTCAAAATCGGCAAGACTGTTCGGCTGTGCGGTTCGACACCCAAAGGCCTTTCCGACTGCGATGTAATCCGGGTTGAGCTGGTTGACGCCGATGGTGGGAATATTCCGCGCCTTCATGCCGTCGCGGATCTGCGCCAGGCTGTCGTTGTTCCAGAGCAGGATGGCGAGCGGCAGCTTCTGCTCCACCGCGGTGGCGAGCTCCTGCATGGTGAAGAGGAATCCACCGTCGCCCATCAATGCGACGGTCGGACGTTTGGGTGCTGCGAGCTGGCCGCCGATTGCTGCGGGGAGCGCGAAGCCGAGGGTGCCGTAGCCCGCCGGGAAGAACCAGGTCTTCGGATCGAAGCAGCGGTAGAAGCCGTAGCCGGTATAGGCGATCTGCGTCATGTCGGTGAAGACCATGCCGTCCTTCGGCACGGCGCGGCGTAAGGCTTCCAGCACCTTGATATGCTTCTGCTCGAGCGGCGTCAGCGCGGCGCGCTCGGCGGCGCGGCATTCGGCGATCTCGTTGCCGGTTTTGAAGCCTGTGTTCTTGGCACCCAGCTTGTCGAGCGCGGCACCGATCGCCACGAGGCTCGCTTTCGCATCGGCGCGGATCGCGACCGCGCTGTCGTAGTCGCGCGCCAGCACCGCGGCATCGAGGTCGATGCGGATCAGCGGGCCACCGAAAGCGAGCGGCTTGTCCTGCCAGATATCCGGTTCGGCGAGCTCGGTGCCGACGGCCAGCACCAGGTCGGCCTTGCCGAGGAATGCCTGGGTCGCCGGCCGATCCAAGGTCACCTCGAAGGCCAAGGGATGATCGTCGGGAATGACGCCCTTGCCGGCGATGGTCGGCATGACCGCGGCGCCGATCTTCTCGGCGAGGGCGACCAGCTCTTTCGCGGCGGAGATGCTGCCGCCGCCGGCGATGATGACCGGGCGCTTGGCTTTGACAAGCAGGCGCGCGGCATCCTCGGCGGCTTTCGGGTCGCAAAGCGGCAGCGGCGGTGTCACCCGTGCCTTGGCCGCGCGGCCGTCGGGCTGCTTGAACACATCGAGCGGAATCGAGATGTGGCAGGGGCGCGGCCGCTCGGTCGCGAAGACGGCGAAGGCGCGGTGCACCAGCTCGCGCACCTGGTCCGGATTCTGCGCCACCAGCGAGAAGGCGGTGATCGGCTCGGTCACCCGCGCCTGGTCGCGGATCTCATGCAGCATGCCGCGGCCCATGCCGAGATCGTTGGTGGCGGCGACGCTGGAGATGACCAGCATCGGCTGGGAATCCGAATAGGCCTGGCCGATCGGCGTCGCCGCATTGGTAACGCCGGGACCGCTGATGATGAGGCAGACTCCCGGCTTGCCGGAGACGCGCGCATAGCCGTCGGCCATGAAGCCCGCACCCTGCTCATGGCGCACGCCGATATGGCGGATGCCGGCGCCGTCGAGGCCGCGATAGGCTTCCAGCGTGTGGACGCCCGGCATGCCGAACACGGTGTCGACGCCGTAAGCATTGAGCAGTTGCATCAGCGCCGCGCCGGACGCGATCTCTTTGGTCATGTTCTTCAGTCCTTCAGGGCCTGAGAGAGGCCGGTGTAGAGCGAGCCGGTTTCATCGACAACGACCATCCAGTCGGCGCCGAGCTCTTGGGCGAATGTGCGTTCGGGGCGGGTCCAGGCCGGCATGATCCAGGGCTTGCCGGCGGCTTTCGCGGCAGCGGCGATGCGCCGGAGGTCGCGCTTGTCTTCCTCGGTGTTCTTATAGGCGCCGCGACCGGAACTTAAGGAGAGGTCGCTGGTGCCGGGGAAGCAGCCATCGACGGTCGGCAGCGCCAGGATCTTCTCGACGTCGGCGCAGGCCTCTTTCGATTCGATCATCGGGAAGCATTTGACTCGGCTGTTCTCGCTCTCATACCAGGCCTGGTTGACACCGCCGTATTTCGCGGTGCGGGTGCCGGCGAAGCTGCGCACGCCGAGGGGCGGATACTTGGCCGCGGCGCAAACCTCGCGCGCATGCTCGACACCCAAGATGTGCGGGATGATCACGCCATCGACGCCCATGTCGAGTGCCTGCTGGATCGGCACCACGGAAGGGCCGAGCACCTTGGCATAGACTTCGCAGCCCAAAGCCTTGATGAAGGCGATCAGGCGGTCGGTGGGCTCCAGATCGAACAAGCCATGCTCGATGTCGAGCAGGAATTTCGAATAGCCGAGATCCCTGGCGATCTCGACGAAAATGTGGTTCGGCGTGGTGAGCCAGACCGCGAGTTTCTTGGGATCATCAGCCCCCTTTAGATTAACCATGGACGGCAGCGTCCAGCTTGTTGCGCTCGGCGATCATCTTCTCGATGTCGACGAGATCCTGGAGCTTCTTGCCGGCGCGCAGCTTGGCCAGCCATTCGCCCTCATCGGCCTGATCCGCGAGCGCGGTCTTGGTGGCGCCGGCGACTTCATCGGGCGGCAGCACGACGATGCCGCAATCATCCGCCAGAACCGCATCGCCCGGATTGACCGCGACGCCGCCGCAGGAGACCGGCAGGTTGAAGGCGCCGCCGAGATTGAGGAGCTTGGTGGTGATCTGCGAGACGCCGCGGGCCCAGGTCGCGACGCCTTGGGCGCGGATCTCGACGGGATCGGTCACCATCCCGTCGATGATGATGCCGGTCGCGTTGCGCAGCTTGGCCACCGCCGCCATGAAGCCGCCCCAGCAGGCATGGCGCTCGTCGCCGGCGCGATCCACCACCAGAATATCGCCGGGCCGCAGACGGTCCATGGCGTAATAGAGGAGCGTCGAATCCGGGCCGGGGATCGAGAGCGTCACCGCCGTGCCGGCGATGCGGCGGCCGTCAAGGACCGCCTTGAGCGCCGGTGCCATGAAGCGGTCGTGCAGGTAGTGACCGATGGTCGCGACTTCCACTTTCTGCAGCTCGGCCATGGCGGCCGCCGGCAATTGCGGCGGCATCTCGTGGAGTCGGTATGATTTGAAACTCATGTTGCTCACTCGGTCAAAATGCGGATGTCGGCGGTGCTGCAATAGAGGCTGCAGCGGTCGCCGTTCGAAAGATGGGCGGGGATGTGGCGTCCGCTGTTCTGGATGCGGACGAAGACGGTCTCGCCGGACCCGAGACCGACCTGATAGCGTCGGTCGGTCCCGATATAGATCGAGTCCTGCAAAGTCCCGTCGAGCTGCAGCAGCGGCGCCTTGGGATTCTCAAAGGGCGCAAAGGAGAAAGCTTCCGGCCGGATAGCGAGTGTCACCGCGGCACCGACGGCGAGGCCGGTCGACGGCAAGACGACGCTGGTCGCGCCGATCGCAAAGCGGCTGTTCGCGTCAACACGGGCTTTGACGAAGTTCATCTCACCGATGAAACCGGCACCGAACAAGGTGGTCGGGCGTTCGTAGATGCCGATCGGGTCATCGACCTGCAGCACCTTGCCCTTGTGCATGACCGCGATCCGGTCGCTCATGGTGAGCGCCTCTTCCTGGTCATGGGTGACGAAGATGAAGGTGATGCCGAGCCGGCGCTGCATCTGCTTCAGCTCGATCTGCATCTCCTTGCGGAGCTTCAAATCGAGCGCGCCGAACGGCTCGTCCAGCAGCAGCACCGAGGGCCGGTTGACCAGCGCGCGGGCGAGCGCCACGCGCTGCTGCTGGCCGCCGGAAAGCTCGGATGGCTTGCGGGCGATCATATGGTCCATCTGCACCAGCTTCAGCGCCTCGAGGACGCGATTCTGGCGCTCCGGCTTGGCGACGCCCTTCACATCGAGGCCGAAGCCGACATTGTCGGCGACGTTCAGATGCGGGAAGAGCGCGTAAGACTGGAAAACGGTGTTGACCGGCCGGAGATGCGCCGGGATGCCGTTCATGTTTTGGCCGCGGATCAGCAGCTCGCCACCGGTCGGCTGCTCGAAGCCGGCGATCATCCGTAGGGTCGTGGTCTTGCCGCAGCCGGACGGCCCAAGCAAGGTGAAGAATTCGCCGTTGCCGATGGCGAGGTTGATGTCGGAGACGGCATTGATCTCGGCAGAGGCTCCGGCGTTGCCGAAGCTCTTCGAGACATTGCGCAGCTCGACGGCGATATCGCTCATATCAGAATCAATCCGGATGACTGGAAAAGCGGCGGGGTGCGCATACACCGCACCCCGCCTTCAGGCCTCAGGAGGAGCTATTCGGTGGCTTTCACCTTGGTCCAGCCGTCCTGGTAGTGCTTCATCGCATCGCCGAGATCGAGGATGAAGTCGGCCTTCGCCATCTTGTCCTCGGGCGGGAAGACCGCAGTGTTCTTCGCGAGTTCCGGCGCCAGCAGTTCCTTCGATTTCTCGACCGCGCTCGCCACCTTGGTGAGCGTGGTCACCTTGGCGGCGACTTCCGGCTGCAGGATGTAGTTCAGAAACTTGTAGGCGTTCTCGACGTTCTTGGCGCCCTTCGGGATCGAGAAGCCGTCCACCCACATCGTGCCGCCCTCGTCGGGGAGCACGTAATGCACGTTCGGATTCTGCTCGATTGCCTGCAGCACATTGCCGCTCCAGGCCTCGACGATGCAGGCCTCGCCCGAGGAAACCAGGTCGGCGAAGTTGGTGCTGTTGTAGCCTGCGAGCAGCGGCTTCTGGTCGATCAAGGTCTGGGTGGCCTTGGCGATCTCGTCGGGGTTGGTGGTATTGGCCTTGAAGCCGTTCACCTGCAACCCGGCGATATAGGCCGCCAGCATGTTGTCCAACATGTAGATCCGGCCCTTGTACTTCTCATCAAAGAGCGATTTCCAGGAGGTGATCGGCTCCTTCACGCAATCGGAGTTGTAAGCAAATCCCGTGGTGCCCCAGATGAAGGGGATGCTGACCTTGTTGCCGGGGTCGAAGGAGATTTCCTGGAAGACTTTGCCCAGGTTGCCGCGGTTCGGCAGCTTGGCGTGGTCGAGCGGCTCGACCAGGCCCTTCTTCTCCAGAATCTGCACTGCATATTGCGAGGGCTCGATCAGGTCATAGCCCGAGGCACCCGCCTCGAGCTTGGCGATCAGCGATTCGTTGGAGTCGAAGGTGTCGAGCGTGACCTCGATGCCGGTCGCCTTGGAGAAGTCGTCCAGCACCGCCTGCGGCACTTCATCCGCCCAGGCATAGATGTGCAGTTCCTCGGCCGATGCAGCCGAAAGGCCCAGCAGCATGACGGCGGCGGAGGCGACGCCCATCAGCAAGGTCTTGTTGGTCTTCATGATCCCACCCTCTCTGTTTTCCATCAGGACTTGGTTACTTCTTCAGAATGAGCTTCAGATGGCGGCCCATGACCGCCACCACGACGAGGACGTTGAGCAGCACCATCAGGGCCCCCAGCGCGTTGATCTTGGGTGTGATGCCGAGCTTCAGCATCGAATAGATGCGCAAGGGCAAAGGCGTGGTGCCGACGCCCGAGGTGAAGGTCGACATCACGAAATTGTCGAAGGAGAGCGTCGCCGCCAGCAGGAAGGCGGTGATGATCGGCGGCAGCAGCAGCGGGAAGGTGACCCGCCAGAAAATCTGCCATTCATTGGCGCCGAGATCGGCCGCCGCCTCTTCCAGGCGCTTGTCCAGCGAGGCCGCCGCCGCGCGCACGATCAGGGTCGCAAACGGCACCGAGATCAGCACATGGCTGACGATCATGGTGAAATAGCCGAGGGTCACGTTCATGGCCACCATGAAGACCAGCAAGGCCACCGCCATGACGATCTCCGGCAGCACCATCGGCGCCAGCAGCAGGGTCGAAAGCGCGTCGCGGCCCGGAAAGCGCCGGCGCACGATGGCGAGTGCGGTCAGTGCGCCGATCGCCGTGCTGACCAGGGCGGAGACGAAGGCGATGATGGCGCTGACCTGCAAAGCCTGACGCAGGCCGCGATCCTGGAACACCTCGCCGTACCAGGCGAAGGTGAAGCCGCTCCAAACCACGGTCGAGCGCGAGGCGTTGAAGGAATAGACCACCAGCACCACGATCGGCACGAACAGGAAGAGATAGGCGAGCAGAGTCATCACCGGCGAGATTCTCTCCAGCAGATGATGCTCGATCCAGATCCGGGTCTTCTGCTTTGGGGTGAGGACGGCGCTGTCGGTCATGCCCGCGCCGCTTCCACGCGGCGGAGCGCGCGCATGTAGAGGAGAATGCCGAAGGAGGAGAAGATCAGCAGCAACACCGAGACCGCCGAGCCCAAGGGCATGTTGCGGAAATCGAGGAAGAGCTGAACGATCAGGTTACCGACGATGATGCTCTTGCCGCCCCCGAGCAGAACCGGGATCGCGAAGACGCCCATCGACGGCACGAAGACGAAGAGACAGGCTGCCATGACGCCCGGCAGCGAGAGCGGCCAGGTCACGCGGCGGAAATTCTGGAACGGCCCGGCGCCGAGATCGCGGCCGGCTTCCAGCAGCGCGCGGTCGATCGGCTGCAAGGCGGCGTAGATCGGAAACACCGCCGAGGGCAGGAAGGCATAGACCAGCCCGACCAGCACAGCACCGTAGGTGCCGAGCATGCGCGCCGGCTCGTCGAGGATGGTGCTGGTCAGGACTGCGTTGATCATGCCGTTGCGGCCGAGCAGGACCACCCAGGCCGAGACCCGGATCAGGAAGTCGATCCAGAACGGGATCAGCATCAGGATCAGCAGGACCGGCGCCCAGCGTCCGGAGCGGAAGGCGATGAAATAGGCGATCGGATAAGCGACTGCGACGCAGAGCACGGTGTTCCAGAAGGCGAGCTTCACCGAGTTCCAGAAGATCGGGACGTAGAGTGGCTGGAACAGCTCGCGGTAGGAATCGAGGTTGAAGCCCGGGACGATTCCGCCATAGGCATCGCGGCCGGCGAAACTGTAACCGATCACGATCACCATCGGCGCGATCAGGAAGACTGCGATCAGCACGGTCGACGGCGCCAGCATCAGCAAGGTGATGAGGAAGCCGCGCCGGTTCTGGATCGCGCCCATCGGCTCAGGCCTCGACCGACTGTCGGGGGGCGATACCGATCATCACCATCGGGTCGAACTCGAGATGCCGGCGGATCGCCAGTTCGGCGCGATCCGGATCGCCCGCCGCGATGGCATCGAACACGGCGACGAAATTCGCGATCTCATCCTTCACCAGGGTGATCGGAATCTTCGAGAGATAGAGTGTCCGCACCGAGAGGCCATAGAAGCGCGTGAGATTCGCGGCGAGATAGCGGTTGCCCGAGGCGGTCGCGATCAGCCCGTGGAAACGCTCGTCGATCGCGAGGTTCCAGGCGGGATCGCGGTTGTCCGCCGCCATGCCGGCCCTGGCCTCTTCCAGCAGCGCGGTTTGCGCGGCCAGGACGTCCGGCGTGGCGCGCTCGGCCGCGAGCCGCACGGCCTGGATCTCCATGGCGAGGCGCGCCTCGAAGATCTGGAACATCTCGGCGGCGGAGATCGTGGTGACGAAATAGCCGCGCCGCGGCACCACCTCGATCAGGTCCTCATGAGCCAGGCGCTGCAGCGCTTCACGCAAGGGCGTGCGGCCGACCCCCAGCCGCTCCATCTGGGCCGCTTCTTCGATCAGCGCACCCGGCTTCAGCACCCCGTGGATGACCATCTCCCGGAGCCGCTCGTAAGCCGTGTCGCTCTGCCGCGTTCCCTGGTTTCTCAAGCTAACCGATTGTTTTAATGTTGATATATTATTAGTATGTCATAGATATATGCACGTGCGCAAGCGGCACGCGGACTCAACCGGAGGCTGGATAGGTCCGCCTACTCTTCCGGCTCGGTGATGAATTGCAGCGGATAGCCCTTGGACTGGGCCATGTCGGTGGCGCGGGTCGCCTTGGTCTCGGCGATGTCCTTGGTGAAGACCGCGACCACGCAGAGTCCCTTGGTATGGGCGGTGTGCATGACGGCGTGGGCCTGGTCCTCGGTCATGCGGAACTCGGCCTTCAGGACCCTGACCACGAACTCGCGCGGCGTGTAGTCGTCGTTCAGCAGAATGACCTTATAGAGCCGCGGTTTCTCGACCTTCAGTTCAGGCTTGATGACCGGTGTGACGGTGATATCGGGCATTGGGACTGGGAACTCCTGTAACGCCGTTCCCCCTAAAACGCTGCTTCATAGCCTAGTTCCATTGCGCGCCGATGTCACCCTGTGTGGGCCGTCACAGTCCGGCCGGCGGCGGTCACAGCGCGGGGTCGGCTTCCGTCTTTCAGGGCAGAACACAGAGATCGATAAACCCAACCCTGAGGAGATCAAAAATGAAAGCCCGTTTGAACGCCTATACCGCCGCCCCGGAGACCATGAAGGCGGTCTCCGCCATCGAGCCGGTGATCATCGCCAGCGGCCTCGAAAAGTCGCTGATCGAGCTGGTGAAGACTCGCGCCTCGCAGATCAACGGCTGCGCCTTCTGCATCCATATGCACACCAAGGACGCCCGCGCCCATGGCGAGACCGAGGAGCGGCTCTATCTGCTCGACGCCTGGCGGGAATCGCCGCTCTACACCGAGCGTGAGCGCGCCGCCCTCGCCTGGACCGAAGCGCTGACCCTGATCAGCGAGACCCATGCGCCGGACGATGTCTATGAAGAGCTGCGCCAGCACTTCAACGAGACCGAGACCGCCAATCTCACGACGCTGATCGGCGTCATCAACACCTGGAACCGGATCGCCATCGGCTTCCGCTATCTGCACCCGGTGAAGGCGAAGGCCGCTTGAGGAGAATGACCATGAAACGCAAGGCTCACATCATCGCCGCGCTGATCTTGGGTGCGGCGGCTCTGTCCACGGGCTTCGGCGCAGGCGCGCATTCGGACGACGCCAACGTGCAGCAGGTGTTCTCGAAGATCCTGCCGAACGTGCCGGGCAAGGTCTTGAGCGCCGTCGTGGTGAACTACGGCCCCGGTGGCAAGTCGGGGGCACACCATCATGCCGGCAGTGTCTTCGCCTATGTCCTCACCGGCGCCATCCGTTCTCAGGTCTCGGGCGACGCCGAGGCGAAGGTCTACAAGGCCGGCGAGTCCTTCTTCGAGGCTCCCGGATCGAGCCATCTCGTCAGCGAGAATGCGAGCACTACCGAGCCCGCGTCGCTGATCGCGATCTTCGTGGCCAATGACGGTGCGGCACTCACCGAACCCGGAGAAGCGAAGTAGCTAGGTGCGTGTCGCGAACTTGACCACGCCGCGGTCGTTGTCGGCCTCGCCGTCGAAGATGGTGTAATAGCCATTCATCAACGGCAGGCCGAGAATCGCGAACCCCGGCTCGCCTTGGCTGATGGCGAGACAGGCCATCCCCGGCTTGGGCGCATTGACCTGCCAATATTCATGGGGGCTCACCTTCAGCACCACATCTTTCTTCAATCCCTGCAGGATGAAGGTGAGCGGCGGCCAGGATCGGAGCTTGAGATCGGCCATGGGCACGGCCGGAACCTTGCGGCGGATCGTTGCCGTCAGCAGCGCCTGCTGGTCCGGTGTAAAGCGTGAGAACAATGCCTTCAGGAGCAAGGGTCCCAGATCGATGCTGGTCGTGCCGCTGTCGACGATCGAGTTCGACGGATAGCCTTCCGGCGGCCGCTGATGGACGCTGAGCGGCGGCGTGTCGCCGACGATGATCGCCTTCAGATTGGTGTTGTACCACTGCTCGGCCATGACCCGTGCGGTCTGGAACGGGCCGGTGTAGAGGTCACGGCATTCCTCGCCGCCGCCGAGGATCATCCAGCCGCGGTTCAACGGATCATTGGCACCACCCCCGCGATGGATCCAGGAGCGGCGGGTGTAGAAGGCGAATTTGTCCGAGATCACACCTTTGCCGCGGAGCTGGGTCAGATAGGGCGTGATCTGGGTGTAGCGGCCCGAGCGCACCTTGGTGCTGGAATATTGCTTCTCGGTCGTGTCCTTCGGCATCTCCCAGGCTTCATCCAGCGCCGCATAGGCAAGGCCGAGAATGCCGTCGGTCTTGCCGAACATATCGCTGGTCGCATCGGTGGCGAGGGCGAGGTTGATGCCCTTGGCGGTCATCGGCGAATCCGGGTCAGCGACCGAAACCGTGGTCTTGATCACGCCGCCGGCCCAGAAGCTGTTGTCGCTGTAGCTGCTGTATTGCGCGAACTTCGTGGTGCGGTCGCCGCCCGCCTTGTTCACCCGGTACTTGCGCCCATCCAGAGCCAGCATGCTGCTGCCGGAATCGAGCAGCACGTTCATCGGCTGTGCCTCCGGCCCAACCAGGATCAGCCCGGTATAGGCGCCGTCGGCGTAGACGTTGGTGATCGGGATGCGCGCGATCCGGGCCACGATGGACGGCTAGCCACGACCCACGAAGGGCATCTTGGTCGCCATCACGGTGAGGCTGAGCACATTGGCGTCCAAGGGCAGGCTGGCCATGTAGAGCACCGAGCTCGCCACGTGTGCGACGTCGAAGGTCGGCTCGGTCTTGATCGAGAGATCGGCCTGCAGCACGCCCTTGGTCATCTGCTGCGCCATCGGCGTCAGGGTGTTGCCGATATCGATCTGGCCGCAGGCGATGTTGTATTTGCGGCCATCGAGCGCGGTCGATTTGGTGAGGCCGTGCACCGCGTGTTTCGAGGCGGTGTAGGGCGCGGAGTTCGGCCGCGGCGCCGTCGCCGAGATCGAGCCGTTGTTGATGATGCGGCCGCCCTGCGGGCTCTGGTCCTTCATGATCTTGAAGGCTTCCTGGGTGCAGTAGAAGACGCCGCTGATATTGGTGTCGACGACCGACTTCCACTGCTCGGCGGTCAGCTCCTCGAGATTGATGGCCGGCGCATTGGTGCCGGCATTGTTGAAGAGGACATCGAGCCGGCCGAAGGTCGATTTCACCTGGGCAAAGAGCGCCGCCACGGATTTCGGATCGGTCATGTCGGCCGGGATGGCGATCGCCGGTTTCCCCGCCTCCGCCACCACCTCGTTCAGCGGCTCCGGCCGGCGGCCGGTGATGGCCAGCCTGTATCCGGCTTTGGCGAATGCGAGGGCGACCGCGCGGCCGATGCCGCTGCCGGCGCCGGTGACGAGGACCACTTTTCCGTCGTTGCTCATGGGAGTTCTCGTTGTTCCTTTAAATTCGCTCGTCATCCCAAGGCTTGGCCTTGGGATCCACGAGTTACTTTGTGGCAGGCAAACTCGTGGATGCCAAGGCCAAGCCTTGGCATGACGCTGCGAAAAGGTGCCCCAAATCCCCTCAAGCCGTCTTCGCCGCCTTCACGCCGAGCTCTTCTTCCATCGCTTCGCGCATCTTGTATTTCTGGACCTTGCCGGTGACCGTGGTCGGGAAGGCGTCCACGAAGCGGACGTAGCGCGGGATCTTCTGGTGGGCGATCTGGCCCTGGCAGAAGGCCTGGACCTCTTGCTCGGTCAGAGTCTCGCCGGCGCGCAGGCGCACCCAGGCGCAGAGCTCTTCGCCGTATTTCTGGTCGGCGACGCCGAAAACCTGGACGTCCTGGATCTTCGGGTGGCGATAGAGATATTCCTCGACCTCGCGCGGATAGACGTTCTCGCCGCCGCGGATCACCAGGTCTTTGATCCTGCCGACGATGTTGCAGTAGCCCGCGTCGTCGATGGTGGCGAGATCGCCGGTGTGCATCCAATGCCCGGCATCGATCGCTTCCGCGGTCTTGTCGGTCTGCGCCCAATAGCCGCGCATCACCGAATAGCCGCGGGTGCAGAGCTCGCCCTTCTCGCCGCGGGGCACGATCTTGCCCTCGGCGTCGATGATCTTCACTTCGAGATGCGGATGGACCCGGCCGATGGTGGAGACCCGGCGCTCCAGCGGATCATCGACCGCGCTCTGGAAGCTGACCGGACTGGTCTCGGTCATGCCGTAGCAGATGGTCATCTCGCGCAGGTTCATCAGCGCGATCGCCCGCTTCATCAGCTCGATCGGACAGGGCGAGCCGGCCATGATGCCGGTACGCAAACTCCCCATGTTGAATTCCTTGAACCGCGCATGCTCGAGCTGGGCGATGAACATGGTCGGCACGCCGTAGATCGCGGTGCAGCCTTCGGCGGAGATCGCTTCCAAGGTCGCCAAGGGGTCGAAGCCCTCGCCGGGATAGACCATGGCAGCACCATTGGTCACCGCGGCCAGGTTGCCCATCACCATGCCGAAACAATGATAGAGCGGCACCGGAATGCAGATCTTGTCCTCCGGCGTCAGCGCACAGCCGCGCCCGACGAAATAGCCGTTGTTGAGGATGTTGTGATGGGTGAGGGTCACACCCTTCGGATTGCCGGTGGTGCCGCTGGTGAACTGGATGTTGATCGGATCGTCGAATTGCAGGGTTTCGGCGAGCCGTTTCAACTCGGCGTGCTGAATGTCGCCACCGCGTTTCGCGACTTCGGTGAAGGGGGTCGTGCCCGGGGCATTGCCCGCAATCTGGATGACGATGCGCAGGCTCGGCAGCTTCGCCGCTTTGAGCGCGCCGGGCTTCGCGGTCGCGAGTTCCGGGGCCAAGGTGTTCAGCATGCCCATATAGTCGCTGGTCTTGAACTGCGTCGCCGTCACAATCGCCGAGCAGCCGACGAGATTCAGCGCGTATTCCAGCTCGGTCAGGCGATAGGCGGGATTGATGGTGACCAGGATCAGCCCGGCCTTGGCCGCGGCGAACTGGGTCAGCGCCCATTCGGCGCGATTGAGGGACCAGATGCCGATCCGCTCCCCGGGCTTCAGCCCGAGTGCGAGCAGGCCGGCGGCGAAAGCATCGGCTTCGTCGCGCAGCTGGCGCCAGGTCCAGCGCGTGCCGGTGCCGCGGTCGATCAGCGCGGGCCGGTCGGCCCAGGTGGCGGCGGCATCGTCGAGTGCTTGTCCGATGGTTTTGCCCAGAAGCGGCGTGTCGCTGATGCCGCTGACATAGCTCATCATCGCATGGATTTGGGTCTCACTCATCGCAGTCCTCCCGAGGATACCGCCCCGTTCCCGAGGTCTTGGTCCTAGTTCCTTTGCGGATCGAAATCCGCGACCGCCATCACACTCCGATTATTATGTCGCCTTCCGATCGTTTCCGGCTTTTACCGCCAAAGCCTGCGCCACTTTCGACGCCGGCGCGCGATTGAGCTGCTGGAGCACACCGCGCCCGACCTTGGCCAGCCGATCGATATCGATGCCGGTCGAAATACCCATACCGTTCAGCATGTAAACGACGTCCTCGGTCGCGACGTTCCCGGAAGCGCCTTTCGCATAGGGACAGCCGCCGAGACCGGCGACCGAGCTGTCCACCACAGCGATGCCCATCTCGAGGGTCGCCAGGATATTGGCCAAGGCCTGGCCGTAGGTGTCGTGGAAGTGCACGGCGAGCTGTTTCATCGGGACGTGCTTCGCCACGGCATCGATCATGCGCTTGGCTTTGAGCGGCGTGCCGGTGCCGATCGTGTCGCCGAGGGAAACTTCCTCGCAGCCCATGTCGAAGAGCGCCTTCGAGACTCGCGCCACGGCTTCCGCTGCGATCTCGCCCTCATAGGGACAGCCGAGTACGCAGGAGACATAGCCGCGCAGGCGCCGCTCCTGCTCCAGCGCCCGTTCTGCGACCGGGCGGAAGCGGTCAAGGCTCTCGGCGATCGAGCAGTTGATGTTCTTCTTGCTGAAGCTCTCGGAGGCGGCGGCGAAGATCGAGATGTCCTTGGCGTTGGCGGCTTCGGCGGCTTCCAGGCCTTGCAGGTTCGGCACCAGGACCGGATAGCGCACACCGTCCTTCTTCTTGAGCCCCGCCAGCACCGCGGCGGTGTCGGCCATCTGCGGCACCCATTTCGGCGAGACAAAACTCCCCGCCTCGACCGTCTTCACGCCCGCTTCAACCAGGCCTTCGATCAGCGCGATGCGCGCCGCGACCGAGACAGGCGTCGGCTCGTTCTGCAGCCCGTCGCGCGGCCCCACTTCGACAATGCGGACTGCGGCGGGGAGCGTCATGCGTCCTCCAGCACCAGCAGCTCGGCGCCGTCGGTCACCTGGTCGCCGGCGGCGAAGTGGACCGCCTTCACCTTGCCGTCGCGCGGCGCCTTCACCGCATGCTCCATTTTCATCGCCTCGACGATGGCGAGCACCGTGCCTTTGGTAACCGAAGCACCGGCGGCGACCAGCATCTTGGTGACGGTGCCGGGCATGGGCGCCAGGATCTTGCCGGTGGTGGCGGCACCAGCGGCCGACGGACGGCGTGGATCGATCAGGGTTAGGCGATGCGTGGCGCCGTCGAGGAAGACCAGACAATCGGCATCGCGCCGCACCACGCGGCCCTTGCAGCGCGCGGTACCGATCCGCGCGGAGATGCCGCCGTCTGTATCGAGTGACGCTTCCGCATCGACCGTGCCGTCGGGCAGAGCGAGGCTGTAGTTATTGCCGCGGTAATGCGCGCGCACGGTGAGCGTGGCTTCGCCGTGCTGGAAGACGAGATCGGACCAAGCGTCGCGGTTCAAGCGCCAGCCGGAGAGTCGCGTCCACGGCGAATGGGGATCGCCTTCCGGCGCCGATTCGGCCGCATCGCGTTCGCCGGCGCGCAGCACCGACAGCGCAGCGAGCGCCAAGGCGTTGACCGGCAGCGGCTGCGCTTCGGGGAGGAGTTCCGTGCGGTGACGTTCGATGAAGCCAGTATCGACTTTGCCGGCGGCGAAATCCTGCTGCCGCAGGATCGCCTGGAGAAAGTCGAGATTGGTGGCGAGCCCGCCCACTTCCGTGGCCGCCAATGCGCGGCGCAGACGCGCGATGGCTTCGCTGCCTTTCCAGCACAGTGGGATCCGAAGCTTGGAATTCACGTGACTTGAAGTCGCG
>JADMIO011409291.1_pt1 | contig 55020 bp, 55 predicted proteins | sample 8958161 | NCBI WGS metagenome assembly JADMIO01 (sample SAMN16585339, study PRJNA669376) | soil metagenome | isolation source: Crop rotation soil | place: USA: Cullars Rotation, Alabama | collected 2011
GCGACAACTTGTCCACGTGGAATTCTAAGCTTAGGATCCCAATGTGCTGGAAAGATGTGCGCCAGGCTCTACCCGAAGGCTGGATCGGCAAGGATACCGTGTGGCACGTCAACCCGACCGGCAAGTTCGTGGTCGGCGGCCCCGATGGCGACGCGGGCCTCACCGGCCGCAAGATCATCGTCGACACCTATGGCGGGGCGGCCCCGCATGGCGGCGGCGCGTTCTCCGGCAAGGATCCCACCAAGGTCGATCGCTCGGCCGCTTACGCGGCGCGCTATCTCGCCAAGAACGTCGTTGCAGCCGGCCTCGCCGACCGCGCCACGATCCAGCTGAGCTACGCCATCGGCGTCGCCAAGCCGCTGTCGATCTATGTCGACCTGCATGGCACCGGCAAAGTCGACGAGGCCAAGCTCGAAGGCGTGCTCGGCAACGTCTTCGACCTCTCGCCACGCGGCATACGCACCCATCTCGACCTCAACAAGCCAATCTACGCCAAGACCTCGGCCTACGGCCATTTCGGCCGCAAGCCCGGCCGCGACGGCTCGTTCAGTTGGGAAAAGGTCGATCTCGTGCCGGCACTGAAGGCGGCGGTGAAAGCGGCTTAGGCCGCCGGCCACGGGCCAAGAACCCCTCTCTTGCTCACCTATGGGTTTGGCTGCTCGCCAAACCCGAGGTTCGCTTTCTCTCCCTCGAGGGGAGAGAAGGCCAGCGCGCAAGCCGCTCGCGCGCAGATCCCGCCTCTCCCCTTGCGGGAGAGGATAGCGGAGCTAACCCTCGGCCGAGGGCGTAGCGGAGCTTGGAGAGGGAGTGTTTGCCATCCGTCATAGCACTTCGCTTCGCCCCGGTTTTGCGGTAGGGGCCACTCTATGACGACCAGGCTCAATCATCCCCTGACCATCAACGGTGAACCCCGCGCCTTCTTCGGGCGCCGCTCGGGCAAGCGGCTGCATCGCGGGCAGGATCGGCTGTTCCAGGAGAAGCTGCCGTCGCTCGAGATCGCGTTGCCTGAGGGCATACTCGATCCCAGAACGCTGTTCTCATCGGTCGATCGTGTGGAACTGGAGATCGGCTATGGCGGGGGCGAGCACCTGGCGCGCATCGCAGGCGAGAACCCCACCGCCGGCTTCATCGGCTGCGAGGTGTTCTCCGGCGGCATCGCCAAGATGGTCGAGGCAATTGACGATGCTGGGCTGGCCAACGTCCGCCTCTTCACCGACGACGCCATCAAGCTCTTGGTGAAGCTTCCGGACGCAAGCCTCGATGCAGCTCATCTGCTCTACCCCGATCCTTGGCCGAAAACCCGGCACCACAAACGACGCTTCATCTCGCCCACGACGCTCCACGAGCTCGCCCGCACCCTAAAGTCCGGCTCGATCTTCCGCTTCGCCACCGATATCGAAGACTACGCCAACTGGACGCTCGCCTGTATCCTCCGCGAGCCGCGCTTCCGTTTCGTGTGGGCCAATCCCGGCAGCTGGCACCAGTCCTATCCCGGATGGGTGCCCACCCGCTATGAGGAGAAGGCCAGGCTCGAGGGCCGGCACAAAAGCTTCTACTTCGAGTTCATCCGGCAATGACCTTCATCGTCTACGGCGTCGGCGCCATCGGCGGCACCGTCGCCGCCAAGCTTGCGCTCAGTGGGCAGCCCGTCGCCGGCATTGCCCGCGGTTCCCAGCTCACCGCCCTGCATCAGAACGGTGTTCTGCTCAAGACGCCGGAGGGTGATCGCAGGATTGCCTTCCCGGTGGCGGCCGATCCCAGTAAGCTCGAGATCAAACCCGACGACGTCATCGTCTTGGCGATGAAAGGCCAGGACACGGCGGCTGCGCTGGAACGCCTGCGCGGTGCGGGTGTCGAGCACAACGCGATCGCTTGCATGCAGAACGGGGTCGCCAATGAGCGCGAGGCGCTGCGGTACTTCCCCAACGTCTATGCCGTCATGGTGGTGATGCCCGCAACCTTCATCCGCCCGGGCGAGATCGCTGCGTTCGGCGCGCCGCATGCCGGCCTGTTCGACGTCGGCCGCTATCCGGGCGGCATCGATGCCATGGCAGAGCGCATCGTCAACGCGCTAAACACCGCTGGCTTTGCCGCCTTCGCCACGCCCGACGTCATGGCGAGCAAATATGGCAAGCTCCTCGTCAACCTCGGCAACGTGCTCGATGCCGCCGTCGGCGACGATGCACAGCAGTCGGACCTGTTGACCCGCGCTCGTGCCGAGGGCGAAGCCGTACTCCGCGCTGCCGGCATCGCCTTCACCGATGTCGGCCCCGACAATGAGCGCCGCAAGCGCTTGATGCAGGTCGCGCCGGTGGCCGGCGCCGAGCGCGTCGGCTCGTCCTCCGCGCAAAGCCTCGCCCGCGGCACCGGCTCGATCGAAACCGACTACCTCAATGGCGAGATCGTGCTTCTCGGTCGCCTCCACGGCGTGCCGGTTCGGGTGAACGAAGCGCTCTGCCGCCTCGGCCGGAGACTGATCGCCGAGCATCGATCGCCCGGCAGCATGAGCCTTGGCGAAGTCGAGGCTCTGCTCGGCTGACCGGCGCCGCCGAACAACTTCGCGCCCCCCTCTGGAAAAATCGCCGCACGCGCCCAACATGTCCGGCCGAGGGGATGAACCGCGGCCCAATTACCGGTCCGCGCAAGTCTTGGAGTTGTCTATGCTTGATCAGCCGCAACGCGGTGCGGATGCCATCGCGCTCGAGGAGCTGCTGCACACTCGGCACAGTAAATGGAACCTTACCGTGGTCCTGCAGCTGCGGCGCGAGACCAAGCGCTTTTCGGAATTGCAGCGCGAGATCGGCAGCATCTCGCAGAAGGCGCTGACGCTGAGCCTGCGCACCCTCGAGCGCGACGGCTTCATCTCGCGTAAAAGCTACGCCACCATCCCGCCGCGCGTTGATTACGCGCTCACGGCGCTCGGCGCCGAAGCCCTCAAGGCCTTCGAAGCCTTCGAGCAATTCGCGCTGGCGCACTGGCCGCAGGTAATAGAAGCCCGCCGCTTGTTCGACGAGCGGACTTCTGCTCCACCCATCGCTCTCATCGAGGCCCGCTAGAAACAAAGAAGCCGGCGGGTGAGGCCGCCGGCTCCTTGCGCAGGCACTGGTCGCTCAGCGCTTGATCTGGGCCAGCGAGTCCTTGTCGAAGAACTCGAAGCTCGTGTGGCCGTCGGCGCCCACCACGGTGGCGCGGAACACGCTGTTGGTCACTTCGTCGACCGCGATCGCATTGACGCCGTCATAGCGGAGCTGCTGAATCAGGTAGTCGCCGTCGAACAGCTTCGAGCCGTCATTGGCTGCGAGAACCGGGGTGGCGAGCGCGGCGCCGGCGACAACGGCAACCAGGGCGAGAACGGAAAGCTTGTTGGTCATTTTAGGTCGTCCCTTTCAGTTTGCTTTGGACAACACCGAAATCGGCACCGGCCGGCCCACTTCCAACCCTGCATAGCAGCGATGCATGGGCTTGAAATAAGCAAATGAATTGAGAGGGTTACGGCAAGGATCGCCACGCGGTCAGAGGCTACTTGGGCTCGCCCAGGCACCTCAGTTTCCTCGGCGAAACTGAAGCTCTTCCCAGACATTCCCGGCCATAAAGCCGCAGAACTAAACGCTCGCGTCTGCTGTTATCTTCATCAAACGGGAGCTCGTCATGGACCACAGCGTCAAGATTCTCGACATCGAGGATGTCACCCACAACGTCCGCCGCTACACCTACGAAAAGCCCGAGGGCTATTCGTTCCAGCCCGGCCAGGCGACCGACGTCTCGCTCGACGAGGACGGCTGGCGCGACAAGAAGCACCCCTTCACCTTCACGGCGCTCACCGACGCGCCCAATCTCGAATTCACGATCAAGAGCTACTTCGATACCGGCAAGGACGGCGTCACCGAGCATCTCTACGGCTATGTCCCCGGCAATTCCCTTATCATCCGCGATGTCTGGGGCACCATCACCTACAAGGGTCCCGGCACCTTCATCGCCGGCGGGGCAGGCGTCACGCCCTTCATCGCCATCCTCCGCGACCTCCACCGCCGCCGGAAGATGGAAGGCCATACACTCATTCTCTCCAACCGCACCGAGGCCGACATTATCCTCCGCGATGAGTTCGAGGCGATGCGCGGGCTGAACACCATCTGGACCGTCACGGACGACAACGACTCGTCGCTCATGCACGACCGGATCGACGACAAATTCCTCAAGACCCAAATCAAGGACTGGTCGCAGAACTTCTACCTCTGCGGCCCCGACGACATGGTCAAACAGCTGCGCGGCACGCTCAAGGTGCTCGGCGCCAACGTCGAGAACGTGACATGGGAGAAGTAGCCGTCAGCCCGCGAGGAACTCGAGCGCGAAGTGCTGCGGCCGCCGCTCGGCAACCCGGCTCGTCCACTCGAACCCGCCCGATTTCAGCATCAGCGTCAGCTCGTCTGGCACCCCGTAAGTCGACGAGACGTCGACCTCGGCGCCCGTTTCCCACAGCGAGCGCACTGTGCAGTCGATGATCGAATTGCGGTTGTTGAAGATCAGCTGCCCGGCCTTCAGCACGCGCCGACGCGTCACCGGCTGCGTCGTCGCGGTCGTCGTGCCCCGCCAGACAACGCTCTTGTCGCGCCCGATGGCTTTGGCCTCATAGAGCGCCTCGTCGGCCTTGACCAAGAGGCTCTCGATGTCGTCGGCGCCCGGATCGATCGCCGCGACCCCAAAGCTCGCCGTCACAGCGATCGGCGGGTGGCTGCCGGGGAACTTCAATGCACGGATCGCGTGCCGCAGTTTCTCGGCGACCTCGAGCGTGGCTGTTGCGTCGGCATCCGGCAGCAGCACGGCGAACTCCTCGCCGCCGAGCCGGCCGAAGAGATCGCTTGTCCGCAGCAGAGCGCGCACCGCGCGAGTGACATCCTTCAGCACCTTATCGCCGGCCGCGTGCCCGTAGGTGTCGTTCACGGCTTTGAACCGATCGATATCGAACGCGATGGCGCTGAGCTGGCTGCGATGCCGGCGGGCCAGCGCCACAAATTTGGCGGCGTCCTCCTTGAACGCGCGGCGCGTTTCTATGCCCGTCAGCCCGTCGGTCGTCGCGAGCCGCCTCAGCTCGAGCTCGCTCATCACCACCCGGGCCAGTTCCTTGAAGATTGTGAGCTCGTGGTCGGAAAAGGCCCGCGGCTTGCTGTCGATGGCGCAGATGGTGCCGAGGTTGAATCCTTCGGCGGTGCGGATCGGCATGCTGGCATAGAACCGCACCCCGCCCGGAGCTGTCACATGCGGGTTGTCCTTGAACCGATCGTCGCGGCTCGCATCGGGCACGACCATCGGGTCGGGACCTAGCATCGTGTACCGGCAGAAGGTCTCGTGGATCGGCACTTCGGTGTTCGGTGTGCCCTGCGCGGCCTTGTACCACTGCCGGTGCCCGTCGATCATCGAGACGATCGAGGTCTCGACCCCGAACACCAGCCGGATCAGCGTCGCGATCCGATCGAACGCCGGCTCCTTGGGCGTATCGAGGATGTCGTAGCGGTCGAGCGCCGCGAGGCGGCCCTCTTCGGCATCGGCAGGCTGGGCTTGAGCAAACTGGATCGGAGCAGACATGAGAGTTTCGCCCCGTCACGGATGCGCAAAAACCCTAAGAAGCTGTGGTTCACGAAACCTTAACGGCAAGCCGCCCCTTGGCCTACTTCATCGGCCAGCGTTTACGATCGATTGCCATGGGAGAGGTGAGACCGGTCGTTGCGCCTGAGGACGCGCCGGGCGATGGTCGGACCCCTAACCAATGGACCCGGAGGCTGTCATGGCGCGCTCGCGAACCCCGCTGCGGGTAGCGATCATCGGAACCGCGCGACGGTCCGACTACCTCTATGGGCCGATCATCCAGGCGCTGCCGGACGATGTCGAGCTCGTGGCCGTGTGGGGCCGGAGCCAGGAGTCAGCCAAGCGGCTGGGCAAGAGCCTCGGCGTCCCCGCCTTCACCGAACTCGACGAGCTTCAGCGCGAGACCGCGCCCGACCTCGGCATCGTCTCCGTCAACTACAGCGCCAACGGTCAGGTCGGTCTGATGGCGGTCGAGGCCGGCCTCCACGTGCTGCTCGAAACGCCCATCGCGCACAAGCTCGCCGAGGCGGACGCCATCATCAAGGCGGCGGCGAAGCGCGGCGTGAAGGTCGAGGTGGCCGAGCAGTTCCATCGCCGGCCGCTCGAGCAGATCAAGCTCAAGCTTCTCGCCTCGGGCCTGTTCGGCAAGGTCTATTCGTCGTTCAACGATTTCGGTGGGCATGGCTATCACGGCATCAGCGTCATGCGCAGTTACCTCGGGTTCGACGCCAAGCCCGTGCAGGTGACCGGCGCCGTCCGCGAGTACGAGCTTGGCGCGCACTGGGCGCGGCTTGCCGGCACCACCGGGCGCCGCAAGGAAACCCAGGAGCACGGCACGATCGAGTTCGACGATGGGCGGCTGGGCATCTTCCACTGGACCAGCATCGGCTATGACTCCCCACTGCGTTGGTGGCGCTCGAGCCGCTTCCTCGCCGAAAGGGGCATGGGGGTGACGACCGGGGTCGGGATCGACGTCGACGAGCGGCTGTCGCTGCTCGCGCCGGGCGGCGAGGCGCCTCTCTTCGTGACCCTTGAGCGCCGCTTCGAGCGCGTCGATGGCGGCGCCTTGATCGCCATGGTCGCGCACACCGGCGACAGCCGGAAACCGATCGTCCGCTGGGACAACCCGTTCAAACCCAGGGCAATGGGACACGGGCGGCAGTGGCACGACGACGAGATCGGCGTCGCGGGCTGCCTGATGAGCCTTGTCGAAGCAGTACGCAACGGCACGGAGCCGAGCTACGGGGCGCAGCAGGGACGGCTCGACCAGGAACTAACGGTCGCCATCCGGATATCGTCGAAACAGGGCGGCAAGCCGGTGAAGCTGCCGCTCAATCCCAAGGCGCAGACACTGTAGATCGCAGCCGCCGGACCGGCCGGACGCGGCCCGCCCTTGCGCCGCAGCCCTTCCGGCGCTATATGAGCCTCACATCGATGCTCTCATTTGAGAGTGGGGTGCCGGTCCGGCCCCCGCTCTTTTTCATTATCAGGACCCCGTTTGGCTTTCGACCTGACCGAAAAACGCTACGTCAAGGAAACCGGGCTCGAGGCGCGGATATCGCGTATTGTCGAGCCGGTGGCCAATGATCTGGGCTACAGCCTCGTCCGCGTGAAGGTTACGCAGGACAATGGCTGCACGCTGCAGATCATGGCCGAGGACAGCAACGGGCGCTTCACCATCACCGATTGCGAGCGGCTGAGCAAAGACCTCTCGCCCGTGCTCGACGTCGAGGATCCGATCGACCGCGAGTACCACCTCGAGGTGAGCTCCCCTGGCATCGACCGTCCGCTGGTGCGCGCCCGCGACTACCGCACCTATGTGGGCCACGAAGCCAAGGTCGAGCTCGCCGATGCCATCGAGGGCCGGAAGCGCTTCCGCGGCACGATCGCTGCGGCCACCGACGACACGGTGACCATCCGCCTGCCCGATGCCCCCAAGGATACCGACCCCAACCACGTCTTGCCGTTGAGCGCCATTGCCGAGGCCAAGCTCGTGATGACCGACAAGCTCCTGAACATGGCCGAGGCCGATCAGGACGAGAACCCGATCGACGAAGGCGACGACGTCGAAACGATAGAACTAGATTCCAATGAGGATGAGTCCCTCAAAGAGGAGATTGAATAAATGGCCGTCAGCGCGAACCGACTGGAACTGCTCCAGATCGCCGATGCGGTTGCCCGTGAGAAGTCCATCGACCGGATGATCGTCATCCAGTCGATGCAGGAAGCCATCGAGAAGGCTGCCAAGAGCCGCTACGGCGCCGAGACTGAAGTCCGCGCCGAGATCAATCCCAAGACCGGCGAGCTGCGCCTGTGGCGCCTGCTCGAAGTGGTCGAGGAGGTCGAGGATCCGGCCAAGCACATCAACCTCAAGGACGCGCAGGCCAAGAACGGCGCCGCCAAGTACGGCGACTTCGTCACCGAGCCGCTGCCGCCCATCGAGTTCGGCCGCATCGCGGCGCAGTCCGCCAAGCAGGTGATCGTCCAGAAGGTGCGCGATGCCGAGCGCGAGCGCATGTACGACGAGTACATCGGCCGCGTCGGCGAGATCGTCAACGGCACCGTCAAGCGCGTCGAATACGGCAACGTCATCGTTGACCTCGGCCGCGGCGAAGCCATCATCCGCCGCGACGAGCTGATCCCGCGCGAGATGTATCGCTACGGCGACCGCGTCCGCGCCTACATCTACGACGTGCGCCGCGAGCAGCGCGGCCCGCAGATCTTTTTGAGCCGCACGCATCCACAGTTCATGGCCAAGCTGTTTATGCAGGAAGTGCCGGAGATCTATGACGGCATCATCACGATAAGGTCCATTGCCCGCGACCCGGGCAGCCGAGCCAAGATCGCGGTGACCAGCAACGACAGCTCCATCGATCCGGTGGGCGCCTGCGTCGGTATGCGTGGCTCGCGCGTCCAGGCCGTGGTCGGCGAGCTCCAGGGCGAAAAGATCGACATCATCCCCTGGACCGAGAACATCGCCGACCTCGTGGTGAGCGCGCTGCAGCCCGCCGACGTGGCGAAGGTCGTTCTAGACGAGCAGGCGGAAAAGATCGAAGTCGTCGTCCCCGACGAGCAGCTCAGCCTGGCCATCGGCCGTCGCGGCCAGAATGTGCGCCTCGCCAGCCAGCTCATCGGCTGGGACATCGACATCCTCACCGAGCAGGAAGAGTCCGAGCGCCGGCAGAAGGAATTCACCGAGCGCTCTGCATTGTTCATGCAGGCCCTTGATGTCGACGAGATGGTTGCCCAGCTATTGGCTTCGGAAGGCTTCTCGTCGGTCGAGCAGCTCGCCTACATCGAGCTCAGCGAAATCGCCTCGATCCAGGGCTTTGACGAAGAGACGGCGTCTGAAATCCAGACCCGCGCCAACGACTATCTGCAGGCGATCGAAAAGGCCAACGACGAAGAGCGCGTCACGCTCGGCGTCGCCGACGAGCTCTACGAGATCCCCGGCCTCAACGCCGCCATGCTGGTGGCGCTCGGCAAGGACGGCGTCAAGACCATCGAGGACTTCGCCGGCAACGCGGCCGACGATCTCGTCGGCTGGACCGAGCGCAAGGACGGCGAGACCAAGCGGTTCGACGGCACCTTCAAGGACTTCCCCGTCTCGCGCGAAGAGGCCGAGGAGATGATCCTCCAGGCCCGTCTCAAGGCCGGCTGGATCACTGAAGCCGATCTGGCACCGCCGGAGGAGGAAGAAGCTCCAGCCGAGGAAGGAGCGCCCGCATAATGCGGGCGACCACCGCCCGGTGCCCGGCAAGGATGAAGTAGAACGCCGCTGCGCGCTCACCCATGAGGTGAAGCCGGCGGCGGAGCTTATCCGCTTCGTCGTCGGACCGGACGACGTGCTGGTGCCCGATACCGACGCCAAAGCCGAAGGCCGTGGCGTCTGGGTCAGCCTCGGCGAGAAGCAAGTCGCCGAGGCGGTCAAGAAAAAGGCCTTCGCCAAGAGCCTCAAGACGAATGTCACGGTGCCCCCGGACCTGCCGGCGCTCACCCGGCTCCGCCTCGAGCAGCGCTTCGTCGCCTCGCTCCAGATGGCCCGAAAAGCCGGCCAGCTCCTGACCGGTGCCATGAAGGTGAAAGAGGCGCTCGAAACCGGCTCCGCGATTGCCCTCGTTACTGCGACGGACGCCGCCGAAGACGGCCGCAAGAAGATGCTGGCGACCCTCAAGGCGTCGTCGAAAGCCCGGCAAGAACAGGGACTTGAGGGTGCCGAGCGCCCGCATTTCGAATTGCTCGATTCCGGCCAATTGGGTTTGGCACTCGGGATCGAAAGTGTGATACATGCTGCGCCGACCCAAGGGGCAGCAGGTGAAGCAGCGGTGAAACGAGCCGATCGGTTGGCTCGTTACATCGCCAACTGACCTTTGAAAGAGACGAGTTTTTATGGCTGACAGCGACGACAAGACGACGGACGGAGCCCACAAGAAAACCCTGACCCTCAAGGCCGGGCCGAATGTGGGTGCGCGTCCCGGCATGGGGCGCGGTCCGCGCACCGTCGTCGTCGAGAAGCGTACCCGCGTCGTACCGCGCGGTGGTGCCTCCGCGCCCGCGGCGCCGCACGGCACTGCCGGCGCGCAGACCCAGCAAACCCCACCTGCTCGCACCGCGGCCGGCGGCCAGTCCGCTCGCGCCGATGGCGGCCGCGCCCCGCGCAGCGGCTCCGGTCCCGGCACTGCGCCCCGTTCCGCCGCGCTGTCGTCGGCCGAAGCCGAGGCGCGCGCGCGCGTACTGCGCGAGGCCGGCGCCCGCCAAGCCGAAGACGATCGCCGCGCCCGCGAGGCCGATGCCCGCCGCGCCGAAGAAGATGCCCGCCGCCGCGAGATCCGCGAGCAGGCCGCCCGCGACGACGCGGCCCGCGCTGCCGCGCGTGCCGCAGAAGCTGCCGCCGCGACCATCGAGGCCGACCGCCCGGTCGCCGAGGCCGTCGTCGAGGAACGCCCGCGCGAGCCCGAGCGCCGTCCGGCGCCGACTGGCGTCGAGGCCCGCCGTGGCCCCGCCCCGGATCGCCGCCCCGGCGGCCCCACGACCGACCGCCGCCCCGGCCCGCCGACCGATCGTCGCCCGGGAACCAGTGGCCCCGGCGATCGTCGCCCGGGCGGCCCTACGGGTGACCGCCGCCCCGGCGGCCCCAGCACCGGCCGTCCCGGCGCACCGACAGATCGCCGCCCCGGCGGACCGTCCGCCGATCGCCGTCCCGGTGGTGGCTTCGGCGCCCGCGGCCCGGCCCCGATCCCCAATGTTCCGCCCTCGCCCTCCGAGGCCGACGGCCGCCGCACGCGCACAATGGCGCCCTCTGGCGGGCGCCCGATGGAAACCGAGAACGCCCGCCGCAGCGGCGCCACGCCCGAGCGTCCCGTCCGCCGCGCCGGCGACGAGAACGCCTTTGCGCGTGCTCGTCTGACTGTTGCCACTGCCACAACCGAGTCCGATCGTGATCGTGGTCCCTCGCTCGCCGCCATGCGCCGGCGCCGCGACAAGAAGATGGGCCGCAACGTCCAGGCCGCCCCCAAGCTCAGCCGCGAAGTGACCATCCCCGAGGCGATCACCGTGCAGGAACTCGCCAACCGCATGGCCGAGCGCGGCGTGGATGTGATCAAGCTGCTGATGGCCCAGGGCCAGATGCTCAAGATCACCGACATCCTCGATGCCGACACCGCCGAGCTGATCGCCACCGAGATGGGTCACACCGTCAAGCGCGTCGCCGAATCCGACGTCGAGGCGGGCCTCTATGACGTGCCCTCCGACGACAAGGCCGAGGACCTGACCTCGCGCGCTCCGGTCGTCACTATCATGGGCCACGTCGACCACGGCAAGACCTCGCTGCTCGATGCGATCCGCGAGACGAACGTCGTTTCAGGCGAGGCCGGCGGCATCACCCAGCACATCGGCGCCTACCAGGTCGAAGTGAACGGCCAGAAGATCACCTTCCTCGACACGCCCGGCCACGAGGCCTTCACCGCCATGCGTGCCCGCGGTGCGCAGGCGACCGATATCGCCGTTCTGGTGGTGGCTGCCGATGACGGCGTCATGCCGCAGACCATCGAGTCGATCAAGCACGCCAAGGCCGCGGGTGTGCCGATCATCGTCGCCATCAACAAGATGGATAAGCCCTCCGCCAATCCGCTGCGCGTCCGCACCGAGCTCCTCCAGCACGACGTGCAGGTCGAGAGCATGGGTGGCGAAACGCTCGACGTCGAAGTGTCGGCGGTCAAAAAGACCGGCCTCGACAAACTGCTCGAAACCATCCTGCTGCAGGCCGAAGTGCTCGAGCTGCAGGTGCCGCGCGACGGCCGCGCCGAAGGCCTCGTCATCGAAGCCAAGCTCGATCGCGGCCGCGGTGCGGTGGCGACAGTTCTGGTGCAGCGCGGCACGCTTCGCGTCGGCGACATCGTCGTCGCTGGAACGGAGTTCGCCCGCGTCCGTGCGCTGATCGACGACAAGGGCGAGCAGGTCAAGGACGCAGGCCCCTCGACACCCGTCGAGGTGCTCGGCTTCACCGGCGTGCCGAGCGCCGGCGACCGCTTCTCGGTGGTCGAGACCGAAGCCCGTGCCCGCGAAGTCACCGACTATCGCAGCCGCCAGCTGCGCGAGAAATCGGCCGGCGGCGGCGCCACCAGCCTCGAGCAGATGATGAATCAGCTCAAGGCCGCCGGCGTTGCGAAGTTCCCGCTGATCATCAAGGGCGACGTGCAGGGCTCGGTCGAAGCAATCAACGCTTCGCTCAACAAGCTAAGCACCGAAGAAGTCTCGGCCCAGATCCTGATGAGCGGCGTCGGCGGCATCACTGAATCCGACGTGACCCTGGCCGAGGCCTCCAACGCCATCATCATCGGCTTCAACGTCCGCGCCAACAAGCAGGCCAACGACCTCGCGACCCGCGGCGGCATCGAGATCCGCTACTACAACATCATCTACGACCTCGTGGATGACGTGAAGAGCGCCATGTCGGGCCTGCTCAAGCCCGAGCGCCGCGAGACCTTCATCGGCTACGCCTCGATCAAGGAAGTGTTCAACATTTCCAAGGTCGGCAAGGTCGCCGGCTGCCAGGTCACCGAGGGCATCGTCGAACGCGGCGCCGGCGTGCGCCTGCTCCGCGACGACGTCGTCATCCACGAAGGCAAGCTCAAGACACTCAAGCGCTTCAAGGACGAGGTCAAGGAAGTCCCCGCCGGCCAGGAATGCGGCATGGCCTTCGAAAACTACGAAGACATCCGCCCCGGCGACGTCATCGAATGCTTCCGCGTCGAGCAGGTTACGCGCTCGCTGTAGCCCTTAACCGCCGGCAAAGCATTTCGGGCGCGGAGCAATCCGCGCCCGCATCATTTTCTCGGCGTTTGCAGTCGGGACTCCTCTCCCGCTTGCGGAGGGGAACCACGCGAAGCGTGGTTGAGGGGGTGCCACACGCACCGCCCACGCAAGAGGCTCCCCCCTTCCGTCGCCTTCGGCGCCACCTTCCCCCGTAGACGGGAGAAGGAATCCCGACTGCCAGTCGCTGCGCAACTACGCTACGTTTGCCAGCGCAATGCCCGAGGAACCGCTCCACACCACCACCTTCACGCTCACCCGCGCGGATGCGCTCGCTTACGAGCAGGCGGCCGGTCGGCTCTCGCCGCTCGGTGTGCTCGCGCTTCTCTGCTGGCTCGGGCTCTGCGGGGCGCTTGCGATGTTCATTCCGCCCGAATGGGCCGGCCCGCGCCTCAGCCTCACCGCCAGCATTCTGATTTCGATCTTCGTCGCCATGGGCTATGTCATTGCGCTTCTGGTCCTCGCCATCCGCCAGTGGCTCGCCGCCCGCCGCCGCCTCAAGCGTCCGGTCGAGATCACCGTGGGCGAATGGCCCGACCGGCTCGATATCACGAGCCTCGGCCTGCCGCGCACGCTCGCTTTCGCGGACATCCGCCGCGTCATCCTTACCCGCACGCATCTCTTGCTCGAAACCGACGGCGAGCCGCTGATCTTGCCGCGCCGCGCCTTCCCCGAGGAAGGCAGCATCGAAGCGCTCGCCAGGCGCATCGAAGGCGCCCGCCCGGCGCTCGAGCCGCCAGCCGACAAGGCGGCGCCGACGCCGGCCGCCTGACTGGTTCAGGCACAATTCATCCGACCGGTGCTCTGCTCCGTGCCATGGCCACCCCACCGTTCGAGCTCAGCTACACAATGGAGCGCGGCGACTTCGTTGCCCTCACGCGGGCGATGACGCGCGCCACCCTGCGCGCCGCAATCCTGCGCGCTCTGCTCATCATCGCCGGCGCCGCCGTGGGCTTCGTCATCGGCACAGGCTTCCACCCCGCCGGCGCCATCGAGGAGCTGGTGACCCTGAAAGCCCCCGCCGAGGGCTACATCATCATGTCGGTCGTCGGCCTCGTGATCGTCTTTCTCATCGCCGTTGCCCGCCCGCTCTATCTCCGCTCCGCCGCCACCGCCGCCTACAAGCGGAGCGCCGCGGCCGGGCAGGTCGTCACGCTGAAGCTCGACGACGATCGCGTCTTCGCCCGGCAGCCGGGCGTCACCACCACCATCGACTGGTCCGCCGTGACCCGGCTCATCGAAACCCCCGCCTACCTATTCATCGCCATTTCCCGCCGCGAAGCGTTGATCGTGCCGCGCCGCGCCTTCGCGGGCGATGCCGATTTTGCCACGTTCGTCGCCTGGGCCCGCGGCAAGGCCCCCGCAATTGACGCTAAGGCCCCAAGCGCCTAAGTCGGCGCGATGAAACAAGACCGTCACAAAGCCACGGGTCCGAGCCAGCGCATGCTGCGCGTCGGCGAGCTGGTGCGCCATGCGCTGGCGTCGCTCTTTGCCCGTGGCGAGATCGAGGACAACACGATCGGCACGACTGTCATCACCGTGCCGGAAGTGCGCATGTCGCCCGACCTCAAGCTCGCGAGCGCCTATGTCATGCCGCTCGGCGGCGAGCGCGCCAGCGAGATTGTCGAGGCCCTCAATCGCCACCAGCGCTTCATCCGCGGCCGCGTGGCGCCAGAGCTCGACCTGAAGTTCGCACCCGAGATCCGCTTCTTCGTGGATGAGACGTTCGAGGAATTCGGCAAGATCGATGCGCTGCTGAAGTCCGACCGCGTGCAGCGCGACCTGCATCACGACGACGAGGACGACGGCAAGGATTCGGACTAGCGAGATCCCCGATGAGCGTTTTCGTGTCGTGCCATTGCGGACACATCCGGCTCGAAGTGACTGCCGAGCTCGGTGAGGTCGTCGAGTGCAACTGCTCGATCTGTGTTCGCTCGGGGTTCCTCCATTGGTATGTCGAGCCCGCCCAGGTGAAGTTCCTCACCGAAAAGCACGACGTCGGCACATACTGGTGGAGGTCGGCGACAGGCGGACAGCACTTCTGCCCCAACTGCGGCACCGCGGTGCTGCGCACGTCCACCGAGTACCCACCGCCGATCTCGATCAACGCCCGCTGCATCGAGGGCGTCGATATTTCGACGCTGACCATCCGGCAGTTCGACGGCAAGCACGCATACCCGTAAATGCCTGGACATGCCAAGCGCCCCATCTCCGGCTGGATCATCCTCGACAAGCCTCTCGGCATGACCTCCACCCAGGCCGTCGGCAAGGTCCGCTGGCTCTATGGCGCTGAGAAAGCCGGTCACGCTGGCACGCTCGATCCGCTCGCAACGGGTCTTCTCCCCATAGCGCTCGGCGAAGCGACCAAGACGGTCCCCTTCGTGCAGGAAGGCGGCAAGCGCTACCGGTTCGAGCTGGAATGGGGGTCTCAAACCTCGACCGACGACGCCGAAGGCGAGGCGATCGCCACCTCCGATGTGCGGCCATCCGAAGCCGAGATCCGCGCCGTGCTGCCCCGCTTCACCGGCACGATCATGCAACGTCCCCCTGCCTTCTCTGCCATCAAGGTCAAGGGCGAACGCGCCTACGACCTTGCGCGGGCAGGTGAGGTCGTGGAGCTCGCCGAACGCCCCGTCACCATCGACGAGTTGTCTCTTCTCTCGCACACCCCCGAGCGATCGAGCTTCGACATGGCGTGCGAGAAGGGCACCTACGTCCGCTCGCTCGCCCGTGACCTCGCGCTCGCGCTGGGCACTGTCGGTCATGTGAGCCTCCTGCGCCGCACCGAAGTCGCCGGCTTCACCGAAAAGGACAGTGTTCTACTGGTGACGCTCGAGGCCGCGCCCGAGCCCGATGCGTTGCTCCGACCCGCCGCCATTGCCCTCCGCCATCTGCCCGAACTCCGGCTCTCCCCCGAAGACGCCGGCTACCTCCGCAACGGCAACCCCGTCCTCCTCCGCGGCGCCAATGCCCCCATCGAGCTGAGCTCAGCCTGGGCCAGCCTCAATGGCACGGCGGTCGCGATCGGCGCGGTGCGGGCGGGGCACTTCCATCCCAGCAGGGTGCTGAAAGGCTGAGCGATGGCATCAAACACGCGGCGGCCCCACTCGAACAACAGCGTCATTCCCGCGCAGGCGGGAATCCAGACTGAGTCATCGGACATGTGAAAGCCCCGCCTGGATTCCCGCCCTTCGCGGGAATGACGGAGTGGAGGCGCAGAGAGAAAACCGATCAGGTGAGGAGGCCTTCTACCAGTCGGGTCTCATTGCTAAGAACGCCCCATGCCCCAGTTCCACTTCACCACAACCATCATCTACTGGCGCGGCCCTTCGCCCTATTTCTACGCCCCCGTTCCGGCGCGGCACGTCGAGGAAATCCGCCGCGCCTCGAAACTCGTGAGCTACGGCTGGGGCGTCATTCCAGTGGAAGCAACGCTGAACGGCGTCGCCTTCAGCACATCCCTGTTCCCCAAGGACGGCACCTATCTGGTGCCCCTCAAGGATGCCGTCCGCAAAGCCGCCGGGATCACCTGCGACGACACGATTCACATCGAGATGGACCTCAAGCCCCGCCGCTGAGCCTCACTCCTTACTGAGCTTGTTCAAGAGGCTCGCATAGGCGCTCGTCGCCTTCGCCTCATCGATGGGCTTACTGTCGTTCCAGGTCGCCGCCACGCAGTAGCGCGTGCCGTCTTTGGCGACCGCGAGGGTCGTGAGGTTCAGCACGCCGCTTTCGCTGCCGCCCTTGAACGCGATGCTTGTCCAGTCCGCCTTGTTGGCAACGCCGGGGTTGATCCGCATCACATCGAGATCGGCCACCGCCTCCATGAGGGCGCAGAGCGCTTTCGGCGTCAGGTACCATTCAGCACCCGCGTCGAGCGGCGAGAGCGCCTTGCTTCCGTCCGGCAGCGGCTTGGTCGCGAGTTCCGCCAGCACCGCGCGCTTCGCCGCAAGGTCGCCCTGCTGGTAGCGCGTCATCAGCTCGCGGTTCGCCTTGAGCGTGAAGAGCTCGCGCGTCGTCAGCGCCGGCGCGGTGCCGAGCGCGGCCTCCACGGCGTCCCGCCCGACGATCCGCATCAGCGCGTCCGTGGCCGTGTTGTCCGAGATCGAGATCATCAGCGACGCAAGCGTCTGCAGCGTCATGGGCGAACCCACCGGCCACGCCTGGGTGATGCCGCTCGGCAGCGACACGTCACCGGCCATCAGCTCCGCCACCTCGTCCCAGCGATGCGTGCCGGCGTCGATCTCGGCCCGCAGCGCCTTCAGCACTCCGAGCTTGAACGCCGAGCCCACTGCGAGCGCCAGGTCCGGTTCGTGGCTCTCCCGCGCCACGCCATTCTCGGTGACGAGGAACGAGGTCCGCGACGCCACCGCCTGCAGCTCGGCGACGATTTCCTCGATGCTCTGGTTCTTGGCCACCGGCGAACGGAAGAACAGCCCGACGATCAGCCCGTTGGCGTCGAGCACGATGTCGCTCGACATCTCGTGCGTGGCCGTTTCGACCATATAGCTCGCGCCGCTCACATGGCTCACGGCAACCACCGGCCCGATGGTCTTCTTGATGCCCGCCGCTGCCGCCTCGAGCTGCGGGGCCGGCACGGCCTTGAGGAATTCGGCCGAGAACAGCGAGACGTCCACCGGCCCCTCGGCCAGCACGGCCTTCAGGACCGCGATTTCCTTCTCCTCAGCCATCGCCGGTGCGGTCATTAGCGCTCCGATAACCGCCAAAGCCAAGAAAACGAAGCGCATTGGGATTCTCCCGGAGCCATGGCGGAACCTTTCGTGGGGCGAGTGCATCTTAGGTGTGGAGGCGCGGTCGGCCAAGCGGCCCGCTTCGTCGTGGGCGCGTTCTGGGATATCGTCACCGGCGCCGCATCGGAGTCGCTGAACCCTCGTGGATGCATCGCTTTCATCCGTTGCCGCCGCGGCGGCTGCCCAGTCCAGGCGGCCCCGGTCGATTGCCGTCTACCTGTTTGTCCTGGCGCTTGTGGCGCTTGTGCCGGCCTTCGCGTTCTCGGCGATCCTCTTACAGCGCAACAATGAGGCGCAGGAGCGGGTGGTCGAAACCCTCATCACCGGTTCCGCCCGCTCGATCATGCAGGCGGTCGATCGCGAGGTGAACGCGAACGTCTCGACCCTCAAGGTGCTGGCGACGGCAAAGACCCTCGAAGCCGGCGACCTGCGCGGCTTCTACAACCAGATCAAGCAGGCCCTCGCAGGCACCGCCACCTACGTCTACGCCCTCAATTCCGACTATTACTCGCTTGTCTCGACCCGCGCCGATTTCGACGCCCTGCCGGTGCTCAGCAACGACATACCGTCGGCCAAAAAAGCCTTCGAGACCAAGGACGTGGTCGTCTCGGGCCTCGTCACCAGCGCGGCCTCTGGCAACAAGGTCTACAACGTCCTCCTGCCGGTCTTCACCGGCAAGCTCGCCCCGATCATCATTGGCCTGTCGCGCGACACCACCTCGCTCGAGCAGGCGCTTCTCTCCGACAAGCTGCCCAATGGATGGAATGTCGCGATGGTCGACCAGAACGGCACCATCATCGCCTCGTCCAACAATGGCGGCGAGGCCGGCAATGCCTTCACGCTCACCGACATCGACGCCCTCAGCACCAGCTCGCGCCTGGTGACGCTGCGTGCCCCCGATCAGACCTACCGGGCCGCCATCCGCAAATCGATGCTCACAGGCTGGACGCTGATCGCCTGGGCGCCGGCCTCGGTCATCTCGCAGCCACTGATGGATGCTGTGTGGTCGCTGGCCGTCGGCGGCCTGCTGCTGGCGGCCGTAGTGGTGCTGGTCGTCTACTGGGTGACCCTCCAGATCGGCCGCTCGGTCCGCGGCCTCGAGAACGACGCCAAGCGGCTCGGCAGCGGCGCCCCGGTTACCGCCCGCGACTACCCGATTTCGGAGATCGTCACGGTTTCTTCAGCCCTCGAGGAAGCCAGCAAGCGCCGCCAGCAGGCCGAGCTCGAGGTGCGGTTCCTGATGCGCGAGCTCGCCCATCGGTCCAAGAACCAGATGACCGTGATCGCCGCGATGGCTAAGCAGACCGCCCGCGGCGCCGATTCCGTCCCTGAATTCGTGCAGAATTTCGAAAAGCGCATCTTCGGGCTCGCCCGTTCGACCGATCTGCTGCTCGCCCACGGCGCCGTCGGCGTCGACTTGAAGGAACTCGTTTCGAGCCAAATCGACCCGTTTGTCCCCGCCGACGGTGACCGCATCACCATCGAAGGGCCCTCGACCCGCCTCAACCACCAGGCGGCCCAGATCCTCGGCATGGCCGCTCACGAGCTTGCGACCAATGCGGTTAAATACGGGGCCTTCGCAAGCGACGGCGGACGGGTCGCCGTCACTTGGGAACGCAAGGCCGAAACCCTGGATTTCGCCTGGCGCGAAACGACCAAGAACTTCAAGGCGCCCAGCGAACGCCGCGGTTTCGGCACCGCTGTGCTCGAAAACATGGTCGGCCGCTCCCTCGGCGCCGCCGTCGAGCGCATCATCCACCCCGACGGCCTCGAATGGCGCTTTTCCGTGCCCCTCAGCGCCATCGATCCTTCGACCGCCCCGGACGAGGCGGAAAAGGCCTCGAAGGCCGCCCCGTAGGCCGGAAAAGCCCCGACGGCGGTTCGACGAGCGAGCCCTCTCGTTATCGGGCGTACAGAGCCCAAGAAAGCCTGGTGCCGGGTGCGTTGCGGCGGCAAAAGCGCCCGCAACCCCAAAAACACTGGCATTGCGGCCGCATTTCCCCTATATGCGCCCGCAATCCGTGGCCTCGGCCCGGTGAGTAGCGGCCCGCGACTGGACGACATCCCGGCGCTGGGCGTCCGAAAATCCTCAGTTTGAAAGGATCACCCGATGTCGATCACGGCCGAGCGCAAGACTGCGCTCATCAAAGAGTACGCCACCAAGGCGAATGATTCCGGCTCGCCCGAGGTGCAGGTTGCGATCCTCAGTGAACGCATCAACAACCTCACCGAGCACTTCAAGACCCACAGCAAGGATCACCATTCCCGCCGTGGGCTGCTGAAGCTGGTACAGACCCGCCGGTCGCTCCTCGACTACGTCAAGCGCGTCGACGAAGCCCGGTACAAGAAGCTAATCGAAGGCCTCGGCATCCGCCGCTAGCCGTCGAAGCTAAGCACGATCGCGAGGCACGCCTCGCGATTAAGCCAACTGCGTAGGCTGGCTGAACTACGCGGAGCATGGCGAGATCATCGGCGGCTCAGGGGCGCGGCGCCTCGACCTGAACCGCTCATCGTCTTGTCCATGTTCCGCCCGGGAGTGACACCCCGGAGACGCCAGCGCGGAACCCGTGCCGATTTTGGGCTCGGCCTGCACATGGGGTGCGGGGCTTGGGCTGGCACACCGGATGAGTTCGCGGGGGTGACTACGCCCCCCACGTTCCCGCTCATTCCGGCAGAATGGAAAGACAAGACACCTATGCCCATCAACTTCGATCACCACAAAGTCGAGCTCAACTGGGGCGGCCAGCCGCTCACCCTCGAAACCGGCAAGATCGCCCGCCAGGCCGACGGCGCCGTGCTCGCGACCCTCGGCGAGACCGTCGTTCTAGCGACCGTCGTCTCCGCCAAGACCCCCAAGCCCGGCCAAGACTTCTTCCCCCTGACCGTCAACTACCAGGAAAAATACTTCGCGGCCGGCAAGATCCCCGGCGGCTACTTCAAGCGCGAAGGCCGCCCCACCGAGAACGAGACGCTGGTCTCGCGCCTCATCGACCGGCCGATCCGCCCGCTGTTCCCCGATGGCTACAAGAACGAGACCCAGGTCATCGTCACCGTCCTCCAGCACGACATGGAGAACAACCCCGACGTGCTCTCGATGGTCGCGGCCTCCGCTGCGCTGACCATTTCGGGCGTCCCCTTCATGGGCCCCATCGGCGCCGCGCGCGTCGGCTGGGTCGATGGCCAGTACGTCCTCAACCTCGCGGTCGACAAGCGCTCCGACAGCAAGCTCGATCTCGTGATGGCCGGCACCATGGATGCCGTGCTCATGGTCGAGTCCGAAGCCCAGGAGCTCAGCGAGGAAGTGATGCTCGGCGCGGTCATGTTCGGCCACGAGCAGTCCCAGAAGGTCATCCAGGCGATCATCAAGCTCGCCGAGCTTGCCGCCAAGGAGCCACGCGACTTCACCCCGCCCGATCACTCGGCGCTCGAAAAGGACGTGCTCGCCGTCATCGAGCAGGACCTGCGCGCCGCCTACAAGATCACCGACAAGCAGCAGCGCTACGCCGCGGTCGATGCGGTCAACGCCAAGGCCAAGGAAGCGTTCGCGTCCCGCATCGAGGATGGCAGCGTCTCGGCCGAAGAGCTGGGCGAAGTCGTCCATAACCTCCAGGCCAAGATCGTGCGCTGGAACGTGCTCGACACCGGCTACCGCATCGACGGCCGCGATCTGAAGACCGTCCGCCCGATCGTCTCCGAGGTCAGCGTCCTCCCCCGCACTCACGGCTCGGCGCTCTTCACACGCGGCGAGACGCAGGCGCTCGTGGTCACCACGCTCGGCACCGGCGACGACGAGCAGTTCATCGACTCGCTCGAGGGCACCAAGAAGGAAACCTTCCTCCTCCACTACAACTTCCCCCCCTACAGCGTTGGCGAGGCCGGCCGCATGGGTTCGCCCGGCCGCCGCGAAATCGGCCACGGCAAGCTTGCCTGGCGCGCCATCCACCCGATGCTGCCCAAGGCCGAGGAGTTCCCCTACACGCTCCGCGTCGTCTCCGAGATCACCGAGTCCAACGGCTCGTCCTCGATGGCCACGGTCTGCGGCACCTCGCTGGCGCTGATGGATGCGGGCGTTCCGCTGAAAAAACCGGTGGCGGGCATCGCCATGGGGCTTATCCTAGAAGGCGAGAAGTTCGCCGTGCTCTCCGACATCCTGGGCGACGAGGATCACCTGGGCGACATGGACTTCAAGGTGGCCGGAACCGAGGGCGGTGTAACGTCGCTCCAGATGGACATCAAGATCGCCGGCATCACCGAGGAGATCATGAAGGTCGCGCTCGGCCAGGCCAAGGAAGGCCGCACCCACATCCTGGGTGAGATGGCCAAGGCCATCACCGCCTCGCGCACGGAAGTGGGCGAGTTCGCCCCGCGCATCGAGACCATGAAGATCCCGACCGACAAGATTCGCGAAGTGATCGGCACTGGCGGCAAGGTGATCCGTGAGATCGTCGAAAAGACCGGCGCCAAGATCAACATCGAGGACGACGGCACGATCAAGATCGCCTCCTCCGACGGCAAGCAGATCGATGCGGCCATCAAGTGGATCAAGTCGATCACCGATGAAGCCGAGGTCGGCGCCATCTACCAGGGCACCGTGGTCAAGACCGCCGATTTCGGCGCCTTCGTGAACTTCTTTGGCAGCAAGGACGGCCTCGTCCACATCAGCCAGCTCGCCGACCAGCGCGTCGCCAAGACGACTGACGTGGTGAAGGAAGGCGACAAGGTCTGGGTCAAGCTCTTGGGCTTCGACGAGCGCGGCAAGGTGCGGCTGAGCATGAAGGTCGTCGACCAGGAAACCGGCAAGGAAAAAGCCGCGGAGAAGGCGCCAGCCGAACCGGCGGAGTAAGGCACTGCGCCCATCCTCTCCCGTTTACGGGGGAGGGGGACCACGCGCAGCGTGGTGGAGGGGGCGGCCACAAGAACAGCAGTCTAGTCACGGCCCGGAGCGATCCGGGCCTTTCCTTCTTACGCCTTACCTCCCCGCCACAAAGCACAATTCCCACCACCAGTCCGTGCGGCAGCTCAACTCCGCCGCGAGCTGGGGGATGAACCGCGAGTCGGGATTGCCCTTGCACTTGCCGGATGCCGCCACCCGGTCCAGCGGATCGTATTTGTTCGGCAGCGCCACGAGGCAGGCGCCAGCGGACACCAGCGTCTCTCCGACCCCCGTTGCGAACTGGTCACGCAGGAAATACTGCCACTTCTGCGCTGCCGCGGTCTTGGGCTTGGTGTTGACGCACGGCGAGGTCTTGGCCACCGAGCCGGCGAACAGCAGGCAGCCGCCGCTCGCCCGGTTGACGATGCGGATCGGTGCGCCGGCGCCGCCCCTGAACTCGCAGCCGCCCTCGTCGATGCTGCAGAAGAAGCCGATCGGCGGTCCCTCGCCGGTCACCGCGGGCGCCGTCGGATAGTCCGGCTGCACCAGCGCCCACATCTGCGTCGGATCGCCCGACCGATAAGGCTGCAGCTTCACACCCTCGGAGGTGTTGGTGAGAAACAGCGGCTGCGCGTCCGGCGTGCTCTGAATGTTGAGCGTGTACCAGTGCGTCGACTGGTCGACCGCCATCGCCTCAGAGGCGAGGCCAAAGAGGGCAACCACGGCAGCAAGCAGCATCAGCACAGTGCGCATCGTCCGTCTCCAGGTTGGACGGGATCAGGCGCCGCGCAGCGTGAACGGCATTTGAACGCCGTTCGCTTGGCGTCCTCCGCCATCGCGCCTACCTATACACCGTGCCCGATACCGACGTCTCCCCTTCCGCCGATACCGTCTGGTCGACCCTCGCGGCTTGGCCGGCGGGCTACTTCACTGCGCACTACAACGGGCGCCACTACGGCGTCACGCGCAGCATCCATGCCGGCGGCCAGTCGACGAAGCTCTGGGCCGAGGAGCTCGGCGGCCCCGACCGCGTCAGCCTCAACATCTACGCGCCGCCCTCCGGCGAGCCCGCCCTCAAGCCCTGCGAGATGCCCGTCGACAAGGTCACCGCCTTCGTCCTCGGCGCGGTCCTCGACTGAGGCTTGCGCTTCCGCCGGATCACCCACTCGGCGACGGTCAGATTAATCCCCCACGCCAGCCCCATCAGCAGCGCCACCGTCATCTCATCCAGCTTGCCGAACACCAGCGCCGGCGGCAGCAGCACGAACGCCTGCGTGCCGGCCCCCATGCCCAGTGCATACGCCCGCATCATCCACGCCTCGTGCATCGGCACGCGGCCGTCGCGGATCGCCGCGAACCCCAGCACCAGCGACGTCAGCATCCCGCCGCCCGCCAGCAGCCGGAAGATGTGCAGCAGCCAGTTGTCAGCCGGCACGATCGAATAGGTCAGCGCCATCCAGATGCCGGAGATCGCCACCGCCAGCCCCGCGAACCAGATCACGCGGCCGGCCCGCCGGTGCCACCAGGGCCAGCGCCGCCTTATCGCCGGCACGAACTGGAACGCCCCTCCAATAGAGTAGATCGTGGCGCCCACGATATGGGTGATCACCGGCGCCGGGTTCGTGAAGAACCGCACATTGCCCTCGTCCATCGGTCCGCCGGCGGATAGCCCGCTCAGTCGCACACTCCCCATCACGACGGGAATGAGCGACAGCACGATCAGCGCAACGGCAATAGACCATCCGGCCCGAGGCTTGGTGCTCATCGGGATTTCTCCTTGGCTTGTGGTTGAAAGAGAAGGCGGCCCTCAGCCGAGCTCGCCTGCATACTGGAACACTTGCTCGAGCGGCACGCCGAACACCTTGGCAATCCGGAATGCCACTTCGAGCGAGGGCGAATAACGCCCCTGTTCGATCGCAACGATCGTCTGCCGCGTCACCCCCACGCGCTCCGCCAGCGTCGCCTGCGTCATCTCATCGGCATGAAAGCGCAGCGTGCGGATCGTGTTGGTAATCTGCGCCTGACCCTTGCCCATCGGGCGTCACCCCACCCGGTAGTAGATGAGCTGCGACAGCGCGCCCGCAGCGCCCGCGATCGTTCCCCAGATGAAGATCGAATAGGCGGCAATTGCCGGGTCGTAGTTGAACGCCATGAGGAACAGCGTCACCAGTCCACCGATCGACACCACGTAGTAGGCGTTGCGCATGCTGCGGGCATACACCGCCTTGTCGCGCTCGTCGGCGGCTTCGTCCTTGTATTCCTTTTGCGTCACGATCGATCCCACGATCGCCGTGGCGATGGCCGCAAGGATGTTGAACCCGATCATCACGGCGCCGGCCCACAGCAGCTTCGTCGCCACAGCGGCCATGCCGGGGGCAATGCCGGCGGCCCTGAGGTCGAGCACCAGCCACACGCCGATGCCCACGACCCCCACCAGCATCATCGCGGCGTTCCATTCCTTGAACGACATCGGACCCTCCATGCACTCTTGGCGGTGAGATAGAGCGGGCCAGCACAAATGTCAAGTATTTCTGACACAAGATCGTAAATAGCAGACATCGTGACGGGTTTCCACGACACGACGCACCTGTTCGTGAGGCGGTCTAGGGGCTTGGGGCGGCCGCGCCTATGTTCAGCACTATGCGCGCACTCGTCCTCGCCCTCGCTCTCACTGCTCTTGCGAGCCCCGCCCTCGCCTATTGCCCCGCGCTGCCCGACGACAAATCCAGCCACTACATTGAGAACCAAACTGCGCTGACCCTCTGCCGCCAGGCCGAGCTCAACGCGCTGGCCAAAGCCAAGGGCCGCGAGCTGCAATTCCAGGCCGACCTGCAAGCGCTACAGAAACAGATCGAGCTGCAGCAGCGCTTCCAGCAGATGTTCGCCGCACAAAAACAGGCCTTCGAGCTGCCGAAGTTCTGAGCTGACCTTGATGCCTGCAGCGGCACCACCCTCCCCCTGACGGGAGGTAGCGAAAGCTTGCCCCTCGGGTCGACCCGAGGACTTGGCGCGGCTAGGCGGCTCAGCCGTTGCCGCCGAAGAGTCCATTCAGCATGTCGCCGATGGTTTTGGCGGAGCGCTTAGGCGGCGGTTGCTGCGTCTGATCCGCAGGCGCGGCAGCGGGCTGCTCGCCGGTCAGGTCGAGCGGCGCCGCCCCTTCGGAGGGCTGCGCGCCGTCTGCAGGTTGGGTCCCATCGGCCGCCATGCTGGCAAGCGGATCGGTCGCCATCAGGTCGGTCGCCGGGATCGCGGCCGACGTTGCGTCGGGCAGGCCCGCGGGCGGCAGGCCCTCATGGGCCTTGGCCATGAAATCTGACCAGACCTGCGTCGGCACGGTGCCGCCGGCGAGCGTCGTTGCCGTGTCGTCGTCGTTGCCGAGCCAGACGCCCGTCACCATGCGCGAGGTGTAGCCGATAAAGAGCGCGTCACGCGCCTTCTGGCTGGTGCCGGTCTTGCCGCCGATCTGCCAGCCGCTGAGGTGCGCGTGCTTGCCGGTGCCGATGTCGAGCGCCGTCGAGAGCATGTCGTTCATCTCGCCGACCACTTGCGGCGACACGACCTGCCCGGGCCCGGCCGGAACGGCGTCGTAGAGCGCCTTGCCGTCGGCGCCTTCGATGCGGGTGATCACATTGGCGATGACGCCATTGCCGCCATTGGCGAAGGGCGCGTAGCCCGCCGTCAGCTCGAGCAGGGAGACTTCCTGCGTGCCGAGCGCGATCGAGGGCACGGGCTGCAGCGGCGAGGAGATGCCCATGCGCTGCGCCGCCTCGACCACCTTGGCTGGGCCGACGATCCAGGCGAGCTGGGCCGCGACCGTGTTGCGCGAATAGGCAAGCGCCTCGCGCAGCGTGATCTGCCCCATGAACTTGCCGTCGGCATTGTCGGGCTGCCAGCCCTGGATATTGATCGGGGCGTCGTCGGCGACCGTGTCGGGCGTGTAGCCCTTCTCCATCGCCGCCATGTAGACGAAGGGCTTGAAGGTCGAGCCGGGCTGGCGCCGCGAGGTCACGGCGCGGTTGTACTGGCTCTGCGTGTAGTCGGCGCCGCCAACCACCGCGCGCACCGCGCCATCGGGATCAATCGCCACCAGCGCGCCTTGTGTGAAGTGATACTTCTCGCCCTGGTCGGTGACGGCTTCCTTGATCAGGAACTCGGCCTGCTTCTGCAGGTCCCAGTTGATGGTCGTATAGACGACAACGTCCTGCTTGATGTCGCCCACATAGGACGCGACCAGCCCCTCGACCCAGTCGGCCACGTAGGACTCGGCGCCCGCGACCTTGGTGCGCACCTTCTGCGTCGGGTCGATCGTTGCGGCTTTGGCCTCGGCCGGGCTGATGTAGCCCTGGTCGGCCATGGCGGAAAGCACGAGCTTCTGCCGCGCCTCGACGGCGGCCGGATCGCCCTTGGGATTGAGGCGCGAGGGCGCCTGCATGGAGCCCGCTAGGATTGCGGCCTCCCCGAGCGAGAGATTGCGCGCCGACTTGCCGAAATAGGTCTGCGATGCCGCCTCGATGCCGGTCGCGTTGTTGCCGAAGAAGACGCGGTTCAAATAGAGCTCGAGGATCTGGTCCTTGGAGTAATTGTGCTCGAGCCAGATGGCGAGCAGCGCCTCCTGCACCTTACGGCCGAGGGTCTGGTCGGGCGTCAGGAACAGGTTCTTGGCGAGCTGCTGGGTGATGGTCGAGGCGCCACGCGTCACATGCCCGGCGCGGATGCTCTCGAGCGCCACCGAACCGAGGCCCACGACGTCGACGCCGAAATGATCGTAGAAGCGCTTGTCCTCGATCGCGATGAAGGCCGCCGGCACATACTCGGGCAGGTCCGCGATGGTCACCGCCTCGCCACGGCTTTTGCCGCGGTTGGAGATCAGCTGCCCGTCGGCCGCGAGGATGCGGATGTTGGGCGGACGCTCTGGCACCGCCCACGAGGTGACCGGCGGCATCTGCATCCAGTAGTAGTAGACGATGCCCGCGACACAGATCGCCGCCAGCGTCGCGAGCGTTGCGCCCCAATAGGCGAGCTTGCCGAACAGCCGCCACATGGAAAAGCCGCGGCGCTGCTTCTGCCGCTTGGCCTTCTTGGCTGCGGGCTTCCGTCCGCGGGTGCGCTGGGGTGCCGGCTCGTCACGCTCGTCGGCGAAGAAACTCCCGCCGAAGCCGGGCTCGACGCGCTGGCCCTTGGCCGGCTTGCGGGCCTTTCCTGGAGCTTTGGCCTTACCTTTCGCCTTTGCGGAACGGCCGCCAATGCGATCGTCCGGCGAAATCTGGAAATCCATGAACAGCGCCCCGGCATTCTTCTTGCGCATGGCGACCGGCCAACTCCAGACTTACGGGCCGATCGCTTAAGGCGCATCATACGCGCAAAACGCGGCCTTGCCGCGCGCGAACCCCCGAGGTTCTTGAGGTTAAATGTGGCCGGTTTATGTGGGCTTAAGGGGGTTGGCCAAGCCATGTGGCGGGGGCGCAACATGCCCCCGCATCACACGTCGAGGTTCGCGACGTTGAGCGCATTGTCCTGGATGAAGTCGCGGCGCGGCTCGACGAGGTCGCCCATGAGCTCGGAGAACAGCCGGTCGTGGTCGTCGCTGTCCTTGATCTCGACCTTAAGGAGGGTGCGCACATTGGGGTCGAGCGTCGTCTCCCAGAGCTGCTCGGGGTTCATCTCGCCCAGCCCCTTGTAGCGCTGCAGGGTCACGCCCTTGCGGCCCGCCGCGGAGACGGCGGCGAACAGCGAGCCGGGGCCGAAAACTTCGGTGGTCGCGTCCTTCCGAGTCAGGGTCGCGACACCCGCGAAGAGGCCCTCGGTGCGCTCGATCATCTGGCGAAGCTTGCGGGCATCGGCGCTGGCGAGGAGGTTGGCGTCGAGCTCGTGCCGCTCGGTCACGCCGCGCACCGTACGGGAAAACACGAGGCCACCCTGCCCGTCGAGCTCACCGGTCCAGCCGCGCTCGACCTCATCGGAGACGCGATCGAGCCGCTCGGCGATGCGCTGGGCGATCGCTGTGGCGCGGGCGGGGTCGGCGACGGCGTCCGGATCGAGGCCGCCAACGATCGCCGCCTGCTCGAGGATCTGGCGGCTGTAGCGAGTGTTGAAGGTCTCGACCTGATGGACGAGGTCGCGCGCATCGAGCACGATCTGTAGGAGGTCGGCGCCCACGTGGACGCTGCCGGCCGCGGCTTTGAAGGTCGCGTCGTCGACGCCGCCCTGGACCAGATAGTCCTCGAGCGAGCGCTCATTCTTGAGGTACTGCTCGGACGAGCCGCGCTTGACTTTGAACAGCGGCGGTTGGGCGATGTAGATGTGCCCGCGATCGATCAGTTCGCGCATCTGCCGGTAGAAGAAAGTCAGGAGCAGCGTTCTAATATGCGCACCGTCGACGTCCGCATCGGTCATGATGATGATGCGGTGATAGCGGAGCTTGTCGATGTTGAACTCTTCGCGCCCGATCGAGGTGCCGAGCGCCATCACCAGATTGCCGATCTGCTCGGAGCCGAGCATGCGATCGAACCGCGCCCGCTCGACATTGAGGATCTTGCCGCGGAGCGGCAGCACCGCCTGATTGCCGCGGTCCCGCCCTTGTGTCGCCGAGCCGCCGGCGGAGTCGCCTTCCACGAGGAACAGCTCGGACTTGGCGGGATCCTTCTCGGAGCAGTCCTTGAGCTTGCCGGCGAGGAAGTTGACATCGAGCGCGGATTTGCGCCGCGTCAGCTCGCGCGCCTTGCGGGCGGCTTCGCGGGCAGCAGCCGCTTCGGCCACTTTGCCCACGACGGTGCGGGCCTCGGCAGGATGCTCCTCGAACCACTGGGCGAGTTTGTCGTTGACGACGTTCTCGACGACTGGCCGCACCTCGGACGAGACCAGCTTATCCTTGGTCTGGCTCGAGAATTTCGGATCGGGCACCTTCACCGAGAGCACGCAGGTCAGCCCCTCGCGGGCGTCCTCGCCCGAAAGCGTAACCTTCTCGCGCTTCAGGATGCCGCTCGTCTCAGCGTAGGTCGTGACCTGCCGGGTCAGCGCGCCGCGGAAGCCCGCGAGGTGCGTACCACCGTCGCGTTGCGGGATGTTGTTGGTAAAGGCGAGCACGTTCTCGTGATAGCTGTCATTCCACCACATCGCCACTTCGACCGTTATGCCGTCTTTCTCCTGGATGAGATAGATCGGCGTTCCGATCAGCGGAGTCTTGGCGATATCGAGATAGCGCACGAAAGCTTCGAGCCCACCTTCGTAGTGGAGCTCGACTTCGACCTTCTCGGGGTGACGCAGGTCGCGCAAGATGATGCGCACGCCGGAATTGAGGAAGGCGAGCTCGCGGAGGCGGTGCTCCAGGGTCTTGAAGTCGAACTCGACCATCGTGAAGGTCTTGGGCGACGGCAGGAACGTCGTTTCAGTTCCGGAGCGGCCGTCGTAGGTGCCGCGCTCGTTCGACGGCGCGTAGCTGCCGGTCACCGCCAATGGCGCGTCCGCGTCGCCGTCCGAAAAACTCATCTCGTGGATCTTGCCGGCGCGCCGCACCTTGACCTTGAGCCAGGTCGAGAGTGCGTTGACGACGGACACGCCCACGCCGTGCAGCCCGCCCGAAACCTTATAGGAATTCTGGTCGAACTTGCCGCCCGCGTGGAGCTGGGTCATCACCACTTCGGTGGTCGAGATGCCCTCGGTGGGGTGGATGTCGGTCGGGATGCCGCGGCCGTTGTCGATGACCGTGCAGGAGCCGTCAGGGTTCAGCGAAACCGTGATCAGGTCGGCATGGCCGGCCAACGCCTCGTCGATCGAATTGTCGACGACCTCGTAGACCATGTGGTGCAAACCCGAGCCGTCGTCGGTGTCGCCTATATACATGCCGGGGCGCTTGCGCACCGCATCGAGGCCCTTCAGGACCTTGATGGAATCGGCACCATATTCCTCGGGATTTTCGGGCAGAGCGGGGTTGGCTGCGGGCGTGGTCAATGGGGCTCCGAATCAGGGGTCGAAAACCGCTGCAAAGGGGTCTAGCGGAAAGGGGAAATGTACCCAAGAGAAATGGCGTTTTTGTGCCAGTTTTCAAGGGATTTGCGGGGATTTGGCTAGAGGCGGAAGGCTGGATTGTAGGGGCTGTGCGGATTCACGTCGTATTCGACCATCTTAATGCAGTGCTGGGAGGCCGAATGGCTGTCTCCGGCGTACCATTTTCCGTCGCGCAACAGCACATTCCCGACATCCTTCAGCTTGAGGCATTTCCAGTCGCCGGGTGGCCGGATCGACCCGTCGCTGGTGTCGCCGCCGAACTGAAAAACCAGAGCCTTCTCTTCAAGGCCCGTGCGGCCGAGGATGATCGGGCAGACCTCGCGCCGCCGGCCCTGATAGGTGCAGGTCGCCTGCTTTCGCTCGCGCATCTCAAGGATCAGGTCGTAGACTTCGCTAGCCATCCAGCCGCCCATCACGCACGGTCACACGCTGCGCCCGCTCAGCCAGCGCGTCGAACAGCATCGGATCGGTGCCGCTCATGAAGCATTGCGTCTCGAGCGCATCGAGCGCGGCAAAGAGCGCGGCGCGGCGGTCGGGATCGAGATGCGCGGCGATCTCATCGAGCAGCAGGAATGGCGTGATGGCGGCGCGGCTCTTGACCAGCCGCGCATGCGCCAGGATGAGCCCAACCAGCAGGGCCTTCTGCTCGCCGGTTGAACCGAGAGCGGCCGGCACGCCCTTCTGCGCGTAAAGCACCTCGAAGTCGGCGCGGTGAGGCCCTGCAATCGTGCGGCCCGCGGCACGGTCTGCGGCGCGAGAGCCGACCCAGACCTGACGGAGCTCGGCCTCTAGCTCGGACGACGACTCCGGCTCGTGCTTGTCATCAAAGAGCGGCGTCAGCGACAGACGTGCCGCAGGGAAGGCCTCGTCCTCGAGACTCTCTGCGATCAGTGCCTGCAGGTGACCAACCGCATCGCCGCGGGCGAAATGCACGGCGGCCGCGTGCGCTGCCATCTCGGCTTCGAGAGCGTTGAGCCAGAGTGGATCGGCGTTCTCCTCAAGCAGCTTGTTGCGTTGCCGCATCGCTTTCTCGTAGTCGCTTACCGCCGATGAATGCGAGGGAATCAGCGTCGTCACCAGCCGATCGAGAAAGCGCCGTCGATCCGATGCGGGCCCTGTGAAGAGCCCGTCCATGCTGGGGGTGAGCCACAGCACGCGAAGGTAATCGCTCATCTCCTCGATGGTGCGCGCATTGGCGCCGTTGATGCGGACGCGCCGACCGCCGTCGTCCGTCGCGCCGGTGCCGATGTCGGCTGGTCCGTCGGGCGTCTCGATCGTCGCCGCCACTGCCCAGGGTTGATCCGACGCCTGGTTGGCGAGTGTCTCGAACGGCGCTCGTCGCAGCCCGCGTCCCGGCGAGAGCAGCGACACTGCTTCGAGCAGGTTGGTCTTGCCGGCGCCGTTGGGTCCAGTCAGCACAAGGTGTCGCCCGTCGAGGTCGAGTGCCGCGGACTGATAGTTGCGGAAGGCGCTGAGGCGGAGCCGGGACAAATAGCGCTGAGGCATGGGGCTGCCTAGCACAGAACGCGAGTCGCGAGGGAAGTCGCGGGCGCTAGTTCTCGATGCCGTAGACCATCAGTTCCCGGCCATGGGCTTTCAGCCAGTCGCGCCCGCGGGCCATGGTCGGCAGGGCGTACTCGACGGTGTCCCAGAAGGCTGCAGAGTGGTTCATCTCGACGAGGTGCGCGACCTCGTGCGCCGCCACGTAGTCGAGCACATAGGGCGGTGCGAGGATCAACCGCCAGTTGAAGTTCAGCTTGCCGGTCGTCGAGCAGGAGCCCCAGCGGGTCGACTGCGACCGCATGATGATCGACTTCACAGTGACGCCCAGCGTTGCGGCGTGCAGCTTCACGCGCTTCTGCAGATCCTTTTGTGCCTCGGTCTTCAACCAGTCGATGAGGCGCCGGGCACGATGCTGCGGCTCGCCGGGGACTAACAGCGCCAGTTCGCCCTCGTGCGCGCCCACCTGCACGACACCGCGCACTTTGCCTGTCGGCACGATCCGGTGGTTTACGCCGCGCAGCGGCACTATGGCGCCGCGTACGAAAGCGACCGGCTTGACCGACGTTTCCAGCCGCTCGGCAAGCCACGGCGTGTGGCGATCGAGGAAGGCTTTCGCTTCGCCCCAGCGGCCGAACTTCGGCACCGTCAGGAGCGGCATGCCGCCGTGCGGGAGTGAGAGACGGTAACTCCTTGCGCGCGTTGAGACTTTCACCTCCACCGCGACCGATTCACCGCCGATTTGCACTTCGGCGGCCGGGGGCCAGCGCTTCTGCAAGAGGGGGATCATCTGGGAACGCTAGAGCGGAATTTTCGGGTCGCCAATATGGCCCAATGTCAAAAAAGGCGCCTTCCGGTGGAAAGCGCCAGTTGCAACCCCAAAAGTCGGGTCGTCAGGGGAGATTTTGGGGCCGCCGGCATGGGCTACGCGGCGACCCCGAGGGTAGGCTTAGATCTGCTGGCCGCCGCCATTGCCGGGCCGGTTGGTATTCCGGTCACGCATGAAGCGGTCGAATTCCTCGCGGTCCCGCGCCATGCGGAGGTTCCGCATGTACTCGTGGAACTGATGGATTTCCTCGTCGAGGCGCTTGCGCTCCTCGTCGAGCCGCTTCAGCTGCTCGGCACGGTAGTCGTCGAACGCGGCATTGCCGCTCGATGAACCCCAACGGTTGTAGCCGTTGTGGCGGTAGTTGTTGTCGCGGCACCAGGCCTTGGATTTGCTGACCCAGGCCTCGGCCTTTTCCGAAGAGCCCCCGAACAGCTCACCCCACAAGATGTAGGCGAGCATCGCGAGGCCCAGCGGCCAGAAGATAATGAAGCCCAGAACCATCAGGGCGATGGTCAGCGGGCCCCATTGCGGTTTGATGATTGCAGTGTTCATTGTCTTGAGTACTCCCAGTCACGAACACCAAGGAATTTGGCCTCCTCGCGGGTGGGATCAAGCAAGACACCGTCCGATTTTCCCTCTTGAAAGGGCCGAAATCGATTCCCATGCAGGGCCAGTTTCCGGTCGAAAGAACCGAAAAATAGATGAGTCTGAGAACGGAAATCCGCTCCGTCCTGCCCGGAAACTGGCGTCCGCTGCGCCTTGCGACGCTTGTTGGGCTGCGCTGGCTCGCAGTCGTCGGCCAGGGGATCGGGGTGCTCTTCGTGGCGTGGGGGCTCGGGTACCCGCTGCCCCTGGTCCAGTGCCTGTCGCTGATCGCGCTGTCGGTCGTGCTGAACCTGGTGCTGATCCTCCGCTTCGGCGCGTCCGACCGCCCGTCGGCCACCGTATCCACGGTGCAGCTCGGCTACGATCTGATGCAGCTCGGCGGGCTCTTGTCGCTGACCGGGGGGCTCGAGAACCCCTTTTCCTTGCTGCTCTTGGCCCCCGTCTCGGTGAGCGCCACGACGCTGCCGCAGCGCTCGACCTTCATTCTTGCGGCGCTGGCGATCCTGATCGCGACCATCATCGGCGTCTTCCACATGCCGCTGCCCTGGGATCCGGACGAGAAAATCACCTTCGCGCGGGTCTATGTGATCGGCATCTGGGTGAGCCTCGTCTGCGGCGTGGTGTTCATCGCCGCCTATACCAACCGCGTGGCGCATGAGGCGCGACAGCTCGCCGATGCGCTTTCCGCCACGGAGCTGGCCCTCTCGCGGCACGAGCAGCTGACCGCGCTCGACGGGCTGGCGGCGGCAGCGGCGCATGAGCTCGGAACGCCGCTTTCGACAATCGCGCTCGCCGCCAAGGAGATGAAGGCGGATATCCCGCCAGGACCGCTCGCCGACGACGTCGACCTCATAATCGCGCAGTCGGCTCGCTGCCGGGCGATCCTCGCCAAGCTCCGCAGCCTCTCGAGCGGGGAAGCCGGCGATCCATTCGCCGCCGTGCCGGTGGGCGAGCTGCTGGAAGAGGTCGCGAAGCCCCTCGAGGGCGGGGGCAAGTCGATCTTCATCGAGGTGCCCGAGACGCTCGGCGAGCCGGTGTTCAAGCGCAATGTCGGGCTGCTCTACGGGCTCGGCAATTTGATCGAAAATGCGACGCAGTTCGCCAAGTCCAAAGTGACCGTAGAAGCAAGCTGGGATCGCGGCTCCGTGGGGGTGCTGGTGACCGATGATGGACCGGGGTTCCCGGACGACATGATTGCTCGGCTGGGCGAGCCATATCTGACCACCCGTGCCCGCAACACGGCGCCGGAAGGCGATGCGCCGGGCGGCTTGGGGCTTGGCATCTTCATCGCCAAAACGCTGCTCGAGCGCACGGGAGCGACCATGAGCTTCGAGAACGCCGAGCAGGGCGGCGCGCGGGTCCGTATCCTCTGGCCGAGGCGCGCCATCGAGGGCTGAGCTTTGACCTTTGGGTGCAGAGCGCCTAAATGAGCGGCAAATGAGCACAGTCGATGAGCTACTGCAGGGCGACAAGACCCTGCTCCTTGTGGATGACGACAAGGCCTTCCTGACCCGTCTCGAGCGCGCGATGGAAAAGCGCGGCTTCGAGGTTCGCATTGCCGACACCGTTGCGAGCGGCCTTGGGGCCGTCGACGCGGCGCCGCCGGCCTACGCGGTGGTGGATTTGCGGCTCGAGGACGGCAACGGACTCGACGTGGTCGAGGCCCTGCACAAGAGGCGACCGGATGCCCGCGCTGTGGTTCTCACCGGCTACGGCAATATCGCGACGGCCGTTACCGCCGTGAAGCTCGGGGCGGTCGACTATCTGAGTAAGCCCGCCGACGCCGACGATGTGATCAACGCGCTGCTCGCGACCGGTTCGGCGGCTCCGGCCCCGCCCGAGAACCCCATGTCGGCCGATCGCGTGCGCTGGGAGCATATCCAGCGCGTCTATGAGCTCTGCGACCGCAACGTGTCGGAGACGGCGCGCCGGCTCAACATGCACCGGCGTACATTGCAGCGCATCCTCGCCAAGCGCGCCCCGAAATAGCCATTGATGTATTGGCCGACGGCCCGCCTTTCGCTTTGTCACAACGTCATTCCCGCGAAGGCGGGAATCCAGACTGGAAGGGCGGACGTCCGATAGCTCTGCCTGGATTCCCGCCTTCGGGGGAATGACGTCGTGGGCTATTGAACGATCGCTGCAATCAGGAACCCCAGATATGACCGTTACGATTCACTTCCACGGCGCGTCCGGCACCGTGACCGGCTCCTGCTATCGCGTCGTGCACGAGGCCGGGCAGTTCCTCGTCGATTGCGGGATGTTCCAGGGCAACCGGTCGGTCCGCGACCTGAACCTCAAGCCGCTGCCGTTCGACCCCAAGCGCATCGACTTCCTGCTGTTGACGCACGCCCACATCGACCACGCCGGGCTGCTGCCCAAGCTGACCAAATTCGGCTACGCCAACCCGATCTGGTGCACGGCGCCCACCGGCGGATTGCTCGAATACCTGCTGCCCGATGCGGCGGGCATTCAGGAAAGCGAGGCCGAGGACGAGACCCGGAAGCGGGGCCGCAAGGGCAACGCGCCGGTCGAAGCGCTCTACACCATGCGGGACGCCGAGAGGGCTCTCACGCTGCGCAAGACCACCGAATACGAGAAGTGGCTCGAGCCCGGACCCGGCGTGCGCGCCCGCTATTGGAATGCCGGCCACATCCTTGGCTCCGCCTCGATCGAAGTCGAAGTGAAGGACGCCGACAAGACGGTGACGATCCTCTTCTCGGGCGATCTCGGGCCGGATGAAAAGGTGTTCTACAACAATCCGGAGGCACCCTCGGGCTTCGACTACATCCTTTCCGAGTCTACGTATGGCGGGCGCGATCGGCCGGACTACACGCTGGAGCAACGGCGCGAGGCGCTGAAGGCCGAGATCAACGATGCGCTGCAGCGCGGCGGCAATCTGGTGATCCCCGCGTTCGCGGTCGAGCGCAGCCAGGAGCTGCTGCACGACATCGGGCTGCTCATCAAGGAGAAGGCGATCTCGCCGTCGCTGGTGTTCCTCGACTCGCCGCTCGCGAGCAAAGTGACCGCGGTCTACAAGAAGTACGAGGGGATGTTCGAGGACGTCGAGCTCAGCGCCAGCGAGCTCTTCAACGACCCGCGCTTCCGCATCGTCGAGGCGGTGGAGGAGAGCAAGGCGATCAACGCCATCAAGGGTGGCGCGATCATCATGTCGGCTTCGGGCATGTGCGACGCCGGCCGGATCAAGCATCACCTCATGAACAACCTGCCACGGGCGAACGCCACGGTGCTGTTCGTCGGCTACCAGGCGCCGGGCACGCTCGGACAGATCATCCTCAGCGGTTCCAAGGACGTGCGCATCCACGGCGAGGAGATTCCGGTGCGGGCGCGCATCCGCTCGCTCGGCAACTACTCGGCGCACGCCGACCACTCGGAGCTGATGAAGTGGATCACCGGTCGCCTGCCGGCGCACGGGGCGATCTTTTTGACGCATGGCGAAGATGAGGAACGCAACGCGTTGCGGAATGCGCTCGTGCAGTCCGGACTTGGCGGCGACCAGGTGATCCTGCCGCTGCTCGATGACGCGGTGGAGCTGCAGGCCGGTGGCACGCGCACAATGGTCGAGCCGCAGGTGCGTCGCATGGATCTCAACCAGCTCAATGCCGACTGGCACAACGCGTATTCGAGTTTCATCATCGACCTCAGCAACCGCCTGCAGTCGGCACCGAGCGACACGGAGCGACTGAAGCTGATGGCGGGGCTCAAGGACAAGCTCGGGGTACCGCCGGTGATTCCGGTGCCGACGCCGGTGACGCCTGTCGCCGCGAGTGGAACGATCCTCCACGGCGAGCCCTCGGGCGAGTAGCGTCAGGCGGCCGGCTTGGGCGCGAGATAGCGGGCGAGCCATTGCGACAGCAAGATGGCCGGCAGGATGACGCCGAACGTCAGCCTGATGCCCCAGTTGGTCGCGACCCAGCCGAGCGCGGCGGGCGAGGCCAGCATGATGAGCTGCACGGCGAGCGTGAGCGACGCAACGTTCTGCGACGAGGGACGATCGCCGAGGCGGGCAGCCGCGGACGTGGTGAGCGGGTACGAGGCGCAGAGGCCGATGCCGACGCAGAGGAACCCCGTGAGCGCCACGTAGAGATTCGGCGCAGTCGCGACCAGCAGGCAACCCACGAACGCCGATACGTTGAGGCCGCGTGCGACGCGCACCGGGCCCCAGCGCATCACCAGACGGTCGGCGTTGAGGCGGCCGATGCTCTGGGCGAGGAGGAACACCGGCAATGTCAGCGTGTCCACCCAGCTCGGAGCCGCGAAGCTGTCGCGCATGTAGATCACCGACCAGTTGCGCATGGCGCCTTCGAGCATGTTGGGCCCGATGGTGAAGGCGACGAGCAGCCATACGGCGAGCGTGGGCAGCGACAGGCGGCGCACGATCTGCGCCGCGTGCGGCCGCGGCGGGGCCGGATCGATGCCGGCGATGATCCAGATCGCGGCGGGCACGATGGGGATCGCGAGCAGGCCCAGATGCTCGAGCGGGCTCAGATGCAGGCCGACCGCGAGCGTGCCGATGAGGGTTGCGAGCAGGTAGCCGAAGCTCCACACGCCGTGACACGAGTTCATGACGCGCGTCGTCAGCGAGGCCTCGACGCGATCGGCTTCGATGTTCATGGCCATGTTGGGCAGCGAATAGAACAGCGCGTAGACGACGAGCGCGGCGAACAGGGCCGGGGCGGTCGGCATGAGGACGAGGACCGCCGTCCAGACCGCCAGCAGCGGCAGCGTGAACAGCAGGATCCGCCGCGTGCCCACGGCCTCGAGGATGCGGCTGCCGAACTGCAGGACAATCATCGAGCCGACCGGAAAGCCGAGGAATGCGAGGCCGAGCGTTGCGGCATCGACACCGAGCATTTCCTGGATCTGCGGCACGCGCGTGTAGAGGCCGCCGGACGCGATGGCGTGGATGAAGAACACCGCCCTGATGCGGGCGGCACGGCTGAGCTGCATCAGAAGCGGTCTCCGCCGGTCAACGGATCCATCAGCTGGTGGACGCGGTCGGCGCCGAGGCGCACGAGCTTCAGCAGCATCGCCTTGCGACGCGCCGGCGCGAGCACCGACTCCTCGGACATGCGGATGATCTCGGCGCCCCAGGTGTCGGCGACCATCAGCCCCTCGGCCTCGGGGAAGATTTCATCGTCGAGCTCGAGCGGGTGGGCGAAAAAAAAGCGGTCGCAGAAATCCTTGTAGTCGGGCCACTTGGCATCGACCCGGTAGTCGATGAGCGAGGACTTGATCTCGACGATCCAGATCTCGCCCTTCGGCCCAACCCCCAGCACATCGGCGCGACGGCCGTTGGCGAGCGGGACCTCGGCGAAGCAGCAGAAATCGTAGGTGGCGCGGAGGAGCCGCATCACCCCGCGCTGGACCTTCAGGGCCGTCGGGGATTGCCGCAGATCGACGATCTGCGGCAGCGGCTCGTCGCTCATTCGGCTGGGACCGCCTTGGGCACCGGCTTCCTGCCGAGCGCGGAGGCGGTGAGGAGGGAAAGGATGACGAACGGCATGCCGATGCCGAACGACCAGCGGATGCCCCAGTGTTCGGCGATGAAGCCGAGGACCGGCGGGGCGAGGAGGAAGGTGACGAACGAGGTCTGCGCGAAGGCCGCAACGTTGATCGCCGCGGGCCGATCAGTGCGCTGCGCCGCGGCGGACATGGCGAGCGGGAAGATGGCGCTGGTCCCGACGCCGAGCAGTGCGAAACCGAGCAGCGCGATCCATTCGGCGGGCGCGAAGAACACCAGGACCACGCCGACGCCCATGATGACGACCAGCACGCGCGCGACCGAGGTGGGCGAGTATTTTTCGACGAACGCATCGGCAAAGAAGCGCGTGAGGGCCTGGGCGCCGGCGCCGAGCGCCACCGCGGCACCCGCGAGGAACGGCGCCGACCGGAAGATCTTGGTCATGTAGATGGCCGACCAATCCATGTAGGCGCCTTCCATCACCATCGCCGCGAGGGTGACGCCGACGAGCACCATGATGCCAAGCGTGGGGCCGGCGAACAGGGGATGGGGATCCTCGCTGCCGCCGGCGCGCATTGGGGCGGCCTCGAAGCGGCCAAGGATGAGGGCGCTGCCGATGATGGCCACGGGGATGATGAGGCCGAGGTGGATCGGGGTCGGGATGCCGAGCTGGGCAATGAAGCCGCCGACGAGCCCTGCGCCGAAGAAGCCGAAGCTCCAGAAGCCGTGCGCGCGGTTCATGATGCGGCGGCCGATCTGGTGCTCGACGCGATCGGCCTCGAGATTGATGATCGCCTCGAGGCACCCGATGCAGAGCCCGACCGGCAGCAGGAGGAGGAAGAAGACAATGGGGTTCGGCGCCAGCGAGGCGAGCGCGTAGAACACTGCAAGCGCCGGTATGAGCGTTAACAGAGCGCGGCGGAAGCCGAATTTCTCGAGCAGCGGGGCGATGAAGGTGAGCGCGATAAGGGTGCCGACGGGCGTCCCGATGAGGCCCAGGCCAAGCGCGCCCTCGGGCACGCCCATCGAGCGCTGGATATCGGGCAGGCGGGGGAAGATGTTCCCCATGGTGAACGAATAGATCGCAAACGCCCCGAAGACCCGGTGTTGCGGGGGCAAATGAAGGCCGAAGCTCATGAGAAGACTCGCGGAAACCGTTGGCTGAGCATTAATCGGGCTTTGCCGATGAAACAACCCTGCGAGGGCGCGAATGGGAAGCGCCAGTTTGCGGCAAAATCGATCTCCTTTGTTTGGGGACGAGCGGAGGTGCCCGACGCGGAGACCGCTCGGGGGTTTGACCTTGCCGCGGCGCATAGAGGTGCCGCGGACGGAGAGCGCCGGGCGCCTCCGAAATAAATAGCTGAGCGAGACGCCCAGCGCTCGGACGCGCTTCCTTGCGCTCTGTCCGAGCGAGCCCGAGAAGGCTCGTTCGGCCAACCGCTAAGGGACGCGTCCCGGTTTCCCGGGTACGCGCTACGCGTCGCTGCCGCCGATGGGATTTTAGGAAGGGCCAGCCAAGTCACGGGTTGGATACCGCCGGTCAGCTGAACGCATCTCGCACCCTACCCAGGCGGTGCGACCACCACCCTCCCATCCATCGCCCACCCCGCACCCGTCGGTACGCTCGCGGTAGTTGGTGAGCCGACGGGGGTGAGAATACGCCCCGGTGGAATGAGCGCCAGCATTTTGCCTCAAATTCTGCGGAAGCGATTGGTGGCGTTGAGGAATCTGGGATAGCGAAGGGGCAGTTAGCGATCCTTCGTGGAGTGATGTTCTAGCGCGGAGCGCGCGATGGGCGCTCCTCTCCCGTGCGGTGGCACGGGGAGGGGGGACCGCCCGTTGGGCGGTGGAGGGGCCGGGACGCTGTGGCTGTTGGAGGCGGGTGATCCGGGATCGCAGCTGGCATCGCGTTTGTGGCCGCCCCCTCCACCGGCTCATGGCGGTCCCCCTCCCCCGCGCCAACGCGCAGGGGAGGACTGCACACTGAGAGTTTCGCGCCAGCGCTAATACACCAGCTCCGTAAACCTCGCTGCTCGCCCATCATAAAGCAGCAGCCGGCCAGCCAACGGCTCGCCCGAGCCGGTGATGATCTTAATCGCCTCCATCGCCATCAAGGTGCCGATCACGCCGGTCAGGGGGCCGAGGACGCCGACGGCTTCGCAGCTGGGAAGGTCTTCGGCGTCTGGAGTTATGGGGTAGAGGTCCGCGAAGCGGCGGCCACCAGGCGCGAAAACTGTGACTTGCCCATCCCACATCGAGACAGCGCCCGAGATCAGGGGCAGGCGCGCCGCCTCCGCGGCGGCCGCCACGACACGACGGGTGTCGAAATTGTCGGTGCCGTCGATGACGATGTCGTAATCGGAGAGCAGCCCGGCAGCATTGGCGGCGTTGAGCCGCACGGCGTGCGGGACGACTTTGACGAAGGGGTTGATCGCGCCAATGAAGCGGCCGGCGCTTTCGGCTTTGCCGACGCCCGCATCCTCCGTGCGGTGCACGATCTGCCGCTGCAGATTGCTGAGGCCTACCGTATCGTTGTCAACGACGCCGATCGTGCCGATGCCGGCCGCTGCGAGATAAGCGATCACCGGACTGCCGAGGCCGCCGGCGCCGACGACAAGCACCCTCGCAGCCTGCATCCTCTGCTGGCCGGCGCCGCCGATATCGCGCAGCACCAGATGCCGCGCGTAGCGGCGGGTCTCGTCGGCGGAGAGCGGCATTCTATTGTCCTGCTCGATGATGGGGCGATCTCGCTCGCCGCCAGTCTAGACCGAAACCGCCGCTCTCGCCTATCCGGTCAGCCGTGGACCGGGCGCAGGCCTGATTGTCAGATGTGCCCGTCGATCGGCACGGCGATGAACCGCCGGTCGGGGCCCTCGAAACCGAACGGCCAGCTCTCGAGGATCGCAACGCGGCCATCGCCGGACTCGAAATTCTGCACGACAGCATAGATGCCGTAGCCGTAGGGGCACCCGCGGGACTTGGGCAGCGGGCCGCCGTCGCTGTGGAGCTCTGACTTGTCGGTGCCGTCCGTGTAGGCGAGGGTGAAACCCATCAGCTGACCCTCCTCGATGAGCGCGGTGCAGTCCTCGCCGTAGTCGGCGAAATCGACCGGGTGCTCGGTCAGCGTCAGCGTGAACTTGGTGTCTTCCATCATGTCGACGCCGCAGCAGCTGGGCGTGAACCAGCTGAGCTCGTGGCGGTCGAGCTTCTCGCCGTCGCCGTTGAAGGCAAGGATCTGTGCGAGGGCATCGATCTTGAGCTTCTTGAGGGTCGGGGCGGCGAGGGCCATCACCTTGGCCCGCACGTCCGCGAGCTTCATGTCGCCGGTTTCGTCGGCGAAGTGATATGGGGCGCCTTTCACCCAGGCATCCTTGCCCAGATCGAGGACATAGATCGTGTCGTAGTAGCCCCCGGTGCCGTCGCCTACGCCATACTCCTCGAAGGCGAAATAGGCGCTGTCCTGGCTGTAGCCGATGACGTTGAGCAGGGCGTGCTCGGCCGCCAAGGCGGGCGATGCGAGCAGTATGAACAGTGCCGCCAGGCTAACGCCCAGTCGAGCCAAAACCTTTAGAACCACGTTCCGTTTCATCGAGGGAGTCTTTCTCGGTAAAGGCAACGGCGCTCACCGGCGCCACCACCATCTGCGCGACCCGATCGCCGCGCCGTATGGCAAAGTCCTGCTCCCCTAGATTGACGAGGATCACTTTCACCTCGCCACGATAGTCGGCATCGATCGTGCCCGGGGAATTGAGCACGGTGATGCCGTGCTTTGCTGCCAATCCCGAACGCGGTCGGATCTGCGCCTCATGGCCCTCCGGCAGGGCGATAGAAAAACCGCAGGGAATAGTGGCCCTGCGGCCCGGCGAAATGGTCACGATTTCCGTCGTGCCGAGCGCGGCGAGGAGGTCCACTCCGGCCGCGCCGGCGGTTTGCTGTTTCGGAAGTTCAAGGCCCCGGCCGTGCCCGAGCCACTGAAGGGCGATCTCAACAGGGCCGGGCATAGACGTCCTTAGCGCTTACGGCTGCACGACCGCATAGAGCTCCTCGGGGAGCTGGGCGGTGCCGTTGATCAGATCCATGAAGGCGATCTTGGTCTCGGCCGATTTCTTGTCGTCGGCGAGCGTCATGTTCGTGTCGATCACTTCCGAGCCGCCGATCTTGAGGGTGAGGAAGTGGTTCTCGAACAGCTGCTTCATCATCTCTTTGGTCTGCGGGTCGTCTTCCTTGCCCATCTCGCCCATCATGTCCTTGGTGGGGATGGCGACCCGCACGGTGCCGTCCGCCTGCGCGGTGAAGACCGGCTTGCTGCCGCCTTCGTCGAACTTGAGGTCCGTGAAGCTGCCCTCTTCAGTCGAGGTGCAGGTGGCGCTGCCGTCGGCATTCTCGGTCAGCTCCTCGCCTTCCTTGGCGCAGAACTTGTCTTCGGCCTTGGTGCTGTCGGAGGCGTTGGACGCCTTGACCATGGCGTAGATGTCCGAACCCATGGTCATGGTCATGACCGCCTTGGCGGTGGTCGTGGAGGTGACCGTCAGGTCCTGGGTCATGTCGATGCAGCCGGTGAGCGCCAGGGTAAGACCCAGCGCACCGGCGATGCGGCCAATCAATGCGATTTTCATGATGTTGCCCTCGTGTTGAACGCCCCGCCTTGTCGGCGCCAATCCTATCGGGGCGGCCTCCAGTGCCGCAAGCGTGGCTTTGGGGTAGGTCCGGTGGGATGAACGCTACCTGAACAGACCCACCACGAGTGCAACCGCGATAACGATCAGCAGCGCCAACCCCACAATGGTGACTGTGCGGTAGATCCGGCGGTCGGGCGAGCGCCGGTCGGCGTCGTAGTCGTCGAGCGCGGCCTCGGCGCGGTTCACCAGGTTCGGCAGCTTGCCGATGGTCTCGACCGCAACCTCGGCGCGGTCCTTGAGGTCCTCGAGCCGGCCGATCGGCCCGGCTTCGCGGCGGACGAAATCGCCCACCACCGGCTCGGCTACGGTCCAGATGTTGAGGTCGGGATCGAGTGAGCGCGACACCCCCTCGACCAGCACCATCGACTTCTGCAGCAACACCAGCTCGGGCCGCGTCTGCATGTCGAAGAGCTCGGTGGTGGCGAACAGCTGGCCCAGCACCTTGGCCATCGAGATGTCGTTGGCGGTGCGGCCGTGCAGCGGCTCGCCGATCGAGCGCAGCGCCAGCGCGAAATCGTCGACCGACTGGTGCTTGGGAACGTAGCCGATCTCGAAATGCCGCTCGGCGATCAGCCGGTAGTTGCGGGTGATGAAGCCGTAGAGGATATCGGCGAGGAATCGCCGCTCCTTGCGGGTGATGCGCCCCATGATGCCGAAATCGACTGCGATGATCGACTGCGTTTTCGAATCGACGAAGAGGTTGCCCGGATGCATGTCGGCGTGGAAGAAGCCGTCGCGGATGGCGTGTCGCAGGAAGCTCTGGAGCAGCGTTACGCTGAGCGCCTTGCGGTCGAGGCCGGCGGCATCGATTCTGTCGAGCTCGCGGATCGGGATGCCTTCGACCCAGCTGGTGGTGAGCACCGTCTCGGAAGTGTGGTCCCAGCTCACCGTGGGGATGACGAAGCCGGTGTCGTTCTTGATGTTCTCGGCCATCTCGGAGATCGAGGCGGCCTCGAGCCGCAAATCGAGCTCGAGCCGCGCCGAGCGGTCGAGGGTCTTGACCACATCGGTGGGCCGCAGCCGCCGCAGCGAGGGCATCCAGCGCTCGGCGAGCGCCGCACCGGCATATTGCGCCTCGAGGTCGGAGCGGAAGCGGGCCTTGATGCCTGGGCGGAGGATCTTCACCGCCACGTCCTGACGCGCGCCGTCCTTGACCAGCACCGCACGGTGCACCTGGGCGATCGAGGCGGCGGCGATGGGCGGGGAAATCTCGGTGAGCTCGTCGGCCTTCTCGTGCAGCGCCGCGTGCAGCAGGACCGGCACCAGCGCCGGGTCGAACGGCTCCATTTTGTCCTGCAGGACCGACAGGTGTTGTGCGACCTCCGGGCCAACGATGTCGGGGCGGGTCGCGAGCGACTGGCCGATCTTGACGTAGGTGGGCCCGAGCCGGTCGAGCGCGTTGCGGAGGTTCTCCACCGGGCCGCGCCGTTTCACCGCGCCGCGCTCGAACAATCGCCCGACGCGTACCCCGGTCTTCATTACCGGCGGCAGGGCGGCGGGGTCGACGATTGAGAACGCGCCCTCGCGCGCCAGCACGATGCCGGCGCCCATCAGGCGGAGCGTGGCGGCAACTCCCATGCGTCAGAGCTTCCAGGCGGCATGCAGCGCCGCAATGTTGCCCGACATTGCCGTGTGCGTGACGCGGCGGAGGCCCGCGGCCTCGATCATCGCCGTGAAGCGGCCGGGCGCGGGGAACTTGCGGATGGATTCGATGAGGTACTGGTAGGGCTGCGCGTCGCCGGTGACCACGCGGCCGATCGGCGGAATGGCGCGCTTGGACCACTCGTCATAGAGTCGGTCGAGCCCAGGGATATCGACGGCCGAGAATTCGAGGCAGAGGAACCGGCCGCCACGCTTCAGCACGCGGTGGGCTTCCTTCAGCGCGACGTCGATGCGCGGCACGTTGCGGATACCGAAGGCGATCGTATAGGCGTCGAAGCTCTCGTCCGCGAACGGCAACTCCTCCGCATTGGCCTCGACGAATTTCGCCTGCGTGCCGAAGCGCCATTTCTTCGCGCGCTCCTCGCCCACCCGCAGCATGTCGGTGTTGATGTCGCTGACCGTGACCTCGGCATAGCCCACCGACGCATTGAGGATGCGCTCGGCGATGTCGCCGGTACCCCCCGCCATGTCGAGCACCCGGTAAGGCTCGCTGCCGGACCTGGGCGGGGCGAGCCGCGCCACCATGGCGTCCTTCCAGAGCCGGTGCACGCCGCCGCTCATCAGGTCGTTCATCAAATCGTAGCGGTCGGCCACGGAATGAAAGACGTCGTTGACCAGCCCCTGCTTTTCACTGAGGGGCACGGTCCGCTCGCCGAAATGCGTTGTTTCAGCCATTCCTGTCAGCCTTTCCGCCGAATGGCCGGCTTTATATATGAGGGCCTCGCGGCGTGGAATTGACCTTAGCCGCGCACCTTTAAGGGATTGCCTTGCCCGAGCTGCCCGAAGTCGAGACCGTCCGCCGAGGCCTTGCGCCCTATCTCGAGGGCGCCCGCATCGACAAAGTCACCCTCAACCGCAAGGATTTGCGCTTCCCGTTCCCCAAGGGCTTCGTCAAGGCGCTCGAGGGCCAGACCATCACCAGCGTCGGCAGGCGGGCCAAATACCTGCTGTTCCGGCTGAGCGGGGGCAAGATCTGGCTCGGGCACCTCGGCATGACCGGGGCGTTTCGCTTCGCCGACTTCAAGTTCAAGGAGCGGTCGCGCTATTACGAGCCGGGCGAGGACATCAAGCACGACCACGTGGTGCTGCACCTCACCCACCCCAAACACGGCAAGCTCACCCTGATCTATTCCGACGCCCGCCGCTTCGGTTTCATGGACCTCTTCGCCCGCGAGGAAGATTCACCTTATCTCGAGGGCCTCGGGCCGGAGCCGCTGGGCAACGAATTCAATGCCGAAGAGATGGCGGCGCGCTTCAAGGGCAAATCGGCGCCCATGAAGGCGGCACTGCTCGACCAGCGGGTCGTGGCCGGCTTGGGCAATATCTATGTCAGCGAGGCGCTGCACCGGGCGCATATCCGTCCGACGGTCAAGGCCAAGAAGCTCGTCCTCAAGTCCGGCAAGCCCACCGCCCGGCTGGAGCTTCTCGCCGACGGCGTCCGCACCGTCCTCACCGAAGCCATCGAGGCGGGCGGCTCGACTTTGCGGGATTTCCGGGCCGCGGATGGGGGTTCGGGCTATTTCCAGCACCGGTTCGCTGTTTACGACCGCGAGGGCCAGCCCTGCCCCACCCCGGGCTGCACCGGCACGATCAAGCGGATCGTTCAATCCGGGCGCTCGACCTTTTACTGCCCGGTCTGCCAGAAACCCTGAGTCCGGTTGACGCCGGGGACTGTTGCGACTATAGACCCGCGAGCTTTGGCGGCCCGGTGCCGCCGCTTTCATTTTCACTCCGGCACTTTTCCGCGGGATACCCGCGAGAATCCTGCCGGACAAAGAGGACCCTGATGGCCAATACCTCGTCGGCGAAGAAGTCGGCCCGCAAGATCGCGGCGCGCACCGAAGTCAACAAGTCGCGCCGCTCGCGCATGCGCACCTACATCCGCAAGGTCGAGGAAGCAATCGCCGGCGGCAAGCACGACGAGGCCGTCGCGGCTCTGAAAGCTGCCGAGCCCGAGATTGCACGTTCGGCCCAAAAAGGTATCGTCCACTCGAACGTCGCGGCGCGGAAAGTTTCCCGCCTCAACAATCGCGTGAAGGCTCTCAAGGCCTGACGTCCGGATTTGTCACGATGAGAGTTTTGAGGGCCCTGCGGGGCCCTTTGTTTTTGTCGTTCAATCTTCATGTGGCAGTTTGGTGACACCGCCTCACATTTGGGAAATGCCTTGAATCCCAATGGGCTCTCAACTGGTTCCACGCCGCGTCTGGATGAATCTTTCGGATTCTGCCCTTTGCCCGAAATCCAGAACGGGAGTCTGGAACGCCGCTCAAATTCCGAATCGTCCTTGACTCACAGTCGGTTGATTTGGTGGCTGATACAAAAGTCCTGAAAAACCATTTTTCCCGGCTTGAAATGGCCGCCACCTGTCAAGCGCCTCGCGAAAAAAGAGTCGTATTGCGAGCAGCCACCGCCCATGCCTAAGGTAATTCCGTTGGATGAGGAACGGCGGCCTCACAAGGCCAATGTCCGAAGACAATACGGGTGGCTCGGGGCAACGACTACTTCCCTCTCGCATTGCCGTTGGGGCTTGCGATGGAGGTGTTGAGGGACCCACTCAGCGGCGAGTGACAGAGACATTTATCGTCTTGCGTTGGCGTAAGAGATAACAGCGTGCCGGGACAGTAGGAGCCCGGTGTCAAAGTAAATTGGCGTAGCGTCCCGCTGCACAGTTCGCAGCAGGATGAGGAATTTGTCTGCCCGAATGGCAGGCGGCGGCGACAACTACACACAGAGGGTCCGGAAAGGACCCCTTGATGGCGAGCGGGGCGACAAGACCAAATGGCGGCTGGTGCAAGCGGCGAGCGCAATGAATCTGGCATGGGCAAAGAGCAAAGAGGAGGGAGCGGCAAGCCGCCGTTCATTGCCAGGATGGACGGAGGCGAGCGGAGCGAAGGCGAGTTGTTTCAGCGGGTGCGGGCGCGGCTCAAGGCATCTGTCGGCGAGGACGTCTTCAACTCCTGGTTCGCGCGGCTCGAGCTCGAGGAGATCGTCGAGGATAGAGCGCATCTGAGCGTTCCGACGCGCTTCCTCTGCTCCTGGATCCAGTCGCATTACGCCGAAAAGATCCTCGAGATGTTCCATGCCGAGGCGCCTCAGGTGCAGCGGCTGCATTTCACAGTGCGCATCAATGGCCAGGCACGCCCGCGGCTCAATCCAGCGCCGGAGCTTCAGCCCGAGACGGAGGCCGAGCCCGCCGCGCCGATCAGTAAGCCCCAGCGCGAGACCGACAAGACGCAGCCGCGCAGCGACGCGCTCTCGGGTAGCGCGCTCGATCCCAAAATGACGTTCGACACGTTCGTGCCCGGCGCCAGCAACGAGATCGCGCTCGGGATCGCCAAGCAGGTGGCGAGCGCCGCGCTCACCGGCACCGTGAGCTTCAACCCGGTCTACATCCATTCGACAGTGGGCCTGGGCAAATCGCATCTGCTCAACGCCATCGCCTGGGCGGCGGGCGCAGCAGAGCCCGGACGCAACATCGTCTATCTCACGGCCGACCACTTCATGTACCACTTCATCACCGCGGTGCAGCGCCAGTCGGCGATTGCCCTCAAGGATTGGCTGCGGCGTGTCGATCTGCTTCTCATCGACGACATGCAGTTCCTCCAGGGCAAGTCGGCGACCGAATTTGGGCACACGCTGGGCACGCTGCTCACGGGCGCCAAGCAGGTGGTGGTGGCAGGCGACGCCCCGCCGCGCGATCTCGAAATGCTCGACGAGCGCGTACGCTCGCGGCTGAGCGGCGGGCTCGTGGTCCCGATCAGCGGCTTCGATCTCGATCTTCGCCGCTCGATCGTGATCCGGCGTGCCGAACAGGCGCAGTCGCGGTTCGGTGTCTTCTTCCCGCCGGCGGTCATCGACTACATCTCGCGCATCGTCGTGAGCCACGGCCGCGACCTCGACGGCGCCGTCAACCGCCTCGTCGCCGCCAACCAGCTGACGCAGGAGCCCGTGACCGTGGCGCTCGCCGAGCGCACCCTCGCGGACCTCGTGCGGGCGCGTGAATCCCGCCGCGTCAGGATCGAAGATATCCTCCGCATCGTGTCGCGCCACTACAAGGTGCCGCGCAACGAGCTCCTAAGTTCCCGTCGCTCGCGCGACGTGGTGCGGCCAAGGCAGATCGCCATGTATCTCGCAAAGTCCCTGACCTCGCGCTCGCTCCCCGAGATCGGCCGTCGCTTCGGCGGCCGCGATCACACGACTGTCCTCCACTCGGTCCGCAAGGTCGAGCAGATGATGAAGGACGACGGCGATTTGTGCCAAGAGATCGAATTGTTGAAGCGGATGCTGGAGGAGTAGCCGCCTGCTTGGGGAAAAGCCCCGCTGCCCTTGCGTTCCAGGCCCTAAATTGCCAAGGTCGCAGCCCGGATTTCAGGGGTTTTGACCTCGCCGGATCGTAGGCGAAGTCGGGGACGGCGGAGACATGAAGGTCACACTCGAGCGCAACGCGCTTCTCAAGTCGCTGGGTCACGTGCACCGCGTGGTCGAGCGGCGGAACACCTACCCGATCCTCGCCAATGTCTGGATGAAAGCGGCCGACGGCAAGCTCGACCTCAGGGCCACCGACCTCGACATCGAGGTCACGGAATCCGTGCCCGCCATGGTCGGAACGCCTGGCACCACCACGGTTCCGGCCCACACGCTCTACGAGATCGTCCGCAAGCTCAGCGACGGCGCCGAGGTGAAGCTCGAAACCGAGGGTGGCGAGCAGATGCTGCTGAGCTCGGGCCGCTCGCGCTTCAACCTCGCGTGCCTCTCGCCCGACAGTTTCCCGGATTTGAAGTCGGGCTCGTTCAGCCACACCTTCTCGCTGGCCGCCGCAACGCTGCGCGAGCTGATCGAGCGCACGCAGTTCGCGATCTCCAACGAAGAAACGCGCTACTACCTCAACGGCATCTATGTGCACACGCTCGAGGTCAACAAGGCGCCGACCCTGCGCGCCGTTGCGACCGATGGCCACCGCATGGCGCGCGCCGAAACGGAGTCGCCGCCGGGCGCCCGCGGCATGCCCGGGATCATCATCCCCAAAAAGACCGTCGGCGAAGTGCAAAAGCTCCTCGAAGGTGTCGAGGGCGACGTCGGCATCGAGCTCTCGGACACCAAGATCCGCTTCACGCTCGATGGCGTCGTGCTGCTCTCAAAGCTGATCGAGGGCACCTTCCCGGACTACGACCGGGTGACGCCCAAGAACAACGACAAGCAGCTCAACGTCGATCGCGCGTCGTTCGCCACCGCCGTCGACCGCGTCTCGACCATCGCGTCGGACCGCGGCGGCAAGGCCGTGAAGCTGTCCGTCAAGGACGGCAACCTCGAGCTCAGCGTCACCAACCCCGACCACGGCACCGCCACCGAAGAAGTCGCCGTGGAGTTCGAGCCCGAAACCTTCGAGATAGGCTTCAACGCCCGCTACCTGCTCGACATTATCGGCCAGATCAAATCCGACAACGCCGTGTTCCTGTTCAACGACGCGGGCTCACCCACGCTGGTGAAGGAAGACGGGGACACCAAGGCGCTGTACGTGCTGATGCCAATGCGGGTGTAGCGCCCGCAATCGGGTTTCTCGTTCAACGTCGCGGCTTACATCAAATCCGGGTGCCGGAAGACGAGCGTCGCGTTCGTGCCGCCGAAGCCGAAGCTGTTGGATAGCGCGATGCCGACGTCGGTGTTGTCGCGGCGCTCTCTGAGGATCGGCATGTCTTCGAACGCCGGATCGAGCGTGTCGATGTTGGCGCTTTCGCAGAGGAACCGGTTCTGCATCATCAGGATGCAGTAGATCGATTCCTGGACGCCCGTGGCGCCGAGCGAGTGGCCGGTGAGCGATTTGGTGGCCGAGATCGGCGGGCATTTGTCGCCGGTGCCGAACACCTGGCGGAGCGCTTCCATTTCCTTACTGTCGCCGATCGGCGTCGAGGTGGCGTGCGGGTTGATGTAGTCGACCTTCTCCTTGACGGTCGAAAGCGCCATCTGCATGCAGCGCGTCGCGCCTTCGCCCGAGGGCGCCACCATGTCGTAGCCGTCGGAGGTCGCACCGTACCCCACGATCTCGGCGAGGATTTTCGCACCGCGGGCCTTGGCATGCTCGAGCTCTTCGAGCACCAGAACGCCGGCGCCGCCGGCGATCACGAAGCCGTCGCGCGCCGCATCGTAGGCGCGGCTCGCCTTCTCGGGTGTCGCGTTGAAGTCGGTGGACATCGCTCCCATCGCGTCGAACAGCATCGAGAGCGTCCAGTCGAGATCCTCGTGGCCGCCGGCGAAGACGATATCCTGCTTGCCCATCTGGATCTGCTCGTAGCCATTGCCGATGCAGTGCTTGGATGTCGCGCAGGCCGAGGTGATCGAGTAGTTGACGCCCTTGATGCCGAACGGTGTCGCGAGCGTGGCCGAGGCGGTCGAGCTCATCGCCTTGGGCACCGCGAGGGGGCCGATGCGCTTGGGGCCTTTTTCGCGCGTGATGTCGGCGGCTTCGATGAGGGTGCGGGTCGAGGGACCGCCCGAGCCCATGACGATGCCGGTCATGGGGCTCTGGATGTCTTTTTCTTCGAGCCCGGCCTCGGCGATCGCCTGCTGCATGGCGATGTAGTTCCAGGCCGCGCCCTTGCCCATGAAGCGGGTGGTGCGGCGATCGAGGATCTCGAACGGATCGAGCTTGGGCGCGCCATGCACCTGGCAGCGGAAGTTGAGCTGCGCGTACTCGGGCGCGAAAATAATACCCGGGGTGGCGTCCTTGAGGCTTTGCACCACTTCGGCGGTGGTGTTGCCGATCGAGGATACGATCCCCATGCCGGTGACGACGACTCGTCTCATGCTGAGCGCCTCCCCGCCTAGACCAGCGCTGCCTGCGCCCCGATATCGGCGAAGAGGCCGACCCGGAGATCCTTGGCTTCATAGATAAGCTTGCCGTCGGCTTTCACAAAGCCTTCCGCGATACCGAGCGCCACTTTCGAGCGCACCACGCGCCGGATGTCGATGCCGTACTCCACGAGCTTGACGTCGTTGGTGACCTGTCCGGTGAATTTGATTTCGCCGCCGCCGAGCGCCCGTCCACGGCCCGGCGAGCCGCCCCAGGCGAGGAAGAACCCGGTCATCTGCCAGAGCGCGTCGAGCCCCAGGCACCCCGGCATCACCGGGTCGCCCTCGAAGTGGCATTTGAAGAACCAGAGGTCCGGATTGATGTCGAGCTCGGCCCGCACCTGGCCGCGATGGTGGCTGCCACTGGTGTCGTCGATCTGCGTGATGCGGTCGAACATCAGCATCGGGGGAAGCGGCAGCTGGGCATTGCCGGGACCGAAGAGCTCGCCGCGCCCGCAGGCGATGAGCTCGTCATAGGCGTAGGCGTTCTGGCGTTCCGCCATCAAACAGAGCCTTTGCGATGAGGATTGAGCGCCGTGTGTAGAGACGGTCCCCCGGAGGGTCAAGCATGCTGGCCCTCTCGCTGCGACAAGGCTGGTCCTTGTGCGCAAATGTCACGAAAGCTATAACTTTGCCGGATTTTCCGAGTTTTCCAGGGCCTTAATGCACGACCGCATCTTCAGCCGCAACGTCCCGTCGCGCCGCCCCTGCCTCACGGCGGTGCTGCGCATGGCCGGGCTTCGGCCGACCCGGCAACGCGTGGCGCTGGCCGAAATCCTGTTCGGCGGCGAGCACAGGCACGTGAGCGCCGAGCAGCTTCTGGCCGAGGCGAGCGTCGCCAACGTCAACGTGTCGCTGGCGACGATCTACAACACCCTGCACCAGTTCCGCTCGGCGGGGCTGCTGCGCGAAGTCGCGGTCGATGCCTCGCGCTCCTACTTCGATACCGATACCTCGGACCACCACCACTTCTATCTCGAGGACGAGCAGCGGGTGATCGACATCCCGCAATCGGCGATCGTGATCCAGAACCTGCCGCAGCCGCCCGAGGGCATGGCGGTGACGCACGTGGATGTGGTGGTGCGGGTCAGGAAAGCGGCGGCCGAGTAGCCGAACCGCCTCGCTCAGTCGAAGCTTTCGCCCTGATAGACGCCCCAGAGCTCGCCTTCCTGCAGGTACCCCGCATAAGCGGTGGCGCGGCCGCTCGGTGGGTGGTCGGTGGCGACCACTGAGCACCAGCCGCTTTCGCAGCTCTGGATCTTGACCGGAAAGCCCGGGCCGACCCAGGCGACGATGCCGGCATCGTCGGAGGCGCCAGTGCGGAGGCCGATCCTGTCGGTGGACGTGTCGGCGATCACGTAGCCGCCGCGGACGCCCGACAGCATGTTCTGCTGCACCCAGCCTTCCGAGCCGTCGAAGTCGCGGATTTTCCGCCAGATGTCGTATTCCTGAATGATCTCGACCGGCGTGCCGGCGACTTTGTAGACCCAGGCGATGTCGTATTTGAACCCCGGCCCCAGGCGCACGTTGATCTGCGTCGAGCGCGTGGTGACAAAGCGCGGCAGCGGCAGGCCGGACTTGGTTTCGGCAGCGAGCGCGAGAGTGGGGGAAACGGTCAGCAGCAGGGCCGCGGCGGCACGCAGGAGCACGACGAACTGCCTCATGGCTTTAAAGGGTGGCGCTTTTTTCCTATCGTTAGGCGATAGACCTTAATGGTCCTTGAAAGGCGGGCACCTCTGACCTCTCCCCGTCCCAAAATCCTGGTGACGCAGCGCCTGCCCGCGCCCGTCCAAGAGCGCATGGCGACGCTGTTCGACGCGACGTTCAACGAGAACGACACGGCCTACACGGCCGATGCGCTGGTCGAGAAACTCCAGGGTTGCGCGGTGCTCGTTTCTTCGATCACCGACCGGATCGATGCGACGCTCATCGCCCGCATCCCGGAGAGCGTGAAGTTGATCGCCCAGTTCGGCAACGGCTTCGACAATATCGATGTCGATGCCGCCTATGCGGCGGGGCTGACAGTGACCAACACGCCATCGGTGCTGACCGAAGACACCGCCGATATGGCCATGATGCTGATGCTGGCGCTGCCCCGGCGGCTGGTCGAAGGCGCCGAAGTGCTGCCGCGCGACGGCACATGGCCGGGCTGGTCACCGACCTGGATGCTGGGCCGCCGGCTCAGGGGCAAGGCACTCGGCATCGTCGGCATGGGGCGGATCGGCAGCGCGGTGGCGGCCCGGGCCAAGACCTTCGGCCTTACCATTCACTACTTCTCGCGCAACCGCCGGCCACCACAGCTCGAGGAGCGGCTCGACGCGACGTTCCACGAGGACCTCGACGAGATGCTGGGGGCCGTGGACATCGTCTCGCTGCACACGCCGCTGACGCGCGACACGCACCACATCCTCAGCCGCGAGCGCATCGGCCAGATGCGACCCGAGGCGTTCGTGGTCAATGTCAGCCGGCCCGAGCTCATCGACGAGGAGGCGCTGGTCGAGGCGATCAGCGCCGGCCGGCTTTCCGGCGCGGCGCTCGACGTGTTCGAGAACCGCAACGGCATCAGCCCCTGGCTGCTGCAGCTCGCCCGCACCCACAAGATCGTGCTGACGGCGCACATGGCGTCGGCGACGCTCGAAGCGCGGATCGAGATGGGCGAGACGGTGATCGTGAACATCCGCGCGTTCGTTGACGGACACCAGCCACCACATCGGGTTTTGCCGGAGACGCGGGCGAGGGCGTGAGGTCTTAGCCTAGCGAAGAAATCCTGCCTTCGATGAACTTCCGCTCCGCCGCTTGGTCGGTCAGCTCCAGTGCCCGCTCATACGCCGCCTTCGCACTTTCCAGCACAGTGGGATCCGAAGCTTGGAATTCACGTGACTTGAAGTCGCGGC
>JADMIO011565000.1_pt1 | contig 55019 bp, 53 predicted proteins | sample 8958161 | NCBI WGS metagenome assembly JADMIO01 (sample SAMN16585339, study PRJNA669376) | soil metagenome | isolation source: Crop rotation soil | place: USA: Cullars Rotation, Alabama | collected 2011
GCCGCGACTTCAAGTCACGTGAATTCCAAGCTTCGGATCCCACTGTGCTGGAAAGAGGCCTTCCCCTATCCCAAGCTCGACCAGATCGCCTCGCCGGTGATGCCGGGCGCGATGGAGAATGCCGGCGCCGACATCTATGGCGACGGGATCCTGATGCTGGGCGACGACGCCACCACTGCCGACAAGCAGGAGTTCGGCATGGTCGTCGCGCACGAGCTTTCGCACCAATGGTTCGGCGATCTCGTCACGCCCGCCTGGTGGGACGACATCTGGCTCAACGAGAGCTTCGCCAACTGGATGGGCTATCGCATCGGCAACGAATGGCGCCCCGATCTCAACATCGGCACTAATGCGATCGACGAGGCCTTCGGCGCGATGACGATCGACTCGCTCGTCGCCGGCCGCCCGATCCATGAGAAGATCGCCAACGACGGCGCGATCAACGCCGCGTTCGACCAGATCACCTACGGCAAGGGCGGCCAGGTCGTCGCGATGATCGCGGCGTACATGGGCGACACCAAGTTCCGCGACGGCGTGCGGCTGCACATGCGGCGGCACATCTACGGCAATGCGACGACCGAGGATTTCTTCTCGGCGCTCGCTGCCGCCGCCAAGGATCCGCGCGTGCTCGCCTCGGTGCGCAGCTTCATCGACCAGCAGGGCGTGCCGGTGGTGACGCTGCATCGCGGGCCCGGCGGCAGCGTCACCGCGAGCCAGTCGCGCTATGCCTTTTTCGGCGCGCATCCGCCTGCGACGCAGTGGATCGTTCCGCTCTGCGTGCGCCAGGAAGCCGCCAAGAAATGCCTGCTGCTCGACAAGCCGAGCGAGCCCTTCGCGGGGATCGGCAAGGGCGCGATCGTGCCCAACGCCGGCGGCTGGGGCTATTATCGCTTCGAACTCGATCCCGAGGACTGGAGCAAGCTGATCGCGCTGGCGCCCAAGCTTCCCGGCGGCGAAGCGCTCGCGGTCAACGACAGCCTCTGGGCCTCCTTCTACGCCGGACATATCGGGCTCGAGCCGCTGATCGCGGCCGCGCGCGCGATGGCCGAGAACAAGGATTCGAACGTCGCGGTGGACGACGGCATCCGGCTTTCGGGCCTCGAACGGCGCGGGCTGGTGAGCCCCGCGGCGATGCCGGCGTTCCGCAAGCTGCTCCTCGACATCTATGCGCCGCTGATTGCGAAGCTCGGCTTCGATCCGCGCGCCGGGGCCTATGTCAACGACGATCCCGACCGTCAGAAGCTGCGCGCCTCGGTGGTCCAGCTGCTCGTGCGCAACGCCCATGACGCGGGCATTCGCGCCAAGCTGCTGGCCGCGATAGACGCCTATCTGGGCGGCGACCAGTCGGCGATCGCGACCGAATATCTGACGCTCGGGCTGACCGTGGCGGTGCAGGATCGCGGGCTGGCCTTCGCCAAGACAATCGTCGACCGCGCGCTTTCGAGCGAGGACGCCGGCCTGCGCCAGTCGGTGCTCGCCGCGATCGCGCGCTCCGACGATCCGGCGATCGCGCTCTGGTTCCTGCGCGATTTCCAGGACCAGCGGCTTCGCAGCTTCGAGCGGCTCGTCACGATCACCGGCATGCTCGGCTCGCCGATGACGCGCGATCCGGTAACCGAATATCTGCTCGCCAACTTCGACGGTTTCTCGAAGGGCGCGGGCGGCATCTTCGCGGCGCGCGCGGCGACTGCGTTCGACGGGCTGTGCACCACTGCCCAGGCCGACGCCGTCGAGGCCAAGCTCCGCCCGCAGATGAAGGGCAGCACGCTGAGCCTCGACCGCGCAGTCGAGACGATCCGCAACTGCGCACGCTTCAAGGACGCCAAGGCGGGCGAAGTGAGCGCGGCGCTGATGGCGGCGCGGTAGATCCCTCTCCTTTTAGGAGAGGGAAGGGGCCCGCCGCGAAGCGGTGGGAAGGGTGAGGTCAGCACCTCATCCTGCCCTCACCCGTCCGCCGACTTCGTCGGCTCCCTCCCTCTCCCAAATGGGAGAGGGATTCAGGCCGCTACCAGCCGGTAGTCCTTGTACTGCTCGCGGATCGCGGTCTTGAGCAGCTTGCCGGTCGCAGTATGCGGGAGTTCGTCGACGAAGTGGATTTCGTCGGGGAGCCACCATTTCGCCACGTGCCGCGCGAGATGCGCCTGGATCTCCTCGGCCGTCACTGCGCTGCCGGGCTTGCGGACCACCAGCAGCAGGGGGCGCTCGTCCCATTTGGGGTGATAGACGCCGATCGCGCAGGCCTCGTGGACGCCGACGCAACCCACCGCGGCGTTCTCGAGGTCGACCGAGCTGATCCACTCGCCGCCCGACTTGATCACGTCCTTGGCGCGATCGGTGATCTGCATCACGCCATCGGGGTGGAGCACCGCGACATCGCCGGTGTCGAACCAGCCGTCGGCGTCGACCGCGTCGGCATCGGCCTTGAAGTAGCGCTTGACCACCCAGGGGCCGCGCACCTGGAGCCGGCCCGAGCTCTTGCCGTCGCGCGGCTGGACGTTGCCCTCGTCGTCGATCACGCGCAGCTCGATCCCGAACGGGATCGCGCCCTGCTTGCAACTGAGGTCGAGCTTCTCCTCGAGGCTCATCGCATCCCAATTGGGCGGCGGCGCGCCCGCGGTACCGATCGGCGAGGTCTCGGTCATCCCCCAGAGGTGCTTGACCTCGACACCCATCCCCATGATCCGCTCGATCATCGCGCGCGGCGCGGCCGATCCGCCGATCGTGACTTGCTTGAGATGGCGCGGCACTTCGCCTGTCTCGTCCATGTGCTTGAACATCGCCAGCCACACGGTGGGCACGCCCGCCGAATGCGTCACCTGCTCGCGGTTCATCAGCTCGCAGATCGTCTTGGCGTCGTTGGTCGCCGAATAGACGAACTTGGCGCCCGAAAGCGCGCCCGCGAACGGCAGGCCCCATGCGGCGGCGTGGAACATCGGCACGATCGGCAGCACCACGGCGCGGCACGAGAGGTTGAACACCGCGGGCGAGACTTCACACATTGCGTGGATCATCGTCGAGCGGTGTTCGTAGAGGACGCCCTTGGGATTGCCGGTGGTGCCGCTGGTGTAGCAGATCATGCACGGGTCGCGCTCTGGCCCCTCGTGCCAGGCGTAATTGCCGTCCTCCTGCGCGAGCAGCGCCTCGAAGCCGTCGGGCCCGTCGCTGTCGAACACGACATAATGGTCGATCGTCTTCCACTCGGGCTTGAGGCGGTCGACGATCGGCTGGAACTGCTTGTCGTAGAAGAGGACGCGGTCTTCGGCGTGGTTGGCGATATAGACCAGCTGCTCGTCGAACAGGCGCGGATTGATCGTGTGGATCACCCCGCCCATGCCGATCGCGCCGTACCAAGCGACGATGTGCGGGCTGTGGTTCATGCCGAGCGTGGCGATGCGGTCGCCGGGCTTCATCCCCAACCGTTCGAGCGCCTGGGCGAGCTTCTTCGAATCGCGGGCGATGCCGGCCCAGGTGGTGCGAGTCTCGCGCCCGTCGGCCCAGCGCGTGACGAGTTCGCGGCCCCAATGCTCGCGCGCGGCATGATCGAGCAGGCGCGGCACTCGAAGCTCGAAATCCTGCATTCCCCCCAGCATGCCACTCTCCGCCATAGTTGCGGCGGAGCGTACCGTGCGTTCGAGGGGCGAGTCTAGGCCGCCGCGGCAAGCGCCTGATCGGCGCTGCCGAGCTCGGCGCGGAGCACGCCGGGGAGCGCGCGGATGCGGGCGACGATCTCTTCGTCGATGCGGAAATTGCGGCCGAGGACCAGCCGCGCGGATTCGCCCGGGCGGGCGGGAACATGGACGAGGACGGTGCACCGTCCGTCGCGTTCTCCGCCGAGCAACACGGCGAGTTGCGGGAGCGCGGAGGCGTCGAGCAGCTCGAGGTCGAGCGCGAGCCGCGCCGAGCTGGCGATGGTGTCGAAGCTCTGGACGCGCTTGACTGCGACGCGCGGAGTTTCGTCGCCGGCGCGCTTGTCCATTTCCACGGTGAGCACCGCACAGCCGCCCGCGCGCGCGATATCCTCGAGATCCTTGGCGACGGCTTCGTCGAAGCAGCTGATCGGCACTTGGCCGCTGGTATCCGACAGGCTCGCCATCAGATAGCGATTGCCGCGCGCCGAGGTGCGCCAGCGCGCGTCATAGACCAGCGCCGCGACGGTGGCGCCGACGCGGGCGCCTTCGGGGATCGGGATTTCGCCGAGCGTGGCGATCGCACGCGCGCCATGGACGCGCGCGAGATGCTGGTAGCGATCGAGCGGGTGCGCGGAGAAATAATAGCCGAAGGCCTCGCGCTCGGCGTTGATCCGCTCGGCGAGCGACCAGGCGGCGCTCTGCGGCAACTGGATCGCGCCGCCGCCGCGCTCGCTCTCGCCGAACAGCCCGCCCTGCCCGCTCGTCCGGCTCTCCTGGGTGCGCTGGGCGACGGCGAGGATCGTCTCGGCAGCGGCGAACACCCCGGCGCGGTTGGGCTCGATTCCGTCGAACGCCCCGGCGCCCGCCAGCGTCTCGACCTGGCGCTTGTTGAGCAGCCGCGGATCGACGCGGCGCGCGAAATCGTCGAGGCTGACGAAGCGGCCGCGCTCATCGCGCTCGTCGACCAGCAGCTCCATCGCGCGCTCGCCCACGCCCTTGAGCGCGGCGAGGCCGTAGCGCACCGCCAGCGCGCCTTCGCTTTCCTCGACGCGGAACTCGGCGATCGAGACGTTGACGTCGGGCGGCAGGCACTGGACGCCGAGCCGCTTCATGTCGTCCGCGAAGATCGCGAGCTTGTCGGTGACGTCGATGTCGAAACACATCGACGCGGCGTAGAATTCGTACGGGTAATGCGCCTTGAGCCACGCGGTCTGATAGGCGAGCAGCGCATAGGCGGCGGCGTGGCTCTTGTTGAAGCCATAGCCCGCGAACTTGTCGATCAAGTCGAACAGCTCATTGGCCTGTTTGGCGGGGATCTTGTTGGTCTCGGCGCAGCCCGCGACGAAATGGTCGCGCTGGGCGTCCATCTCGGCCTTGATCTTCTTGCCCATCGCGCGCCTGAGCAGGTCGGCGCCGCCGAGGCTGTAGCCGGCGAGCACCTGTGCCGCCTGCATCACCTGCTCCTGATAGACGAAGATGCCATAGGTCTCGGCGAGGATCGGCTCGAGCAGCGGGTGCGGAAAGTTGATCGGCTCCTGCCCGTTCTTGCGGCGGCCGAAGCTGGGGATGTTGTCCATCGGGCCCGGGCGATAGAGCGAGACGAGTGCGATGATGTCGCCGAAGTTCGACGGGCGCACCGCCGCCAGCGTGCGGCGCATGCCTTCCGACTCGAGCTGGAACACGCCCACCGTATCGCCGCGCTGGAGCAGCTCATAGACCTGCGGATCGTCCCAGCCGAGCCGGTCGAGGTCGATCTCGATATGCCGGTCGGCGAGCAGCTCGACGGCCTTTTTGAGCACCGACAGCGTCTTCAGGCCGAGGAAGTCGAACTTCACCAGCCCCGCAGCCTCGACATATTTCATGTCGAACTGGGTGACCGGCATGTCCGAGCGCGGGTCGCGGTACAGCGGTACGAGCTGCGCGAGCGGGCGATCGCCGATCACGACGCCGGCGGCGTGGGTCGAGCTGTGGCGCGGCAGTCCTTCGAGCTTCATCGCCAGATCGATCAAATGGCGGACGCCGGTGTCCTGGCGGTATTCGGTGTTGAACTCGCTGACGCCGTTGAGCGTGCGCTCGAGCGTCCAGGGATCGGTCGGGTGGTTGGGGATCAGCTTGGCCAGCCGGTCGATATGGCCATAGCCCATCTGAAGCACGCGCCCGGTGTCCTTGAGCACCGCGCGCGCCTTCATCGTCCCGAAGGTGATGATCTGGGCGACATGGTCGCGGCCGTATTTCTCCTGGACGTAGCGAATCACTTCGCCGCGGCGCGTTTCGCAGAAGTCGATGTCGAAATCGGGCATCGACACGCGCTCGGGGTTGAGGAAGCGTTCGAACAGCAGGCCGAGCTTGAGCGGGTCGAGATCGGTGATCGTCAGCGCCCAGGCGACCACCGAGCCCGCGCCCGATCCGCGCCCCGGGCCGACCGGGATGTCGTGCGCCTTCGCCCATACGATGAAGTCGGCGACGATCAGGAAATAGGCCGAGAATCCCATCGAGATGATGACGTCGAGCTCGAAATCGAGCCGGTCGGCATAGGCCTTGCGCGCTTCGTCGTCGGCGATGCCGGCTTTTTCGAGTCGCTTCTCCAGCCCTGCGCGTGCTTCCGCCCGCAGCTTGTCGTCCTCGCCTTGGATGCGCGGGAGGATCGGCTTGCGCTTGGGCGCCATGAACGCGCAGCGCTGCGCGACGACGAGCGTGTTGGCGATCGCCTCGGGCAGATCGGCGAACAGCGACTTCATTTCGTTGGCCGGCTTCATCCACGCGTCGGGCGAGCTGCGCGGGCGGTCGTCGGAGGCGATGTACGACGAGCTCGCGATGCACAGCATCGCGTCGTGCGCCTCGTGGAAGGCTTCGTCGCTGAAGCAGCAGGGGTTGGTCGCGACCACCGGCAAGTCGCGCGCATAGGCGAGCTCGAGCAGCCGCGGCTCGGCGGCGCCCTCGACCTTGTCGAGTCGCCGGACGATCTCGACGTAGAGCCGCTCGGGAAAAAGCGACTCGAGCGCCGAGGCATAGGCATGCGCGCGCTCGTTCTGGCCCTCGGCGAAGAGCCGCGCGAGCGCGCCGTCGGCGCCCGCGGTGAGGCAGATCAGCCCCTCGGTGCGCCCCGCCAGCGACTCGAACGATACGTGCGCGTCTTCTTCGATCGGCCGGTCGAGATGCGCCATCGACACGAGATCGCAGAGATTGGCGTAGCCCGTCGCGTCCTGCGCATAGAGCGCGAGCCAGTCGATCGGCGGGGTGACGCCTTCGGGCATGTCGGGCCGCGCGACCGCGAGCAGCGTGCCGATGATCGGCTGGACGCCCGATTTGGCCGCAGCTTCGGAGAAAGGCATCGCCGCATAGAGGCCGTTGCGATCGGTGAGCGCGGCAGCCGGAAAGCCGAGCTCCTTGGCGCGCTTGGCGATCGCCTTGGGCTCGATCGCTCCTTCGAGCATCGTGTACGACGAAAAAACCCTGAGCGGTACGAACCCCGAATGCGCCATGCCCCAGACTAGGGCGCTCGCGGCCGATTTTCCAGCGCGCGGATCAAGCTATCAACAGCTTTTCGGGGCGCGGACCCCGTAAAAATACTGGCGTCTTTCCAGTACGTTAATCCGCCGTCTCAGTGCGGATAACTAAGGATCACCCCTTAGCGGCCAACCCTGAGCGGATTCAACCCGAGTGGCGACTCAGCCCGGTGTTGGATCAGTTTATGGTTAACGGTTCACCGCTGGGTCCTCCAACGGTTCGTCGATAAAATCACTCGGTTCATCGCCGCGTCAGAATTGGGCATTATTATGGCAATTGTTAGGCATGAGTAACGAACTGGTTTCGAACCAGTAACTTACAGGCAGATGAACAGCTTTTAGAACTCCAGCGACGAAGTGAACCGAGACCGATCATGACCTCCTCCTTGTTCCACGGCAGCGCCCTTTGCGAAGTCGACCCGGACGGGAACGTCGCGATCCCCGAGTTCGTCGCCGAAGCGCTCGAAGCCGATGCGGCCGACCTGCTGGTCTCGACGCACGCCGCCGACGGATGCCTGGTCGGATACGGCCGCAGCCACCTCGACGCGATCAAGAGCCGCATCGAGGCGCGCCGGATCGCCGAGGAGGCGCAGGGCTCCGATGGACACAGCCACTACGCCCGCCTCCGCCGCGCCTTCGGCCTCGTCGAGAAGATGCCGCGCTCGGGCACCATGATCCGGATCCCGGCGGCATCGCGCCACCTCGGCCGGATCGACCGCCTCGCCCTGTTCGTCGGCACCGGCGACAGTTTCGAAATCTGGAACCCCGACCTCGCGACCAAGAACGAGGACGAGCAATTCCGTGAACTCGCCGCATATCGCCTGAACACGCGCGGCGGGACCAGCAATGCCTTGGGAGTGCATTGAGATGACGCTGCTTTGCTCCGTCGCCGGGCATGTCGCCCAGTCGACCCACCACCACAATCAGGGCCTGGACTTCTGCGCCTGCCATCGCTGCGGCTGCGACCTGATCCGGTCCGAGAAGGATAGCGAATGGACCGAAGTGCCCAAGGGCTTCCGCGTTGTCTGGCGGGAGTTCGGGCGGGCGGGGGACGCCGCTTCGGTCGCGGCGCGGATGGCGGGCATGGCCCCTCCCCCGCGCCGCCGGGATCCGCGCAACGGGCGCCCCAAGCCCCGGCGCGATCGGCGCGGCAAGCCGTTGAAGGGCGCGGCCAGCGTGTTCGGCACGCTCGCCAGCCTGGGCAAGCTGATCGGCGGCGACGGCCCGGTCGAAGACAATCAGGGCCGTCCGATGGAGACCAACGGCCAATATGTGATCTGCCTGCCAAGCGCGGGCTGACGAAACCGGGACGGCGGATGATCTCCGCTCTTGCCAGCGGCCGTCCGTCCCAAAGCGCGGTGGTGGGGGTGTTCCTTCCTCCCGCCCCCACCACCTTAGCGCTTCGCTACTTCACTCCAGCCCTGGCCCGCTCGCGCGCAATCAGGCGCGGCATCAGCACCCGCCGAACCAGAGCCCCTACCGCGGCCAACGGCACCGCGACGAACGCGGCGCGCTGCGGCGGGATCACGAACAGCACCGTGAACATCACCGGCATGATCAGCGGCATCAGCGCGCGCAGCCAGCGTTCGGCGGTATAGGCCTCAGGCATCATCAGGCCGGGCCGTATCGTCGCATAGATCCACATCGCCGAATTGGCCGTGCCGCACGCGATCATCGTCAGCGCCCAGAGCCGGAAACCGGCTTCGTCGTGAGTCATGTGATAGATGCCGCCCACCGTCGTCGGCACCAATGACACGAAGCAGAGCAGCAACAGCGTGAGCGCTGTCACGACGCGGTCGGCCGAATGGAGCCGCGCAAACAGCTCGCGATGACTGACCCAGAAGATCGCCGTCACGAAGAAGGCCAGCAGATAGCCGAGGACCGGGCGCAGCATCGCGTGCGCGAGTGCGCCGAAATCGGAATATTGATCGGGGATGCGGATCTCGAGCGCGGCGAGCGTGATCGCGATCGCGAAGATGCCGTCGGAGAGCATGATCAGCCGGTCGAGCCGGTGGCGGCGCAGATGGGGCGCCAGCCCTTCCTCGGTCGCGAGCGATTCGGGCTCGCTCACAGCAGCGCCTCGATCGCGGCCGCGATGTCCTCGGGTTTGGTGGTCGGGGCGAAGCGGTCGACGACCTTGCCCGAACGATCGACGAGGAACTTGGTGAAGTTCCACTTGATGCCCTCGCTGCCTAGCACTCCCGGCGCGGCGCGCTTCAGATGCTGCCAGAGCGGCGCAGCATCGGCGCCGTTGACGTCGATCTTGGCGAAGAGCGGGAAGGTCACGTCGTAGGTGAGCGAACAGAAGCTCGCGATCTCTTCGGCATTGCCCGGCTCCTGCGCGCCGAACTGGTTGCACGGGAACGCGAGCACCGCGAAGCCGCGGTCCTTGTACTTGCGATAGAGTGCCTCGAGCCCCTCATATTGGGGCGTGAACCCGCATTTGGACGCGGTGTTGACGATCAGCAGCACTTGCCCAGCCCAGGGTGAGAGATCGGCCGCGCTGCCATCGGCGGTGCGGACCGGGATTTCGGTGATCGCGCTCATCTGGTCTCACCCCTGTGATTTTTTGTGGTCGCGTCGCTGGAGCCGAAAACCGGTTCCCACTTTTCGGCGCGACGCTCCAGCATCATCTCGAGGTTCTGGCGCACGCCGCGCCATTCGTGATCGAGGATCGAATAGACGACGGTATCGCGCACGCGCCCGTCAGGCATGATCCGCTGGCCGCGTAGCACGCCGTCCTTCTTGGCGCCGAGCCGCTCGATCGCACGTTGCGATTGCTGGTTGAACCAGTCGGTCCGCAGCTGGACGCAGACGCAGCCGAGCGTCTCGAAGGCGTGCGTCAGCAGCAGCAGCTTGGCCTCGGTGTTGAGGCCGGTGCGCTGGACGCGCTTGGCGTAGAAGGTGCCGCCGATCTCGAGGCGGCGATTGGCGGCGTTGATGCGCAGATAGCGCGTCGACCCGGCGACGCGTCCCTCGGCATCGAGCACGGTGAAGGGCATGCCCCTGCCCTGCTCCTGCTCGCGGAACGTGTATTCCATCCAGCGGTCGATCGTCTCGGGCCCGGGCGCGAGCGAATAGAAGAGCTCCCATAACCGTCCGTCGCTCGTCGCCTCGACCAGCGCATCGCGGTCCTCGCGCGCGAGCGGGCGCAGCGTGACGTGGCGGCCAGCGAGCGTGGGGGTTTGGGTCCAGTCCGTCATTGGTTGAACTGATAAAACGCCCCCGCGACATCGGCGACAGCGACCAGCCCGACACCGCGGGGTTTGCGCCCCGTCGCCGGAAAGCGGCTGTCCCGCGCGACGTCGCGATTGTCGCCCAGCACGAAGAAACGATTCGCCGGAACTTTCACCGGCGGCGTCCGGTCCCCGGCAGTCCGGCCGGAATCGAGGATCCGGTGTGGCGTCTGCTCGCCGGGGAATTGCTCGTAGTAGGTGCGGGTGCGGCGCCCATGCCGGCGAACCGGAGCCTCCCCCGTGTTTACGAGTTCGATCAGCTTGCCGTTGATAACGACATGCCCCGCGACGAGCTGCACCGTATCGCCCGGCAGGCCGGCGATGCGCAGCACGGGATCCGCGCTGTGGCGCACCGAGATTCGATCCCCGCGGCTCGCGAATCTCGCGCGGAACGGAATGGTGGTCACGAAAACGTCGCGGGGAATTCCCGGCAGCATCGCATCGGACTCGTAGGAAAACGTCGTCAGCGGGAGCAGGACTTCGCCCTGGTGCACGGCGGCGGCTCCTGCGGCCATTGCCGCCATCGACAGCGCGGACAGACCGAGCGCGAATTTCGCCAGCATCCTAACCTCCCCTAGTCGAGCAAACCCTCGTGCAGCCGCAGCACGCGGTCCATCCTGGCGGCGAGCCGTTCGTTGTGCGTGGCGACGAGCGCGGCCGAGCCTTCGCCGCGCACCAGCGTGAGGAATTCGGCGAAGACGCGGTCGGCGGTGGCTTCGTCGAGATTGCCGGTGGGCTCGTCGGCGAGCACCAGCGCCGGCCGGTTGGCAAGCGCGCGGGCGACGGCGACGCGCTGCTGCTCGCCGCCCGACAGCTGTGCGGGGCGATGGGTTAGACGTTCCGACAGGCCGAGCGCGGTGAGCAGATCGGTGCCGCGGCGATCGGCGTCGGCGCGCGCGGCACCGTGGATCAGCTGGGGCAGCACGACATTCTCGAGCGCGTTGAAGTCGGGCAGCAGATGGTGGAACTGATAGACGAAGCCGAGCGTGTCGCGGCGGACCTCGGTGCGGCCGCCGGGCGGGAGCTGCGACGCTTCCCTGCCGAGGATCCGGATCGAGCCTTCGAACCCGCCCTCGAGCAGCCCCACCGCCTGGAGCAAGGTCGACTTGCCCGAGCCCGATGGGCCGAGCAGCGCGACGATCTCGCCCGGCTGGATCGCAAGGTCGATCCCGCGCAGCACGTCGATGGTGACGCTGCCCTGGGTGAAGCTGCGCTTCAGCCCGACGGTCTGGAGCACGGGCTCACTCATAGCGCAGCACCTGCACCGGATCGGTGCTCGACGCCTTCCACGCCGGGTAGAGCGTCGCGAGGAACGCGAAGACCAGCGCCATCACGCAGATCCCCACGACTTCCCAAACATTGGTCTTCGCCGGCAGCTCGGTGAGGAAGCGCATCGACGGGTCCCAGATGTTCTGGCCGGTCACCAGCCCGATCAGCTTGACGACATATTCGCGGAACTGGATCAGCAGCAGCCCGACGATCGTGCCCGCGGCGATGCCGAGCAGCCCGATCGTCGTCCCGACCGTCACGAAGATGCGCATCAGCCCGCCGCGCGTGGCGCCCATCGTCCTCAAGACCGCGATGTCGCGGGTCTTGGCGCGTACCAGCATGATCAGCGACGAAACGATGTTGAACGACGCGATCATGATCATCAGCGAGAGGATCGTGAAGGTGACGATCCGATCGACCGACAGCGCCTCGAACAGCTGGGCGTTCATCTGGCGCCAGTCGGTGACCTGGGCGACGTTCGAGACCTTGTCCGCGAGCGGCGCGAGCGTGGTCTGGACGGTGTCGGGATTGACGGTCTCGAGCTCGACCATCCCCACCGAATCGCCCAGCAGCAGCAGCGTCTGGGCATCCTCCATCGGCATGATGATGAACGCCTTGTCGTAATCGTAGACGCCGACTTCGAAGATCGCGGCGACGCGATATTTGACGATGCGGAACATCGTGCCGAACGGCGTCGCGGCGCCTTGCGGGTTGATCACCGAGATTTCGCTGCCGAGCGTCGCGCCGAGCGTCTCGGCGAGGCGCGATCCGATCGCGATCTGCTCGCTGCCGGGCGTGAGCTTGTTGAACGAGCCCAGGACTTCCTTGCCCCTGAGCGTGGCGTTCGAGCGGATGTCCTCGACGCGCATGCCGCGGATCAGCGCGAACTCGACGCGGCCGTTGAAACTCGCGAACAGCGGCTGTTCGATCAGCGGGATCGCGCTGGTGACGCCGGGCGTGCGCTTCGATTCCTCGACGACCTGGCGCCAGTCGCGCAGCTGGCCGCCGAAGCCCTGCACCACGGCATGACCATTGAGGCCGGTGATCTTGTCGAACAGCTCGGCGCGGAAGCCGTTCATCACGCTCATCACGACGATCAGCGCGGCGACCCCGAGCATGACCGCGACGAGGCTGAACCCGGCGACCACGGCGATGAACGCCTCTCCGCGGCCGGGCAGCAAATAGCGGCGGGCGATCATCCGCTCGTACCGGGAAATCAGCATGGCAAGTGGGTCACGCCCTTCGCAATGGGTGGCGATGCTCTAGGGCAGGTGCGGCCAGCTAGGCAAATGACAATGCGTGTTGCCGATGCGCCACAGGGTGCGGCTAATCTGCTGCGCCATGCGCCAAGGACGGTGACAAAGTCGGCTCCCAAGCATAGCAAACGATTGTCGAAACGCAGGCAACGGCCGTGGTTCGGGGAGGCATATCGCCCCGCTCGTAGGCAAGTACGAGCGTGCGGGCGAAGCCTCACAAAGGGGGCTGACGAGCATTCGTCACGCGGGGCGCCCGGGTCGGAAACGGCCCGGGCGCTTCCCGTTTCAGCCCGGCTCAAAAGCTCTTGGTAAAGGTCACGCCCCAGGTGCGCGGGTCGCCGGGCTGGCCGACGATCAGGCCGGTCGAGCCCGACTGGACCGAGAGCAGCTCGAAATAGTCGGTATCGAAGGCGTTGCGCACCCAGGCGAAGACGTTGAGATCGTCCTTGCGCCAGCCCAGGCGGAAGTTGGACAGCGAATAGCCGCCGATCCAGGTGTAGGCCGAGGGCGACGGGTTCGACGAGAACCGCGAGCGATAGCTGCCGTCGTAGCCGAGATAGAGTTGGCCGCCCGCCACCGGCGCATTGGCCTCGCCGCCGAAGGAAAAGGACCATTTCGAAATGCCGGGGAGCCGCTGGCCGGAAATGTCGCAGACCAGCGGGCTCAGCCCCGGCGTGCCCGCGGGCGCCGGAATTGCGCCGTTGAGCGCCGGATTGCCGCCCGAAAGCTCGGGCGGGCACGGCGCGTTGGTGAAGCGGACATAGCGCGCATCGGTATAGGCGCCGTTGCCGTAGAGCCGCAGCCGCTCGTTCGGACGGAACGAGGTGTCGAACTCGAAGCCCTTGACGCGCACCTTGCCGGCATTGGCGAGATAGCCGCGGATCACCGTCAGCTGGCCGTTGTTCACCGTCGCCTGGTAATCGTCGACCTCGGTCAGGAAGGCCGCCAGATTTACGGTCAGGCGGCGGTCGAGAAACTGCGATTTGAGCCCCGCCTCGAAGTGATTGACCTTCTCGGGCTTCACCGTCTGCACCGACAGATCGACGCCGCTGTTGGTCGCGTTGAGCGGCAGGCCCGAGAGATTGATCCCGCCCGATTTGAAGCTGCGCGCATAGGTCGCATAGCCGTGGATGTCGGGCGTGAAGTCATAGGAGAGCGTCGCGTCGCCCGAGACGTTCCAGTCGCTGAAGCGCGGCGCATAGCTTTGCGGGGCGAGGATGTTGAGCTGGTCGGCATTGAGCGGCGTGCCGGTGCCGTTGGTGACCACGGCGACGTAGGACCCGCTCTTGCGATCGTAATTGAGCCGCAGGCCCGGCTGGATCCGCAGGCCATCGACGACTTCCCAATTGAGCTTGCCGAAGACGGCGAAGCTCGTGTTGTCGAAATGGATCGAGTTGGTCGAGGTCAAGCCATTGAGGACCGCCGGATTGTTCGCGTTGGCGCTCGACGGATTGAGCAGCCAGCGGCTCGCCGCGGGGCCCTGGACCTGCGATCCGTTGGTGTCGATCGTCTGCGCGAAATAGAAGGCGCCGAGCGTATATTGCAGGCGCCCGCGGCCGTTCGAGGCGATGCGCAGTTCCTGCGACACTTGCCGCTGATGCGACGGGTTCTGCGAGACGGTAGTGATCGGCAGCCCGGTGAAGTCGCGGTCGTTGGCGGGCTGCCAGTCCCACACGCGCCAGGCGCTGACCGAAGTGATCGTCGCCGGCCCGATATCCCAGTTCCCGACCAGCGAGACGCCCGCCATCTTCTGGCGCGAATTGAGCTCGGCATCGAGATCGGTGACGCGATCGAACGGGTCGAAGCTCGGCGGCGCATAGCCGAACGCGGCGGCGAGCGCGGCATATTGGCGGTTGAGCGGGCGCTGCGTGGGGGCGACGCGGGCATAATATTGCACGCAGCACAGCGGGTTCTGGAGGTTGAAATCCGCCGCCAGCGTGAAATCGAGGCTGGGAGTCGCGCGCCACAATAGTTGGCTGCGCGCGCTGAAATTATCCTGACGGTGGAGATAGGTGTCGGCCAGCACATTGTAGATCGTGCCGCGCCGGCTGGTGCGCGACAGCGACAGCCGAACCGCCAGCTTGTCCGCCGCGATCGGGGCCGAGGCGGAGGCCTTGAGCTGGAGGAAATCGTAGCTGCCGCCGCTGACTTCGATCTTCGCCTCGGGCGTGAAGCTGGGCGCGCGCGTCGTGACATTGACCGCGCCGGCGGTGGTGTTCTTGCCGTAGAGCGTGCCCTGCGGGCCGCGCAGCACCTCGACGCGGTCGACATCGACGAAATCGAAGGTCGAGGCGCCCGCGCGGCCGACATAGACGCCGTCGAGATAGAAGCCGACGCCCTGCTCGATGCCGTCGTTGGTGAGACCGAACGGCGCCCCCAGTCCGCGGATGTTGATCGCCGAGTTGCGGGGGTTCGAGGAGTAAAATTGCAGCGTCGGCTGGCTCTGCTGGAGCCGGCTGACATTGAACGCTCCGGTGGCGGTGAGTTCCTGCCCGCCGACCACCGCCATCGAGATCGGCACATCCTGCGCGCGCTCCTCGCGGCGGCGCGCGGTGACGACGATCTCGCCCGATTCGCTGGGCTGATCGGCAGCCGGCGCGGGGGCATTCTGGCTCTCGTCCTGGGCGGCGAGCGCCGCCGGTGCGGTCTGGGCGAGAAGCAGTGCAGTGACGGTGGCAAGGCTCATCTTCATCCCCTCTTGGATGTGACGCGCTTAAACTCCATCAATTTGATAGGATTTAGCGAACAAGGAGATGTTTGGAAAGCCCAAGCCGGGGTTGTCGGGCGCAAATCGCGCGCAGTTCGCCGCACTTGAAACGCCAACGAACCAACCCAAATTAAGGTCCGTGCGGTGCCTTCAAGGGCCGCACGAAGACTTGGCGTCGCGACTGTTCGGGCGCCGCAAGACGTTCAAATTGCTCAACTTGGAGGATTTCCATGCGTCAGTTCGATTTCGCCCCCTTCCGCCGCTCGACGATCGGTTTCGATCGCCTGTTCGACTTGCTCGAAGCCAGCGCGCGCCAGTCGGCCGGCGAGAATTATCCCCCCTTCAACCTCGAGCGCCTCGCCGAGGATCGTTATCGCATCACGCTCGCGGTCGCCGGCTTCAAGGCCGACGAGATCGACATCACCGCGCAGCAGAATTTGCTGCTCGTCGCAGGCAAGAAGGCCGAGAGCGACGGCCAGGGCAGCGCCTATCTGCACCTGGGCATCGCGACGCGCAGCTTCGAGCGCCGTTTCGAGCTCGCCGATTTCGTGCGCGTCGAGAACGCGAACCTTGCCGATGGCCTGCTGACCATCGATCTGTTGCGCGAAGTGCCCGAGACGATGAAGCCCAAGAAGATCGCGGTCCGCAACGGCCCGGCGCTTCGTGCCATCGATCAGGGCGACGCCGAGCCCGAAGCCGACGCGGCGTAAACCAGAGCCACGGCTCGCGGCGTCTTCCTCCCTTTGGGCGCCGCAGCGGAGGGCGCCCGGACCACGGTCCGGGCGCCTTTTGTTTGCGCTACCATTTTTGCGGGAACCAAATTTGTTGATCTAGGTTTAGCCCCGAAGAGAAATCGGGGCAAAAGCGCGAGAAACGGCGTGTATTCCAACGAAACCATCGCAACATTCCGCAGCGCCGACCAGCTTCGCCAGGAAGCGGCGCGCTGCCGCCGGCTGGCGAATTCGGCGCTCGACCGTCAGACTCTCGACGCGCTCAAGGGCATGGCCCGCGAGTGCGACGAGGAAGCCGAACGGCTCAGCGCGAACGGCTGAAATCTAGACCAGTCGCGATTGCCGCACCGCCGCTTCGACGAAGCTGGCGAACAGCGGGTGCGGGTCGAAGGGCTTCGACTTGAGCTCGGGGTGGAACTGGACGCCCACGAACCAGGGATGATCGGGCCGCTCGACGATCTCGGGCAGCGCGCCGTCGGGCGACATCCCCGAGAAAACCAGCCCGTCCTGCTCCAACGCGTCCCGATAGTGGGTGTTGACTTCGTAGCGGTGGCGGTGCCGCTCGCTGATGTCGGTCGCGCCGTAGATCGACGCGGCGACGCTGTTGCCCGCGAGATGTGCCGGATAGGCGCCGAGCCGCATCGTGCCGCCCATATCGCCGCCGGCCTCGCGCTTCTGCACGCCTTCCTTGCTCATCCACTCGGTGATCATGCCGACGATCGGCGCATCGGTCGGCCCGAACTCGGTGGTCGAAGCTCCGGCGATCCCGCCCTGCCGCGCCGATTCGATGCACGCCATCTGCATACCGAGGCAGATGCCGAAGAACGGCACGCTGCGCTCGCGCGCGAAGCGGACGCTGGCGATCTTGCCCTCGCTCCCGCGCTCGCCGAACCCGCCCGGCACCAGGATCGCGTGGAGCGGCTCGAGGTTGGACGCGGTGTCCGCCTCCTCGCCTTCGAAGATCTCGGCGTCGAGCCAGCGGATGTTGACCTTCACGCGGTTCGCGATGCCGCCATGGACGAGCGCCTCGTGGAGCGACTTGTACGCGTCCTGGAGCCCGACATATTTGCCGACGACGCCGATGGTGACTTCGCCCTCGGGGTTTTCGAGCCGCTCGACGATGTCGCTCCAGCGATCGAGCCGCGGCGGCGGTCCGGGCTCGATCCCGAACGCGCGGAGCACTTCGCTGTCGAGCCCCTCGGCATGATATTGGAGCGGCACCTTGTAGATGCTGGTCGCATCTAGCGCGGGGATCACCGCTTCCTTGGGCACGTTGCAGAACAGCGCGATCTTGGCGCGCTCGCCATCCGGCAAGGGCTGTTCGCAGCGGCACACCAGCACGTCGGGCTGGACGCCGAGCGCCGCGAGCTCACGGACCGAGTGCTGGGTGGGCTTGGTCTTGAGCTCGCCCGCCGCCGAAATGAACGGGACGAGCGTGACGTGGATGCTGACCGTCTGGCCACGGCCGAGCTCGTTCCTGAGCTGGCGAATCGCTTCGATGAAGGGAAGCGACTCGATGTCGCCGACGGTGCCGCCGATCTCGCACAGCACGAAGTCGAGCCCGTCGACATCGTCCTGCGCGAAGGCCTTGATCGCGTCGGTGACGTGCGGAATCACCTGGACGGTGGCGCCCAGATAGTCGCCGCGCCGCTCGCGCTCGATGATCGTCTTGTAGATCCGGCCCGACGTGACGTTGTCCGACTGGCGCGAGGCCACGCCGGTGAACCGCTCGTAATGGCCGAGATCGAGATCGGTCTCCGCGCCATCGTCGGTGACGTAGACCTCGCCGTGCTGGAACGGCGACATCGTCCCCGGATCGACGTTCAGATAGGGGTCGAACTTGCGAATGCGGACATTATAGCCGCGCGCCTGCAGCAGCGCCGCGAGGCTTGCCGCCATGAGACCCTTACCGAGCGAGGAGACCACGCCGCCGGTGATAAAAATATACCGCGCCATGGGAGGATAGCCCTAGCTTGAAAGCGTGCGCGCCGACAAGCACCCGAATCGGCGCCGGCGAACAAAATTATCGAAAAGCCGAGTTACTGGCCGAACGGAGCCGCCGTATTGCCGGTCGGCTGCGCGACCGGGCCAACCACGTTGCCGGCGGGCGCGGCAGGCGCCGCCAGAGGTTCGGCCGGAGCGGCCGGCGCCTCGGCCTGGCGCTGGAGCCGCGTGTCGATCGTCGTCGAATGACGGTTCGCGGCGAGCACCGCGAGCACGATGCTCATCAGGATGAACAGCCCGGCGAGAATCGCCGTCGAGCGCGTGAGGAAATCCGCCGCGCCGCGCGCCGACATCAGGCCCGAGGGGCTGCCGCCCGAAGTGAGCCCGCCGCCTTCCGAGCGCTGCATGAGGATCACGGTCACCAGCAATGCGGCGATGATGGCCTGGACGACGAGCAGGAAGGTGAACAGCATTTCGGGCGACGGACCTTGATTGGGAAAGGCGCGACATAGGGGAGCCGCCCCCGGCGATCAACCGCCGCGTCTCGGACCGACTCCAAGAAATCGTCTCGCTACTGAAACTTTGCAGGCGCCAAGCGCGTTTGTGGCGCATCTGGCCCGGCGTACCGGGGCCGTAACATGTAGAGTAAATGCCGTGAACGCGATGCCTGACCAATCGCTCTCCTCGTGGAAGAACACGCTCATCGACTATGTACGATCGGGCGAACCGGATCTCACGAATCGCCAGATGGCGCTTCTGATGCTCGTCTACCTCGAGCAAGGACCCCATACGGTGCGCGGATTGGCCCGTGCGCTCAATGTTTCCAAGCCGGTTGTGACGCGCGCCTTGAATAGATTGGGCGCGCTCGGCTATCTGCGCCGGCAGCGCGACGACAGCGACAAGCGCAACATTTTCGTCGTTCGCACCGCGGAAGGGGCAGATTTTCTTGCAGAGTTCGGGCACTTCCTCGCTGGGGGGCAAATCGCCGAGCCAGTCGCCCGCAGGGCCAACGCGTAAGCGCTTCAAGCTGCAGGGGCGCTCGTCGCCCATCGATCCGCGAACCGACGCCGTGAGGCCCGATCTCGCCGACGTACGCCTCGCGGACCGGGTGTTCGCTCCGCATTACGCCGCCCCGATGCCACGCCGACTCGCCACCGCCATTGCGCTGCGCGCCGCACCCGCCCGCGATTCGGACGTGATTGCCCAGCTGCCCGCCGGGAGCGTCTTCGAAGTGCTCGAGCTCGCCGGAACCAACGCCTGGGGCGTCGCGCAGGCGGCGGCCCTCGTTGGATATATCGACGCCACGGCACTCGATTCGGCACAATGAAAGTCAGCGTTTTCATCGACGGTGCCGCGGGCACCACGGGCCTGGAGATTCGCGAGCGGCTCGCTGGGCGCAAGGACGTCGAGTTGCTGATGCTCGACGAGCAGCTCCGCAAGAACAGCGTCAAGCGGCGCGAGGCGCTCAACTCGGCCGATTTCGTGATCCTCTGCCTGCCCGACGATGCCGCGCGCGAAGCGGTCGGCATGATTACCAGCGAGCGCACGCGCGTGATCGACGCGTCGACCGCGCACCGCACCGCCGAAGGCTGGGCCTACGGCTTCGCCGAGCTCGAGCCGAGCCAGGGCGCGGCGATCGCCGCGGCGGCGCGGGTGACCAATCCCGGTTGCTACCCCACCGGCTTCCTCGCGCTGGTGCGCCCGCTGGTGCGCGCAGGGCTGATCCCGGTCGACTTCCCGCTGAGCGTGAACGCGATCTCGGGCTATTCGGGTGGCGGGCGCTCGATGATCGAGGAATTCGAGAGCGGCAAGGCCAAGACCGCGTTCCGCACCTATGGCCTCGACCTCGCGCACAAGCACGTGCCCGAGATGCAGAAGCACGCGCGGATCGAACATCCGCCGATCTTCCTGCCCGCGGTCGCCAACGCCTATCGCGGGATGATTGCCGAGGTGCCGCTGCCGCTCCACGCGCTGCCGCGCAAACCCTCGCTCCAGGCAGTCGAGACCGCGTTGCGCGAGGCCTATAAGGACAGCGCGATCGTCCGCGTGCTCGATGCTGATGCCTCCCTGGTGACGATCGAGGAAGAAGCGGGCACCGACCGGCTGAGCCTGCGCGTATTCGGCAACGCCGAACGCGGCCAGGCGCGCCTCGTCGCGACGCTCGACAATCTCGGCAAGGGCGCGGCGGGTGCGGCGGTGCAGAACCTCAACATCATGGCGGGGTTCGATCCGGCGGCGGGGCTGAACCTCTAGCCATTTCATCGCGCGAATGGATACGTATTCGCTCCCTCGCGCTTGATCTTTTCCCCCGGTTCGTGTCGAGCAAGATGAACGACAGCATCGGAGGAATCGCGCCCCAATGACTCAGCCGGTTGGCAAATTGCTGTTGTTCGGGGCGACCGGCGATCTCGCCCAACGGATGCTGCTTCCCTCGCTCTACGGCCTTCATTCGGACGGGTTGCTTCCCGAGGGGCTGACGATCACCGGCACAGCGCGCTCCGAGCACAGCGACGCGAGCTATCGCGATTTCGCCCGCGCCGCGCTCGACGAATTCCTCCCCGCCGACCGCAAGAACGACAGCGCTGTCACCAGTTTCCTCGAACGCCTCGAATACCAACCGCTCGATGCCTCGAAGACCGAGGGCTTCGCGGCGCTGGCCGAGAAGCTGGGCGATATCTCGAACGGGCTGGCGATCTTCCTCTCGACCGCGCCCAAGCTGTTCGCGCCGACGATCAAGGGGCTCGAGGCGGCAGGGCTCGCCGGCGCGAACGTGCGGATCAGCCTCGAGAAGCCGCTCGGGAACGACTTGAAGTCGAGCCGCGAGATCAACGACATCGTCGCCGAGGCCTTTCCCGAGAACCGGACGTTCCGGATCGACCATTATCTGGGCAAGGAGACCGTCCAGAACATCCTCGCGCTGCGCTTCGGCAATTCGCTGTTCGAGCCGGTGTGGAGCGCGCGCGGGATCGATCACGTCCAGATCACCGTGTCCGAGACCGTGGGGCTCGAGGGCCGCGGCGGCTATTTCGACGAGATGGGTTCGCTGCGCGACATGGTGCAGAACCACATGCTCCAGCTCGTCGCGCTGATCGCGATGGAGCCCCCCGCCCGCTTCGATGGCACGTCGATCCGCGACGAGAAAGTGAAGGTGCTGCGCGCGCTGCGTCATATCGCGCCCGCGGACGTGCCGCATGTGACCGTCACCGGCCAATATGCCGGCGGGGCGGTCAAGGGGCAGATCGTCGAGGGCTATCTGGACGAGCTCAAGAAACCGTCGAACACCGAGACCTATGTCGCGATCAAGGCGCATGTCGACAATTGGCGCTGGCAGGGCGTACCCTTCTATCTGCGCACCGGCAAGCGCCTCGCCGAGCGGCGGTCGGAAATCGTGATCCAGTTCAAGCCGGTGCCGCATTCGATCTTCGCCGAGCGCGGGGGACAGCTCCAGGCCAACACGCTCGTCATCCGTCTCCAGCCCGAGGAATATGTGCGGCTGCTGGTGATGGCGAAGCAGCCGGGGCTCGACCGCGAGGGCATCCGGCTGCGCGAGGTTCCGCTCAACCTCAGCCTCGACACCGAGTTCGCGGGGACCCGCCGCCGGATCGCCTATGAGCGGCTGCTGCTCGACCTGATCGAGGGCGACCCGACGCTGTTCGTCCGCCGCGACGAAGTCGAGGCGCAATGGGAATGGATCGACGGCATCCGCGCCGGCTGGAGCGCGAACGACGTCAAGCCCAAACCCTATGCCGCGGGGACCTGGGGCCCCTCGGCCGGCGTCGCGCTTACCGAACGGGACGGCGTGACGTGGAACGAGTGACGCGCCCCAAGGCCGTCACCCTGAACTTGTTTCAGGGTCCATAGTGCCACAAGCGGCGACAATGCGTTTGGAGAGTTGGATGCTGAAACAAGTTCAGCATGACGGTGGGATGGGTCAATGACCGAAATCGAATGGTGGGAATATGACGATGCCGACGAGATGGCCGACGCCGTCGCGGGGGACATCGGCTTCGTGATCGAGAGCGCGATCGATGCGCGCGGCGCGGCGGTGATCGCGCTCGCCGGCGGCAAGACGCCGCTGCCGATCTACGAGAAGCTCGTGCAGCAGAAGATCGACTGGAAGCGCGTGACGATCGTGCCCGGCGACGACCGCATCGTGCCGCTGGGCGATCCGCTTTCGAACGTCACCGCGATCGGCAAGATCTTCCTGCCCAAGGGAGCGCGCGTGATCCCGCTGGTGAGCGACAAGGCCCCCGACTACAAGGCCGCGGGCCGCTCCGCCGACGCACTGCTCCAGGATTTGCACTGGCCGCTCGACCTGTGCCTCCTCGGCATCGGTGGCGACGGGCATGCGGCCTCGATTTTCCCCGGGCCCGATTACGACGAAGCGCTTTCGGGACCGCGCGAGCGCCGCGCGTTGGGCGTGATGCCCGAGCCGCTGCCTCCCGAGGCGCCGGTGGCGCGCGTGACGCTGAGCCGCGCGGCGATCGTGGCGTCCAAGGCGCTGATGATCGCGATCACCGGCGACAAGAAGCGCGCGGTGCTCGAAGCTGCGATCGAGGAAGGCGCGTCCTCGGCCTATCCGGCGGGACGGATCCTCGCCGATGTCGAGCTGCCGGTGGATATCCACTGGGCGCCGTGATGAGCCTCCACTCCGAAATCGCCGCCGTCACCGATCGCGTCCTCGAGCGCTCGAAGGCGAAACGCGCGGCGTATCTGGCGATGATCGCGCGCGAGAAGGATTCGGGGTTCGATCGGCCGAAGCTCGGCTGCGCCAATCTCGCCCACGCCTATGCCGGGACCGACGAGCAGCGCGAGCAGCTCAAGGCCGGGCGGTCGATGAACATCGGGATCGTCACTGCCTACAACGACATGCTCTCGGCGCATGCGACCTATTACCGTTACCCCGAGCAGATGAAGGTCTGGGCGCACGAGGCGGGCGCCACAGCGCAGGTGGCCGGCGGCGTGCCGGCGATGTGCGACGGCGTGACGCAGGGCTATCAGGGCATGGAGCTCTCGCTGTTCAGCCGCGACACGATCGCGCTGTCGACCGCGGTCGCGCTCTCGCACCGCACCTTCGAAGGCGCGGCGCTGCTCGGCATCTGCGACAAGATCGTGCCCGGGCTGATGATCGGCGCGCTGCGCTTCGGGCATCTGCCGATGGTGCTGATCCCGGGCGGGCCGATGCGTTCGGGCCTGCCCAACAAGGAGAAGGCCGCCGTCCGCGAGGCCTATGCCGAGGGCAAGGTGGGCCGCGACGAGCTGCTCGACGCCGAAATCGCCGCCTATCATTCGAAGGGCACCTGCACCTTCTACGGCACGGCCAACTCGAACCAGATGATGATGGAGGCGATGGGGCTGCACGTGCCCGGCGCTGCCTTCGCCAACCCGGGGACCAAGCTGCGCCAGGAACTGACGCGCGCCGCGGTGCACCGGCTCGCCGAGATCGGCTGGGGCGGCAACGACTACCGCCCGCTGGGGCATTGCGTCGACGAGAAGGCGATCGTCAACGCGGCAGTGGCGCTGCTCGCGACGGGCGGATCGACCAACCACCTGATCCACCTGCCCGCGATCGCCCGCTCGGCCGGCGTCGTTATCGACTGGGACGATTTCGACCGGCTCTCGCGCGTCGTGCCGCTGCTCGCGCGCGTCTATCCCAACGGATCGGCCGATGTGAATGCATTCGAGGACGCGGGCGGCCCGCCGTTCGTGATCCGCGAGCTGCTCCGCGGCGGGCTGATGCATGGCGACGTGCTCACCGTCGCCGGCGATGGCATGGCTGCCTATGGCCGCAAGCCCGAGGTCGAGGGCGATGCGCTGGTGTGGCGCGATTCCCCGGTGGCGAGCGGTGACGACAGCATCGTCCGTACGCTCGACGCGCCTTTCTCGCCCGAAGGCGGCTTCCGGATCCTCAAGGGCAACCTCGGCCGCGCGTGCATCAAGGTGAGCGCCGTCGAGCGCGAGCGCTGGACGATCGAGGCGCCCTGCCGCGTCTTCTCGGACCAGGCGCAGGTGCAGGCGGCGTTCAAGGCAGGCGAACTCGACCGCGACCTAGTGGTGGTAGTCCGCTTCCAGGGCCCGCGCGCGAATGGCATGCCCGAGCTCCACAAGCTCACCCCGCCGCTCGGCGTGCTCCAGAACCGCGGGTTCCGCGTCGCGCTGGTCACCGACGGGCGGATGTCCGGCGCCAGCGGCAAGGTACCAGCGGCGATCCACCTCAGCCCCGAGGCGCTCGGCGGCGGACCGATCGGCAAGCTGCGCGACGGCGATGTGGTGCGGCTGTGCGCCGAGGAGGGCGTGCTGCAGGCACTGGTCGATGCCGCCGAATGGGATGCACGCGAGGCCGCGGCCCCTCCCCCGCCCGCCGACGGCACCGGACGCGAGCTCTTCCAGATGCTGCGCACGCACGCCGACGAGGCCGAATTGGGCGCTTCGGCTATGCTTGCCGAAGCAAATCTGTGAAATAGCGAAGGATGACCGTGCTCGACATATCCACCCAAGCCGATAAGGCAGCGCAGGAAGGGCCAGCCCGGGGAGGGGGGATGGAAGTCGTCGCGGTCGACATCGGAGGGACGCATGCGCGCTTCGCGATCGCCGAAGTCCGCAACGGCCGCGTCGCGTCGATCAGCGATCCCGTCACCCAGAAGGTCGCCGAGCACGCCAGCCTCCAGCTCGCCTGGCAGGCCTATGGCGAAACGATCGGGCGGCCGATGCCGCGCGCCGCGGCGATCGCGGTCGCCTCGCCAGTCAACGACGAGCTGATCAAGCTCACCAACAATCCCTGGATCATCCGTCCGCAGCTGATCCCCGACCGGCTGGGCGCGGAGACCTGGACGCTGGTGAACGATTTCGCCGCGATCGGCCACGCCGTCGCGCAATTGGGCGATAATGCGTTCCTGCATGTGTGCGGACCCGATGTTCCGCTGCCCGACCGCGGATCGATCACGGTGTGCGGCCCCGGCACCGGGCTCGGCGTCGCGCAGGTCTATCGCCATTCCGGAGGCTACGACATCATCGCCACTGAGGGCGGGCACATCGATTTCGCGCCGCTCGACGCGATCGAGGACGCGATCGTTTCGCGCATCAGAAAGACACCGTTGTCGCGTGTCTCGACAGAGCGGATCATTTCCGGCCCGGGCATCGTCGCGATCTACGAGACGCTCGCAGAAATCGAAGGCAAGCCCGTGGTTTCGCGCGACGATCGCACGATCTGGAACCTCGCGTTCGAGGGCAAGGACAGCCTCGCGGTCGCGGCGCTCGACCGCTTCTGCCTGAGCCTCGGCGCGGTCGCCGGCGACCTCGCGCTGACGCACGGGCCGACGGGCGTAGTGATTGCCGGCGGCCTCGGGCTCAAGCTCAAGGACCATCTGCTGCAGTCGGGCTTCGGCGAGCGTTTCGTCGCCAAGGGACGGTTCCAGGCGCTGATGTCGTCGATCCCGGTCAAGTTGATCACGCATCCCGAGCCGGGCCTTTACGGCGCCGCGGCGGCATTCGCGCAGGAACACGCGCTGTGAAGCGGATCGAGGAGATCATGCGTACCGGCCCGGTGATCCCGGTGCTGGTGATCGAGGATGCCGCGACTGCGCGGCCGCTCGCCGAAGCGCTGGTGAAGGGCGGGCTGCGCGTGCTCGAAGTGACGATGCGCACGCCCGCTGCGATCGACGCGATGCGCGAGATGAAGCAAGTCCCGGGCGCGATCGTCGGCGCGGGCACGGTGGTCAACACCGAGCAGTTCGAACAAGTGATGAAGGCTGACGCCGAGTTCATCGTCTCGCCCGGCCTCACCGAGCGGCTGGGCGAAGCGATCACCGGCAGCGGCGTGCCCTGGCTCCCGGGCGTCGCCAATGCCGGCGACATCATGCGCGGGCTCGATCTGGGGCTCGAGCATTTCAAATTCTTCCCCGCCGAGACATCGGGCGGGATCAAGGCGCTGAAGGCGCTCGCCGCGCCCTTCTTCCAGGCCAAATTCTGTCCCACCGGCGGCATCACCGCCGAGACCGCGCCGGGCTGGCTCGAGTTCGCGCCGGTGCTGTGCGTCGGCGGAAGCTGGGTAACGCCCAAGGGCGCGAGCATGGCCGAAGTCGAGGCACTGGCACGCGAAGCGAGCGGGCTGGCGCGCTGAACTCCTTCTCCCCTTGTGGGAGAAGGAAGGGGCCCGCCGCGAAGCGGTGGGAAGGATGAGGGGGACTTGCGCCGCCTCAACGGACTCCCCCTCACCCTTCCGCGACCTGCGGTCGCTCCCCCCCTCTCCCACAAGGGGAGAGGGAGACTACATCTCCCCCTTCGCCCGCCTCAGTGCATACCATTTCTGGACGTTGGCGTTGTGCTGCTCGAGCGTGTCCGAGAACACATGGCCGCCGGTGCCGTCGGCGACGAAGAACAGCGCGTTCGATTGCGCCGGATCGAGCGCGGCGTCGATCGAGGCGCGGCCGGGATTGGCGATCGGGCCGATCGGCAGGCCCGTTTTAGCGTAGGTGTTGTAGCCGTTGTTGGCGTGGAGCTCGGACTGGAGGATGCGGCGGCCGAGCGGCTTGCCCTTGGTGACGGGGTAGATCACCGTCGGATCGGCCTGGAGCATCATCCCCCGCTGGAGCCGGTTCGAATACACGGCGGCGACCATCCGGCGCTCGTCGGCCTTGCCCGTCTCCTTCTCGACGATCGAGGCGAGGATCAGCGCGTCGCGCGCATTGCTCACCGCGATGCCCGGCTTGCGGCGTTCCCAGGCCTTGGCGAGATAGGCGACCATCGCGTCCTGCATTCGCTTGAGAACGCTCGCGCGCGTATCGCCGCGATTATAGGCGTAGCTGTCAGGCAGCACCGAGCCTTCGGCCGGAACCTCGACCGGCCCGACCAGCTGTGGGGCCTTCATCAACGCCTCATAGACGAGGATCGAAGGCGTGCCCGGCGTGATCATCACCATCCGCTGGAGCGTCCGCCCGCCCTGAAGCATCTTGAGCACGTCCGAGGCGCTCTGGTGTGCAACGACGCGATACTCGCCCGCCTTGATCGCCGCGCCGCCGCCGAGGATCCGCGCGACGATGACGAACTCGCGCGCCGAGCGGATCGCTCCGGCCGCCTCGAGCGCATTGGCCGCAGCATAAAGGCTCGCGCCCTCGGGAACGATCACCGTGACGTTGGTCCTGGCCGGCCCCGGGCCGCCCCAGCGCTGGAGCTCCCAGAAGCCCGCGCCGAGCAGCATCAGGATGAGGATCAGCAGCGTGCAGCCGCCCCGCCGCCGCCGGGGCGGTCTGCGGGTCGTCTCGGGCGCGCTCTCAGACAGCCTTCATCACCAGGCTGGCGTTGGTGCCGCCGAAGCCGAAGCTGTTGTTGAGCACCGCCTTCACGGGCCGCTCCTTGGCCTTGAACGGCACCAGGTCGACGCCGGCGCAATTCTCGCTCGGATTGTCGAGGTTGAGCGTCGGCGGAACGATCTGGTCGCGCAGCGCGAGGATGCAGAAGATGCTCTCTACCGCGCCCGCGCCGCCGAGCAGATGCCCGATCGCCGACTTGGTCGAGCTCATCGAGAGATGGCCGATATTGTTGCCGAACAGGCGGCGCACCGCGCCCAGCTCGAGCTCGTCGCCGAGCGGCGTCGAAGTGCCGTGCGCGTTGATATAGTCGATGTCGCCGAGCTCGAGCCCGGACTTCTTCATCGCCATCTGCATCGAGCGGAACGCACCCGAGCCCTCGGGATGCGGTGCCGTCACGTGATAGGCGTCGCCCGACAGGCCATAGCCGACGACTTCGGCATAGATTTTGGCGCCGCGCTTCTTGGCGTGCTCATATTCCTCGAGCACCACCACACCCGCGCCCTCGCCCATCACGAATCCATCGCGGTCGACGTCATAGGGGCGGCTCGCGCGCCACGGCTCATCGCGGAAGCCGGTCGAAAGCGCGCGCGCCTGGCCGAATCCGGCGATGCCGATCGGGCAGATCGCCGCCTCGGCGCCGCCCGCGAGCATCACGTCGGCGTCGCCGTCCGAGATCATCCGCGCGGCATCGCCGATCGAGTGCGCGCCGGTCGAGCAGGCGGTCACCACGGCGTGGTTGGGGCCCATCAGGCCGTATTTGATGCTGACCTGGCCCGAGATCAGGTTGATCAGGCGGCCGTGGACGAAGTGCGGCGAGACGCGCTTGGGGCCCTTTTCGGCGAGCACCAGCGATTCGCTCTCGATCCCCGGCAGCCCGCCGATGCCCGATCCGATCGAGCAGCCCGCGCGGAAGCGTTCCTCCTCGGGCATGTCGGTCAACCCGGCATCCTCGATCGCCTGCCCCGCGGCATCGATGCCGTAGACGATGAACGGATCGACCTGGCGCTGGATCTTGTGATCGACGCGCTTCGAGGGATCGAAGCCATATTCATGGCCGGCCGGCTTCACTTCGCAGGCATAGTTGCTCTGGAATTCGGTCGCGTCGAAATGAGTGATCGTTCCCGCGCCCGATTTGGACGCGAGGATGTTCTTCCAGCTCGTCTCGACATCGCCCCCGAGCGGGGTGACGAGGCCAAGCCCGGTCACGACTACGCGGCGCATCGTATTTCTCCGTCAAACATCAACAGGTTCGTCGTTACAGACGAAAACGGCTCCCCGCCCCTCGTGCAACGCCGGGACGGGAAGCCGCGATTAGCGGGCCGGCCCATTCGGCGCGGCCTTGGAAGCACTCAGGCGCTCTGGTGCTCGTTGATATAGTCGACCGCGTCCTGGACCGTCGAAATCTTCTCGGCCGCGTCGTCGGGGATTTCCACGCCGAACGCTTCCTCGAACGCCATCACCAGCTCGACGATGTCGAGGCTGTCGGCACCCAGATCGTCGATGAAGCTCGCCGACCCAACGACCTCGCTTTCCTGAACGCCGAGGTGGTCGACAACGATGCCCTTCACCTTGGCTTCAACATCGCTGGACATTCTTTGCTTTCCTTCTCGCTGGGAACCTGAATTCGATGAACGCACGTAGAACGGCACAAGTGCCGTTGCAAGAGGGGCGCGGCGCGGCTCAGCTACGGGCGAATTTCGCACGCGTAACGTCGATCAAGTTCCGATAGCCCATCACGCGCCCGCGCAGCACCACGAACCCGCCTGCACCTGAAGCAAAGGCAATGGCCGCCGCACGACGAAGGCTCTCATGATCTTGCAAAAGTGGCGCGGCCGATGTCGATCGCCATCAGATAGGCGGCGTAGCGGCCGACATAATCACCCTGATCGGCGGGAAAGTCCGCGTCGCTCATCGCCCTGGCGAGCAGATCGGGGAGTTCGGGATCGTCGATCCGCCCGTTCTGGATGCGGGCGCGCAGATCGGCGGGGATGGCTGCGTAGACGCGCTTGATCTTGGCCACGTCGATGCCGCGCTCGCGGAGCACGGGCTCGCCGCCGGCCGCCGAAAGCGTCGCCATGGCATAGATGTTGGCGGCGACCGCCGCATCGTCCGACCAGCCGAACTGGGCGATGCAAGGCGCCACCGCGGTTCGCAGCGCAATGGAGACGCGTTTCGTGCCCTCGGGATCCGAGCCGATGCGCACCATCGCGGCGGCATGATCGGTGATTACCGTTCGCCCCGCGGCGTCGAGGTGATCGAGCACGCAGCCGATCTGCGCGACGTCCGCAGCCGCGGCCGGCGATGCGAGCGCCATGCCGACGAACCCGAGTATCGGAAGCAAGTATCGGCGCATGTCTCTCCCCCTTCAGGCTGCCGAGAATTCGAGGCTCGCATATTGCAGGATGCTCTGGAACTCGAAGAATGTGTGGAGCAGCGCGCCGGTTTCGCGGGTGCGTCCCGCGCCCTCGGGGATCGAGGCATCGGCGAGCCGACGATAGAGCTCGGGCGTCAGCGGCACGCTGCGGTCCTCTTCGCTCAGATTCTGGAATTGCGCCTCGAGTGCCGCCGGATCGAGCCCGTGATCGGTCACTGCCTGCTGCACCGTCGGCAGGGAAAGCTTGGCGAGTGTGTAGAGGATCGCCGGCCGGGAGGCGGCGTCGGACCATTTGTTCTCGGTCGCGCAGGCGGCAGCAGCGACGCGGACCGCCGTCACCACGCTCGGCGAATAGGTGCCACGCATCGCGGGCTGCGACAGATTTTGCCGCACGTCGCTCGCGATCTGATCGGTCGTCGCACTATCGAGCTTGCCGGCGACGCAATCGAGCGTGGCGAGATCGGCCGCTTGGCTCGCCGCGGGGAAGCCGAGAGCGAGCATGGCCGCGGCCAGGCGAAGGCGCAGCTCAACCATCGATGAAGTCCTGGCGGCAAAATTCGGACGTGCTCAGATAGACGATGAATTTGCCGACGATCGTAGGGTCACCTTCCTTCTTGAACACACCGGCGTCGTAGAGCGCCTTGCCGAGCGACGTGAGCGCCTCATTGTCAAGCCGGTGGAGCCGCGTGGCGGCAGGGATGGCCGTCCAGATCGCGAGGATGCGATCGACGTCGAAGCCGCGCGCGCGCAGATAACGCTCGGCGACCGGCCGCGCGATCGTGGCACGGGACCAGGCGATCGCGGCGTTGCGCGCCGCTTCGGACCAACTGAACTGGCGCGCGCAATCGGCCGCGCGCGACACGAGCTGCGCGTCGTTGGCGGGCGAAAGCGCGACGCCGGCCTGAGTCATCGCCTGCTCGAAATCGGCCTCCATCGCGGCGCGCAGCTGAGGCTCGATCTTGCCGATGACGCAATTGAGCGTCGCCACGTCGGCGGCGCGCGCCGGGGGCGAAGTCACGAGTGCGGCGAGGCACGCCAGTGCCGCGAAAACCGGAGTCAGGCGCATCGATCAGGCTCCTGCGAAAATGGCGCGGTGCTTGTCGCGCAGCAGCACGAATGCCGCGAACACGCCGACGACTTGCGCAGTAGAGGTGTCGGTGACCTGAACGCCGTGGCCCGCCAGCTTCTGGAGGAACGTCGCGATGGAATCGCGATCCTGCCGCAACACGCCGGCGCGCTGATCGGCGGTGAGATCGGCGAGCGCGCTTTCGATCTGGGCGAGTTTGACCCCACGCTTTTCGGCGACCGGAATCAGCCCGTCGATGCCGATCTTCGCGAGCGCGAAGGTCATCGCCGCATCGCGCGCGGCGTCGTTCCACTGGAACCGGCCCGCGCATTGACCGGCGGAGGCCTGGAGCGCCGCCTTGGCGTCCGCGGGCGGCTCCGAGCTGGTGCCGTCGAGGAGGCCGACCGCGGAATCGTGCAATGCCGTCACGGTCGGCGCCGTCACGCCGGCCTCGACGCAGCCCAGATTGGCGACGTCCGCCGCGTGCGCGGGCGCGGCGCCTGCAAGAACCAGCGCCGCCGCCGAAATCAATATCATACGCATATACTCGACCCCCTCGAAGGAGGTCAGATCATCGCCATTCCGCCGTTCACATGCAAGGTCTGACCCGTGACGTATCCGGCCTCGCGGCTGGCGAGATAGACGACCGCGGCGGCGATGTCCTCGCCGGTGCCGAGATCGCCTGCCGGGATGTGGCCGAGCAATGCGGTCTTCTGGGCCTCGGGAAGCACATCGGTCATCGCCGAGCGGATGAACCCGGGCGCGACGCAATTGACCGTGATGCCGCGGCTCGCGAGTTCCTGGGCCAACGCCTTGGACATGCCGACCAGCCCCGCCTTGGACGCGGCATAATTGGCCTGGCCGGGATTGCCGGTGGTGCCGACCACCGAAGTGATCGAGATCACGCGGCCGAACCGCGCCTTCATCATCGGCCTGGCGGCGGCGCGGATCAGGCGGAACGCGGCCTCGAGGTTGACCTTGATGACTTGCTCCCACTCGTCGTCCTTCATCCGCATCGCGAGATTGTCGCGCGTGACGCCGGCGTTGTTGACGAGGATGTCGAGCTGCCCGAGCGCCTCGACCGCGCGCGGCACGAGCGCGTCGACTTCGGCGGCATCGGAGAGATTGCACGCGAGCGCGACATGATCGCCGCCCAGCTCCTTGCGGAAGGCCTCGAGCTTCTCGGCGTTCGAGCCGGACACCGCGAGCCGCGCGCCCTGCGCCGCCAGCCCCTTGGCGATCGCCGAACCGATCCCGCCCGAAGCGCCGGTGACGAGGGCAGTCATGCCTGTGAGGTCGAACATGTGAAGGACTCCAGAAGAAGTTAGTGATTCACGCAAAGCCGCTAAGACGCAAAGGGTTGGTGGTTGTTCGCTACCCGACGCAGACCTTCCTTGAGCGTCGCGCCGCCGAAATTTATCAGCAGCCCGAGGGGCTGCTTGGTAAGGCGCAGATAGGTCAGAAGCTGCTTCATGTGCGCGTTATTCAGCTGCTCGACCGACTTCACTTCGATCAACAGCCGTTCCTCGACGAGAAGATCGATCCGAAACGCCGCCTCGAAGCGAAGCTCTTCGAATTCGATATCGATCGGCTTCTGCCGGGCAACTCCGTATCCCAGAGAGACGAGCTTGGCGGCGAGTATCGCCTCATAAACGGACTCGAGCAAACCCGGCCCCAAGTCCCTGTGCAATCGCAACGAAACCTCAATGACGTCGCTGCAGATCCGCTCGATATCCGTCAACAGCACACCTCTTTGCGTCTTCGCGTCTTTGCGTGAAATCTACCTTCTAAAGCCCCTTCGCCAGCGCTTCGATGTCGTCCATCGTCACCACGCTCGTCGCGGTGGCATCGGGGGCGATGCGTTTGACCATGCCCCCGAGCACCTTGCCGCCGAGCTCGACGAAGTCGTGCACGCCGACGCCGAACATCGCGAGCACCGATTCGCGCCAGCGAACCATGCCCGTCACCTGCTCGACGAGCAGCGCGCGGATCGTGTCCGGATCCGCCACCGGCGCGGCAGTGACATTGGCATAGACCGGGACCAGCGGCGCGCGGATCGCGACGGCGGCGAGCGCCTCGGCCATCGCATCGGCGGCGGGCTGCATCAGCGGGCAGTGGAACGGCGCGGAGACGGGGAGCAGCACAGCGCGCTTGGCGCCGTGGTCCTTGGCGATCTCGACCGCGCGTTCGATCGCGGCGCGCGCGCCCGAGATCACGACCTGCGAGGGATCGTTGTCGTTGGCGACGGTGCAGACCTGGCCTTCGGCCGCGGCGTCGGCGATCGCCTGCGCCTTGGCGAGGTCCGCGCCGAGCAGCGCCGCCATCGCGCCCTGGCCCACCGGCACTGCCGCCTGCATCGCTTGCCCACGCTTGCGCAGCAGTTTCGCGGTGGTGGCAAGGTCGAGCGCGCCCGCGGCGCAGAGCGCGGCATATTCGCCGAGGCTGTGGCCCGCGACATAATCGGCCTTGTCGGTGAGCCGAATGCCGCCTTCCTTCTCGAGCACGCGCAGCACCGCGATCGCGTTGGCCATGATCGCCGGCTGGGCATTGGCGGTGAGCGTGAGCTGGTCTTCGGGACCCTCGGCCATCAGCTTCGAGAGTTGCTGGCCCAGCGCGTCGTCGACTTCCTGGAAGACTTCGCGCGCCGCCACGCTCGCCGCCGCCAGCGCTGCGCCCATGCCGACCGCCTGGCTGCCCTGCCCCGGAAAGATGAATGCGCGCACGATGCCTCTCCTTGGTGAGCCGCAGCGCCTAGGCCCGTGCCGCGCAGCGGGTCAAGATGAACGAAGCTTTCGCACCTGCGACAGGCTGCGACCATTTTGCCGCTTCCCGGGCAAACGCCTGCGACAGGCAAGGCCCAGATAGTCCTCAACGCCGCAACAAGGCGTTCAGTTGAGGAGTGAGGACAATGAAGAAGTTGGTTCTGGCGGCGGTTGCCGCTTCGATGGTCGCGGCGCCGGCGATGGCCGCTCCGCAGTATGGCCAGTACGGCCAGCAGGGTCATCATGCCCCGCAGGCGCAGAATTACGGCCACAACCAGTGGCAGCAGGCGCCGCGGTATCGCCACTGGCGCAAGGGTGAGCGTTTCGATGCGCGCTATGCCCGCAACTACCGCCGGGTCGACTACCGCCAGTTCCGCGGCCGACTCAAGGCGCCGCCGCGCGGCTATTACTATGCGCAGTCGGGCAACGACGTGGTGCTGGTGAGCCTGCTCGGCGGACTGATCGGCGGCGTGTTCGCCAATCTCGTCCGGTAAAGGGCGCACCTCTCCGGGGGCGGGGACAAGAGGGCGGCGGCATCGTTTCGATGCCGCCGCTTCTTGCATTGGCGCGGGACCGGATCGAAGATATGGTTAACGGCCAAGTCCGAGGAGGGAGATCGCCAATGATCCGGCTCTTGCTGAGCGCCACGCTGGCCATTGCGGCCTTCTCGACTCCCGCGCTTGCGCAGAATTCCAACGGAATCGCCGTGGGCGAGCCCAACGGCAACGCGCTCCCGCCCGACTTCCGCGGGCGAATCAGCTATTTCGGCAACCACTCGGGCGAAGTGATCGCCGTGCTGACGATGCGCGGCGGGCCCAAGAAGGATTGCCCGCGGCCCGACCATCGCTGCCCCGAACGGATCGGCGGCAGCCTCGAGGTCGAGCTCGAGTTCGACGGCGACATCGTCAAGGGCAATTTCCGCGGCACCGGCGGGATTCGCGACAGCCAGCTGATCGGCCGCCGCATTGGCTCGCAGTGCCGCCTCTACGACCTGGCCGACGGCTCGGTTTGGTCGGGCCGGTGCGACACCCAGTCCTTCTCGGGATCGGTCAAGAGCGTGCCCAACGCGCAGGTGCAGGTCGCGCTCAGCTTCGACGCGGTCGGCACGCGCACGCGCGACTATTCGGAATGGGAGCGCCGCCGCCGCGAAGCGATCCTGCGCCGCCGCCACTATCAGGTGCTCCAGGCGCAGCTCGCCGGCAATGCGCCGATCGAAGTCCGCTTCGCCGCGGCGCTCGAGCTCGATTCCTACGGCTGGGCGTTCGACCGCTATCGCCCCGGCAGCCTGACCGACATCCGCCGCACCAAGACCAAGCACGGCATGTACGACATCACCGGCGGCTTTACGCTCGATGGCGGCGGCACCGGCTGGGCGCGCGCGCATGTCGAGAACGAGCAGATCGTGTGCATCGAGCTGTGGGACGTGCCGGGCGTATGCCGCCCGCTCAACATCCCCGGCCCGCCGCCCGAGCCCGAATCGCAACCGCCCGCGGACGCGACTTCGTGGATCCTGCCCTCGGTGCCGCAGTCGCCGGCGCCGGGCGAGCCCAACCTCGTGGCGGTGGCGATGCAGGACGATCGCTGACGCCTCGCAATCTGTCTCAAATCAGGACGCGGGGCGGATGCGCATGGGGCGAAGCATGATGAGGTTAGGCCTGGCGGCCGTCGCGCTTCTGATGCCGCTTGCGCTGGACGCGCGGACGCCGCCAGCGAGCGGGGGAGGCCAGCAGACGGCCGAACTCCCCAGCGGGTTTCGCGGCAAGGTCACTTATTCGGGCAGCTTCAGCCAGACCACGCCGGGATCGGCGCGCCGCGTGGCGGGATCGGTCGAGGTCGAGCTCGAATTCGACGGCACCTCGGTCAAGGGATCGTACCATGGACTGCTTCCCGTGGGGCGCGGCGAGCTTTCCGGGACCCGCGAGAACGGCGTTTGCCACCTCACCAACGCGCTCGACGGGACGGTCTGGGAAGGCGCGTGCGACGCGCGATCGTTCGCCGGCACGGTGGCGCCGCCTGCGGGCGGCCGGGTCCGTTTCAATGCGAGCTTCGACACCGCGCGGACGCAGCTCGTCGACTATGCCGAGCTCGATCGCCAGCGTGCCGACGCCGACAAGGCGCGGGCCGCCGCTGCCGCGCGAAGCCAGGCGGCGGCGCCCGCGCCTATCGCTTCTACCGCCAGCTCGGCAAAGCCGCAAGCCGAGCGCCCTCGCGATCCCGCGCTCAAGCCCGCGCCGGATGCCATCGCGCTAGCGCTCGAATTGGCGGTCGAGAACGATTCCTTCAATTGGCTGTTCAACCGCTACGAATTCGGCACCATCCACGATGTCCGCATGGGGCCGGCGACCGCGAACGGCATTCCGCTAAAGGCGTATTATTCCTTCAATGGCGGTCGTGAGGGATGGGTCGAGGCGATTTTTCGCGCCGGCAAGATCCAGTGCCTCCACTTCTGGGACCAGGGATATTGCAATCCTCCCCGGATCTATCCGGCGCCGCCCGGCAAGGTGGCGTTCGAGGTTATCGACGGCGGCCTGGGCGACTATTCGTGGCAACTCAAATATCGCTCGAACGGCGTCGGGACGGGCTTCATCACTCCGATCACGCGCTATCCCTTCGGCGTGATCTCCTATTGGGAACTTACGATATTCGCGAAGGATGACCCAACGGGCGCGATCAGCCACATCGTCATCGACTGCACGCACCGCCGCTATTTTCATCTCGATAGCGGGCCGGTCGATCAATATGGCACGTTCAGGCTGCTCCGCTTCAAGAAGGCCAGCCCGCCGGTACCGCTCAGTTCCAAGTCGGCGGGCCACCGCCAGATGCTCGCGCTCTGCGCGCCGAACGTGAGCTATCCGCCGGTCGGAAGTCCGATTTCAGCGGCGCGTGGCGGACAATAGCGACATGAAGTCGGCTGGAAACGCGCTGTCGAACGCGTGACGACGAACAAGAAGGGGGAAAACATGCGCCGATTGCTGATTGCCTTGAGCCTCGCCGCGGCCGCCGCCGCCAGCGCCGCGCCCGCGGGACCCGCGCAGCAGGGTCCGGTCAAATATATGCTGTCGATCCCGTCGCAGCGGTGGTTCCAGCTCGATACCGGCAGGACCAACGACAACGATCGCTTCCTCTACATCATCTCGGCCCCGCAATGGGCGGGGAGCAAGGTGACGGTGATCCTGATGTCCTTCTGGGCCTCGGACCCGAACCGCGTGCTCGTGTTCAACGAGGAAATCGATTGCAGCGCCTTCACGCGGCGGTGGATCGAATCCGCCCAGCTCGCGCGCGACGCGGGGGACCGGGTCCCGATGCGCGGCGCGAGCAATACCCAGCCCGAGCGGCTCGAACCGACGTCGATCGGCGGCCAATTGATCAAGAAATTGTGCGCCGGCGATCCGCTGCCGCCGGTCGCCGATCCGCTCGCGACGGGCTTCGCGTTCGTCCGCTAGCCACCGCTTGCCTTTGCCGGGCGTTTGCGCCATAGGCCCGCCGCCGGGGTGGAGAGCTGTGTCTCTCCGCCCCAGCTGCTTTTGAGACGACAGCCGGAGGGGCGTCCGCATGGTGCGGCGTCAGCGATCGGCCAAGAGAGAGAAGACCACATGGCTCTGTACGAGCATGTGTTCCTTGCGCGCCAGGATCTGGCCCAGGCGCAAGTGGACGCACTGGCGGAAGCCGCCACCAAGATCGTCGAGGACAACCAGGGCAAGGTCGTCAAGACCGAGAGCTGGGGTCTTCGCAGCCTCGCCTATCGCATCGCGAAGAACCGCAAGGCGCATTACGTGATGCTCGAGATCGACGCGCCCGCGGGCGTGGTCGCCGAACTCGAGCGCCAGACGCAGATCAACGAGGACGTGATCCGCTACATGACCGTCAAGGTCGACGCGCATGAGCAGGGCCCGTCGGTGATGATGCGCAAGGGCGACCGCGATCGCGCGCGCCGCCGCGACCGCGACGACACCGGCTACGGCGAATAAGGGAGTAGAGAGACATGGCACGACCCTTTTTCCGCCGCCGCAAGAGCTGCCCCTTCTCCGCGAAGGACGCGCCGCGCATCGATTACAAGGACGTCCGGCTGCTCCAGGGATTCGTCTCCGAGCGCGGCAAGATCGTCCCCTCGCGCATCACTTCGGTGAGCGCCAAGAAGCAGCGCGAGCTGGCCCAGGCCATCAAGCGCTCGCGCCATCTGGGCCTGCTGCCCTACATCGTGAAGTAAGGAGGGCAGACCGATGGAAGTCATTCTGCTGGAGCGAGTCGAGAAGCTCGGCCACATCGGCGACGTGGTGAAGGTGAAGGACGGGTTTGCCCGCAACTTCCTGCTGCCGCGCAAGAAGGCGCTCCGCGCCAACGAAGCCAACCGCAAGGTCTTCGAAGCCAACCGCGCGCGCATCGAGGCGGACAACGCCGCGCGCAAGGGCGACGCCGAGAAGGAAGCCGGCAGCTTCAACGACGTCTCGGTGACGCTGATCCGCCAGGCCTCGAACACCGGCCAGCTCTACGGCTCGGTCGCGGTGCGCGACCTGGTCGAGGCGCTGGTTGCCGACGGCCACAAGGTCAACAAGAGCCAGATCGTGCTCGACAAGCCGATCAAGGCGATCGGCGTGTACGAAGTGAAGGTCGCGCTGCACCCCGAGGTCTCGGTGACCGTCAAGGTCAACGTCGCGCGTTCGCCCGAAGAGGCGGACATGCAGGCGCAGGGCGTCGACGTGATGGCGGCGATGTTCGAGAAGGAAGAGGCGGGCTTCGTCGAAGCCTATGATCCCAACGCCGAGCCGGGCGCGACTGCCGAGGTCCAGGCCGAGGCGGTTCCCGCCGAAGGCGGCGAAGCCGTCGAAGCCGCCGAGGGCGGCGGAGAAGGCGAGACCGCCGAGGGCTGATCGCCTTCGCGCTACCGACTAAAAAGGGCCGCTCCGGGATGCCGGAGCGGCCCTTTTTCTTGGCCGGGTGAACGGCTTGGATCAGGGGCAGGAGACGCACGCACCGATCACCGCCGCGAGCGGGATCAGCGCGAACAACAATGGGGCAAGGTGTTTCATAACCGTGCGCCTCCAATGGCCTTGCCCGATTCAACGGCCGCGCAGCGCTAAAGTTGCATTAAGCTAGTTCGACAGCGCGGCGGCCTGGGCCCGGCGCTGCTCGTCATGGGCGTGCGCCGCATAGGGGCCATCGCGATCGACCCAGTGCAGAAAGAGGTGCGCGGACCAGGCATTGGGGTTGGGCGTGAGCCGCCCGTGACGCCGCGTCACGCCGCGATAGACGACGCCGTCGCCCGCCATCATCGGCAGCGAGACATGGCCGGCGTCGCCGAAATCGTCGCGCACGCCCTCGGCTCCGGGCGCGGTCTCGGCGGCGGCCACGTCGAGCGCCCAGGGAACGTCTCCGCCCTGCGCCAGCATCAGCGAGAGACTGTGCTCGCACGCCGGCCGGTCGGCATGCACCCGGCACAGCGCGCCGTGCCGGTAGATCCGGAAATAGCTGTAGGTCGCGACGAGATCGCGGCCGGCGACCGCCGCGATGTCCAGCGTCAGCGCATCGTGAAGCGCCTGCATCGGTGGGTAATCGGCGCTGTAGACTTCGAGCGTCTTGCTGATCAGCACCGTCGCCTGGGCGCCGTCGCGCACCGGCACCTGGCCGAGCCGCACGTCGTGGAGGAGCTGCGCGTGGAAGGCGCCGCCGCGCTCGGGCGCGATCAGCCCGGCGAGCAGCGCATGGCCCTGCTCGCGATAGCGGCGCGCATGCTCGCCGATCTCGTCCCGCCAATCCATCGCGCAGGCGAGGCTAGGTGGAGCGCCGCCATGGGTCAACGAAGGCTAATCGTAGATTCACGGACTATGTTCGCAGGCCCTTAGCCAGCTATAGCCAAATCCTTGAATTCCATCCGCGAATCGGTCGCGGATCGATTCCCGGGGGGGAATTGCCGTGATTGCCAAGGCCGGAATCGCCGCCCTGCTGGGCGCGGGTTGGATCCTGCTCACCGCCGCCGACGCGCCCTCGCCCGCCGCGCTCGAAAGCTCGGTGCTCGACGAGATCAACTATGCCCGCCAGCACCCGCGCGAATATGCGGAGCGGCTGCGCGAATATCGCAACTATTTCGAAGGCCAGCTGCTGTTCCTCCCCGGCGACGCGAACGGCACCGTGACGCGCGAAGGCGTAAGCGCGGTCGACGAGGCGATCGACTTCCTCGAGCATCAGGCGCCCCTCCCCCCGCTCGCACCCGGCGCGATCCTGGCGGCGGCGGCGCGCGACCATGCCTATGAACAGGGCGAGACTGGTGCCACGGGCCATGTCTCGCGCGACGGCGCCTCGCCCGGCGACCGCGTGCGGCGCCACGGCGGCGACATCTATGTCGGCGAGACGATCGCCTATGGCGCGCGCGATCCCGAAGCCGTGGTGCGCAACCTGATCGTCGACGACGGCGTGCCCGGGCGCGGCCACCGCACGCTGATCTTCTCGGATCGCTACCATTATGCCGGCGTCGGCTGCGGCGAGCACGCGCGCTACCGCACGATCTGCGTGGTCGATTACAGCGGCACGCCCAACGGCAACCCGGTGCTTCCCGCGGGAATGAAGGGCGCCTCGCTGTTCGTCTACAAGGGCACCGCCGCGGCGGCGCGCTGAGGCCGGCGCGCGCCAAACTTCACACTAGCTTCACACTATCGCGCGGTTTCGCGCGGACGCGGAACTTCGCGAAGCTCGCGCATATGCGCGACGGCACGCCGCAAGATAATTTCCTACAAATCCAACAGGTTCAAAGAGCGGCCGAGGCGCCCCGGCTGCCGGATTCGAGCAGGCGAAATCCTACATTTCAAGGGGTTCTACCCGCTGATCCGGCACTCGGCGCCTTCGCTGTCGAGGAAGGTCGCGATACGGCGGCCGAACTGGTCGCGCGGCGGCTCCGTGAAGGTCACGCCCTTCGCGTCGCGCGCGGCGTAGAAACCGTCGAGATCGTCCGCGCCATAGCCGAGCTGGACGCTGCCCGCGGGATGCTTGTCGGTCGCCGGGTGGAGCGCAATCCTGGTCTCGCCGGTCTCGAACTCGGTCCACCACGGCGACTGCATGCCGGGCTTGAGCCCGAGCACGTCGCGATGAAACGCAGTCGCCGCATCCATGTCGGCGACGAACTTGATGGCATAGTTGAGCTTCATCGTGCGTCTCCTCCAGTCGCCCGCGATCAGCAATCGGGCAGTGCTTCGACCGGCTCGGTGGTATCGGGATCGACTTCGCCCGACGGCGGGAGCGAATCGAGCGTCGGCCAGCTTTCGGGCGCGCCCGAAGCCAGCCGGATGCGGATCGACGCAAGCGCGCGGCGCAGGCCATCGGCGTCGACGCCATCGACCGCGAAGACATTGGGCGCGATGCCGCACCGTTCCGCATCCGCTTCGCCCTTCCTATCGACGACGAGCAACTCGAACCCGCAATGCGCGTCCACGCAGAAGCGCGAATAGTAGATCGTCGCGCCGCCGCTCTGCACCTTCGCGAAATAGGAAACGGGCGTCTTCACCGCGCCCTGCTGACTGGCGACCGCGATCGTCGCCCCGGCGTCGCGCATCGCCTCATCGCTGACCAGGATCGGCTTGCCGTGCACGTCGACGACCCCTTCGTCGGGCCGATCGAAGACGAGCACGCGCTCATAGGCGGAGGGCACGCAGAGCAGCTCCATCGGCAGACAATCGAGCATCATTTCCTCCCGAACAGCTTCTCGATGTCGCCGTGGGCGAGCTTCACCCAGGTGGGGCGGCCGTGGTTGCATTGGCCCGAGTGGGGAGTGACTTCCATTTCGCGGAGCAGCGCGTTCATTTCGGCGACCGAGAGGATCCGGCCGGCGCGGACCGAGCCGTGGCACGCCATGGTCGCGGCGACATGGTCGAGGCGCTCCTTGAGGCTCAGCGCTTCGTCGAAGCTGGCGAGCTCATCGGCGAGATCGGTGACGAGCCCGTGGATGTCGCCCCTGCCGAGCGCGGCGGGGACGGCGCGGACGAGCATCGCGCGCGGGCCGAAGCGTTCGAGTTCGAGGCCGAACGCGGCGAGCTCTTCGATGCGGGCTTCGAGGCGGTCGCAGGCGGGCTCGTCCAATTCGACGACTTCGGCGAGGAGCAGCGCCTGGCTGGCGACGCCGCCATCGGCCATCGCGCGGCGCATCCGCTCGAGCACGAGGCGCTCGTGCGCGGCGTGCTGGTCGACGAGGACGAGGCCGTCCTCGGCCTCGGCGACGATATAGGTCTTGGCGATCTGTCCGCGCGCGACGCCGAGGGGGTAGCGGAGCGATTCGGGGACGGGTTCGTGCGCGGGCTCGGCGCGGGCCTGGGGCGGCGGCGTGAGGAAGGTGGGACGGCGGTCTTGGACGTACCTAAGCCCCTCCCCTTCAGGGGAGGGGTTGGGGTGGGGCAGTTCAGCAAACGACATCGCTCGCGGATAGTCCCCCACCCCCAACCCAGCGCCGGGTGAATAGCCCCCCGGGCTATTCAGGTCAGGCTGGGAGCCTGACCGACCCGGCACTCCTGAAGGGGAGGGGCTTGAAGAGGTCCACATCCCCAGCGCGGCTTCGGCGGGGCGCTGGATGCTGCGGTGGCCGGCTTCGTCGAGCGCGCGGCGGAGGCCGGAGACGATCAGGCCGCGGACCAGCGCCGGATCGCGGAAGCGGACCTCGGTCTTGGCGGGGTGGACGTTGACGTCGACTTCGCTCGCCGGGACGTCGAGGAACAGCGCCACGACCGGGTGGCGGTCGCGTGCGAGCATCTCGGCATAGGCGCCGCGCACCGCGCCGACGAGGAGCCGGTCCTTCACCGGGCGGCCGTTGACGAACAGATATTGGTGGTCGGCGACGCCGCGGTTGAAGGTCGGCAGGCCGGCGACTCCCCCGAGGCTATGGCCCTCGCGCTCGAGGTCGACCGCGACGCTGTTTTCGGCGAGCGCGCGATCGGTGAGCGCGGCGACGCGCTCGGGCTGGGTCTCGCCGCCCTGCACCGCGAGCACGCGCCGCCCGTCATGCTCGACCGAGAAGGCGATGTCGGGGCGCGCCATCGCGAGGCGCTTCACCACGTCGAGGCACGCGGCATATTCGGAGCGCGCCGAGCGGAGGAACTTGCGGCGCGCGGGGACGCGCGCGAAGAGCTGCTCGACGCGGACGCGCGTGCCGGGGGGCAAGCCGGCGGGGCCTTCGCTCACGCGCTCGCCATTGTCGACGACCAGCGCCCAGCCTTCGGCTCCGCGCACGCGGCTTTCGAGCGTGAGCCGCGCGACGCTGGCGATCGACGGCAGCGCCTCGCCGCGGAAGCCCAAGGTGGTGACCGCCTCGATGGCATCGTCGGGCAGTTTGGACGTCGCATGGCGTTCGAGCGCGAGCGCCATTTCGGGCGGGCTCATGCCGCAGCCGTCGTCGGTCACTTCGATCAGATCGGTGCCGCCTGAACCCAATTTAACCACGATCCGCGCGCTTCGCGCGTCGATGGCGTTTTCCACCAGTTCTTTCAGCGCGCTGGCGGGGCGTTCGACCACTTCTCCGGCCGCAATTCGGTTGACAAGATGCTCAGGCAGACGGCGTATTGACATGCATGTCCGTCTAGCCCAACGGGCGGCATCCCGCGACCCGTATCCGCCACTAATCCGAGGCCGGAGTCGATCCGCCCCGGAGGGTCCGGCGAAAACTATGTGCGAACACGCCGCGCCTCCGGGCGCCAGCGCGGCAGGACGGATTGATTGATGGCTTTTTCCCGCTTTTTCAAATTCATGTCCCACGACATGGCGATCGACCTCGGGACCGCGAACACGGTCGTCTATCTGCGTGGGCGCGGCGTCGTGCTCAACGAGCCTTCGGTTGTCGCGGTCGAGACGATCAACGGCGTGCGCAAGGTCAAGGCGGTCGGCGACGACGCCAAGCTGATGATGGGCAAGACGCCGGGCACGATCGAGGCGATTCGCCCGCTGCGCGACGGCGTGATCGCCGACATCGATGTCGCCGAGCAGATGATCAAGCACTTCATCCAGAAGGTGCACGGGCAGCGCCGCTTCATGCGCTGGCCGCAGATCGTGATCTGCGTGCCGTCGGGTTCGACTTCGGTCGAACGCCGCGCGATCCGCGACGCCGCCTCGAACGCGGGCGCGAGCCAGGTGTGGCTGATCGAGGAGCCGATGGCGGCCGCGATCGGCGCCGACATGCCGGTGACCGAGCCGATCGGGTCGATGGTGGTCGACATCGGCGGCGGCACCACCGAAGTCGCGGTGCTGTCGCTCAGGGGACTTGCCTATTCGACCTCGGTGCGCGTCGGGGGCGACAAGATGGACGAAGCAATCGTCTCCTACGTCCGCCGCAACCATAACCTGCTGATCGGCGAAGCCACCGCCGAGCGGATCAAGCAGGAAGTCGGCGTCGCCAAGCCGCCCGCGGACGGCATCGGCCAGACGATCCACATCAAGGGCCGCGACCTCGTCAACGGCGTGCCCAAGGAAATCCAGATCAACCAGGGCCAGATCGCCGAGGCGCTTTCGGAGCCGGTCGGCACGATCGTCGAGGGCGTGCGCATCGCGCTCGAGAACACTGCGCCCGAGCTCGCCGCCGACATCGTCGACCAGGGCATCGTACTCACCGGGGGCGGCGCGCTGCTCCAGGGAATCGACGAAGTGCTCCGCGATGAAACGGGTTTGCCCGTAACGATCGCCGAAGACCCGCTCACCTGTGTGGCGCTGGGTACCGGTCGTGCGCTAGAAGATCCGGTGTTCCGCGGCGTACTGATTTCGGTCTAGGCGGAGAGTAGGGGGATCATGGCGCCGCCACGCAACCGGCGCCCGGGGTTTTCGCGGCGGGCGCAGTACAGCCTCTTCATCGGATATGTCGCAGCCGTGGGCGGCGCGCTCATCGGCGCGATCCTGCTGCTGCTCTCGACATTCGATCCCCCCGCCTATGCCGCGGTGCGCGGCTTCTTCGCCGAGATCACGACGCCCTTCGCCTCGGCGCTCGACTGGGCGCGGCGCGGCATCGCGGGCACGCCGGGCGCAGTCGCCGAACATTGGAACGTCAAGGCCGAGAACGACCGGCTCAAGCAGCGGCTCAAGGATAACGAGGACCTGGTGATGCGTGCGCGCACGCTCAACCAGGAAAACCGGCGGCTGCGCGCAATGCTCCAGCTGCGCGACGCGAGCACCGACGTGGTGATCTCCGCGCGGCTGGTGAACAGCTCGGCGTCGAGCACGCGACGCTATGCCACGCTCAACGCGGGATCGTGGCAGCATGTGCAGACCGGGCAGCCGGTGCGCGAGCCCGACGGGCTGATCGGCCAGGTGGTCGAGACCGGACCCAATACGTCGCGCGTGCTGTTGATCATCGACGCCGAGAGCATCGTGCCGGTGCGCCGCACCCGCGACGGGCTGCCGGCGATCGCGCAGGGGCGCGGCGACGGGCTCCTCGACATCCGATCGGCGAGCATCGCCAGCGGCCAGTTCCAGGCGGGCGACGTCTTCGTGACCTCGGGCACCGGCGGCGTGTTCCCTCCCAACGTGCCGGTGGCGCGCGTGATCCGCTCGTCGCGCGACACGGCAGTGGCGCAGCCGACGGCCAACCCCGATTCGCTCGACTTCGCGCTGGTGCAGAAGGCGTTCCTTCCGCCCCCGCCCGCCCCCGCGCCTACGCCGACCCCGACCTCGACGCCGAGCGCGGCGCCCAAGGCCGGGCAATGAGGTCCGATCATATCCCTTTGGGGCGCAGCGACGATCGGCCGCGCACATTGTGGCTCGCGCCGCTGTCGGTCGCGATCGGGTCGCTGATCGCGATCCTGCCGATCATCGCGACCTTCCCGATCCTGCCGCCGTTCGGGCTGCTCGTGCTGCTCGGCTGGCGGCTGTACCGCGCCGATGCGATCCGGATCTGGGCAGTGCCGCTGCTCGGGCTGTTCGACGACATCATGAGCGGCCAGCCGATCGGGCTCGCCATGACGTTCTGGACCCTGTGCCTTGTCGCGATCGACGTGCTAGATACGCGTCTTGTGTGGCGCGATTTTTGGCAGGATTGGCTGATCGCGTCCGGCGCCATCGGATTCTTCCTGATCGCCGGGCGGCTGATCGCGACGCCGTTCGCCGCGCACGTCGACACGGCGCTCCTGTTCCAGATCATCGTCGCGTCGGCGCTCTATCCCTTCTTCTCCCGCATGTGCGCCCGGCTCGACCGGCAGCCGCAGAAAGGCTGACGGGCGGCGATGCGGATCACCGAGGCGGCGCAGGCATATAGTTTCTCGCGGCGGGCGCTCGGGCTGGGCGCGCTCCAGGCCGGTGTGGGGATGCTGCTCGCGGGGCGGATGGGCTGGCTGTCGGTGGTCGAGAACGAGCAATATCAGCTCAAGGCCGACAGCAACCGCATCAACCTGACCTTCACTCCACCCCGCCGCGGCTGGATCGTCGACCGCCACGGCACGCCGCTCGCCAACAACCGCACCGATTATCGCGTCGACCTGATCCCCGACCGGATCGAGGACAAGGGCAAGGTGCTCAGCGAGCTCCAGCGTATCCTCTCGCTCACCACCGAGGACATGGCGCGGCTCGATACCGACCTGAAGCGCGCCTCGGGCTATCGCCCGGTGCAGGTGCTCGAGAACCTCGACTGGGACCGGTTCGCCGCAGTGAGCGTGCGGCTGCCCGAGCTGCCCGGCGTCGCGCCCGCGCAGGGCTTCGCGCGCAACTATCCGCTCGGCGCCGCGGTGGGCCATCTGATCGGCTATGTCGGCACGCCTTCGGCCGAACAGTATAAGAAGGAAAAGGACCCGCTGCTGCTCACCCCCGGCTTCAAGCTGGGCAAGGACGGCATCGAGAAGATGCTCGAGGACCGGCTGCGCGGGACGCCGGGCGCCAAGCGCGTCGAAGTCACGGCGCACGGCAAGCTGGTCAAGGAACTCGCGACGCGCCCCGACCAGCCGGGGCAGACGGTCAAGCTGACGATCGACGCCGGCTTGCAGGAATATGCGGCGCGGCGGCTGGGCACCAACTCGGGATCGGCGGTGGTGATCGACTTGCTCTCGGGCGATTTGCTCGCGATGGTGTCGATGCCCGCCTACGACCCCAACAGCTTCTCCGACGGCATCAGCCAGAGCGAATGGAAGATGCTGTCCGAGGACGATCACGTCCCCTTGATGAACAAGGTGCTCCAGGGCCTCTATCCGCCGGGGTCGACCGTCAAGCCGATGAACGGGCTGGCGCTGCTGACCGCGGGCGTGGACCCCAGCGCGCGTGTGAACTGCTCGGGCGCGCTGCGCGTCGGCACCGGCGTGTTCCACTGCCACAAGCGGGGCGGGCACGGCGCGCTCGATCTCAAGAACGCGATCATGCAGAGCTGCGACATCTATTTCTACGAGATGGTGCGCCGGCTGGGATATGATCGCGTGGCGCCGGTGGCGCGCGAAGTGGGGCTCGGCCAGCGCTTCGACCTGCCCTTCGTGGCGCAGCGCGGCGGCGTGGTGCCCGACAGTGCGTGGAAGATGAAGCGCTACAAGGACGCGTGGACGGTGGCGGATTCGCTCAACGCGTCGATCGGCCAGGGCTATGTGCTCGCCAATCCGATGCAGCTGGCGGTGATGGCGAGCCGCATCGCATCGGGCCGTGCGCTGACGCCGCGCGTCGTGGCGGACGGCGCGGCTCCGGCGGCGCCGAACCTGTCGTTCGATCCGCAGCACCTCGCGATCATCCGCGACGCGATGTTCGGCGTGGTCAACCAGGGCGGCACCGGCGGCGCGGCGCGGCTGCTGGTCCCCGGACTGTCGCTCGCGGCCAAGACCGGCACCGCGCAGGTCCGCCGCATCACCATGGCCGAGCGCGCATCGGGCGTGCTCAAGAACGCGTCGCTGCCGTTCAAGCTGAGAGACCACGCGCTGTTCGTCTGCTTCGCGCCGGTCGAAGCACCGCGCTACGCCGCCGCGATCGTGCTCGAGCACAACGGCCATACCGTGCGCAACCTCGACACGCCAATGATCGGGCGCGACATCATCACCTATCTGCTCGATCGCGACCTCGCGCTCAAATCGCTCGCCGAAGTCGAGCCGAGCTGGGGCGGCGACTATCGCACGCGGATGGCTGCGCAGGCGACGACATTCAAGGCCGCACAGAACAACCCTGCCCCGCCCGCGCCGGAGGATTCGGAAGCCGCGCAAAGCAACGTCGCTTCGGAAGCGTCCAACGCCACCGCCACCGCGACCAGCGCGGCATCGGGCGACGCCGCGCAGACGACGGGCAGCGGAGACACCGACGAATGAGCGAACTCGGCCCCGGTTTCGTCCCCGCACCGCTTGCGCAGCTCCCCTGGAAGATCATCCTGCTGGTGCTCGCCGTCGGGCTGTTCGGCCTCGCGGTGCTCTATTCGGCGGCGGGCGGGCACATGCAGCCCTGGGCGCTGTCGCAGGGCATCCGCTTCTTCGCCTTCCTCGCGCTGGCGATCGCGATGAGCCGCGTGCCCGAGAGTTTCTGGGCGCTGGGCGCCTTCCCGATCTACGGGTTGCTGGTGGTGATGCTGATCGGCGTCGAGGGGCTCGGCGCGGTCACCAAGGGCAGCCAGCGCTGGCTCGACCTCGGGCTGATCCGCATCCAGCCTTCGGAGCTGATGAAGCCGGCGATCGTGCTCGCGCTTGCGCGTTTCTACGAGATATTACCCGCGGGCGAGATCCGGCGCTTCGGCGCGCTCTGGCCCGCCGCGGTGCTGATCGGCGTGCCTGCGGTGCTCGTGCTGCTCCAGCCCGACCTCGGCACCGCGCTGATGATCACCGGCTGCGGGGTGATGGTGATGTTCATGGCGGGGATACCGCTGCGGATCTTCGCGGGCGGCGCGCTGTTGCTGGCCGTCACCGCGCCGATCGCGTTCAACTTCCTCCACCCCTATCAGCAGAACCGCGTGCTGATCTTCATGAACCCCGAAAGCGATCCGCTCGGCACCGGCTATCACATCAGCCAGTCCAAGATCGCGATCGGATCGGGCGGCATCTTCGGCAAGGGCTTCCTCCACGGGACGCAGAGCCACCTCGATTATCTGCCCGAAGGCCATACCGACTTCGCGCTGGCGACGATGATGGAGGAATGGGGGCTGCTCGGCGGGCTGTTCGTGATCGTCGCCTTCGGCATCTTGATCCGCTGGGGCTTCAACGTCGGCGTGCGCGCGCAGAGCCGCTTCGCGCGGCTGACCGCGGCGGGGCTGGCGGCGACGATCTTCCTCTATGTCGCGATCAACATGGCGATGGTGATGGGCCTGGCGCCGGTGGTCGGCGTGCCGCTGCCGCTGATCAGCTTCGGCGGCACCGCGCAGATGACGATCCTGCTGTGCTTCGGCATATTGATGTCGATCGACCGGCAGAACCGCAAGGTGGTGCGCTGGTAGCGGAGTCTTTGTGGTCGCGCGATCGATCGCGAAAAACCGGTACCCACTTTTTCGCATCGCGCTCCGGGCGGCTTTTGGGGTTTGCAATCCGCGAAACCGGATGCTAACGGCGCCCCTCCAAAACGCGGCGGCGCCCACCAAAGGCGCCCTTCACGCCCGGAAATGGACGCATAGCTCAGTTGGTAGAGCAGCTGACTCTTAATCAGCGGGTCCTAGGTTCGAGCCCTAGTGCGTCCACCATTCCCTTGCCGCGCGGCTTGCTCGATCAAAACGAAAACGGTGCGCCGGTGGTGCGTTCGGCGAGCAGGAAGGCGTCGCTGACGAGGGTGAAGGGGCGCAAGTCGACGTCGCTCTGGCCGGCGGCGACGAGGTCGGCGAAGCGGGCGTAGAGGCGGGGGTATTCGGCGTTGGGGAGTTCCTGCGCGGGTTCGCCCGGGAGCTGGAGGATGCTGCCGCCGAGCCCCAAGCGGAGCTGGCCGGCGTCGGTATCGATTTCGATGTCCCAGGTCTGGGGGCCGGTCTGGAGGAAATCGAAATCGGCGGTGACCCGGGCAGCGCCGCTGCGCATCTCGAGCCACGCCTTGAGCGGCGCCTGGCGGCCTTCGGGCACTTCCATCCGCGCCGAGGCGAGCAGCAGCGGCTCGGGCAGGATCAGCGTGGCGATCGACAGCGCGTTGATGCCCGGATCGAACACGCCGAAGCCGCCCGCGGCGAGGATCCATTCCTGCCCCGGATGCCAGCGGCGGATGTCTTCCTTCCACACGATCCGCACCGCATCGATCCGCTTGCCGGCGAGCCATTGCCGCGCGGGCTCGACCGCGCCCGCCTCGCGCGAATGCCAGGTCGCGAAGAGCGTCACGCCCTTCGCCCGCGCGCGTTCGGCCAGGTCGACGATCTCGGACATCGTCGCGGCGGGCGGCTTTTCGAGCATGACGTGGAGCCCCGCGTCGATCGCGGCGCGCGCCTGATCGTAACGGCCGTCGGGCGGGGTGCAGAGCGAAACGGCGTCGAGATCGTGCCCCGCGGCGATCAGCGCGGCGATATCGGGATAGCCGGGGACCGCGTCGAGCTGCGCGTGGCGGCTTGCGGTGGCGACGAGATCGAACCGCGCGTCGGCGGCGATCGCGGGGAGATGCTGGTCGCGCGCGATCTTGCCGATGCCCACCAGCCCCAGCCGTATCCCCGCCGCCATCCGCCGTCCTTTCTTTTATATGATAAATATGGTCTCTAGGCCGCGCTCGCGCGGGATCAAGCGTGGATATCCAATGCGGGCCACGGGAGGAAGAATGACCGATCAGGCGGGTTCACGGCGGAGGCTGCGTTCGCGGGCCTGGTTCGACAATCCCGACAATCCCGACATGACCGCGCTCTACGTCGAGCGCTATCTCAATTTCGGCATCAGCCTGGACGAGCTGCAATCGGGCAAGCCGGTGATCGGCATCGCCCAGACCGGCAGCGACCTGACGCCGTGCAACCGCCATCACCTCGAACTCGCCACGCGCGTCAAGGAAGGCATCCGCGAGGCGGGCGGGATCGCGCTCGAATTCGGCACGCACCCGATCCAGGAAACCGGCAAGCGCCCGACCGCTGGGCTCGACCGCAACTTGCAATATCTGAGCCTGGTCGAATCGATCTACGGCTATCCGATGGACGGCGTCGTCCTCACCATCGGCTGCGACAAGACCACGCCCGCCGCGCTGATGGCCGCGGCGACGGTCAACATCCCGGCGATCGCGCTTTCGGTCGGGCCGATGCTCAACGGCTGGTTCAAGGGCGAGCGCACCGGATCGGGGACGATCGTGTGGAAGGCGCGCGAGCTGCTCGCGGCGGGGGAGATCGACACCAAGGGCTTCATCGAGCTGGTGGCGAGCTCGGCGCCGTCGACCGGCTGGTGCAACACCATGGGCACCGCGACGACGATGAACTCGCTGTGCGAGGCGCTGGGCATGTCGCTGCCCGGATCGGCGGCGATCCCCGCGCCCTATCGCGACCGCGCCGAATGCGCGTACCGGACGGGGCTGCAGATCGTCGAGATGGTGCACGCCGACCGCAAGCCGAGCGACGTGCTGACGCGCACGGCCTTCCTCAACGCGATCCGCGTCAATTCGGCGATCGGGGGATCGACCAACGCGCCGATCCACTTGAACGCGATCGCGCGGCACATCGGCGTCGAGCTGAGCCTCGCCGACTGGGAGGAACATGGCGCCGACGTGCCGCTGATCGTCAACCTCCAGCCCGCGGGCGAATATCTGGGCGAGGATTTCTACCGCGCCGGAGGCGTGCCCGCGGTGATGGGGCAGCTGCTGCGCGCCGGGCTGATCGACGGCGCGGCGCTGACCGTCAACGGGCGCAGCGTGGCGGACAATGCCGGCACCGCGGAGAGCGTGGATACCGACGTGATCTTCCCGCTCGACGCGCCGCTCAAGCCCGCCGCCGGGCTGACGGTGCTGTCGGGCAATTTGTTCGACAACGCCGTGATGAAGCTCAGCGTCATTTCGGACGAGTTCCGACAACGTTATCTGTCGGACCCCGCGAGCCCCGGCGCGTTCGAGGGCCGCGCGGTCGTGTTCGACGGGCCCGAGGATTATCACCGGCGGATCGACGATCCCGCGCTCGGCATCGATGCGCACGCGATCCTGATCATGCGCGGCGCGGGGCCGATCGGCTATCCGGGCGGCGCCGAAGTGGTCAACATGCGCCCGCCCGCGGCGCTGATCCGCGCCGGCGTGCACGCGCTGCCATGCCTCGGCGACGGGCGGCAATCGGGGACGAGCGGCAGCCCGTCGATCCTCAATGCCGCGCCCGAGGCGGCGGTGGGCGGCGGGCTCGCGCTCGTCCAGACCGGCGACCGCATCCGCATCGATCTCGCCAACCGGCGCGTCGACATGCTCGTCGACGAGGCCGAGCTCGCGCGGCGGCGCGCGGCGCTGGCGATCGACTATGTTCCCGAAAGCCAGACGCCCTGGCAGGAAATCCATCGCGACCTGGTCGGCCAGTTCGACACCGGCGCGTGCCTCGAGAATGCCGTCAAATATCAGCGGATCGCGCAGACCAAGGGAATTCCGCGCGACAGCCATTAACAGGGGAGAGCAGGATGAAGTCGATTGCACTGGCCGGCCTGATCGCCGCCGCCGTCATGGCCGCGCCGGCCGACGCCGCGACCGCCAGGCGCGGGACCTTCGGGCGCCTGCCCGACGGGCGCGCAGTCGCATCGGTCACGCTCGCCAACGCGCGCGGAGTCACCGCCACGGTGATCGCCTATGGCGCGACGCTGCAATCGCTGGTGATGCCCGATCGCGCGGGGCACCGGGCCGACGTGGCGCTCGGCTACGACAATATCGGCGACTACCTCACGGTGCCGCAATATTTCGGGGGGACCGTCGGCCGCTTCGCCAACCGGCTCGCCGCGGGCCGTTTCCGGATCGACGGGCAGACCTACCAGACCCCGGTGAACAACGGCCGCAACTCGCTCCACGGCGGCACGACCGGCTTCGACAAGGTGCTGTGGGAAGTCGTGTCGGTGAAGAACGGCCCGACCGCTTCGGTGACGCTGCGCTACGTCAGCCCCGACGGCGACCAGGGCTATCCGGGGACGATGACCGTCGACGCGACCTATTCGCTCGACGAGCGCAACAATTTGACGATCGAATATGTCGCGACCACCGACAAACCGACGATCGCCAACATCACCAACCACGCCTATTGGAACCTCTCGGGCGAAGGCTCGGCGAACGGGGCGATGGGGCACATCGTCACCATCCCCGCGCAGAGCTATCTCCCCACCGACGACGGGCTGATCCCCACCGGCGCCTTCACCCCGGTCGGCGGCACCGTGTTCGACTTCCGCAAGCCGCGCGCGATCGGCGACCGGGTGCGCGACGCGCGCGACCCGCAGATCGTCGCGGGGCGTGGCTACGACCATAATTGGGTGATCGGCCGCGCCGTGACGCGCGACCAGCATCTGATGGCGCGCGTCTACGACCCCGCCTCGGGCCGCGGGTTCGAGCTCTGGTCGAACCAGCCAGGGCTGCAATTCTATTCGGGCAATTTCCTCGACGGCACCTCGCACGGCAAGGCGCGCAAGGTCTATCGCGAAGGCGACGCGATCGTGATGGAGCCGCAGATCTTTCCCGACAGCCCCAATCAGAAGGGCTTCCCCGAGGCGCGGCTGAACCCCGGGCAGACCTATCGCAACGTGATGACCTATCGGCTGTCCACGGGCCAGGCGGCGGGCAAGCGGTGAGCCGGGGCGATATCGACACGGCCAATATATAAGATAAATGCGGAAGTTAGAATGAGAGCGGCGCGGCCGGCTCCGGCAGGGAGGATCCAATGACGCTATCCACGATCGATCTGGTCGTCGTCATCGTCTACGCCATCGGCATCTTCGGCCTGGCGCAGTTCGTGAGCCGCGAGAAGGCGGGGCACGAGAAGGATTCGAGCGACTATTTCCTCGCGTCCAAGAACCTTCCCTGGTGGGCGATCGGCGCGTCGCTGATCGCGGCGAACATCTCGGCCGAGCAGATCGTCGGCATGTCGGGATCGGGGTACGCCATCGGGCTTGCCATCGCGTCGTACGAGTGGATGGCGGCGGCGACGCTGCTGATCGTCGGCAAATGGTTCCTGCCGATCTTCCTCGCCAACAAGATTTACACCATGCCGCAGTTCCTCGAGCAGCGCTTCGGCCCGACGATCCGCACCGTGATGGCGGTGTTCTGGCTGGTGCTCTACGTGTTCGTGAACCTGACTTCGATCATCTGGCTGGGCTCGATCGCAGTCACGCAGGTCGCGGGCGTCAACCAGGATATCGCGCTGATCGGCCTCGGCACCTTCGCCCTGCTCTATCAGCTGCGCGGCGGGCTCAAGGCAGTGGCGCTCACCGACATCGTCCAGGTCACGCTGCTCGTGCTCGGCGGGCTCGTCATCGCCTGGCTGACGCTGACCAAGATCGGCGGCGACGCCGGCATCGTCGGCGGCTTCGTCGAACTGACCAGGCGCGTGCCCGATCACTTCGACATGATCCTTTCGCCCGACAATCCGCACTATAAGGACCTCCCCGGCATCGCCGTGCTGGTGGGCGGGATGTGGATCGCGAATTTGAGCTACTGGGGGTTCAACCAGTACATCATCCAGCGCGCGCTCGCGGCAAAGAGCGTGCCCGAGGCGCAGCGCGGCGTGATCTTCGCAGGCTTCCTCAAGCTGCTGATGCCGGTGATCATCGTGCTGCCCGGTATCGCCGCGGTGGTGCTCGCGCCGGGGCTGACCAAGCCCGACCAGGCCTATCCCACGATGATGGCGATGCTGCCGACCGGGCTGCTCGGCCTCGTCTTCGCGGCGCTGATCGCCGCGGTGATCGCGTCGACCGCATCGAAGATCAATTCGATCGCGACGATCTTCACGCTCGACATCTACGCCAAGCGCAAGGGCGTGCAGACCCGCGCCGAAGATGCCGCGGGAACCGCCGCACAGGAGAAGCAGCTCGTGCTCGTCGGCCGGATCGCGGCGGCGGTGGCGATCGTCATCGCGATGGCGACCGCGCGGCCGCTGCTCGGCAGCCTCGACCAGGCGTTCCAGTATATCCAGGAATTCTCGGGCTTCGTGACGCCGGGCATCACCGTGATCTTCCTGCTCGGCCTGTTCTGGCCGCGCGCGACCGAAGCGGGTGCGCTGACCGGCGCGGTCGCGTCGGTCCTGCTGAGCTTCCTCTTCTGGTTCCCCGCCAAATGGGGCGGATCGGAAGCGCTCAACGCAGTGCCCTTCATGAACCGGATGGGGATCGTGTTCCTCGCCTCGCTCGCACTCGCGGTGGTCGTGTCGCTGCTTCGCCCGGCGCGCACCGAGAGCACTTTCCAGCACATTGGGATCCTAAGCTTAGAATTCCACGTGGACAAGTTGTCGCG
>JADMIO010787556.1_pt1 | contig 55018 bp, 48 predicted proteins | sample 8958161 | NCBI WGS metagenome assembly JADMIO01 (sample SAMN16585339, study PRJNA669376) | soil metagenome | isolation source: Crop rotation soil | place: USA: Cullars Rotation, Alabama | collected 2011
CGCGACAACTTGTCCACGTGGAATTCTAAGCTTAGGATCCCAATGTGCTGGAAAGCGCCTCGGGCGCTCCGCCGGCAGCGGGGCTCATCACGGGCATCGTTGGCGGGCTTGTCGTCGGACTCTTCGCCGGTTCGCCGCTGCAGGTAAGCGGGCCCGCTGCCGGACTCGCGGTGATCGTCTATGAGCTGATCCAGAACCACGGCTACGCCGCGCTCGGCATCACGCTGCTGCTCGCCGGATTGATCCAGTTCGTCGCCGGGTTACTTCGCCTGGGCCAATGGTTCCGCGCAGTCTCACCTGCGGTGATTCATGGCATGCTCGCGGGCATCGGCGTGCTGATCTTTGCCAGCCAGTTTCATGTCATGGTCGATGACGCCCCGCGCGGCAGCGGGATCAAAAACATCCTCGCGCTCCCCGAAGCCGTCAGTAAAGGCATCTTCCCGATCGACGGCTCCACCCATCACTGGGCCGCCGCCATCGGCCTGATCACCATCGCCGTCATCGTCGCGTGGAAGACGCTCGCGCCCAAGAAATTCCAGATCATCCCCGCAACCCTCCTCGCTGTCGTCATCGGCACCCTCGTCACGGCGCTGCTCCGCCTCGACATCAAGCTTGTCGATGTCCCCACCAGCATCCTCTCCGCTGTTCGCTTTCCGACGATGGACGGATTCGCCAGCATGCTCAACCCCGCCGTCCTTGCCGCTGCCGTCGGGCTCGCCTTCATCGCCAGCGCCGAGACTCTGCTCTGCGCCACCGCTGTCGACAAGATGCACAACGGCCCGCGCACGAAGTATGACCGCGAGCTCGCCGCACAGGGCATCGGCAACATGATCTGCGGCGCACTCGGCGCCCTGCCGATGACGGGTGTGATCGTCCGCAGCGCCGCCAACGTCGAAGCCGGCGCCCGCACGCGCGCCTCCGCTGTCTTCCACGGCGCTCTCCTCCTCCTCTCGGTCGCGCTCCTCCCATTCCTCCTGCGCACGATTCCCACCGCCAGCTTAGCCGCCTTACTCGTCTTCACCGGCTACAAGCTCGTCAACGTCCAGCACATCCGCGAGCTGCGTGCCCATGGCAAGGGCGAGGTGCTCATCTACTTCGCCACGCTCCTGACGATCGTCGCTACAGACTTGCTCACCGGCGTGCTGACCGGCATCGCGCTCGCCGCCGTCAAGCTGCTCTACACCTTCTCGCACCTGGAAATCGATCTTCGCCCCGATCCCAACCACGTCGATCAAAACGGCGATCCCCAACAAGGCATCACCACGCTCACGCTGCGTGGCACGGCAACCTTCATCCGCTTACCAAAACTCGCCGCTGCGCTCGAGCGTGTGCCGGCGTCAGCGGACCTGCACGTTCACCTCGAGGAGCTGCAGTACATCGACCATGGCTGCCTCGATTTGCTGATCAACTGGAAGAAGCAGCACGAATCTACCGGCGGCCGCCTGACGATCGACTGGGAGACGCTGACCGCGCCGTTCGGCGGGCCCCATCGCCGCATCATCGCTCGCACAGCGCCCACCCGCATCGCCCCCGCGCCATCCGCTCACCCCAGCCCGCGCGAGCCCGTCATCGCCGTCCCCTGAATGCACGATTTTCCCAGCATCAGGGAACTCACCTCCGGGCCGGCGTCCCACACGCCGGCCCGGTTGGCTTCTGGCCCTTTCCTGCTGCCGAATTTCCTGAGCGATTCGCGTCCTCATTCCCGCTAGAGTCCGCGTTCGTTCCTACGCGGGAGGCGTGCGGTGGCTGTGATCCGGCAAGCTTTGTTTCAAATGACCACACAGAACGGCACGGAGATGATCTTCGCCGTGCTCGAGGACGACCGCTGCGCCATCCTCAAAAACGGTGAGACGATCGAGAGCAGCGCCGGGGATGAACCGAGCGTGCGCCAAGCGGTGCACCGCTACTTCGAGCTGGTGGAGCGCAGCGGCGGAGCGCGGCATCCGTTCCAGGCGCTGGAAGGGGCACTCGAAAGGGCGATCGACCCTACGCCCAATCACATGCCCGATCACGTGCCCGATCGCCTGCTCAATCACGCGCTCAATCATGCGCTCAATCATGCGCCTGGTCGCTTGCCCGACCCGCCCCCGCCTTCACCGCTCACCCGTCCGCATCCACCGCAGGACATCCCCAATTAGAGACAGAGGCTAATCGCTGCGCGCCTCGGATTGCTCCCGCGCAGTCGAACCGCTCCCGACGGCAAGCGGGGGCGGTGTTTTTCTTGCGCAGAGCGCGGATTGAGGGTAGGTTATGCAGCAATGGTCTTCATGATCCGGACACGCTCCGGTCTGGATGAGGTCTTCCCGCGGCGCAGTATCCCCAGCCCCGCGAGCGACGCCAGCGCCAGCGACGACGGCTCCGGCGCAACCTCCACAACTCCGTACACGCCGTTGAAACCCGGGTCCACCGCATCGGCATCGTCGATGTCATTCCAGCGCCCGGCGAGAGCAGGCATGAACTTGTTCATCAGCACGTAATCCTGTGAGCCGCTGTCCACGCTGCTCTGATCATTCGGCTGCGACACTGACCAGTTCGTGTAGCTCGGTGACTCGCCCGATGACCAGACGAATGTGCCCTCCGCCGCCGCCGGGGGTGAAGTGGTCGGATGAGATGCCGGTACTGTTGCCCACCGCAGGTGTGTTGCCGCAGCCTTCACGTGGCTTGGCCGTCTCGGCCGAGCAATCGCGGCGGCCAGCCGCTCCGCGGGAATGCTCGGGCGAGACGCCCAAGCCACAACCGGCGACGACGCGTCGTGTGCGGTTTGGTCCGCCTGCGAAGGCCGTCGCTGCGGAGGCACAGACCGTGACGGTGAACGCCAAGCCTGCCAAGAAAAAACGCGTGAAGGCCAAAGCGGATCCTGCCATCATCGCCAAGTCACGCGAGTTGCGCGATCGTTGGTTGGAGCTGGTGAATCGTGATCCGAGCGTGCTGACGTCGCGTGGGAAGTACGATTTGAGCCGGGTTCTGGAAGATAAAACCACATCTGCGGCGTCTCCGACGCTCGCGTTGCCCCCGCCCATTGCAGCATGACCTCATTTCACTAAAGTGACCGGGTTGTAGAGGGCCTGAGCACTATTTAGATAGAAGAGGACTGTCATGCCGCTGATGAGCACCAAGCCGATGTTCGATCTCGCTTACACGGGCGGGTTCGCGGTCGGGGCGTTTAATGTCAATAACATGGAGATCACGCAGGGGATTATCGAAGCGTGTGCGGCGGAGAAGTCGCCGCTCATCCTGCAGATCTCCAAGGGGGCGCGCAAATACGCCAAGATGAATTATCTCAAGGCGATCATCGACGCAGCGGTGGCGGAGTATCCGTGGCTGCCGATTGCGATTCACCTGGATCATGGGGACACCGTCGACCTGGTGAAGACGTGCATTGCGGATGGGTTTACGTCGGTGATGATTGATGGATCGCATCATCCGTATGAAGAGAATGTGCACGTGACCGCCGATGCGGTGAAGGTGGCGCATGCGTCGGGGGTGACGGTGGAGGCGGAGCTGGGGATGCTCGGGGGCATTGAGGAAGATGTGGTGGGGATGGATGCTCACGAGTATGAGAAGAATGTTGAGAAGTTCTTGACGGATCCTGTGCAGGCGAAGGATTTCTGGGCGAAGACGAAGTGTGATTCATTGGCGGTGGCGATTGGGACATCGCATGGGGCATTCAAGTTCAAGCACGAGGCGAAGCTGGCGTTTGATCGCATCGAGCAGATCATGAAGACGTGCCCGGGGCTGCCGTTGGTGATGCACGGGAGCTCGAGCGTGCCGGCGGAGTTCATCGATCTCGTCAACAAGTACGGCGGGCAGATGCCCAATGCGAAGGGTGTTCCTGAAGATCAGATCCACATGGCGGTGACGAAGTACGGTGTATGCAAGGTGAACATCGATACGGATCTGCGGCTGGCGCTGACAGCGAAGATCCGCGAGGTGTTCGCGACCAAGCCAGCGGAGTTTGACCCGCGCAATTACCTTGGGCCGGGGCGGGATGCGATCGTCGGCATGGTGCGGCGGAAGCTGCACATGCTGAACAGCGCCGGCAAGGCGGATGCGATCATTCAGCACTGGGAAAAGAGCGGGAAGCCGCTGCCGAGCTTTTATTCGAAGCCGAAGGCGGCTTGATCGGCTCGATCTTGTCGGTGTGTGAGAAGAATTGCTTGCCACCGATGGGGCACCGATTTACACCGATGAAAGACAGGAACACGAATCGACACGAATTTGCACGAATTAGTGTCGATTCGTGTTCCGTATTTCATCGGTGTTTATCGGTGCCCCATCGGTGGCAAAATCTCTTCGCCCATGCCCGTGACGATCACAAAATTTAGAACTCGGTGAGTTTCACACTTGAATCCGGCAATTTGCGAAGTACCATCGCGCTTGACGGTCGAACTGGGCTTTTGGCTGTCAGCCCGGGCAGCAATGGATTGTCTGCTTGCGGTGTCCAAGCATGTGTTGTCGAGCATGTCGGACTGGAATGTGGATGGGCTGTTGGACGTGATGTAGGATTGACGTAAGGTCAACGTCACGTACTGCGGTCGGGGAAAGGCACGGAAGCCATGACCAAAGCCGGCGCACGGCTCACGAGCGACGGGCAATCAGCTCGTACGTCTCCTCATCAGTCATCGCTACCATCACGATCGCAGCAAAGCGCTCTCGCTCCCATCGCAGCGGGCGGGGAAATCACGCGCGTCGATCGTGCACTCGCTCAACAGCAAGCTGCGGAATTCGCTCGGATTGATATCTATTCGTCGCGTCGGTTGGGGAACCTGTGGCAGGTTCCGTTGCTGATCGGGTCGCTCGCGCTGTGGGGTGTGGCGGCGTATTTGTTTGTCGATGCACGACCGGCGCTGGCGTTCGTCAAGAAACTGTCTGTGGCGAAACAACTCCTAGGCGACGAGCGGCCTGAGGCGGCTCAGCAGAGCCTGACGCGGCTGGTGACTTCCGAGAAACTTCCGCCCGAGCAGGAAGCGCGCGTGCATCTGCTATTGGCAGAGTCCATCGGCGCTGCTCAGAAGCAGCGAGCGGACGCGCCGGCGGCACAGTATTCCCGGATCATCGAAGAGCTGCAGCTCGCGCAAGCACAGGGTGCCCGGCCGACGGGGGAGATGCTCCAGCGGATTGGCGAATGTTATGAAGCACTCGGCAAGCCCGCCGAAGCGGCAGCCCAGTATCGCCAGGCAATGGCGATCGAGCCGGCGCGCGCGCTGCGGCTGCAGCGGAAGGTGATCGATCTGCAGATGGCTGCGGGCGACTGGACTGCCGTGGAGGCTTCGCTGGATGCATATCTCGCGACCGCGGGCGCAAGCGACGCGGAGCGCGCGTGGGCGGAGAATCAGAAGGCGCAGCTGCTGATCGATCACAATCAGACTGCGGATGCGCAGCGGCTCCTGGAAGACGCGCTGCGATTGGATGCGGATCCGATCGCGCAGGCGCAGACGAAGTATCGGCTTGGCCTGTGCGCGTGGAAGAGCGGCAAAACGGACGAGGCGCAAGCACTGATCGCAGCGGCGCGAACAGTATTCAATAATCAGCACCCGCTCGATCCCGCGGCCGCGGTGGCGCTTGGGTCGATCGCGCGGGATAAGAACGATCTGGCCAAGGCGGTCGCGCTGTTCGATTCGGCGATCGCTGCCAAGCCCGATTCGGGCACGGCGCTTCGAGCGCATCTCGCCCGCGCGGCATGCCGGATTCAGAAGCATGAAGACGACGCGGCGATTGCAGATCTGCGCGATGCCGTCGACTTGGCGTTGCTCGCGCCGCAGGCATTGAAAGCGCAAGCCGCTGCGGCGATGCAGCATGCGTCGAAGAATTTTGCAGCGAAGGATAGTTATCAGGCCGCCATCGACGTCATGGGCTTCGAGCGGACGCTGGAACCGAATCTGACTGCGGACTATTATGCTCGCCTGGCGACGGCTTGCGAGAAGCGCGCCGAGCAGATTGAGCAATCCACTGCCGAGGCGAATGGCCCCGAGCGCGTGCGTCGTGCCCAACTTGTCCGCGATTTCCGCAACAAGTCGGCCGAATCGTATCTCGCACTCAGCCGAGCACTCGCAGCGACGGGGGATAAGTCGTACGGCCAGTCGCTCTGGAAAGCGGTTGATCTGCTCGATGCTGCCGGCGACCGACAGGCGATCGTGGCCGCGCTGGAACTGTGGGTGACCGAACGTGCGGATGATCCGATTGCGCCCGATGCGCTGGCGCGGCTTGGAAAAACCTACGAAGCCATTGGACAGGCTGATGCGGCGATCAGTGCGTATCAGCGGCTGCAGGGCGCGTATCCGAAGGCCGCTGCTGCGGCGAAGGCAGCTGTGTCGCTTGCCGAATTGTATGTCGCGAAGGATGCATCACGTCTGCCGCTGGCGACGAAGGTGCTGAGCATTGCAATCGCGTCCACGGATAGTGATGTGCGACGCGATGCCTTGCTGGAGCTTGGTCGGCTGCAGGCCCGCGCGGGGCAGGATGCGCAGGCGATCGAGCCGCTTGAGCAGTTTGCTAAGGATTTCGCGAGCGATTCGCGTATCGGCGAGGTTTATGTGATGACCGCCGAGTGCGCCGCTCACATGGCGGCGAAGATCGACGTGCACATGGTCTCAGCTAGCGCATCGTCCGGCGAAACACCGAACGGCGTCAGCGAAATGACGCAGGCCGTTGCCGCGAAGAAACAGCATCTTCAGAAGGCCGCTTCGATGTACGCAAAGGCGGCAGACTTTTATCGCACTACACCGCCGACGCGGGACGAAGATCGCCGCTGTGCGACGCTCGCGAGCATGCATCGTGCCGACTGCGCGTATGAGCTGGGCGACTACGAAGCCGCGGTGAAGCTCTATGAGCAAGCTGCGAGAGAAATAAATGACGCGCCGCAGGTCGTGGCAGCGAACATTCAGATCGCCAACGCGTACTTCGCCTTGCATAAGCCCGACGAAGCACGTCGCGCAACCGAGCAAGCGAAACAGTTGTTGCAGCAGTTGCCGGGAAAGAACGGCGCTGACGCCACGGTGCCAATGCCGGCGGCGTATTTCGAACAGTGGTTGAAGTGGACAGGCAGCGGCGGAACGTGGTGAGCGCGACACGAAACATTTAGCCTGCCGTTTACGGCAGGTCTGCGACGAGTAGACGATGCACGGGCAGTGGGCAGAATTGCGGGAGCATGGGATGGTCAAAAGTCATTGGGCGTCTTGGTCGTGCGGGAAGCAGGGCTGGGTCTCATCGCGCGGGCGCAGCCGGCGCTGGAAGCGCGGCGCATTGAATTGGGCAGCTCGCCCGCGTCTACTGCTGGGCCGGCGCAGCGCCATCGCGCGGCGCGGTTGCCGCGTGCGCTGTTCGGATTATCGCGACGGCACGAGCCGTCGCGTGACACATGTTGTTCGGTAAGTTGTTTCATTAATTTCTACGTGCAGGGAAGGAAATCGACATGGCAACGATTCGTGTCGCAGAGTCTAAGGATTGGACGGAAGCTTTGACCGCGGTGCTCTCATCAGCCGGCCACGATGTGGTAACGGACGGCGCAGCGGACATCTCGTTTGTCGACTCGGCAGTGCCGGCGCATTTCGACGGCGCAGCGATCGTGATCGCCGCGCCGCTGGATCAACTGACGCAGGCGATCGAGCGCGTGAAAGCGGGCGAAGCATATGGTTTCGTGCGCTTTCCTTTCGTGGCGGACGAAGTGGCGATCCTGGTGGACCGCACGCTGGACCACGTGCGGCTGGCCCACGAAAACGCGCAACTCCGCGAGCAGCGCGTCGCCGAGCCGGCAGCCGCGAATCATTCGCCGGCTCCCGTTGCGTCAAATGGAGGCGATGGCGTCAGCGTCGCCCGTAATCTCGCCGGCAAACCGCTGGCGGACATCGAAAAGCAGGTGATTCTCTCGACGCTCGAACAATTCAAGGGCCACCGCGTACGGACTGCGACGGCGCTGGGCATCGGCGTCCGCACGCTGGGCATGAAGCTGAAGCGCTGGCGTGAAGAAGGCGAGCCGATCGCTGGCCGTTCGACGAGCAATCGTCCGCAGGTCCACGCCGGCGCGCATGCTGGTGACTGATCGCGACCACTGACTCTCGCCGCCGGCGCGGAAGGATCCGCGCGTTATTCGGCGGGCAAGGAGGCAAAATGGCGGGTGAAAGCACATCTTGGGGACAGCGCGCGCACCGCTCGGTGGCGTCGCTTTCCGTTGCGCAGAAGCTTGCCGCGGGCGTTTTGATCGTCGGAGTGATCGGCGCCGGTGCGTGGATGACGAATCAGAGCACACGCGGCGCGATGGAGCCGGTGCTCGATCAGTCCTTCAACGACGCCGACGTCGTGCAGATCGCGCAGCGGCTAAGCGAGAAGAAAGTTCCGCACGAGGTGCGCGAGGGAAAGGTGTACGTCCCCGCGGGCCGCAAACTCGAAGTCCTCTCCGATCTCATCTACTCCGATACGCTCGTAGGCAACACCGAAAGCGGATTCGATGCGCTCGTTAAGCAGTCGAGCATTTTCGATACCCCTTCGAAGACCGACAAGATGTTCAACCACGCGCGCGAGACGATGCTGAGCGGGGTGATTGGACAATTTCGTGGCGTCCGCAAGGCGACCGTGCTGATCGACCCGACTAGTGAGCGGCATATCAGCGGTGGGTCAATCTCGCCGGCGGCGCTCGTGGATATCCAGACGCGGGGAAACGAAGCGACGCCGCGTCAACTGGCGAGTGCTGCGGTGAATGCGGTGACTGGTGCCGTGTCGACGATGTCGCGCGAGCGCGTGAAGGTGACGATCGACGGCGCGAGCTACAACCTCGGTGCCGAGGAATTCGGCGGCGACGTGCTTGAGCGCCGCCAGCAATGCGAGCAGGCGTACGTGACGAAAGTGCGCGGGCTGCTGAGCTACATCCCGGATGTGCTGGTCTCGGTATCGGTCGACCTCAACGTGCAAACACTTGAGGAAGAGAAGCACACATACGATCAGGAAAGCTCGCTGCAGCTGGAATCAAAGCGCGAGACGCGCACCGAGGAGGCAGCAGCGCCGGTGGAAACTCCAACAGCGGTCCTTGCGAATTCGGTTCCAGCAATTAGCGACAAGCCTTCCGATCCCTTTGCGTCGAAAGACGCGCCCGAACCCGCGAAGACCGAGAACGTGAAGAGCGAGTTCACGGTCTTGCCAGCGGAAACGGTGCAGAAGACGCACACGCCCGCCGGTAAGGAGACGGTGCTGAGCGCCTCAGTCGTCCTGCCGCGCGGGTATTTCGTCGGCATCTATCGCCGTGGCGCTGCGAAGGTCGTTGAACCAACCGACGCCTTGCTGCAGCCGATCATCGACATGCAGCTGGTAAAGATTCGACACCTCGTACGGACGTCGCTGGGGCTGAAGAATGATGCGGACGTGACGGTTGAGGTATACGAGGACGGAAGCTCCGCAGCGCCGATGCCCGCAGTGACAGCAGCGCCGCGACAGGAAGCAGCCGTCGTCGTGCCGCAGCTGGCAACGATGTGGAATCATCGCACACAGTGGGGGCTGGCGATTGTGGGCGGAATGACGTTGCTGATCGTTTCGACCATGCTGCGGCGCGGCTCGGGAGCCATGGCCGGGCCGCAGCCGGTCGAACAGGCGGTCCGTTCACGCGTTCCCGCGCGTGCTGTGGCGCCAGCGTCGTCGCGATTTGATTTCGATCAGGACGAAGAGGACGACGATCGAGCGCAAGGAGTCAACGGCGACGCCGACTTGCTGCGGCAGGTGCGCGAGCTCGCTGCTACGAGTCCGCAAGACGCCGCGCGCGTGCTGCGGCAATGGATTTACCAGGGGTGACCATGTCGGAATCGATCAGCGGGCTGCGAAGATCGGCGATCGTCCTGCAGGCGCTCGGCCGCGCGCAGGCTGAGGTGATCCTGCATCATCTGGGCGACGAGACTGCACAAAGCGTCGAGCGCGAGATGGCGATGACGCAGCAGATCAGCGCGGACGACCGCGCCGATACGCTGCTCGATTTCGTGCAGGCGGCCAACCGGCAGAACAAGCAGGCAGCAGCGCCATCCGGCCCATTTGCATCGTTCCACGACGCTGAAGCCCAGACGCTGCTCGATTCCATCCGCGACGAGCATCCGCAGACGGTCGCGCTCGTGCTGGCGCATCTGCCGCACGCCAAGGCAGGCGAGATTCTCGCTGGATTGCCAGCAGCTAAGCAGGTGGAAGTCGTAAAACGCATCGCTGGAATTGAGCAGACAAGTTCAGAAGTCATCGAGCAGGTCGAGCAGGGTTTGCGTCAGAGGTTGGGGCACATCATCGGCCGGACGATTCGTTCAGGCGGCGTGAGTGCGGTTGCGGAAATTCTCAATTCCGCCGACCGGCGCACCGAGCGCGAGATTCTGCATTCGCTGGAGCACGATGCGCCCGACCTGGCCGGTCAGATTCGACGCGTGCAGTCGGTGTTCGACGATTTGCTGCACGCGCCGGATCAGGACATTCGCGCAGTGGTCGAGCAACTCGATACCGAGACGATCGCCATGGCTTTGCGCACAGCAAGAGAGAGGCTCGTGCGCAAGGTGTTGTGGAATCTGCCTGCGGAAGAAGCGACCCAGATCGAGCGCGATTTGCAATCGGCTGAGCCGGTTCTTATCAGCGATATCGAAGTGGCGCAGCATCGCGTGGCGGAAGTCGTCGAGCGTCTCAACACAATTGGCGAGATCAGCGTGATCGGCAAGCGCAAGCGGCGCGAAGCACGCAAAGGTCGCGAAGGCGAAAGGGTGTAAGCGATGGGGCTGATCAAGGCGGAGGTGGCTCCGCACGTCGTCAATTTCCATTGGCGGGATGTCGAAGCGGACGCGCAGCGACTGGTCTCCGATGCGCAGAAGCACGCGGAGACGATCCTGCGCAACGCGCAAGCGCAAGCAGAGAGCCTCCAGGAAGCCGCGCGGATCGAAGGATTTCAGCGAGGGCATGAGGACGGCCTGGCACAAGGGCGCGACGAAGCGCGGCAGGCAGCCATCGGCGATTTCTCCCATCAGATGGAACTGACGATCGCAGCATTGCACGAAGCAGTTGCGCAAACCGTCGCAAGCCAGCGAGCGATGGCGGATAACGCGGTGAACGAAATGGTCGGCCTCGCCATCGCCATTGCCCAGCGTGTTACCAAGCGTCAGGCGACAATGGACCCACAAGTACTCATCGAAAACCTCCGCGAGTCGCTGGCGCTCGTTGGCCGCCAAAAGCAGGTGCGCATCGCGATTCATCCCGCGCAGCGGCAGGTGTTGTCGGCAGCGTTGCCGCAGCTGCAGTTGGAATGGCCGGCGCTCGGAACGGCGCAGATCGTCGAGGACGCGTCGCTACATCCAGGCGGATGCCGCGTGTTCACCGATCACGGACGCATCGACGCGGATGTCCAGGCTCAGCTCGATCGCGTCATCACTGAATTGATGCCGCAGCGAAATGAGGAGGCTGCGTGAGCGTGCTGAGCGCACAGCTCGACGCGGTCGAATCCGCGATGCCGCTGGGCGTCAGCGGGCGCGTGCAGGCGATCAGCGGGCTGACGATCGAAGCATCCGAGCTCCCGCTGCCGCTGGGATCGACTTGCAAGATCACGAGCCTGGGCGGGCGAAGTTGTCTTGCGGAGGTGATCGGATTTCAAAGCGATCGCACGCTGCTCATGCCGCTGACAGCAACCGCGGGCGTGTCGCGCGGCGATCGGATCGAGAATATTTCTGCTGCCCCGCGCGTCTGGTGCTCGAGTGGACTGCTCGGCCGCGTGCTCGACGGGTTTGGAAATCCCATAGATGGCAAAGGCGCGATCAACGCGACCCAATCCCGCCGCATCGACGGCCGAAGCGTCGCTCCGCTAAAGCGCGAGCCTATTCGCTCTTCGATCACGACAGGCATTCGCGCGATCGATGGCCTGCTCACCTGCGGGCAGGGCCAGCGGATGGGGATTTTTTCGGGCCCGGGCGTCGGCAAGAGCACGCTGATCTCCAGCATCGCGCGCAATACGTCTGCGGATGTGTCGGTCGTTGCGCTGATCGGCGAACGCGGGCGCGAAGTGCAGGAATTCCTCGATTCGCTCGGCGAAACGGGCCTTTCGCGCTGCGTCGTGATTGCAACGACCGGCGACGACACGCCGCTGCTGCGCGTGCGCGCAGCACAGATGTCCACAACGATCGCGGAATACTTCCGTGACCAGGGCAAGCACGTGCTGCTCGTCATGGATTCGCTTACGCGCATGTGTCAGGCCCAGCGGCAGATCGGACTGGCCGCGAAAGAGCCGCCCGCGACGCGCGGGTATCCGCCGAGTGTGTTCGCGTTGATTCCGCAGGTGCTGGAGCGTGCTGGCAACACGCCGCGCGGCTCGATCACGGGTTTCTACACGGTGCTGGTTGAGGGCGATGATTTCAACGAGCCGATTGCAGATGCGGTGAAGGGTGTTACGGACGGCCAACTGTGGCTCAGTCGCACGCTGGCCAACAAGGGGCATTTCCCCGCGATCGATCCGCTGCAGAGCATCAGCCGCGTGCGCGAGGATGTGATCGACGATTTGCAGCTGCGCCGCGCGCGGCGCGTGTTGTCGCTGCTGGCGACGTATCAGGAGATCGAAGACCTCGTGAACGTCGGCGCGTACGTGCCGGGCTTGAACGTGGAATTCGACGTGGCGGTGCAATGCCGCGCTCGAATCAATCAGTTCCTGCAACAGGCCAGCGTATCGACGTTCGCATTTGAACAGACGCGGCAGGAGTTAATCGACCTAGCGCGATTGATCGATCAGACCGAGCGAAAGTTAGGACGCTAAGACGATGCGGCAATTCGTCTTCAAGCTCGAAGGCGTGCTGGAACAGCGAAAGCAGGCGGAGAATCGCTGTCAGCGGGCGCTGGCAGAGGCGCACCGGCAGGTGCTGTGGATCGAAACGCAAATCAACGACGCGAGCGCCGCTGAGAAATCCGCGAGCTTGCCGCTGCGCGGCCGGCTTGATCCGCGCACGCTAGCTACGCAAGTCCGATTCTCCCAGGTCATGCGGCAAAAGCTTTCCACACTGCGTGAGCAACTCGGCGCAGCCCGACAGGATCTCACCACCGCGCAGGCCGCGCTCACCGAAGCCGCCAAGCAACGTAAAGTGTTGGAGAAGTTACAGGAGCGGCAGCAGGCGCGCTTCAAAGAGGAGCAGCAGAAGAAGGAGATCGCCGAGCAAGACGATCTCGCGCAGCAGATGACGCGCCAAAGTGCGCGAGAAGCTGCGCGAGAAAATGACGACCCGGATCGAAGTTTTCCGCCGCCGGGCACTTGATTTGGCGCGCGCGAACATGGATCATCCGCGCAGGCTGTACGGGCGCGGGCTGCATGGATGTGGCTCGCATTGCAGTTGCGGGCTTGTGCCATGGAAGGTGGGTCATGTCCGACGATTCCGCATCCTTAGCTGAAGCGCAAACAGTCGGGGACGCCGCCGGCACAGCGCGCAGCGGGCGCGCAAATCTTCCGATCTTCCGGCAAATCCAGCAATCGCGAACGGTCGGCGCCGCCGATCTGGAACTGGCCGTTTCCATCGAACTCGGGCGCGTGCAGATGAAGCGCGCAGATGCGCTGCAGCTGCATCAAGGTGCCTTTGTCGAACTCGATCAATCGTCCGATGCGTCGGTGGACATCGTCATCCACGAGCAGCTTGTCGCCCGCGGTCAGGTCGTTGTGCTGAACGGCAAGTTCGCCGTGCGAATCGTTGAGGTGCTGCCGATCAGCGCGGCGCGGGAGTGAGCTTGCGTGCAGGATGCATCCATCTCGCGGTTGTTGCGATCTCGCTGGCGACGGCGATGACTGCGCTTGCGCAGACAAGCACAACGACGCAATCGACTTCGGCCATCGCGAATCCGATTCATCGCGATGGCAACGCTGCGGTGTCGACGTCACAACCATCAAACTCAACGTCGCTCGATGCTTGGCGCGTCGTGCTGGCGTTGGGCGCCGTGATTGGCCTCATCGTGCTGTTGCGGATGGGCATTCGGCGTTTTGCGCCCGGGATGGTGGGACGGTCATCGCGCGGGATTCGAGTGGTCGGGCGGACGTATCTTGCGCCGAAGCAACAAGTGATCGTCCTCCAGGTGGGGCGGCGGATGCTCGTCGTGGGCGATACGGGTCAACATCTGAGTACGCTCTGCGAGATTACCGATCCGGATGAAGCTGCGATGCTGATGGCGCAGATTCAAGGGACTGCGCCGGCATCGCGCGAGGCTTCGTTTGATCAAGCGATGGCCCGGGCGAGTGAGAAGTTTTCATCGGGCGATGCAAAGAAGGAATCGGGTGATCCCGTGTTTGATTCGGCGCGGACGGAGTTGAATGGCTTGGCCGAACGCGTGCGGATTTTGTCTCGGCATTTGAGGCAGGCGTGACAGTAGCGACTCGAAAAGTCTCTGACGTTACGCGCTGCGTAAACGCAGCGGCTAAATGTTTGCGCGCGGCGTTGGTACTCGCGATGTTGGCTTGGTTTGTGGCGCCTCAGGTTGCGTCCGCACAACAATCCGGTGCGCCGCAAACCTCATCGCCCGCCGCCAAGGCGGAATCTCCGTTGCCGTTTCAAATTCCTGACCTCGCCAAGAAGGAAAACGTCGGATCAACGCTTCAACTCGTCGTGCTCATGTCCGTCCTCTCCCTCGCGCCCGCCATCTTGTTGATGGTGACCAGCTTCACACGAATTATCATCGTTTTGACCCTCCTGCGGCAGGCTTTGGGGGCGCAACAATTGCCGCCAAACCAGGTTCTGGTGGGGTTGTCGCTGATCATGACCTTCCTCGTCATGACGCCGACCTGGAATCGCGTGAACAACGAAGCGCTGCAACCGTACATGAACGGTCAGCTCGATCAGAAAACCGCCCTGGCCAAGGGCATTGGCCCGATCCGTGATTTCATGTCGCGGCAGATCGATCGCGCCGGCAACGATGGCGATGTCGACGTCTTCACCGATGCTGCCAACCTGCCGCGGGCGCAGAGTTGGGACCAGGTGCCCACCACCGCGCTCGTGCCGGCCTTCATGCTCAGCGAATTGAAGACGGCTTTCATGATGGGGTTCAAAATTTTTCTGCCGTTTTTGCTGATCGATTTGGTGGTTTCCGTGTTATTGGTCAGCATGGGCATGCTGATGATGCCGCCCGTGCTGATTTCGCTTCCATTTAAATTGCTGTTGTTCGTAATGGTGGACGGATGGCGCTTGATTACCGCGGGCCTGATCGGTAGTTTTGTGACCTGAAGTTGCAGCAGAAGTCGACGTCTCACGGATGATGCGTCGGCAGCGAAGCGCAGGGCAGTGCTTCGCAACATTTCACGTCGTCTCCGCGGTTGTACGGATGGCGACAACACTCACGGAAGGGTGCGGCTCATGTCGCTCGACCACGCCGTCGATCTACTTCGCCATTCGTTGGTGCTCACCCTCCTTCTTGCTGCGCCGATTCTCGTTGTCGGCCTGGTTGTCGGCCTGATGATTTCAGTTTTCCAGGCCGTCACGCAAATCCAGGAACAAACGCTCAGCCTGATCCCGAAAATCATCGCGATGATTGTCTGCGTTGTCGTGCTGTTGCCTTGGATGGGCCAGCATGTCATCGAATACGCGCGACAGATGTTCAGCGACGGGCTCGTGCATTGATGATGCATTGATAGATGACATGACCGTGGATGGATTCCAACTTCTGCGCTCCACACTTCCGCCGATGCTTCCGCTGCTCGCGCGGGTGGGCGGGATCGTCTCTGCCGCGCCGCCGTTCGCGGGGGCTGCTGTGCCGCGACGCGTGCGCGCCATGCTGGCGATCGCGCTGACCCTTGGATTGTCGTCAGCGATTGAAGCGAAGCCCCTTCCGGAATCACTGGGTGGATTGATTCTTGGCGTCGCGGGCGAGGCGCTCGTCGGCGTGGCGATTGGGCTCTCAATGAGCCTGGTTTTTATCGCAGCCCAATGGGCGGGATCGCTGATGGCGATGCAACTGGGGCTGAACCTGGGCGAGGCCTTTGATCCCACCGCCGATTCCGTCGGCTCACCGCTGGGGCATGCGTATTGGTTGCTGACGGTGGTGATTTTTCTTGGCGTGAACGGACACCACGCGCTCGTGCGCGGGATTCGTTCGAGCTTCCAGACGCTGCCGATGCTTCGCGTGATCGATGGCTCCACGATGCTCGACACGTTCGTGCGATTGCTCGGCACCGCGACGTCGCTCGCGGTGCGGCTCGCCGTGCCGGTGTTCGTCACGATGTTCATCGTCGATCTGGCAATCGGTATGGTCGGACGCACTGTACCGCAGATGGGACTGATGACTGCGGGCGTAGCGGTGCGGTCCATCGTTGGACTTGTTGTGATCGTACTCGGAATGGCCCTGGCAGCGACGGTGCTGCAGGGCGCATCGATGGGATGGTTCGCGTCGTTGCAATCAGCACTGGCAGGACGGTAGATGACTGAGACGTACGAGAAAACGCAGGCACCGACGCCACGACGGCGCGCCGAGGCGCGCCGTCGCGGGCAAGTCGCGCGCAGCAGCGATCTCGTCTCGGCTGCGGTGTTACTCACGGCGATTGCGCTGATGCAGTGGACGGGTCCGGCGCTGGTGGCTGCGCTGCGACAGTTTGCGACCCAATCGCTTTCGACCCCCGCTTCGCCGCTGGCCTGGTCGGATCTAACAGTCGTTGGCGCTGCCTTGGCTAGCGCGTTCGCCTGGCTGCTCGCGGGAGTCCTCGTGATCGCGGTCGTCGGCAATGTGATGCAGTTCGGGTTTCTCTTCCGCATGCCGCACAACGAGGATGCCCTCGACATCGGCAAGGGGTTCGAGCGGCTGTTCTCGTCACAATCGCGGGCGAGGGTTCTTGTCGATCTGGTGAAGCTCTTCGTCGTGGCGTTGATTGGTTGGTCGCTCGTGCGGCAATGCGCCGATCGCATTGTCGCACTGCAGCAATTGGACGCAGCGATGTCGTTCGCTGCGGGGATGGGGCTCGTCTTCGGTATCGCACTGCGGATTGGCGTGCTGCTGTTGACGCTTGGCGCTCTCGATTGCGGCTATCAGCGTTGGCGGCATGAGCGCGAGCTGCGGATGACACCGCGCGAAGTCAAAGACGAACTGCGGCAGATGGAAGGCGACCCGCAGGCGAAGCGGAATCGCAAGCTGTTCTCAAACTTGTTGGTCTCGTCGCGATCCGAACGCGCGGTTGCCATGGCGAACGTGCTGGTGACGCACGAAAATCAGCTCGCGGTAGCGATTCGATATGACAAGGCTTCGATGACCGCTCCGCGCATCGTCGCCAAGGGTGCTGGCGCAAACGTGACGAAGCTCCGCTCGGCAGCTGCCGCTGCCGGCGTGGCGATCATCGAACAGGAAGTGCTGGCGCGAACGCTCGATAAGCTGACGAGCGTCAGCGGCGAAGTTCCATCGCAACTTTTCAACGCCGTCGCAGAAGTTCTCGCGTTCGCCGCTGCAAGCAAGCAGGGGGGTGAGCGCTGATGGCAGCGGTCATTCCCATGCCGATGCTGCAGAAGCTGCACGCCAACCGCGGGCTGGTCTTCCCGCTCGCGTGCATTTCGCTGTTGCTGGTGCTGCTCATCCCACTCCCGCCGAGCGTGCTCGATCTGCTGCTGGTTGCGAACCTCACGCTGTCCGTGCTGATCCTCGTCACGACGATCTACGTGCGCAGCCCGCTCGAATTTGCGGTCCTGCCGTCGATCCTGCTCGCGATCACGCTCTTCCGCCTCGTCCTCAATGTCGCCACGACCCGCCTGATCCTCAGCGGCGACGGCAGCGACTCATCTGCTGGCGAAGTCGTCCGCACGTTCAGTCATTTCGTGACGGCAGGCTCGGTCACCGTCGGCGCGATCCTCTTCCTGATCATCTTCGTGATCCAATTTGTCGTAATCACCAAGGGCGGCAGCCGCATCTCCGAAGTAGCTGCCCGGTTCATGCTCGATGCCCTGCCGGGCAAGCAGACAGCGATCGATGCGGATCTCAGCCAGGGCGTCATCACGCAACAGCAAGCATCCGAGCGGCGGCGAAGCGTGGCGGCCGAAGCGGATTTCTACGCAGCCATGGACGGTGCGGGGAAATTCGTCCGCGGCGATGCGATTGCCACCGTCATCATCACGATCGTCAATATTCTCGGCGGTCTGTACGTCGGCATGTTCGAGCACGACATGGCACCAGCCGATTGCGTCCGCGCGTTCACCAAGCTGACGATCGGCGACGGTCTCGTTAGCCAGGTCCCCGCGTTCATCGTGTCGCTCGGCGCCGCGCTGATCGTCACGCGAACCAGCGGGCAATCGAATCTGGGTGACGAAGTCATCGAGCAGATGCTTGCTCGTCCCAAAGCATTGGCGATCGCGACTGTGTTCCTCGCATTTCTCGCCGTGACTGGCCTGCCGAAGCTTCCGCTGCTGGTCATGGGTGGGTGCTGTGCTGGTTTGGCGTATGTGCTTTCGTTGGGCAAGTCGACGCAGGTCGAGGAAACGAAGGTCGAAGACGCCGCTGCAAGACCGCAAGCGGAAGAAGTCGAGAAGCTTCTCGATGTCGATGCGATCGAGGTCGAACTCGGCCACGGCTTGGTCCGACTCGCCGATGCGACGCCAAGTGGCGATTTGCTCGAACGACTCCTCTCTGTGCGGCGACAGATCGCGGCGGAGCTAGGTTTGCTCGTCCCCGCAGTGCGCATCGCGGATAACCCGCTGCTCGGCGTGAACGATTATGCAATCAAATTACGCGGACAAACCATCGCCCGCGGCGTGACGTATCCTGATCAGTTCCTCGCGGTGGACGAAGGCGAAGCCAGCGGCGCGATCGCTGGTGGCGAAGAGACGGCTGAACCAGCATTCGGCCGGCTGGCCTATTGGATTACTGAATCGCAAGGCTCGGAAGCGGACCAACGCGGGTATCGCGTGGTCGAAGCCCCGCAGGTGCTCGTCAACCACCTTGCGGAAATCATTCGCAGCCACGCATCCGAGTTGCTGACGCGGCAGGCGATCAAGATGCTGCTCGATCACTTGCGTGAGAAGTCGCCAGCGGTGGTGGATGAAGTGATGGGTGAGCAGATTAAACCGGGCGAGCTGCAGAAGGTGCTGCAAAACCTGCTCCGCGAGCGCGTGCCGATTCGCGATCTGGAAACAATCCTCGAAACGCTCGGTGATTACGCCCCGCGCACCAAGGACACCGATCTGCTCACCGAATACGTCCGCGTGGCGCTGGGGCGCACGATTTGCAAACAGCACGTGGATGATGGCGATCGCCTCGCCTGTCTTGTGCTCGCCAATTCGGTGGAAGAACTCGTCGGCGGGCACGTCGAACAAAACGAGCGCGGTACCGTTCATACGATGCCGCCCGCAACCGGTCAGCGGATCGCGCATGAAGTGGCGGAGCTGGCGTTTCAACATGTGACCGAAGGGCGATTGCCTGTCATGCTCTGTGCGCCGCAGGTGCGCGGCGCGATGCGAAAGTTGATTGAGCCGGTGGCGCCGCAGATCGCGGTCTTGTCGCTGGCGGAAGTGACGGCGGATGTTTCGCCGGATGTGGTCGGGGTTGTCGGGGAAGAAAGTAGCGACCTGCACGGCAGTTTGGATAACGCGCAGGCGAGTTCCAGGGACTCGGTCGAGGAAGGGTATGAATCTTCAAACGTTTAAGGCGCCGACAATGGCTGCTTGTTTGTCGGAAGTGAAGCGCGTGATGGGCGTGGATGCAGTGATCCTGCACACGCGCACGTACGTGATCCGTAAGTGGCTTGGCTTCAAGCGCCGCGAGATGGTGGAAATCACCGCGGGTAGAGGACTGACGAACGGTCCGCGCTCGCGCCGCTTGCCCGCGAAGACGCAGTTCGTCGAGGCGCAACAGCCACAGTTCAAGCCGATGCTCGCAGCACCGGTCGAGGCTGGCGTGTCTGCGCCGCGCGGCCGTGAACTTCTCGAATCGCCAGCGGGCACCGGCGCGATGATGGTCGGCCTGACGACCGAGGTGAACAAGCTGTCCGCGATGGTGAACGACCTGCTTATCCGCTCGAGAAAACAGGAATCGCCCGATGTCCCGCAGGAATTGTTCGATGAGTACCTGCTGCTCGTGCAGAACCAGGTCGAGCGTGATCTGGCCGAAGATGTCATCAAGTACGTTCACCGCACGCTGCGCCCCGACCATCTGACCCAGAAACAGTTCGTGCGCGAGAAGATCGCCGAGCAGCTGGAAAAGCTTCTCCCGACCACGGGCCCGATCGTCCGCAGCAAAGCTTTTGGCCCGCATGTGATCGCGCTGATCGGCCCGACGGGGGTCGGCAAAACAACCACCATCGCCAAGCTCGCAGCAAAGTTGCGGATCGAAGAGAAGCGGAAAGTTGGCCTGATCACCATCGACACCTATCGTATTGCCGCTGTCGAACAATTGCGGAAATATGCTGATATTATTTCGTGTCCTCTGCGTGTGGTGGGTTCGCCAGAAGAGATGAAGGAAGCGATTACTGCAATGAGCGATTGCGATTATGTGCTTGTCGATACTGCGGGGAGGAGTCCCAAGGACACGCTGAAGTTGAATGAGCTGAAGACCTTTCTGGAAGCGGCGGGGCCGGAGGAGGTGCACCTGGTGCTTTCTACGACGGCCAGCCGGGAGTGCGCTGAGCTGGCGATCGAGCGGTTTGCGGATGTGCGGATTGACAAGCTGATTTTTACGAAGCTCGATGAAGCCAATTACATCGGCAACATGCTCAACATCGTTCGCGCGGTGAAGAAGTCGGTGTCGTACGTGACCACCGGCCAGGATGTGCCTGCGGATATCGAAGTTGCCCGCGGGCGGCGGATTGCTCAGTTGATCCTGGGCAGCGAGTTGTGATGCGTTGTTGAGTGCAGCGGCGGTCCGCGGATTGCGCCGCCTAAACTTGCCGCTGCGATGTCGTGACGGTCGAATTCGGATTTTGACGTGAACGAATCAATCACGCCGATGGAAGTTGAGGATCACGGGCCACATGCTCGTGCCACTTTATGAGCTTGATGATCGACCAGGCTTCACAACTCCGCTCGCTGATGCGCGAGCGTCAGTCCGCCGACAGCGCTGCCAAGCCGCCCGTCCGCCGCGCGCAGACACGGCGGGCCAGCGTCATTGCTGTCACCAGCGGCAAGGGCGGCGTCGGCAAGAGCAACATCGCGGTCAATCTCGCCATTCAACTCGCCAGCGCGGGTAAGCAGGTCGTGCTGCTCGACGCCGATCTCGGCCTCGCCAATGCGGATGTGCTCTGCAATGTCGATCTGAAATCGAATCTCGCCCACGTCATCACGCGCAAAAAGGAACTCCACGAAGTCCTCGTCCCCGCGCCCGGCGGCTTCAGCCTGATCGGTGGGGCGTCCGGCCTCGCGCGCATGGCTGATCTCTCCGACGACGACCGCCAGCGGCTGGTCGACGCGATGGGCGACCTCGAAGAAATCGCCGACGTGATCCTGATCGACACCGGCGCCGGCATCAGCCCGAATGTACTCAGCTTCACGCGCGCTGCCGACCATGTGCTGGTCGTTACCACGCCCGAGCCGACCGCCATCACCGATGCGTATGCCGTGGTAAAGGTTCTCTCGCGCGATCGCGATACCGACGGCGGCGAACGCCGCGTCAGTTTGCTCGTCAATCAAGTCCGCAGCGCCAGCGAAGCCAAGGTCGTGCACAGCCGCATCGCCCAGGTGGCCAAACAATTTCTCGGCGTCAGCGTGCTGGACGCAGGTTACCTCGTCGCGGATGAAGTCGTGCAGCAAGCGGTCCGCCGCCGAACGCCATTCGTCCTCGGCAGCCCCGGCTCGTCAGCCAGCAAATGTGTCGCACAGCTGGCGATGCGACTGGAGCAGGGTGTCGCGGGGGCTGCGACAGAATCGACCGGCTTCTTCTCGCGCATGGGGCGATGGTTCAAGCGATAGGGTTTTACACATCAGATGTGATGCCATGGATGGCGAACACGCAAACGATTTCGAGGTCGACATGGCGCGCAAAGTGCGCGCGGGCGTCTGGTTTCCAAAGCCTGCGGACTGCAGTCCGCATGCTTTAGCGCTGCCGCGCGAAATTATCGGACGCCGGCGAAATTCCTCGGAAGCTTTGGGAAAAGTTGAAATTATTTCGGATATTCATTCCGGGAACGCAAGCGATGTGGCCGATAAACGACAAGTGGGGCGGTGTGTCGTTCGATCGGTTTCTACGAGGGTAAGGAATGCCACCAGTCGTCATCTCTCATCGGCGTTCTGCGAGCAAAACTACAGTGACAGCCACAGCGGGCGCGAAAGCGACGCCCGGCCAAGTTTCTGGAGGTGGTCAGATGGCCAAGGCCGCGGCAACAGCTCCCAGGCGTGAAGTCAAAGACGTCAAGCAGGTCTGGATCGATTACAAGAAGACCAAGGCGGAGGCCTTGCGCAATACGCTGATGGAGAATTACCTCCATCTCGTGCGCTACAACGCCGAGCGCATCCACGTCAAGCTGCCAGATGAAGTCGAACTGGACGATTTAATGTCCGCTGGCATCTTCGGTCTGATGGACGCGATCAACGCGTTCGACCTCGATCGCGGCGTGAAATTCGAAACGTACTGTGCCCCGCGTATCCGCGGCGCGATCCTCGACGAGCTCCGCTCGATGGACTGGGTCCCGCGCCTGGTGCGCAGCCGCGCTCACAAGCTCGATGGCGCCAGCAAGCAGCTGGAAGTAGAGCTCGGCCGTGCGCCGACGAACGAGGAAGTGGCCAAGCGCCTCAAGGTGCCGATGCCCGAATACGAGAAGATGGCGAAGGACGCATCTGCCGTCGGCCTCGTCTCGTTGTCGCGCAAGTGGTTTGAGACGGATTCGAATAAGGATGTGCGCGAGATCGACGTGCTCGAAGATAAGCGCGGCGCCGATCCCGTCCGCGAGATCCAGCGCAAGGACCTGAAGGAACTCATCACCAAGGGCCTGAGCCGCGCCGAGCGTCTCATCATCGTGCTCTACTATTTTGAAGAGATGACGATGAAGGAAATCGGCGCAACGCTGGACCTGAGCGAATCGCGTGTCAGCCAGATGCACAGCAGCATCCTGGCGCGCCTCAAGGCGCAGATGGCCGATCGCAAGAAAGAGCTGCAGCAGGTCGAGACGATCTAAGTTAGCGGGCAGCATTGAAGTATTCCGTGGCTTGGGCGTCCCGCCCGAGCGTTCCTGCGGAGCGGCTGGCCGCCGCAAGTGCTCGGGCGAGACGCCCAAGCCACAGTTTGGCGGCCCGCATGAGTCTCAAGGACGGTTTATACTGATCGCAGCTGGCAACAGCTGCGACCATCTTCTTTTATGGCACAACAGCAGATGGTCCTGTTCCGCATCAGCCACACCGGCACGTTCAGCACCAAGGAATCGACGAATCTCGACGAGATCAACGCGCTGCTCGCCCAGGGCTGGCGCGTCGTGCAGATGTGCCCCACGAGCAGCCCGAGCACGGACGTCGGCGCGCTGGAGGATGTCTTCGCGTTAGTGGTTTTGGAGCGCGAATAGCATGAACGGACAGCCTCCCTCGATCGAGTATCGCACTCCGCAAGCAGCATTGCGTGCCTCGATCGGCTGCAGAGTAGTCTTTGCATTGGCTGTGCTCTGCGCCCCGGTCATGCGTTTAACCGCCCTTGCTGCATTCGACGGTTTCTTCAACCCTCACTCGGATTTTGTTTTCCGAGGATGGGCGATTCTCTTCTGCCTGTCGTGCATCTTTCCAGCTATCTCGTTGACGCTTCGCTGGCTGGCGCGGCGTTGAAACGACTGCGGGGCGAGTAGCAACTGCGTTTCGGCAGCCCACGTCTTTCATACACTTACCGCTTCGCGTTTCGACAACTTCTGAATCAGTTCTTGGCGATTCTGCACCGCATGCGCTTTGTAAATCCTTCCAGCATGGTAGCGGATGGTGCAGCGCTCGACTTTCATCCGGTTCGCGATGTCCTGATTGCGCAGGCCTTGAAGCAGCAGGTCTTGCACGAGCTGCTGACGCGGCTTGGGGTGTTTGGGGGCAATGCCGTGGAGTTTGGCTGCGAGTTCGCCGTGGCTGTGAACGTTGTGCTGCGCGTAGATTTTGGTCGCCTGGTAGTTGACTGTGCGGATTGAGATTTGCATTTGCGATGCGATTTGCGGGTACGCCAAACCTTGCAGGAGAAGATCCTGGACTTGTTGGCGACGCGGTGCAGCCCGGTTGCGCTTGTTGAAAATCCGGCGGCGCTCCCCTTTCCACCAATCGGGCTTGGCGACTTCGCGACCGTAGAGCAGGCCGCCGCTGAGGTGACTGACCAAGTAGTTCCACCCCCAGTACTTCGTCGCCAGTTCAAAGTAGCACAGGTCATGACAACGACTGCAGGCGAAGGTGCGCGGCGGCTCGGGCATGCCATCGGGATGGCCGGGTTGAACGTCGAGCTTCGAGAGGCGCAGCGTACAGAAGCCCGGCATTGGATAGTAAATCGTCCGCACGCGGCGCTTGCAGCCGGGGCAGATCCAGCGGTAGCCGAAGAGGATCGTGAAGCGGCATGAACCGCCACGGCGATTGTGCGGGTCGTAGCGGAAGACGGGAATGCGGCGGATGGTCTGCTCGAAGTTTTTTGGTGCGTGCTCCGAAAGGCGTCGGATGTTCGTCCCCCAGTGCAACATGGGTGCGTGGAATTTCCAGGCGTAACCGGGGTCGAGATCGCGGGGTGAGCTGACAACGGTGACTTTGCGGTGGCGCTTGCCGTCGATTTGTTCTGGCCAGAAGTGTGATCGGTCGCTGCGACGGATCGTTGCGACCATGCGGCTTTCGGAGACGCCGAGTTGCTTGGCGAGCCACCAGCGCTGGGAGAAGGGGTAGCCCGTGTGCCATGGCCGGCAGAGGCGCTGGATCAGCGCGGTGTCGATCGTCACCTCGTGCGGCATGGTGAGGTGGGGCGGACAGGTGACAGCATGCTCGGGCGTGATGATCGCGTGCATGAGCGTAATGCGGCGGTCGCTGGCGCGAATGGCGAGGCACCAGGCGCGCGGGCGTCTGGTGAGCGTGGCGCTGCGACGCCGCGCAATTCGGCGGGCGTATTCGTCTGGGTCGGATTCGATTCTGGCGCGGTGGACCTTCCAGGCGGCTTGGGATCGCTGTTCCAGTGGATGCATTGTTCCCTCCCTTTTCCGGCTAACCAATTGTATGGCATTTGTTAGGTACTGTCAGGAACGGCGATGGGTTGAAGTGCAATCGCACTTTCTCCCCAGCCCTCTCCCCGCAAGCGGGGAAAGGGAGTATGGGTTTCAGGTAGTCAGCGGTGGTTACGCGCGGACGTTCTTGCGCGGGTCTGTCGCGGCGATGATTTCACTGACGCCGGTTTGGTTGAAGCCTTTGAAGCCGTCGTTGCGCTCGAGGTTTTCCAGGTGCGACCCGAGTGCGCCTTGTTCGCGGAATTGCTCGCCCTGCTTCGTGGTGATGAGCCTTGCATCGAGTAGTTTTTGGATGCGCTTCTCGGCAACCTGCCAGCGCTCGCCTTCGGTGAAGGCTTGACGCAGGTACGTAAAGCTCGTGAACGGCTTCATCGTTTTCACGCCGTCTTCTTCGAGTTGTTTCTTGAGCGATTCGAAGTCGAACATGGCTTCGAGGTGGTGCATGCCGGCTTGCAGAAACGAGTCACCGTGCAGGCCGCACCAGAGGCCGACCGTGCCGAGGCTGTTGCGCTCTGCGAGGCCGTCGTGGCTGAAGTCGCCCATCAATTCATCTGGCGTGAGGTCGACGTCGTTGAAGGTGATGATGCCGGTGGTCGGTTGCTCCATCACCTGCGCGCCCCAGCCGGCTTCGCGGCCAGCATAGAAACGCTCGCGGCAATAGAAGCCGAGTTTCTCCCATGTCGCGACCAGCGGCCTGAAGTTGCGTCGCGCGGAGCGGTAGGTGTGATGATCGTGGTTGGCCCAGCCGAGGCCGAGTTTGTCCTGGCGGGCCTTTTGCACGCGGGCTGCGTGGTTGCGACGCATCCAGTACTCGCGCTCGGCTGCGAACCAGAGGTCGCAGGTGAGGTCGCGACCGAGATCGGCGATGGCAGCGTCGAGCAGATCGTTGGCAGCGGCGAAGCCGTCTTCGTCGGTCTCCGAATCGCGCGGGCGCGTGCGGAGTTTTTCCGAGTGCCCGAGCATCTTGATGGCGTTTTTCGGTGCGCCGGTTTCGGGCTCGAAGGCGCGCGTGCCGTGACGCTCGACCGCGGTCATGACAGCATCGCGGCCTTCGTAGATGCGCGCGATGCGGAGTTGGGAGAGCGGAGCGCCTTGGACTTCACGCTGCAGGTTATTGGCAGCGAGGAAGTCGGCGATGAACTCGACCTTGATGGCGATTTCGAGCGCGCCATCGTGTACGAGCACGGGCGGGAACATCCCGCTGTCGTTGAGGAAGACGGTGTAGCCGTTGCCGTCGGAATCCGCCTGGTAGCCGACGTCGCTGAGCTGGCGGGCGCGGGCGTCGCGGCGCGGGATGCGAACGTGATCGATCCAATCGACGAACCGCGTGCCGGTTTCATCGGCCATGCGGCGGGCAAGCGCTCCAGCCTCGGGGCATTGTGTCAAAAAGTCTTCCGTCAGCGATCGAAGGAAATTCCACGCCCCCGGCTGGGGTTCCCATTGAAAGGCCTGTAACGGATTGCTGGCTTGTAGGGTCATGTCTGTCTCTCCGAAGCACCGATGTCCTTGATTAGGGACAGCCAAATCATGTGGCAAGGCATCTCAGCATATGCTATCATCTTTCCGAGTCGGGTTCATCGGCAGCCGGAACCTGTCCCCTATTAACAATCTGTTGAGGAGCTTTTGATCGGTAGCCGGTAGCTCCTCCTGGCGAACTGGCCTTGCATTTTTATTGCGTGAGGCCACTAACTGCGGAGGAACTATGACTATGCTGCAAGCTCGTCCCCCCAAATCGGCGTCTGCGCACCCGACCTTGGGAAAGGCTCCCCATCTTGTTACTCCCCTTCCTGGGCCCAATGCGAAAGCGCTCATCGATCGCGATGAGCGGGTGACGTCGCCATCGTATACACGCGACTATCCGCTGGCGGTGAAGCGGGCGCTGGGCAGCGTTGTGGAAGACGTCGACGGCAATCGTTTCCTCGATTTCGCTGCGGGCATCGCGGTTTGCGCGACGGGGCATTGCCATCCCAAGGTTGTCGCTGCGATCACCAAGCAGGCCAGCGAATTGATTCACATCTGCGGCAGCGATTTTTACTATCCATCGATGGTGGATTTGATCGAGAAGCTGAAAGCGATCGTCCCCGGCGGCGGTGAGAAGAAGGTGCTGCTGACCAATAGCGGGACGGAAGCGGTTGAAGCTGCGTTCAAGCTCGCGCGGTATGCGACGAAGCGCAAGTATGCGATCTCGTTCCATGGCGCTTTTCATGGCCGGACCATGGGCGCGCTGGCTTTGACGTGCTCGAAGGCCCGCCAGAAAGAGGGCTTTGGCCCGCTGGTGCCGATGACGGCGCACGTGCCGTTTGGGAGCATCAAGGAAATCGAGAATACGCTCTTCCGCTACACGATGAATCCGAGCGAAGTGGCTGCGATTTTCGTTGAGCCGATTCAAGGTGAGGGTGGATATGTGGTCGCGCCGCAAGGCTTCATGAAGGACCTACGTGCGCTGTGCGATAAGCACGGGATTCTGTTGGTTTGCGACGAGATTCAGTCGGGCGCGGGCCGAACGGGAAAATGGTTTGCATATGAGCACTTTGGCATCGTGCCGGACATCACGCTGATGGCCAAGGGCCTGGCCAGCGGGATGCCGCTGGGCGCGGTGATCGCGCGTGAAGGCGTGATGGAATGGCCGCCGGGTGCGCAGGGGAGCACGTTCGGCGGGAATCCAGTTTGTTGTGCCGCTGCGAATGCGACGCTGGAACTGGTTGAAGCGGAGTACATGTCCAACGCTGCGGACATGGGCAAGGTGTTGCTCGATGGGCTCAGCGAAGTGGCGCGTCAGCACAAGCCGATCGGCACGCCGCGCGGGCTGGGGCTGATGTGTGGTGTGGATGTGCTCAACCCGGCAACGGGCGCGGGCGACCCAGCCCTTCGCGACAAGATCGTGGTCGACGCCTTCGAGCGTGGCCTGATCATGCTCGGCTGCGGTGCACACACGCTGCGGTTTGCGCCCCCGCTCTGCATTGCACAGGATGAGCTGGAAGCGGGGCTGAAGGTGTTCGAGGAAGCGGTTGCGGCTTCGATCTAACCCGCTCGCGAAGTGCTCATATTTTCCCTCCCCCCGGTACTCCGGGGGAGGGCTAGGGAGGGGGTTCGTCGCGCAACTGTCCACAAGAACCCCCCAACCCTCCCCCGGAGTACCGGGGGAGGGAGAATGCACTCCGATCAACGCTACAATCCGCGAAGAGGAAAACTCATGCCCGACCCAGCCCTGAAAACTTTCGGCATCTCCGGCGAAATCCAAGGTGCAGCGATCGGCGGCGAATGGCTTAAGACCTCCGGCAAAACGCTCGCCGTCACCTCGCCCATCGACAAGCGCCAGCTCGGCGCGATCAAATGCTCCACGCCGGACGACACCAATGCCGTGATCGATGCAGCTCATGACGCGTACCTGAAATGGCGCGTCGTTCCCGCGCCAAAACGCGGCGAGTTTGTCCGTCGCGTCGGCGAGAAACTGCGCCAGTACAAAGTCGAGCTAGGGAAGATCGTTTCGCTCGAAGTCGGCAAAATCACGCAGGAAGCGCAAGGCGAAGTGCAGGAGATGATCGACATCTGTGATTTCGCGGTCGGCCTGTCGCGCCAGTTGTACGGGCTGACCATCGCCAGCGAGCGGCCGGGCCATCGCATGATGGAGCAGTGGCATCCGCTGGGCGCGATCGGCGTGATCAGCGCGTTTAACTTCCCCGTTGCGGTCTGGGCATGGAATGCAGCCCTCGCATGGGTCTGCGGCGACGCAGTCGTCTGGAAGCCGAGCGAGAAGACGCCGTTCTGCGCAGCTGCCGTGCAGAACATTGTTGCTGAGGTGCTGAAAGAGATGCCAGACGTCCCGCCGGGCATCATGGGGCTCGCGATTGGCGATCGGCATACGGTCGGCGAGCCGATGACTTCGAGCCACAAGCTGCCGCTGATCTCCGCGACGGGTTCGGGGCGCATGGGACGGGAAATTGCGCAGGTCGTTGGCAAACGCCTTGGTCGCTCGTTGCTGGAGTTGGGCGGCAACAATGGATTGATCCTGACGCCGTCTGCGGACCTCGATCTGGCGACGCGCGCGATCGTTTTCGCTGCGGTTGGCACCTGCGGACAGCGCTGCACGTCGCTGCGGCGGCTCATCGTTCACGAATCGCACAAGGCTGAGATCATGCGTCGGCTGACTGCGGTGTACGCGAAGTTGAAGATCGGCAACCCGCTCAACGAAGGCATTCTGGTTGGCCCGCTGATTGACGAGAACGCATTCGAGACGATGGAGAAGGCGCTGGCTGCTGCCAAACAGCAGGGCGGCAAGGTGACCGGCGGCGGGCGGCTGACCGATGGCGTTCCGGCGGGCGGCGCTTACGTGAAGCCAGCCATCGTGGAGATCACGCATCAGGCGCCCATCACCTGCGATGAGACGTTTGCTCCGATTTTGTACGTCATGACCTACAAGAATTTCGAGGAGGCGATCGAGATTCATAATTCGGTGCCGCAGGGTTTGTCGTCCGCGGTATTCACATCGGATGTGCGCGAAGCGGAGCTTTTCCTGTCGCCAGCAGGCAGCGATTGCGGTATCGCGAACGTGAACATTGGCACGAGCGGGGCGGAAATCGGTGGCGCGTTCGGCGGCGAAAAGGAAACCGGCGGCGGACGCGAATCCGGGTCGGATTCGTGGAAGGTCTACATGCGCCGGACGACGAATACGATCAATTATTCGAAGGACCTCCCTCTTGCGCAGGGCATTTCGTTCGACGTCTAAAGAATAGAAACCGCAGATGAACGCGGATGAACGCAGATGAGAAGTCTTATCTGCGTGCATCTGCGTTTATCTCCGGTTCCTTCTTTTGTAGACTGCTCAAATGCCTTCGATCGACTGGCCCCTTGAGCAGCTCAAGCAGTATCAGCCGCCGCTTTATCGCGAATCGGACTTTGAAGAATTCTGGCGGACGACGGTCAGCGAGACGATGAAACAGCCGCTGAACGCGGAGCTAATTCCTTACGAATTGCCGGCGCGCGGTCTCCAATGTTTTGCATTGCGGTTTGATGGGTATAAGGGCGGGCGGATCGCGGGATGGTACCTGCGGCCGGATGCTGCGGGGAAATTCCCGGGCGTTTGTTTCTATCACGGCTATTCCGGTCGCGGTTGGCGTCCGCTGGACATGGTCGAGTACGCGCAGCAGGGGATGTGCGTGCTGAGCATGGATTGTCGCGGGCAGAATGGCCAGTCGCAGGATGCTGCCGTTTATCCCGAGGGATACGTCGCTGGATGGATGACGCAGGGCATTCGCGATCCGCAGCGGTATTACTATCGATACGTTTATGCCGATGCGGTGCGTGCGCTGGAAGTGCTGGCACGGCGCGAGGAGGTCGATGCGAAGCGGCTGGCGATTACGGGCGTGAGCCAGGGGGGCGGGATCACGCTGGCGGTGGCGGCCCTGTCCGATCGTCCCATGCTTGCCCTGCCAGACATTCCATATCTTTGCGATTTCCGTCGCGCGGTGGCGATCGCAGGTGTCGGGCCGTATCCCGAGATCCCGATGTTCATCAAGGCATTTCCGGAGTTGTACGAGCAGGCGTTTCGCACGCTTTCGTATTGCGACAACCTCAACCTCGCGCCGATGATCAAATGCCGCACGGTGATCAGCAACTGTTTGTGGGACGACATCTGCCCGCCGAGCACGATCTACGCAGTCTACAATCACATGACCTGCGAGAAGCAGATCGAGGTGTATCCCTTCCATAAACACGAAGTGCCGTACGAACACGCGGAATTGCGCTTTCGACTGATCACGGAAACACTTCTCGACCAGTCTCCCGTCGCGCGTACACGGGCGTGACGTCATCGCATGACCGACTTCTTCGAATTCCGCGAACAACTCGCCAGGAAGCGCACGGAGCCTCCGCCGCCACCGTCTGGCGATCGCGCAGCGAAGGCGATGTCGATTGCCGAGCTCACGCGGAAGATCGATCGCGCGATTCAATCGCAGTTACCGGAAAATGTTCTCGTGCGCGGCGAGATGAGTAACGTCTCGATGCACGGGCCGTCCGGACACCTCTATTTCACCCTCAAGGACGAAAACGCCTGCATCGATTGCGTCATGTGGCGCAGCGACGTCGAGCGAATGAAGTTTCGCCCGACCGATGGAATGGACTTGCTGGCCAGCGGGCATGTTGGCGTTTACGGGCAGCGCGGGCGGTACCAGCTTTACGTGCGCACGCTTTCGCCGCTGGGGCAGGGGGCGCTGGAGCTGGCGTTTCAGCAGATGCGCAGGAAGCTGGAGGCGGAAGGCCTTTTTGCCCAAGAGCGGAAGAAGGCGATTCCGCGGTTTCCGCAGCGGATTGCGATCGTCACCGGGGCGCAGGCGGCTGCGCTGCACGATGTGCTCAAGGTGCTGCGGCGGTTTTCGTGGTTGAAGTTGTTTGTTTACGCAGTGCCGGTCCAGGGGGATGGGGCTGCGCCGAAAATCGCGGAGGCGCTACGGCATTTAAACAAGCAGCAGGCCAGCGTCGGTGGCGTGGAGGTGATTTTGCTGGCGCGCGGTGGGGGATCGCTCGAAGATTTGTGGGCCTTCAATGAGGAAGCCGTGGCGCGGGCGATCGCGTCATCGGCGATTCCGATCGTGACGGGGGTTGGACATGAAGTCGACGTGTCGATCGCGGATCTCGTGGCAGATTATCACGCGCACACGCCGACCGAGGCAGCGCAGGTGATCACCGCGCGATGGCGGACGGCGGCCGAGGGGGTGGAGACCGCGACAACCCGACTGCGCCGCGGACTGCGCACGGTTGCGCAGCATGCTTCTCAGCGGTTGGCGGCTGTCACGCGGCACGAGTTCTTCCGCCGTCCGCTGGACCGGATCAATTCGTTGCGACAGATGGTTGACGACCGCCAGCGCGGAATGCGCGAGGCGGTGAAGGACCGGATCTTCGGATTGAACCGCCAGTTGAGCGAGATGGCGCAGACGCTCGCGGAACACAGCCCGACGGTGCAGGTCCGGGTGGCGCGGCAACGGCTGGGCGGCCTTGAGGAACGGCTGACGTATGTCACGCACGTGAATGCGCGGAACCGGTTGAAACAGTTGGATGCGCTGGAACGCGAGCTGAACGCGGTGAGCCCGGAAGCGGTTTTGAAGCGCGGATACTCGATGACGACCTTGAAGGATGGGACAGTAGTGAGAAGCGTCAAGCAGGTTCGCGGTGGGGAGAAACTGAAAACGCGACTGGCGGATGGGACGATCGAGTCGACGGCGGATGATCCGAAGCAACCTAACCTTTTCCCGTAGCATCGCCGTCTCGGCCATGCCTTTTGTGGAACGAAAAAGCATGGGCGAGACGCCCATGCCACGTAAATTAATTGGAGGCTTCCGGATTACGCGCCGACGATTTGCGCTGCGAGCGCGGGGTCTTTGAGAATCGCGTGCTTGATCACTTCCAGGCGCTGGGCGACCTCATTCATGTTCTTGGGGCGCTTCACGGGGGAGGTCTTGACGCATTCCATGACGAAGTTCGACAGCGTTTCGGGAACGCTTTTGTTGATCGCGTGGGGCGGGTCAATCTTCGCGTCGAGCAGGAAGCTGTTTTCCTTCTGCTTGACGGTGAAGAGGGTGGGGAGCTTTTTGCTGGCGAGCGCCCAGTACATCGTCGCACCCAGGTTGAACACGTCCGTGCGGACGGTCACCGGGCCGCAATTCACCTGCTCGGGGGAGATGAAATCGGGCGTGCCTTGGATGCGTTTCTTGACCGTGGCGAACTTGGCTGCCTGGCCGAGGTCGATCACTTTGACCGCGCCCTTGTCGCCCAGCAGGATGTTGTTGGGTTTGAGATCGCAGTGCACGTAGCCCAGCGAGTGGAGCGAATCGAGCGCCCTGGCTGTGGCGATGAAGACATTCAAGAGATCGATCAGGCCCTTGGGCTTGACGAACTCCAGCGGGCGGCCGTCGAACAGCTCCATGATGAGGGCTGCGTCGATAACACCGCCGAGCAGCTTTTTGTTGATTTTGAGGTCGATCGTCCTCCGCAAGCCCGGATGGCGCACAAGCTGGCCGACGGCATGCTCAGCCTCGAGCTGTTCTACAAACCGGATATCTTTGTCCTTATTACGTACGACATGTTTCAGGGCGTAAAGCTGGCCGGTAGCGGGGTCGTTGACGACGTAGATGGTGCTGCCAGCGCCATGCCCGATCAGGTCGATGACGTCATAGCCGAACAGCGTCTTGGGCGGGGCCGAAGACGAGCCGGAATCCGAATTGATACCCACACCGAAAAGCGTCATCTCACCCGTCCACGACGTGGCGCCTACCGACCGATTGTTCGCAATGTCCAGCAGCAACCGTGCCACCGGCTCGCAAACACAACCTTCTACTAATGCTATACGTCAAACCGGCCCGGACATTGAATTTATTCGCCGGATTTTAGGCTGCTCGCGACATTATAGGGGCTAAGGCGGCCAAGGTTCTCCATGCGCGCCGTCGGCGCTGGCCTTCTGCCCAAAAAAGCGGCAGGCCGCTGATTCTTGCGGCCTGCCGGTCAGCGTTTCTATGGCTGCTGCGGGGAGGTTATTTCTTCCACGCCTTGGCCTTGAAATCAGTGATGGCGGCCTTAAGCCGGTTTTCGATGTCTCCGGTCAGCTCCTTCTTTTCCGCCAAGTCGCGGCGGAGGTCCGATGCTGACGTGTCAATGTACTGCAGCAGCGAGTTCTGGAACTCCTGCACTCGGTTAATCGGTACGTCATCAAGGAAGGTTGTGTTCTCCGCTGGGCCCTTCGTGCCTGCGTAAATCATGACGACCTCCTGCTCGAATGGCATGGGCTTGAACTGCGGCTGTTTGAGCAGCTCGACGAGGCGGGCGCCGCGGTCGAGGATGCGCTGGGTGGCAGCGTCGAGTTCCGTGCCGAGTTGGCTGAACGCTTCGAGCTCGCGATAGCCAGCGAGGTCGAGTCGGAGTGAACCGGCGACCTTCTTCATGGCCTTGGTCTGGGCGTTACCACCCACGCGGCTGACCGAGATACCGACGTTCACGGCGGGGCGAACGCCTGCGAAGAAGAGTTCGGGTTCGAGGTAGATCTGGCCGTCGGTGATGCTGATGACGTTCGTGGGGATGTAGGCCGAGACGTCGCCGTCCTGGGTTTCGATGATGGGAAGGGCGGTGATGCTGCCGCCGCCGAGGTCTTTGGAGAGCTTCACGGCGCGTTCCAGCAGGCGGCTGTGGAGATAGAACACGTCGCCGGGGAATGCCTCGCGACCGGGCGGGCGACGCAGCAGCAGCGACAGCTGGCGGTAGGCGGCGGCCTGCTTGGTCAGGTCGTCATACACGCAAAGGCAGGCTTCGCCCTTCCACATGAAGTACTCGGCCATCGCGCAGCCCGCGTAAGCGGCGATGTACTGCAGCGGTGCGGGGTCTGAGGCGGTGGCGACGACCACCGTCGTGTACTCCATCGCGCCGTTGGCTTTGAGGATTTCCACGAGGCCCGCGACCGTCGATTCCTTCTGGCCGATCGCGACGTAGAAGCACTTCACGCCCTTGCCCTTCTGGGCAATGATCGTGTCGATGGCGATGGCAGTCTTGCCGGTCTTGCGGTCGCCGATGATCAGCTCACGCTGGCCGCGGCCGATCGGGATCATCGAGTCGATCGCTTTGATGCCGGTCTGCAGCGGCTCGGTCACCGGCTGACGCTCAGCGATGCCGGGGGCGACGATGTCCATCTTGCGGGTTTCTTTGGAGACGATCGGAACGCCACCGTCGAGCGGCTGGCCGAGCGGATTGACGACGCGTCCGATGACAGCCTCGCCAACGGGCACTTCGAGCAGGCGGCCGGTCGCTTTGACAGTGTCGCCTTCCTTGATGTCGAGGTAGTTGCCGAAGATGACGGCGCCGATCGAGTCTTCTTCGAGGTTGAAGACCTGGCCCATGACGCCGTTCTGGAACTCGAGCAGCTCGCCGGCCATGGCGTTGGTCAAGCCGTAGATGCGGGCGATGCCGTCGCCGACCTCGATGACCTGGCCGACTTCACTGACCTGCACCTTCTGTTCGAAGTTGCTGATTTCTTTTTTCAGGACGCTTGTAATTTCAGCGACGTTGATGGCCATTATCTTCTTCTCCGTAGCATGGCCGTCTCGGCCATGTTTTCTTCTCACGGCATGGGCGAGAGGCCCATGCTACGAATCAATTCGTTTCACTTCGGTGCGGCAGACAACATTTGTTGTTTCATGACATCGAGTTGATGGCGGACGGATGCGTCGATCAACTTGTCGCCGATGCGGACGATCACGCCGCCGATGATGTTGTCGTCTACGCGCTGATGGACGACTGCTTCCTTGCCGAGCGCGGTCGTGATTTTTGTTTGCGCGTTGCTCATCATTTGTGAGTCAAGGGCATGGGCCACGGTGATTTCTACCTCAACCTTGCCGAGTTGCTTGTCGAGCAGCTCGCTGTAGGCCTGGGCGATCTCGGAGATCAGGCCGAGCCGGTTGTGCTGGTTCATCACGCCCAGGGCGTTGTAGAGCAGCGGCGAGACGTTGTTCTTGAACGTCCTCTGGAGCATCTGCTCGCGCTCCTCGACGCCGATGGCGGGGTTGACGAGCACCTCACGGGCGGACGGATTCGCGTCGACGATCTGCCGGAGCTGATTGAGCTCTGCACCGATCGCTTCGGCCTGCTTTTGCTCGTTCGCCAGATCCAGCAGCGACTGCGCATACGCGTGTGCAGTCGGCGAGGGGCGGGCAGCTTGTTTGGTGGATTGCGCCATTGCGTTACGCCTTCACGGTCTGGAGCTGACTGAGGCTTTCGTTCACCAGCGTCTTCTGATCGTCTGGGTTCAGATTTCTGCGAAGGATCTTCGACGCAATGCTGGTTGAGAGATCCGCGGCCTGGGCGTAGATGTCCGCCAGGGCGGCCTTGCGAGCAGCGTCGATCTCTTTGGTCGAGCGTTCCTTGATCTCCTCGACCTCCTGCTGCGCCTGCATGCGGAGGCTGGTGGCTAGCTTCTCGGCGTCAGCCGATGCTTTCGCCATCATGTCGCGGATCTTGCCCTCTGCTGTCGCCAGTTGGGCGTTGTAATCCTTGAGCGTTGCTTCCGCTTTCGCGCGGGCTGCTTCCGCGTCGGCAATGTCCTGCCGAATGCGCTGCTCGCGGGCCTTGAGGCCGGCCAGCACGTTCTTCCACGCGGTCGGATAGAGCACTGCGAGGAGGATCACGAAGATGATCACGACCCACAGCGCCTGCAGCTGAGTCTCGCGGCTGTGCGGGTCGGGGATGAGCTGGGCTTTTTCTTCGTGCTCATCGCCGGGCGTGCCGTGTTCGACCGTTGCAGTGGTGTGTTCGACGGTCGCAGCCGTGCCTTCGTGGACGACGGGCGCTTCGGCTGCCCGCAGGGTCGCGGGTGCGACGTACGCGGCCATCGCGATGAGCAGAAACCATTTCTTGAGCATGAGCCTTACCTTGTTCGTGCAAAGCGTCGCGGCAGCTTGCCACCGCCGCGACGCTGGTTTGATCGTTACTTCACGATCTGTTCGAAAATCGGGCCGATGCGCGCGATGGCGCCCTGGCAAACGATCAGCGCGAAGAAGGTGAACCCTTCGATCAGCGCCGCAGCGATGATCATGTTCGTGCCGATACGGCCGCCAGCCTCGGGCTGACGGGCGATGCCTTCCATCGCCTGACCGGCGAGGTGGCCGATGCCCTTGGCGCCGCCAATGACGACCAGCCCAGCGCCAACGGCAGCGCCGAGCACGCCCAGACCACTGCCTGTGGTCATGGTTTGTGCAATCACGTCCAACATGTCTGACTCCTCCCGCGTTTTGCGGGAACTGTGCGCCGCTCACGGATGTCGTTTGCGGACGCGGATGTATGGTTGCCGAACTTAAATAGGTTTAACCCGGGCGTCGGCTGCTCGCGGGATTTTCGTAGGGGCGACGCCTGCGTCGCCCGCTTTTTCGATCACGAAGGGCGACGCAGGCGTCGCCCCTACATCAGTGTTCTGGTGCAACCGCGCTCGCGATAAACAGCGTTGTCAGGAACGTGAAGATGTACGCCTGCAAAAACGCCACGAACAATTCCAGTACTCGAATCAGTAAGCTGAGCATCGTCACCGGCACGCCTACGCCCACCTGTTTCAGCACCCCAGCGCTCACCGGGATCAGCAGAATGAACGCAGCCAATACGATGTGTCCTGCGATCATGTTGGCGAACAAACGAATCATCAGCGCGAAGGGCTTGATGACCGCGCCGATCAACTCGAGCACGAGGAGCATCGCCCAGATGAGAACATCGGGAACCCACATCAGCGGGTTGCCGCCGGGGCCGGGTTTGAAGGGATGCGGGGCAAAGTTCCAGAAATAAAGCGGAACGGCGAGCGGCCACGCGACAGCAGCGCTCATGCCGTGACCGTGGGCGTCCGCGTGGCCATCGCCCGAGCGTTTGCCGTCGTGATCGTGATGGTGCGCAAAGCTTTCGTCGTCTTCGTAATGCTTGGTTGGCGAGCCGAGTGCTTTGAAGTCGGCTGGAACGTCCGCGGCGAGGGCATCGCCGCGGACATGCTCCAAATCATGTGCAGCTTCGTGCCCCTTCGAGCCGTCAGCAGAGTGTTCTTCGTGATGGCCGTGATGGCCGTAGGTCCCGTCGATCAGCGAGCGGGCGACCTGCGCGATGCCGTTAATGTGGATGAACAGGAAGGCCATGATCGCCAGGGCAGCCGTTGTCGTCGGCGTGCCGGTGGCCGTGCCGCTGAGATGCGACTCGTGGCCAGTGATTGCGGTGATCAATTCGCCGATCGGCAGCTGGCCGAGCAGGTTGCAGAAGAGGATAAAGAAGAACAGCGTCCACAGGAATGGGACGAAGCGATCGGTGTGTTCCTTCAGCGCGGGGCGGAAGACCTCAACGCGAAGGAATTCCATGATCGATTCGAAGAAGTTGCGCAGGCCCGTGGGCACGCTCTTCGGATCGGTAGCTGTGCTCTGATTGAACAGCTTGGGAAAGAGAATGAGCATCAGCACGGCGGCCACGACCGCCATGAACATCTGGTTGGTGACCGTCAGCCCAGCCAGCTTGAAGAGCGGATGGGGAAGCACGTGATCCATTGGATCAGCGGAGGCGAGGATCGTGGTCAGGTTCATCAGCATGGGCGATTTCTCTGCTCTGGCTTAAACCTTCTGTGAACGCGTTGCGGTTGGTGCTGATCGGATCGCGCGGGCGTAAACCACGACCAGCGCGGTCAGCGTGATGAAGTACAGCGGAACCAACCAGGAGATAAAAGCAGCGTGAATGGGAACGTTCGTGGCGATGCAAGCGCCCACCGGCACGATGGCAGCGAACATATGAATCATGCTGCCAAGGAGTGCGGCCTGCGAAACCGACATCTGATCGGCTTGACGCGTGAGCAGGACCGGGATCACGCCCGCCATGCAGGCGAAGGCGATCGTTCCGATGGCCCACGTTAGTTCCAGCGCGTGCACGTTCTTTCCCAACGCAATGCAAAGGCGAGTTCCGCCTGCGGCGGTGAGAACGATGCTTGCGGGGATGAGGATCAGCGTGCGCATCACGGTGTCTGCATCAATCCTTGTTGACTCGGATCGCATCCTTGATCAGCAGGTACAACCCGCCAGCCAAGCCGATCATCGAGCCGTACGTCTGGCCCTTGGGCGTCCAGCCGTAACGATGATCCAACCATCGGCCGACGAAGTACCCGACACCGACCCCGATGGCGACCTGCAAACCGACCGCAGCCATCGCGCCGGGTGAAGGGCCATCGTCTTTCTTGGCCATCATTTACGGCCTGTCGCGATACTTCGTGCAAAATTGCACGAACGCTGATCCCACCCAGGCAAACGAGCCGCCGAGGTGGGGCGATAGATTACGGGGGGTGGTCTGAACCGTCAAGAAATGGCATCGGGGAGTTGCGCATTACTCCCTTGCCAGGGAGAGGGTCGGGGGCAGAGTACAAGCATCTGAAGTTGGGCGACGTAATACGCGATGTGACGCTGAGCATTTCTACCCTCACCCTGCCCTCTCCCTGCAAGAAAGAGGGAATGCGCGTGGTCCTGCTCCGTCCTACGTGCATTTGGAGTGTGATTCGCGATACATTAGGACGCGTGAGCGAGCCGATTCGTCGCCGCATTCGCTTTACCGCGCTGGGAATCGTTCTTCTTTTGGCGAGCGCGTCATTTTTTACCGGCATCCAGTGGGGGCTGCCCAGCCGTGAGGCGGACCCGTTTTTGTTTGGGGACAAAACGCCCTGGACGGGGGCGGAAATTGTTGCGCTCGCGCCCAAGGCTGCCGATGACCGCGGCGCGGATGTCGATGCCAACCCGATCGCTGATCGCCAGCACACCGTTGTTCTGAACGAGACCGACGTCCAACGCGCCGAGATCGTTCGCCGCTATCGCCTTTTCAGCAATCAGCCAGACGAGATGATCACCTTCATGTCGCTGTCGCGCATCAGGGAGAACAGCGGCGACCCGCGGCTCTATCAGTATGGCGGACTTTGGATTTATCCGGTCGGCGCGTTGATCAAAGTCGTGCTGAATCCGAAAGCGGACCAGGCGTTTTATCTCGATCATCCTGAAGCGTTCGCGAAGTTTTATGTCGTGGCACGCGTGTACAGCGCGCTGTTTGGGATCGCCGGCGCTTGGGCAGTGTATTGGATCGTTCGAAGACTCTCGGGCGGGATTCTCATTCCGCTTGCGAGCGCGCTTTGCTTTGCGATGTTGCCGGTGGTGGTGAATCTTTCACATGAGGCAAAGCCGCACCTGGCGGGCACGGTGTTAATGTTGCTGGCGATCATTGCTGCTTCCAAGTTCGTTGAGACGGGGCGGACGCGGTTTGCGGTGTTGAGTGGGGCGCTGTGTGGTGCTGCGTTTGGGATGATCATCTCGGCGCTGGTGGCGTTCAGCATTCCGTTTGTGATGATCGCGCTGCGATGGGATGCGTCGCGGCGGCGGGCGAGTGTATTGGGTGCGGCGCTGGCTGCGGGCGTGGCGGTTTATGCGGTGACGAATCCGTTTGTGCTGATCAACAGCATCGCTCGGCCGGAACGGTTTAAGTCGAACCTTCAGAATTCAACCGCGATGTACTCGACCGGGACGACAGGGCTGGGGAATGCGATCGGGTTAATTATCGAAGGGGCGTCGCCGCTGGTGGTAGCGGTGGGGATTGCGGGGGCGACGTTCTTGTTCGCCCAGCGATTGGCCCGCCGGCAGGGTGCGCCGGTGGGCGGGTTGCTGGAGGTGTCGGTGGAAGGCGATGTGGGGTGGTTGTTGTTCGTGCCAGCGACCTTGGTGACGGCGATGTTCGTGGTGTTGGCATCGCGCAAACCGCCGGAGTATGCGCGGTTTGCGCTCCTGGTGGATGTGGCATTGGTCGTGGCGGCGTTTGCGGCGCTTGGGCGGGTGAAGAATACGTTGCCTCGGGCCATTATGGCGGTGACGTTGCTGGTGTTTACGGGGGTTTGCGCGTGGCCTTATTGGGTGGGATTTGTGCGCGATTGTGCGCCGATGAGTTCGCGGTATGTCGCCGCGAAGGACGTTAAACAATTCACCGATGTCGGAGCAAGGACTCTGCGTCTCTCCTCGGAGCCCGCGCCTTATTGCGTGCCACCGGTGGATCTTTTCAAGACGAAGTTACTTCTCGCGCCGCCCGGTTCTTCGGGGTCTGCCGATGTCGTCGTCTCGTTGGATCCGATGCATGCGCGGAACCCGATGAGTTGGGCGGATGTGGGGTTTGTCGTCGTGTCGCCGATGGGGCGATTGCGACAGTGGCATCCGGCCACGACCACAAATGAGAATGCGGGAGTCGATTCCGCCACTCGCCCGAATTCCGCGACGACGGTATCCTCGCCGTAATGACCCTTCCGATCCTTGCCCCGCTTGCGGACAACGTCACCGTGATCACCGTCCCGCCGATGACCGGGGTGACCACCGCGATCGTGTTGTTCGTCTTCGTTTGCGTGGTCATCCCGAGCCTCGTGCGCAACAAGACGCAGTTTTACGGCGCGTTCGGGGCGCTGCTGTTGATGATCCTTCTGCATAGTTTGAACATCATGTTCGGGGGATCGTCTGCGGGGTTTCAGGTATTCTCCGGTGCGGTGATCGGTCTTTTGCAGGTCGCTGCCATCGTGCTCTTGTTCATGAGCTGTGGCGGTGTGGGAGTCAAAGAGATCGCCGGCGAGATGGCGCGGGCGTATGAGGTGATTCGCCGCGGGGAAGAGGAGAAAACGGTGATTATCCCGATCGGCAGGGAACAGCCCGTGCCACGGGAGCAGCCTTCTTCATCCGGGTATGAAAATCCCGCGCCGCGCGGGCGTGAGCAACCGCCACCGCGTTCACAAGTCGGCACTCCGACGGCGACGCCGACCGAGCCGCCGGCTGCTGAGGAACTCAACATGCCGTCGGGGCAAGCATGGCCGACGAAGAAGCCGGGGGACCAGAGCATTCCGCTGGAATGATGTGGACGTTGTCGCCGACAAACCAGCGGTCCTGCGGACCGCCGCTAAATGAACTCACGCCTCATGTGATCCCGACTTCGTTGTGGCGGCAAGCCATACTGGTGACGCTGCCCGCGCTTCGCTTTGGCGGAATTGACTCACGCGTCTACAATTGAAATGCCCCGCCGCTGGAGTCGGCGGGAGGCGCTAGGAGTGTCGATGGTTTGGAGTCTGATTGCTGCCTCCGTTTCTGCTGGGCCCTACACCGCATGGTGGAAGATTTTGCCGGTGTTCGTGGTGCTGCTGTTGTGGGGGCGGCTGGTGACATGGATCGACAAGGACTCGGTAGAAGTCATCCTGCCGCGTGTTCCGCTGAACATTGGGAACCTCATCGGCGGAGCGGTCGGGCTTGCGCTGTTCTTTGCAATCCCAGGTTACGCGATCGCCCTGCTGGTCTACATCTTTGTGGTGATGATCGAAGCGGGCGTTTACCTGGGGATGCGCAACTCCAAGGTGGGGCTCAGCGACCTGAGCGGAAAGTTCAAGGATTGGTTGTCCTCCCTCAAAGGCGGCGAGAAGGAAGTCAAAGTCATCCAGGGCGAGGTTCAGCTCATCGGCAAGAGCGGAAGCTTGATGGCGGCGCCCGAAGCGGACGATCCGATTCTGCCTGCATATGAGACAGTGCAGACGCTGTTCACCGAGCCGCTGCGGCGAAACGCGGAACGGATTGATCTCGCGCCCAGCGAAAACGGGTCGATCATCCGTTACATGGTCGATGGCGTTGGCTATTCCGGCGCGACGATCGTGAAGGACCGGGCGCAGGCAGCCATCGAATACATCAAGCTGATGTCGGGGCTGGATACAAACGAGAAGCGCAAGCCGCAGACCGGGGCGATGAAGGTCTCGCTGGATGGACAGAAGCGCGATCTGCAGATTCTGACGGCTGGATCGAGCGCGGGCGAACAACTGCGTGCGACGGTCGACCCGAAGAAGAAGCATCAACAGCGGCTCGAGCAGTTGGGGATGAGCGACGAGCAACTCGACATCGTCAAAACCGTGATCGAGAACAACACGGGTGTCGTGCTGGTTGCAGCACCCAAGGGCCAGGGCCTGACGACAATGCTTTACGCGATCCTGCGTGGGCATGATGCCTTTCTCCAGCACATCCAGACAATCGAAACCGACGCTGCCACCGATCTCGAAGGCATCAACCAGAACAAGCTGCCGCCAAACGCATCTGGCGCCGAGGAGCTGAAGGCGGTTGAGTGGAGTATCAGCCAGGAACCGGACGTGATCATGGTCAGCCGCGGCGAGGACACGAAAGTGGCGCTCGCGCTGGCGAAATACGCGGGGACGGGCAGGCGCGTCTACGTGGGCCTGCGGGCGGGATCGACGTTCGATGCGCTCTCGCAGTGGCGCAAGCTGATCGGCGACGACCGCAAAGCGGTGGAGGATTTAAGGCTGGTGGTTTGTGGGCGCGTGATTCGCAAGCTTTGCAGTGCCTGCAAGGCTGGCTATACGCCCGATCCGCAGACGCTGCGTAAGCTGAACATGGATCCCGATTCAGTCGGGCAGCTGTACCAGGCGCGGACCCAGCCGATGCGCGATCCCAAGGGCAATCCGGTCACGTGTGACTTCTGCAAAGAGCTCTACTTTAAGGGCCGCGTGGGCGTGTACGAAGTCTTCTTCATCGATAACGACGCCAAGGCAGTGCTCGAAGCGGGCGGGTCGTCGAATCAGCTCAAGGCCGTCTTCCGCAAGCAGCGCGGGAAGTATCTGCAGGAATCGGCGCTGGCGCAGGTCGAAGCGGGCGAAACGAGCGTGCAAGAAGTGTTGCGCATCATGAAGGACGACAACAAGCCCGCGGCACGACCGGCATCGCGGCCGAAGTAAGCGCAGATGTTGAGCGTTGAATGTTGAACATTGAATGTTGTTGAATTGAGCAGTCCAAAATGATCCTCAGCATCATCATCATCCTCCTGATTGGCGGAGTCGCGTATTTCCACTACGCACAGGGCTTCTTCAGCGCGACGATGTCCGCGTTTTGCGCCGTCGTTGCTGCGGTGATGGCGGTTTCGTATCACGAGGTCGTCGTCGACAAGCTGCTTCAAGGCGCGGCTGCCGACTACGCGCATGCGATGGTGCTCGCGGCGCTGTTCGCGATCATCTACATCATCCTCCGCGTGCTGGTCGACAAGATGGTGCCCGGTGCGCTGCGTCTGCCGGTGATCATCGATCGGGTTGGCGGGGCGGTGATGGGAATCATCGCGGGGATTTTCACTGCGGGCATCGTGGCGCTGTGTGCTCAGATGATGCCGTTTGGGCCGAGCGTCGGCGGGTATGCGCGGTATCAGGTGGAGGATCGCCCGGAAGTGACGATTCCGGCAAACTCGCAGAGCCGCGGGCAGGCCCGCACCGCAGATATTTTCGCGCAGCTTACGGAAGATCGCTTCAGCCCTGAGAAGAAGTCGAAGCTGATGATTCCGGTCGACGATTTGCTGCTCAGCTTCGTGCAGGCGCAAAGCGACGGCGGCGCGCTCGCCGGTAGCCAGACGCTGACCAGCGTGCATCCCGATTATCCCGATGAGCTGTTCGGCCAGCGGCTGGGGATTCAGATCGGCGCCAAGCATGTGGCGATCAACCTGCCTGGCAAGACGCCGCAGGTGACGGTGCCGGAAAAGGGCGGCGTGTTCCGTGTCGATCAGGACCTCAGCAAAGGCGCGGTCGACGGCGAGCTGCCGAATCTGCATCAGCGGCCGATCGTGTATGCGCGCAACCCTGCGCACCTGCAGCTGGTCGTGCGCGTGATGTTCAACAAGGATGCTGCTGATTCCGACGGCATGGTGCGCATCAGCCTCGGATCCGTGCGACTCGTCGCGGAGCACGAAAATTACTGGCCCATCGGCACGATCGAGGCTGGACGCACGCTTTACCTCAGCAAGATGGACGACTTCCTGATGGTGAACGTGAAGCAGGCGGATGCGGGAATCGATTTCCTCTTCGACATCGATGACATGAGCAAAGTGCTCACGGGCAACGCCAAAGACACCGCGCAGAAGGTGAAGGACGGCGTCTTCATCGAAGTGAAGCGGATGGCCAAGCTCGATCTGAGCGGGCTGGATGTCGTCGTCGGCATCCCGTCAGCGAAGGACATCAACGTCGAGCGCAAGGCGGGCCTAGGACCGAAGAAGAAGGAAGGCGGCGAAGCAGGCGCCGGCGGGGCGCAGGCAGCGGCGGCGACGGAGTTCACTTACACGGCTGCAACGGTCTCGAACAAACTCTTCAGCCCCATCAACGTCGGCAGTGCGGACAAGAACCTGAAGGCGCAAGACGTCGTGCAGGGCAGCGGGAAGGTTTCGACCGTCAACGGGCAGTTGTCACAACTCGATATCACGCCGACCGCAGCCCTTCGCATGCTCGCAGAGGGAAGCTACGCGACCGACGACCTCTACGTCCCCGGCAATCAGAAGCTCATTCAAGTGCAGGGCGCACCTCCAGCAGAAGGCGGCGACCCTTGGGCGTGGGCGCAGCTCTCGAAATGGCAACTCATCGATGCGAGCGGAAAGATTTATGCACCGGCTGGCGCGTGGGCGAAGGTGAGCAAGGACAACGCCGACCGCATGGCAGCGATCTACAACGCGGTCGATCCGCCGAAGGATTTCACGAACGCGGATGGGCGTCCGCTGGACGCTTGGGTGGTTTTCCTCGTGCCGCAGGGGACGCAAGTGAAGACGCTGAAGTTCAATAATAAGGTCGTGAAGGATGACATCGGCGTGACGGCTCAGTGATGTGAGTTATTTAACTCAAATATAACCACCAAGGCACAAAGGGCACCAAGCGGTCCCCTTGAACTCAATTTCGGGTTGGCAAAATACGCGTGGGGAATGAAGGGTCGAAGACAACCGCTTGGTGGTCTTTGTGAACTTCGTGGTTCAACCTCTTCGATTTTCAGCGCGGCACTTTGATCGCGTCCAGTTGCTTCTGCACCGCATCGTTTGAGCCGCCTGCTGCGGGGGCAGCGGGTTTGCCCATGGGCGGGACGCCGGGGTTGGCGGGGATGGTGACCTTTTTCTCATCGCGCATCACCACGACTTGCTGAAAGTTCTGCAGCGCCGTGAGCAGCTGATCTTTCGCCTCCGATGCGCTCGACATGCCGCTAACCGGCATCATTACGCCGCCCGAAGGGGCGATTTCGACGATCACGTCGCCGCGCTTCAAGCCGAAATACTTTTCCATTGCGCCGCCTGCGGTGACATCCGTCACCAGCACGCCGGTCATCTTGCCGTTCTTGCTCTCATCCGCCAGCTTGATGGTCGTGCGGGCGTCTTCGCCGCTGGCGGAGTCCTTGCCCGCCATCTGCTCGACCTTGGGCTTAACGTTCTTCTGCACGTCGGCCGCCTGTTGCACCGCGGGCAACTCAGCGGAGTGCATGATCCACACAACAACGCCGATGGCGACCAGAAGCCCGATGATGCCGACGACAACGCGCATGCGAGAATCCTGTTAGTGACCACACCATTATGCAGCGCTGGATGGATTTCGACTACCGGCTGTTGATTGATGAGTGGTGATTGACGAAAAGTGGTTTTGTCAATCACCACTCATCAATCAACAGCGCTCACCACATCGATCAGAAGAAAATCCGCGCGATGTCCTGATACGTCACCAGCAGGAAAACGCTCAGAATGATCGCCAACCCAACGAACTGGGCGATGCTCTGCGTCTTGGCGCTCAGCGGCCTGCCCTGGATCTTCTCCACGATCAGGAACGTGAACAGCCCACCGTCCACGATCGGGATCGGGAGGAAATTCACCACCGCCAGGTTCGCGCTGATCATCGACAGGAACCAGATCAGCCAATCCATGCCTTTGAAGGCGAAATGGCGCCCAGCATTGAAGATGCCGACCGGACCCATCATGTTCTTGTAGCTTACGCGGCCCTGCACCATGCGGTGCAGCGTCAAGTAGAACTGCAGGATGAAGTCGCGCGTCTCGCTGACGCCCCAGGTCGCAGCCTGCACGGGGCTGGAGGTCTTGCGCGGTTCGACGTGCTCGCGAAGCGTCAGCGGGATCGTGTAGTGCAGGCCAGCGGCAAACGCGATGTCGTTTTTATCGAGCTTCAGCTCAAATGGCTCTTCCTTATTCTCCGCGATGGTCCGGGCGATGACCTTGACCGGGTGATCGGGCGACGCGGCTGCGAACGCCTGGCGGACGTCGAACCAGTTCTTCACCGGTTTGCCGTCCACCGCCGTGATCGTCGAGCGCGCGGGAATATGGGCCATCGCAGCGTCGCTCTTGTCCGTCACTTCGCCGACGACCGGATTGCCCTCATCGATGCTCAGCGCGACGTTCAGGCCGTACACGCCCTTACGCAGCCGGACGTTCGGCTTGAGGTCTTTCACTTCAACCTGCTTGCCATCGCGCAGTACGGTGAAGTCGACCGCCTGCGAAGTTTCACCAGCCTTGGCCAGACGCTCGCGGACTTTAGCAACCGTTGGATCGTCCACACTATCGTTTCCGTTTTGCAGCGTGAGCTTCAGCACGACGTCGCCGGGCATCAGCTTGCCCTTGGCGGACGAATTGGGCTGGATCTGTTCGATGACCGCGCGCGGCTGCATGCCTGCGAAGTGGACCGAACCGTTGAACGGCTGAGCGAACTGCGCGTGGAACACGCGGTCTTCAGTCCTGCCAGCGGGGGTCTTTACCGTGATGGTGACGGCTTCGCCGTTGGACTGTTGAACGACAGTGTCGAGATCGCGGAAGTCCGCGACGATGTCTTTGCGCTTGGCGTCATCCAGATTGCTGTAATCGGTGACGCGGACCGGCTTGCCGTTGATCGCTGTGACGATCTCTCCCGGCTTCACCGCCAGGAAATCCGGGCTGACGATCGGCAGCTCGGTGTCTTCCATCTTCTCGGGGTCGAGCCCGCGCAGCTGATAGATGGGCGCAATCCCCATCAGCAAGAAGTCGCTGGCTTCGCCATCCGATGTGGCGGGGCGAACGTTCAGCCGCTCCTCGGTGCCATCCATGTGGCGGACGAGCAGCGGGACGTTGCCTTCACCGCAAAGCGCGACGTTGAGCTGAATCTTGTCGAAGCTGTGCTGCCACTTGTCGTCGAGCATGAGGATGCGATCGCCGACGACGAGGGGAGCGGGCGTGCCATCGAGCTTCGTTGTGAGAGCAGCCGGCGAACCGGGCATCACGGCGCCGACGGTCGGCGGCTGGGTGTTGAAGCCCATGAGGAAGACCGCCATGAAACCGATGGCAGCGAGGATGATGTTCATGATCACGCCCGCAGACACGACAACCATGCGAGCAGCGATAGATTTCTTGTTGTAAGCGCGGGGGTCGTCCTGCTGGGCGTTGGGGTTCAGGTCGTCCTGGCCGAGCATCTTGACGTAGCCGCCGAGGGGGATCCAGTTGAGGCGGTATTCGGTTTCGCCAAGGCCCAGCTCATTGGCGGCTTCCGCCATTTCAGACGACGTGTAACTGGGGCTCGTGTCTCCGGTGTTATTGCCGCGGCGGTTGCGGATTTCGCCAGCACGGAGCTGCACGCGCTCTTCGTACATCCTGCCGGTCGAGCCAATCTTCCAGCCCATCCCCTTCCGCCATGAGCAGATCGCCTGGCCGAAGCCGACCGCGAACTGTTCGACGCGGATGCCGACCCATTTGGCAGCCAGGAAGTGGCCGAGTTCATGGAAAAAGATAACGAATCCAAAACCGAAGATGAGAAGCAGGAGGCTGGGGAGCTGGGCGAGCGTTGGGAACATCATCAGTCCTTGATTTCGGTCATTGACGCCCAGCCAGCGGCTGGGACATCAGACGACAGTCTCCGACACGATCGAAGTCGCGGTCGTGCGCGCCCACTGGTCGGCTTCGATTAAATCGTCCAGAGACGAAGCCGGCTGGAGGCGATGCCGCCGGATTGTAAGCTCAACCGTGCGGCAAATCCCGCCAAAGCCGATTTTACCGGCTAGGAAAGCCTCCACGGCGATTTCATTGGCTGCGTTCAGCACTGCACCGAGCGAGCCACGCCGCTCGGCCACCTCGTACGCGAGCGCAAGGGACGGGAATTTATCGGCATCGGGCGGCTCGAAGGTGAGGGATTGTGGTTTCGTAAGGTCGAGGCGCCGGCTGCAGCCTTGGAGGCGGTCGGGATACGTCAGGGCGTACTGGATCGGGGTCTTCATATCGGGCGGGGAGAGTTGCGCGAGGGTTGAGCCGTCCACGAACTCGACCATCGAATGGATGATCGATTCCGGATGGATGACGACCTGCACCTTGGCGGGCGGGAGGTCGAACAGCCAGCAGGCTTCGATCAGTTCGAGGCCTTTGTTGAAGAGGGTGGCGGAGTCGATCGTGATCTTCTTGCCCATGCGCCAAGTGGGGTGATTGAGGGCGTCTGCGGGCGTGGCGCGCTCGATCTGCTCGCGTGTGCAGTAGCGGAACGGCCCGCCGCTGGCGGTGAGGATGACCTTTTCGATCTCGCTGCGCTTGCCTGCCTGGAGGCATTGGAAGACAGCGGAGTGCTCGGAATCGACCGGAAGGATCGTGACGTTGTGCTTTCTCGCTTCAGCGATGAGGAGATCGCCAGCGACAACGAGGGATTCTTTGTTGGCAAGTGCAAGTCGCTTGCCCGCGCGGACAGCCGCGAAAGTCGCGGGGAGACCAGCAGCGCCGACGATTGCGGAGAGCGCCGTGTCGACGTCGTCACGCTGGACGATTTCGGTCAACCCTTTTTGGCCGCGGTAGATTTTCGCGCCGAGTGTTTCGATTTCTCTGCAGATGCTTTCGTCGGCGTCCTCCGGCACGGCGACAGCAGCGGGGCGATGTTGATGGACTTGTTTGACGAGTTTATCCAGCTGGCTGCGGGCGCTGAGAGCGATCGCTTTGTAGGGGCTGCCGAGATGTTGAATCACTTGAAGCGCGCTGGTGCCGATGGAGCCTGTGGAACCGAGGATGGCGACCCGCGGGAACAACGCTCAGAATATAACGTCCCGGCCCAACCGTGGCACGGGTTTGTAACCCGTGCTTCGTGCTGCACGCACGGGTTGAAAACCCGTGCCACGGGAACGGTTAATGCATTCGCACTTGCCCTGCGATGATCGCACGCGATTTGTTGCGGTGACGCACGAGCAGCCTGCCGCTGGAATCGAGACCGGTGCACTTACCGGACACGACCTGGTTGCTGCCGGCTTCGAGGACGGAGACGGTTTTGCCGACGAGCGCGTGATGTTGGTCGTAGCGCTGCAGCGTTTCGGTGAAGAGACGCTCGCGGCGGCGGGACATGATGCTGTTGAGGTGTTTGGCGAGCCCGATCAGGGCGTCGGTGATGTCGATCGGCTTACCTGCAATTTCCGCGAGCGACGTAATCTGCTCACGGAGCGCTTTTGGCGCGCGGCCGGTGTTGGTGTTGACGTTCAGCCCGACGCCGATGAGATCCGCCTTGTTGATCCGCTCGCAGAGCAGGCCTGCGAGCTTACGGCCTTCAAAGACGACATCATTCGGCCACTTCAGCGCGATCGCGTCGTCGCAGGTCAATTCCGCAGCAGCATCGCGCACAGCCAAGCCGGCAGCCAAAGGCACTTGATGCGGTGAAAGATGTTCTTCGACGGGGAAAACAAAGGTGACCGTGATCGAGCCAGCGTCCGACCACCACGAGTTCGTGCCACGCCCGCGTCCAGCGACCTGCATCGACGTCAGTACGATGGCAGGAGCGAACAACTTACCCTGTCGACGCAACAGCGCAGCATGATCGTTCGTGCTCTTAAGGCGTGAAAAGTAATGCAGCTTGAAAGGCTTGAGGCCGGAGCGAAGTCGAGTCAACGAAAAGCTCACTTGGCTTCCTTGGCCTCCGCCTTCTTCTTCGCGTCGTCGCCCTTCCAGAGCGCCGGGCCGGTGTCCGAACCTTCCAGCACGACGAGCAGATCGCCGGCAGCCACCGTTGAGCCGGCGCTGACGTTAACCTGCGCGACTTTTGCATCGCGCGGGCAGTAGACTGCGGTTTCCATCTTCATTGCTTCGATGCTCAAGAGGCGCTCGCCGGTTTTGACCGCTGCGCCTTTCTTGACCGCGACGTTGGAGACCTTGCCGGGCATCGGAGCGCCGACGTGGTTCGGATCTTCGGGGTCGGCCTTGGGATTCTTGTGCAGATGGCCTTCTGCGCTGCGGTCGTTGACGACCACCTCACGCGGTTGGCCGTTGAGCTCGAAGAAGACCATGCGCGTGCCGTCTTCGCGGAGGTCGCCGGTGGTGAGATACTTGACGATCAGCGTCTTGCCCGGCTCAATCTCTACGCTGATCTCTTCGCCCGTCTGCAGCGGATAGAAGAAGGCTGGCGTCGGCAGAACGCTGGTGTTGTCGTACGCCTTCAGATGCTTGGCGTAGTCGAGGTAGACCTGCGGGTAAAGGACGTAGCTTAGCGCATCGACATCGCGGATCTCGTGGTGAACCTTCTCCTCAAGCTCTTTCTTCTTGGCAGCGAAATCGACCTTCGGCAGCTTGGCGCCGACGCGGCCCTTGAGCGGTTTTTCGCCGGCGCTGTCGAGGATGATCTTCTGTAGCACCTTGGGCCAGCCGCCTTCGGGGAAACCGAGGTGGCCTTGCATCATCTCGACCACGCTGCGTGGAAAGTTGAGGCGTTTCGTCGGGTCTAGGACATCCATCGCGGTGAGGCCGTTGGTCACCATGAACAGCGCCATGTCCCCGACGACCTTGGACGATGGCGTCACCTTCACGATGTCGCCGAACAGCTGATTGACGGTCGCGTACGCTTCAGCAACTTCGTGCCAGCGGTCTTCGAGGTGCAGGCTCTTGGCTTGCGCCTTGAGGTTCGTGAACTGGCCGCCGGGCATTTCGTGGAGATAGACCTCTGCCGACGGGGATTTGAGGCCTTCTTCGAACGGGTAGTAATAGCTGCGAACGGTTTCCCAGTAATCGCTGAGGGCGCCGAGCGAATCGAGATCGAGCTCCGAGTCGCGCGGGGTGTTCTTCAGGGCTGCGACGATGGAGTTGAGATTGGGTTGCGATGTCGTGCCGCTCATGGAGGAGAGGGCGCAGTCGATGATGTCGACGCCCGCATCGGCAGCCCGGAGATACGCGCCGCCTTGCACGCCGGCGGTGTCGTGCGTGTGAAAGTGAATCGGCACGTCGACTTCATCACGCAAGGCTTTGGTTAGCGCATAAGCCGCGTAAGGCTTGCAGAGGCCTGCCATGTCCTTGATGGCCAGAATGTGCGTGCCGAGCTTCACCAGCTCCTTGGCCATGTTCACGTAGTATTTGAGGCTGTACTTCGTGCGCTTGGGGTCGAGGATGTCGCCGGTGTAGCAGATGGCGGCTTCGCAGATGGCATCCGTCTTGTCGCGAACGGTTTCGATCGCCACCTTCATGTTTTCGACCCAGTTGAGCGAGTCGAAAATGCGGAAGACGTCGATACCGTGCTCGGCGGCGCGGATGGTGAACTCGCGGACGACGTTGTCCGGGTAGTTCGTGTAGCCGACCGCGTTGCTGGCGCGGAGCAGCATCTGGAAGAGGATGTTGGGGACTTTTGTGCGCAGTTGCCCGAGGCGATCCCACGGGTCTTCCTGCAAGAAGCGCATCGTAGTGTCGAACGTCGCGCCGCCCCACATTTCCAGGCTGAACAACCCGGGCGTGAGATGCGAAACGGCCTTCGCGATCTTGAGCAGGTCGTACGTGCGGACGCGCGTGGCGAGCAGCGACTGGTGCGCATCACGCATCGTCGTATCGGTGATCAGCACGCGCCTCTGCTTGCGCACCCACTGGGCGAATTTTTCCGGGCCCATCTCCTGCAGGCGATTCCGCGTGCCCTTCGGCGCCTCGCCTTGAGGAAACTCGGGGACGTGCGCTTCGTGAAACTCCCGCTTCGCAACAACTTTGCCCTTCACATCCGAGCGGCCGTTGACGATGACATCGCCGAGGTATGACAAAACTTTGGTTGCGCGGTCGCGGCGCGGCTTGAAGCGGAAGAGCTCCGGCGTTGTGTCGATGAAGGTTGTCGTCGCGTCTCCCGAGACGAAGCGCGGATGCGAGATGAGATTTTCGAGGAACGGGATGTTCGTCTTCACGCCGCGGATGCGAAATTCCCGCAAAGCGCGATCGGCGCGGCGCACAGCTTCATCAAAAGTCGCGCCCGATGCGGTCAATTTCACCAGCAGCGAGTCGAAATACGGCGTGATGACCGCTCCGCCAAAGCCGTTGCCGCCGTCGAGTCGCAATCCGAAACCGCCGGCGCTGCGGTAGGTCGTGATGCGGCCGTAGTCGGGAATGAACTGGTTTTCCGGATCCTCGGTCGTGATGCGCGACTGGATCGCGTAGCCCTTGGTTTTGATCTCATTTTGTTCTGGAATATGAATCGGCTGATCGTGCAGCTTATGGCCCTGCGCGATGAGAATCTGACTCCGCACGATGTCGATGCCGGTGACGACTTCGGTGACCGTGTGCTCGACCTGGATGCGTGGGTTGACCTCGATGAAGTAGAAGTTGCCGGTGTCGACATCGAGCAGGAACTCCACCGTGCCGGCGTTGACGTAGTTGGCTTGACGACAAAGCTTCACCGCAGCTTCGCAAATCCGCTGACGCAGATCGAGCGGGAGATCGATCGACGGGGCGACCTCGACGACCTTCTGATGGCGACGCTGCACCGAGCAATCGCGTTCCCAAAGGTGAACTAAGTTCCCGTAGGCGTCGCCAAGAATCTGCACTTCGATGTGCTTGGCGTTCTTGATGTATTTTTCGACGAAGACTTCGGGCCTGCCGAAAGCGGCGCCCGCTTCGCGCTGCGCTTCTTCGAGCTTGCCCGCAAGTTCATCCGCGTTTTGCACGACACGCATCCCACGCCCGCCGCCACCGAAGCTCGCCTTGATGATGAGCGGAAAACCGATTTCCTTGGCCGCTTTTTTGACGTCGTTGACCGACGCCAACCCGTGCTCCGTGCCAGGGACCGTGGGGACTTTCGCTTTGTCTGCGATGTGCTTGGCCGCGGTCTTGTCGCCGAACATCTCGAGCATCTGTGGCGTCGGCCCGATGAACGTGATGTCGTTTTCTTCACAGGCGCGGGCGAACTGCGCGTTCTCGGAGAGAAAGCCGTAGCCGGGGTGGATCGCGTCGACCTCGTGCTGCTTAGCGACGGCGATAATGTTCTCGATATTGAGATATCCGCGCACCGGCTCGCCGCCGGCAGCCGGGCCAATCAGGTACGACTCGTCCGCCTTAAATCGGTGCAGCGAAAACCGGTCTTCGTTCGTGTAAACAGCCACCGTGCCCAGCCCCAACTCAGTGGCAGCACGAAACACACGAGTAGCGATCTCACTGCGATTAGCGACGAGCAGTTTCTGCATGGATTCCCGGGAAAACGCGGCGGATTTTGCGACGGCGGTATTGTGGGACAGGCGGGGGAATTTTCAAGCGCTCGCGGACGCCCCTTCGGCGCGCAGTTTTAGCCGCTGCGCCCACGCAGCGTCTTCTTTCTCTGGGATGAAGAAAATCAAACTAACTGCGGCTTGGTATTCTCGTTCTGCAGAAACTGATCCGTCGGGATCATCGTGATGCAATCCCACGGGCAAACCTGATGACAAAGCGTGCACCCGATGCACCGCGGAAGGTCAATCGTGCACACCTGAAACGCCTGTTCATGCCGCGGCCCCGGAATGGTGCTGATGCAATCGACCGGGCAAACCGTAAGGCATGCCTCGCAGCCGGTGCACATGTCCTCGTCGAGGAGGGCCAGAACTTTGGGGAGCTTCTTCTTCGCCATCTGTGCTCAATTGTAGGAGATTTATCGGTTGAAGGAAACCCGGGCCTGAAGGCCGGGGTTTAGCCTGCCGGTGTGGTTGACGTTCGTCTTTGAATCGCGAACCTTCCCTCGTTCGATCGGCAAGGAACCGGCAAAACGATGACCCAATTCTTCCACCTTCTCTATGACCTGCTGCGTCACCTCGGCGAGGACGATCGATGGCGCGCCATGGTGGATTACGTGGGCGTCCACAACCTTTACGTCGTCCTCTTCGCGATTATCTTTTGCGAAACCGGGCTGGTTGTATGGCCTTTTCTGCCCGGGGATTCGCTGATCTTTGCGATCGGGGCCGTGGCCGTTCGGGCGGGGATCAACATCTGGTTTGTAGGACCGCTGCTCATTTGTGCTGCCTTGATCGGGGACAACGTGAACTACTGGTTGGGACGAACCCTCGGACCAGCTGTCTTCAGCAAGCAGGAGTCGAAGCTGCTGAACAAAAAGCACCTGACGCAGGCCCAGGAGTTCTACGAAAAATACGGCAGCAAGACGATTATCCTCGCCCGGTTCGTGCCGATCGTGCGCACGTTTGCGCCGTTCGTCGCGGGCGTGGGCAAGATGAATTACGCACGCTTCCTGATCTTCAGCGTGGTGGGAGCGATCGCGTGGGTGTCGATCTGCCTGACCGGCGGATATTTCCTGGGCAGCCGGCCGTTTTTCAAGAAGCATTTCGAGTTGGTGGTGCTGGCCATCATCGCGGTCTTTCCAGCTTTCCAGCACAGTGGGATCCGAAGCTTGGAATTCACGTGACTTGAAGTCGCGGC
>JADMIO010921770.1_pt1 | contig 55013 bp, 52 predicted proteins | sample 8958161 | NCBI WGS metagenome assembly JADMIO01 (sample SAMN16585339, study PRJNA669376) | soil metagenome | isolation source: Crop rotation soil | place: USA: Cullars Rotation, Alabama | collected 2011
GCGACAACTTGTCCACGTGGAATTCTAAGCTTAGGATCCCAATGTGCTGGAAAGAGACTGGTGATGACGATGACGTAGCGCTCGGTCCACATTCCGACATTGACGAGGAGCGCGATGATAAAGAGCGATCTGGCGTTGGTGCGCACACGCCGAAACCAAATGAGTTGGGGCACCAGGACATTGCAGAGAATGAGGAGCCAGTAGGCAGGCCAGTACGGCCCAAGCATGCGATTCAACGTCAGGTAGATCTCGAACTTGTCGTCGCTGTACCAGGCGATGAACCCTTCAGTGAGATAACCGTGCGCGACCATCAAGCCCGTCGCGAGCATCACCTTCGCGCAATTCTCCAGATGACGCATGGTGATGAAATCCTGGAGTCCGTAGAATTTCCGAATCGGAATCGCCAGCGTCAGCACCATGGCGAAGCCGGAGAAGATCGCGCCGGCCACGAAGTAGGGCGGAAAAATTGTCGAGTGCCAGCCTGGCACGATGGCGATGGCGAAGTCAGTGGAGACAACGCTGTGCACAGAAAGCACGAGCGGGGTGGCGAGTCCGGCCAGGAGCAGGTAGGCGCTATGAAACCTCTTCCAATGCCTGGCCGATCCGCGCCAGCCGAGAGCGAGAATCCCGTAAAGCAGTTGCACGGGTTTGCGCACCGCGCGATCGCGCATCGTCGCTAAGTCGGGAATGAGCCCGATGTACCAAAACATGAGCGAGACGAGGAGATAGGTCGCGACCGCGAAGACATCCCAGACGAGTGCGCTGCGCCATTGCGGCCACATCTGCATCGTGTCCGGATAAGGCAGGAGCCAGTAGAAAACCCAGGGACGTCCCAGATGAAGAAGAGGAAATAATCCCGCGCAGGCGACGGCAAAAAGCGTCATGGCCTCGGCAAAGCGGTTGATCGAGGTTCGCCAATCCTGGTGGAGCAGAAGCAGAATGGCGGAAATAAATGTGCCGGCATGGCCAATGCCGATCCACCAAACGAAGTTCGTAATGGCGAATCCCCAGGCCACCGGGATGTTCACGCCCCAGATGCCGACGCCTTTCAGGAAGAGCCAGGCGATGGCGAAGTTGAAGACGAGAAGAAGCAGGAAGGCGAGGCCGAAGCCTAACAACCAGCCGCGGTGAACGGGCCGTTGCAAAACGATGTCGCTGATCTTGTGCGTGACCGAGACGTTGTCGTGCCCAGCAATGACAACCGGTGCATCTGCTCTTTCCGAGATCATGCCGTTTCCAGCTCCGGATTCGGATTGCGGACGCGCGCCAGATAAGTTGTGCGCGGGCGCGTATTCAGCTCTGCCAGCAAGCCGTAACTCAGTGGGGATTTGCGTAAGGCGGCGACGCGGCTCTTTGGATCATTCAGGTCCCCGAAAATGATTGCCTCGGCCGGACAAGCCTGTGCGCAGGCGGGAGTAATTTCTCCGTCGCGAATGGGCCGATTGGCTTTCTCCGCCTCGAGTTTTACCGCATTGATCCGTTGAATGCAGTAGGTGCACTTCTCCATGACGCCGCGACTGCGCACACTCACGTCCGGATTGCGCATCAGTTTCCGAGTGACCGGCTGCTCAAACTGATTCGCGTCGTATTCGAGAAAATTGAAGCGGCGCACTTTGTAGGGGCAATTGTTGGAGCAATAGCGCGTGCCGATGCAGCGGTTGTAAACCATCTGGTTTAAGCCTTCGCTGCTATGCACCGTAGCTGCGACGGGACAAACCAATTCGCACGGCGCCGTCTCGCAATGCATGCACGGAACGGGCTGGTGGTAGGTTTCGTCTTTCGTTAGGTCAGTTTCGCCGTGATAGCGGTCCACCCGGATCCAGTGCATCTCGCGGTTCATCCCTACCTGCTCCTTGCCCACGACCGGGATGTTGTTCTCGGCCTGGCAGGCGATCGTGCAAACACCGCACCCGATACATGTCCCGAGGTCGATCGACATCCCCCAGGCGTGGCCGTTGTATGGGTAATTCCCGTAGAGGGTGTCGTCGTTGCGCGGCGGCGGTTCGGCAGACCGCGCGATGGTGGCTGGATCGCGTTGGAATTCGGCCAATGTGCCCACACGAACCTGCTCGCGTCCGTGCATCTCCCAATGCTGCTGCGTTGTTACGAGATCATGCCGCTCGCCGGTTTTGACGACTTCCAACCCAGGCCCGCCCCATGGAGCGTCGAAAGTGCGTAGGACATACGCGTTGAAGCCGACACCATTCCCGACACTGCCAGCCCGCGTTCGGCCATAGCCGAGGTTCACCGTGACGCATTCGTCCGCCTGGCCTTTCGCGATCCAGATCGGTGCTCGTGCAGTCCGGCCACGGTATTTCAGATCGACGATATCGCCGTTTTCGAGATGGAGCTTCTTCGCGGTCGCCGGACTAACGAGCGCGACATTGTCCCAGACGATTTGCGTTTGCGGATTTGGCAACTCCTGGAGCCACGCATTATTGGCGAAGCGACCGTCGAACATGCGAGGATCGCCTCGGAAGAGGAGGTGCATGCCAACTTTTGTCTGCCTTGACTCGGTTGCCGCAGGCGCTGTCGTCGTTTTCGGTGGAGCACCGTTTGCAAGCACTCCGTCGTGCACGGCCTTGCGCCACGAGCTTTCGAAGTCGGCCGCGGGATGGCGCTTTTGCCAAAACGCGCGAACGATTTCATAGCTGCTGGCCGGCGCCTCCTCGAGGAGCGTGCCGACAATCTCATGTCGAGAAAGGCCAGCAAAGAGCGGCTCGATCATCGGTTGCATGATCGTGACCGTACCATCGATCGCGCGCGCATCGCTCCACGCCTCCAGTTCATGCGCTTCAGGCAGATGCCATTGGCACGCCGCCGCTGTCTCGTTTTCGTAGAGCCCGATGTGCACAGACATCGAAATGTTTTTGAGCAGCTTCCCGAATTCGAAATCCGCGGGCGCATCGTAAACGGGGTTCCCGCCGATGATCAGGAGCGTATCGACTCCGCCTCTCTCGATATCCTGGACAAGTTCCTGGAGATCTCGCGCGTTCCCGTCGGCAGATGCCGGGTAATCAACTGTCACTCCCGTGTTGCCAAGTGAATCATTCAGCGTTCGGGCGAGGCTGCGGAGGGCAGCGGATCCGAAGTCGTCAGCCACAACAATGCTACGTCCCGCGTGCGCGTGCAGGTCGTCGGCGATCGCCTTTGCCAGGGTCGATGTTCCACCGGCCTGCAACTCATGGGCGAATTTCTCCAGTCCATCCGGTCCAAGCACGATGCGGTGATCCGCCATATCGCCGGTGAGTGAAGGTGTTGATTCCGCGACATAGAGGCGGTTCATCGATGGGCGGGGGCGTCGTCTCGCGGCAAAATCGCGACCGTAACGCGGACCCGCCTCAAGCGAGCAGAGAAAGTCCGCGCCTAACGACACGACGATATCCGCCTTGTCGAAATGATACAGGGCGGTTTCAGGCCCGCTCCGGAGCGGTTCATAGCAATGCCATTTCGCGCCAGGATATTTTGCGAGCAGACGCGTCACCTGGTCCTGAAATGTGGGGGAGAAATCGCAGCGGGTGAGAAGGCGCAGTCCGGCGCCCCCATTCTGCTTCCATTTCCCGGCCGCTGCCGCGATCTCACTCGTGAACGCATCAAAGGTGCTTACCTGTCCCGCTTTCCGCACCCCGCGTGAACGCTCCGGATCGTAAAGCGTGAGCAACTCCGCCTGCATGAAGACGTCGCTCGCGCCGACGCTCATGGGATGCTGCGGGTTGCCTTCGATTTTTGTTGGTCGACCTTCGTGCGTTTCGACGAGGACTCCGCGGGCAAAGCCGGCCAGCGTCAGGGCGGTCGCGTAAAATTGCGGCTTACCCGGAACGAGTTCCTCCGGCTGCCGGTTATAGGGAAGAATGTGCTCCGGCGGATTGCGCGTGCAGCCGGTTGCGTCGGCGAGGGCAATAGACGCTCCCATCAACTTCAAGAAACGCCGCCTGCTCAGTTCGTTAGGCCACTCCGCGCTGCCTCTGGGAAATTCGTCGAAGTTCCTCATCGGTGGCATGTGTAGCAATCGGTTAGTCCCGCGGTGTGGACGTTGTTTTGGCGGAGTAATCGCCGGCCAAAAGCGAGCTGGTTCGGCGGTGACTCATACCCCATTGAGACCACCTCGCTGGTCGGACGGAGAAAACGTTCCGGCGCCTTGTGGCAATCGAGGCACCACCGCATGTAGAGTTCTTTCGTTTTCCAGGTCAGCGGCATCTCATTGACCTGGCCATGGCAGGTGGCGCAGCCGACTCCTTTGGCGACGTGAATGCTGTGATCGAAATAGACGTAGTCGGGCAGATCGTGAACGCGTTGCCACTTGATGGGTGCTCCCGTCTGCCAGCTGTCGCGCACAGGCTGAAGCACGGGCGCGTCTTTCCAAACCTGCGAATGACAGGTCATGCACGTCTCCGTCGGCGGTAATCCAGCGAAGGAGCTTTCTTCCACACCGGTATGGCAATACCGACAGTCGATGCCGAGGCCGCCCACGTGATGTTGATGACTGAAGGGCACGGGCTGTTCGCGCGGGCTGTCGACACCAGTCCAGAAATCGGAGCGGGCAAAGGCGAAGAGCGCCGCCGCACTGCCGACGGTGAGCAGCGGCACACCGATGACCACAAGGCGCGCGATAGAATTCGCCCTTTTTCTAAAGAGCTGCGCCATACCAAGTCCGACTCGCGCTATTCAATCTAACATTTGAATCGTTGCTCGAAGCCGTCGTGGTCAGGTCAATCTCTGGACGACCAATGGCGGCCTCTGTCACGAAACTTGAGCATGGAGTTCATGATATGAGTATCGGCCGGAAACATTGGGCAATCGCCGAAGGATGGATTCCCGAACGAAGTCACGGTCCTGAACCGGAAATGCTGAGCCACGAGACAGCGTGCATTTTGAACGCGAACGAGACCGACGCGCACATTGAGATTACGATTTTCTATAGTGATCGACGTCCGGCCGGGCCTTACAAAATCACGGTGCCGGCGCGGAGAACGAAGCACCTTCGCTTTAATGATTTGAAAGACCCCGAGCCGATTCCAAAAGCAACTGATTACGCGAGCACCATCGATTCCGATGTCCCGATCGTGGTCCAGCATACGCGGCTGGACTCGCGGCAGTCGGAAAACGCGCTACTTTCGACCATCGCCTTCGCGGGAGAGTAACGCCGGCCGCGATTGGCGGCTGAATCTTCGTGCGCATGCGTGCCAGGAGGCTCACTTCGTTAGGCAATGCATCCTCTTACGATTGAATTGACCAAGCTTGGAGGTGGCGGCGTCCTCCTTCGCTGCATTCGGGCAGATGGTTCGGTCACTTGGCAGCGGAATGACGATCGACGGGGCGTTTTCTTCGCCTTTCACGACCTGCGCCATTACGCCGTGGAATCGGTGCTCGGCTGTAGGAACGGTTTTTATGGATTGATCGCGGCCGGCTGGGATATCGCGGATACGACGGGTAAAGGCTCTCGCGGAGCTCTTCCCGAGCAGGCTGCCGCGGTGGAACACCTCGTGGGAATGCTCGATACCGACGCCGCCAATCAAAACAGTGCAACCGCGGATGAACTCAATCAATACGCGGCATCTCACGCGTCGCAAAACGGCCGGTCAGCGCCGCCGCCGCTTACGGAAGAGAGCTTGCGCGAGATCCGTGCCGCCGTGTCTGCCCTGCACTCGGAGTGGATCAAGTTATCCGAGGGCGCGACCATGATTTTACTCTTTCCGCCCGAAGCCTAACAAACGAGAAATCCGAGGCGCTAGGTATCGAACTTCCAGGCGTTGAGGAGTTCTGAATTCCAATCGCTCAAGCGATGGCGCATCTCATCCGAGATCCGCTCAGGCCAATCGAGTTCGAATCCGGTCATGGCGTTCTTAAACTCAGCCTCGGCCTCATCCAATTCCCGCTCCGACGCGCGGTAAAACTGCTCCGCGTCAAACTCCTCGTCTTGATACGCGCAAAACATTTCCTTCAGGTCTGCCGGCATGTATTCCGGATTGATCTTGATGGTTTTTAGAAAAGACAGCGCCTCCCGGAATGCGCGCTGCTCGCGCAGGAGAAGCAAACGTCGCTCGATGAGATGGCGCAGCGCAGAGCGATAACAGCTTTCCAGTTGTGACTCGATTTCGAGCGCGTTCTCGCACACATCTTCCAGCGCTTTTTCCAACAATTCGTCGCCCGGATATTGGTGCCATCGCTCGACGAAGCCTCGGAGATCATCCAGCGTGATCTTGGCCTGGGTGACATCGTTATCCTGCAGTCCGCGGGCAGCCCATTCGCAGCGCTCCTTAAAGGCCACGTACTCCTCGATCCATTTTCCCGGTGCAATCACCCTAACCTAGATTCGCACCCCGCCCCGTCCTCGTCTGGGCAAAAAGTGTTAGGGTAGAAGCTATTCCGGACAGCTGCGAGGGAGTGCTGCCGTTACACGGATGTAATTCTGTGGCAATCATCGCGAGAGGTCGCGACAAGAGTGTGGCGAGAGATCCTCCATTCCTCGTTGTGTTCCTCGTTGACTACATCAGCGCCTTTTTCCTGGCGGTAGCCTTCACGATTGCATTTGCCATCATGATTCGTGACGAAAAGTTCCGGGCCTGGCGCGACATGCCGCCCAAAGCGTGGCTGCTTACGTTCGCATCGTGGTTATTGGGAACAATGATGGTTGGATTCGGCGCGCTCACGGCACACTGGTTAACTTTCGTAACGGGCACAGCTGCTCTTGCTGCTATTATTTTTACCCTCGTCCAGCGGCATGGCTTCAAAAACGTCACGAAGAGGGAAACGGAAACAACAGGCAACGATGTGCACCCGGCCGTTGCCCTTTATTTTTGCATCACGCTGCTGCTCTTTTTCTGCGCCATTTCGGTGCGATTTTACGTAATCAATCTTGCGTGATGGCCTTGTCGTTGCGTCGCGATGACGGCATGTTCCCACTGGGGATTGAAGGTTTATGAGGCTGCTGGTGGTCGAAGACGACAAAAAGCTGGCCCGCTACATCGTTAAGGGATTTCAGGAGGCGGGCTTCGCGGTTGATCATTGCCTGGACGGCGAGGAGGGCCTGATCATGGCCACGGGGAACGAATACGACGCGGCCGTAATCGATATCATGCTGCCGAGCCTGAACGGTCTCGACCTGGTGCAGGAATTACGCAGCCAACGTTGCAACGTGCCTGTGTTGATCCTGAGCGCGAAGGCGAGTGTGGACGATCGGGTGAAGGGTTTGCAGTCCGGCAGCGATGATTATTTGACGAAGCCGTTTGCCTTTGCCGAATTGCTCGCGCGCGTGCAGGCCCTGGTGCGAAGAGGTTCGCGTGAGACAGAGCCGACGGCGCTCCAGGTTGGCGATCTGAAACTCGACCTTCTTGGTCGAAAAGTGACCCGCGCGACGAAGAAGATCGACCTCCAGGCGCGGGAGTTTTCCTTGCTCGAGTATTTGATGCGCAATGCCGGACGTGTCGTGACGAAGACCATGATCCTGAACCATGTTTGGGACTACAGCTTCGATCCACAAACCAACGTCGTGGACGTGCTGGTTTGCCGCGTCCGAAACAAGATAGACAAAAATTTCGAGCCCAAGCTAATCCGCACCATGCGCGGCATGGGGTATGTTCTGGAAGCGCCTTAGAGAATTTTCCCGCACCCTCAGCTTTCGCCTGAATCTGTGGTATGCCGGGGTCTTTCTGGTCAGCGCGGCGGTCATTTTCGCGCTGCTTTATTTTTTGTTAGGCGCGGCCATTGACCGCAAAGACCGGGACGTGATCGAAGCGCGACTCGGTGAATATCTTGCCGTCTACCAGAGTGGCGGCATCCCGGCTCTGCGGGACTGGACGACACGCGTGAATGAGGCACGGAAAGAGCGGATGTTTTTCGTCCGCGTGGTGTCAAGGGACGGAACAGTGCCGCTGCTCGTTATGCCGCAGGATTGGTTTGAGCAGGACGTGCAGCGAATTGATCAGGCCCAAAAAAAAAGTCGTCATGAGTGGACGCGCGCCTCACGCAATGGTGAGACGGATCTCACGCTCGCATCGGTGGTTCTGCGGGATGGGACGATATTCCAGGTTGGCCGAAGCAGCGACAGCCGCGCGGCGTTGCTGACGAAATTTCGCCAGGTTTTTGCCATGGTTATTTCCCCGGTGCTGCTGATGGGTTTGATCGGCGGTGCTCTCCTGACGCGACGCCTGACCAAGCCGATCTGCGATCTGGTCAACGCCGCCGCTTCCATTATCAACACCGGTCGCATGGATGTGCGGGTGCCGGAGCGTCGAGCTCATGACGAACTCCAGGAATTGGTCGTGCTTTTCAATCGCATGCTCGCGCACAACGAAAAGCTCTTCGGGGCTCTGCGCGATTCTCTCGATAATGTTGCGCACGATTTGCGGACGCCACTCTCGCGCCTGCGGATCAGCCTGGAAAATTCGTTGCGACACGAAAGCGGCAAGAATGGGGCCGAGGAAGAGATTGTTGATGCTCTGGAAGAAACGGAACGTGTGCAGACGATCATCCGCACCCTCATGGATGTAGCGCAAGCCGAGTCTGGCTTGATGCGGCTGCACAAGCAACCGACGGAAATTAATTCGTTAGTCAGAGAAGTGATCGAGCTCTACGAGCACGTTGCCCAGGAAAAGGATCTTCAAATCACGACCGAGATGCGAGACGCGGTGACAACTGATCTGGATCCGATCCGCATGCGCCAGGCCTTCGCCAATCTGCTCGATAATGCCATCAAATACACACCGCATGGCGGACGGATCTTCATCTCGGTCCTTCCGGCGGGCAAAAACGTCGAGATTGCCTTCCGCGACACTGCGGCAGGAATTTCCGAGAAAGATTTGCCGCGAATCTGGGAGCGACTTTACCGGACTGATCGGAGCCGGAACGCGCCGGGCCTCGGGTTGGGTTTAAGTCTGGTTAAGGCGATCGTCGAAGCTCACAAGGGCCGGGTCTCCGTTGAAAGCACGGAAGGGCAGGGAAGTGAGTTCAGGGTCGTGCTGCCGAACTCGACAACGGACGCGCTGCTCTCAGGCAATACTCGACAGGGTAACTAGCATCTCCGCGAGGCGGCGCTTTCCATTACAGAGAAGTAACGCGGATGACATCCTCCCGTAAGAGCCCACTGGAAATGTGGCGGCATGAAAACAAGATTTCCCGCCATCCTTTTCAGCCTCCTGATGGTGGTAGGCTGTTCCAAGAGCGACACCTCAACAGCGGCGACGCCGACTCCAACTGCCACGCCAACGCCGAGCCCAACTCCTGTTGCAGCGCCGAGTAATTCGCCAGCGACCACATCGCTGACCTCGCCTTCGCCGGTGGGTTCCCCATTTGCCGACGCCGATGTGCAGCTGCGTGATCTCGAAGGCAGGATGGATTCGATCTTCGCCGACACCTTTCGCAATGTCGGCAGCTGGTTCAACCAGGGAACCCGCGCGAACTCGGTCGATTTGCGTGAAGAAAACGACAAGTATATCGCGCGTCTTTATGTGCCGGCTGGCGATAACGCAAAGGTCGACGCGAAAGTGGAAAACGGCGTCCTGCACGTGACCGCGCAGAATAACGGAACGGTGAACGGCAAAACCGAGAAGGAGCGGTACGAGCAGTTCATCACCCTGGGTAAACCGGTGAACGCCGGTGGTGTTAAGGTCGAGAAGAAGAACGATGTCGTAGTGGTGACGGTGCCGAAGGTGAGCGCGAGCGCGCCAACGGTGGCCGCGGCGACGGCTACCCCGATGCCCTCAGCGAGCGCGCCGTCCAGCGAAAGTTCAACCGACTGGGCCGATCAGATGCTTTCACAAATGAACCAGATGGAGGCAAGGCTGGATCAAACGATGCGAGACGTTTTCCAGAATGGCACCGCTGCGAGCATATCTCAGCTCGGCTCCGCCATGAACATCGAAGATCAGAAGGACAAATATATCGTTCACTTCTATCTGCCCGATAAAAACCTCTCGGACGTGAACGTGAAGTTCGAAAACAACGAACTCCACCTCACTGCCAACGAGCAAAAGAAAAGCGACGCGGCGGCTGGCGATATGCAAGGCACAACCGTGGCGCATTATGAGACTATGACCACGCTTCCTGGCCCCGTGAAGGATGCGGACATGAAGGTGGAACGCAAGGAAGGGTCCGTCCTTGTCACGCTCCCGAAGGCCTGAGGTCGCGCACGCAGAATAATATGGTGCGGCTGACAGCTGAGAATTCTTTCCGAAACGCGTCGGCTCGCTCATGCGATTATAGGGAAATGAGAAACGGTCAAAGACGCGAAGTCGTAGTCATCACCGGCGCATCGGCTGGAGTTGGCCGGGCGACGGCGCAGACTTTTGCGCGGGAGGGCGCACGCATCGCCTTGATCGCACGGGGAATCGCCGGTCTCCGCGGTGCGCAGCGCGAAGTGGAAGAACTGGGCGGCGAAGCGATCACCTTGCCCCTGGATGTGGCAAACGCAGGCGCGGTCGAAGCGGCGGCGGAGGAAGTCGAAGAAAGATTAGGCCCGATCGACGTTTGGGTGAACAACGCGATGTGCTCCGTTTTCTCGCCGGTCAAAGAAATGACGGCCGAGGAATTCAAGCGCGTCACGGAAGTGACCTATCTCGGTTTTGTTTACGGCTCGTTAGCCGCGCTCAAGCGCATGCTGCCGCGCGATCGCGGCGTCATCGTGCAGGTCGGCTCCGCGCTGGCTTATCGCGGCATTCCATTGCAGGCGGCTTATTGCGGAGCGAAACATGCCATCCAGGGCTTCTGCGATTCGCTGCGCTGCGAATTGCTGCACGACAAAAGCAAGGTGCGAGTGGTGATGGTGCAGATGCCGGCCTTAAACACGCCGCAATTCAGTTGGGTGAAAAGCCGGCTGCCGCGCAATCCGCAGCCTGTGCCGCCCATCTTTCAGCCGGAAGTCGCAGCAGATGCAATTCTTTATGCCGCACACAGCAATCGTCGCGAGATCTACGTCGGCCTGCCGACGGTGAAAGCAGTGGTAGGGAACAAGATGGTGCCGGCGCTGGCCGATCATTATCTCGCGCGCGGGGGCTATGGCTCACAACAGACGCAAGAGCCTGTCTCTCCCAGCCGTCGCAACAATTTGCTCGAGCCGGTCGACAATGAACGCGATCACGGTGCGCACGGTAGCTTCGATTCGCGTGCGCGCCGGTGGAGCCCGCAGCTTTGGGCAAATAAACATCGCACGTCGCTCCTCGCCGCTGCGCTCTCAATACTCGCCACCAGTGTGCTGACGTGGCTGGCGCGACGAGAATAATTGTGTCGCGGCGGTAGCCGGTTGCGCACCGACTGACTTCAACAAATGATGAGTCGTTAGGCATAAGCCTTGTCGCGAGCAGAGGCGGCGACGTGCTAGCGTGAAAAAGAGGTAATTTCGCGTAGCATCCCGCGGATCAAAAGGTGATGCTCTATTGTGTCGCTGAAACCATCGCTCCACTGGCTCCTCGTGTTTGTTCCGGTCGCGGTTGTTCTGCGCATCTGGCCTGTTCTAGGCGGGGATGTCGCACTCTTTGTCTGTTGTGCCCTGGCGATCGTTCCGCTGGCAGGCCTGATGGGGCACGCGACTGAGCAATTGGGCAATAAACTTGGCGCAGGTGTTGGCGGCTTTCTTAACGCGACCTTCGGCAACGCCGCGGAACTCATCATTGGCCTGATCGCGCTTTCGAAGGGCCTGACCGACGTGGTGAAGGCATCAATCACTGGTTCGATAATCGGCAACCTTTTACTGGTCTTCGGCGCGTCGGCCCTCGCGGGCGGGGCACATTATCGCGAGCTGCGTTTCAACCGAAGCGCCATGCGCGCCTCCATGAGCTCCTTGTCTCTCGCCGTTGTCGCGCTCATTATCCCCACTGTTTTTCACATCACGGCAGATGCACGTTCCGCCGGTTCGCGCGCCGCCAGCGAACAGAACTTATCCCTGGCTATCGCGGTCGTTCTCTTTCTTTGCTACATCTGCGTCCTGATTTTTTCTTTGAAGACACATCGGCAGCTTTTCCGGGGAGGCCTTCAGAGCGGCAAACCATGCTCCGACGACGAAGTAAGTTGGTCTCGGGCGCGCGCCATAGTTGTCCTGATCGTCGCCACCGCGCTCGTCGCGTTACTTTCTGAATTTCTCGTCGGCACGATCGAATCTGTCCGCGCGCAGCTTGGTCTCACGGAGGTTTTTGTGGGCGTGATCATTGTTGCGATCATCGGGAACGCAGCCGAACACTCGACCGCGGTGATGTCGGCGCTGAAAAACAAAATGGATCTGAGCCTTGGCATCGCCATCGGCTCAAGTTTGCAGATCGCACTCTTCGTCGCTCCTGTGCTTCTCTTCATCTCTCATCTTTTTGGCGCGCCAATGACTCTTGAATTCACCCTGCCCGAGATTGTCGCTGTCGCCGTGGCGGTGCAGCTCGCTTTTCAGATCGGCGGGGACGGCGAGACGAATTGGCTGGAAGGCGTGCAACTGCTGTCGGTTTATCTAGTGCTCGCGCTTCTCTTTTACTACTTGCCGCCGGACGCGACGAGACACTGATCAATCAGGCGGTCCCGACGGTGTTGTTTCGAAATTCAGCGAGGGGAAGTTCCGAGCGAGTCCGCGGAGTCGAAGCTTGGAGAAGCGAAGCCCCTGCCGCAGGACGCGGACAGGGGCCAAATCGAATCAACCGTATGTCGCCGCGGCGCAAGGGCTACGCGACGTAGGTCACATGATAGTGCCTGAACACCGGCTCCGACATTTCGCGCGAGTAGAACTCGTTTAGTCGATCGCGATCGAAACGAGGCGCCTTCTCGAGCTGCTCGCGGCTAACATCGAGCGTGTAGTGCATGTGCATGTCCCCGTCATCCTGATGGATGTGACGCTGGAATGCATTCCACGGCACAATCACTTTTGTTTCGCCCATCCCGAGGAAGCCGCCAACTCCGACAACGGCGAACCGGATGCGGCCGTTATCACTGTCAATAACAAGGTCATCGATCGAGGCGATCTCGTCTCCCCTCTTGTTGAAGATCGCTGCATCACCAATTTCGGAAGCGAGTCGGAACCCGTCCATGCCACGTGTGGGTCTGTGTGAAGTTTGTTTCATAGTTTCAATCTGCACTTCAAGCCTTCGTGCAGATGACGGGTTCATTACACGAGCGCAATGGAGCACGAGCTGCGGCTGGCACGATTTCACGTTTGTAATGTTGGCGTAACGCGGAGGTCACTTGGAGATGACAAGCTCACTTCAAACCTCCGCGAAAATGAGAACATCCATATCAGGTCTTCGACCCCTTGCATTCGCGCTTTTTATCTTCGCCATCTGCGCGGTTGTGCCACCGGCTTTAGCCGCGACCGCCCGCGGCGCGGCTGATCCCGGCGGGCATACCAACAACGGGGTACGTTATGCGCGCGAGAAGAAATACGATAAAGCCATCTCTGAGTTTACCTTCGCGATTCAAGCCCAGCCTAACGACCCCAAGAACTACGAGAATCGAGCCATGGCCTTTCGCTTGAGCGGCAAAACAACAGAAGCTTTAGCCGATCTGGCAAGGCTCGTCGAATTGCGGCCCAAGGACGCGCAGGCCTGGATAGACAAAGGTGAGGCGGAGCTCACCCAAGGCAAGCGTGACGCAGCGATCAACGACCTTAGTCGTGGAATCGAGCTCAATGGACAGGACGTGAATGCGCATCGTTTGCGCGCTTATGCTTTTCTTCAGAAACAGGATTGGGCCAAAGCAATCGACGACTATTCCAGTGTCCTTGCCAAATCGCCCGACGACGCCTCAGCGCTGGAGAGCCGGGGCTATGCCTACCGAAACATGGGGAAGTACAATGAAGCGCTGGCCGATTTCAGCCAGCTGATCAAGTTGCGCCCTAACGATCCCGAAGCTTATCGACGGCGTGGCCTCACCTACCGTCTGGCCAAGGATTATGCCAAGGCGGCGGCGGATTTTCGCGAACTGCTGCGCCTGAAGCCGGATGATGCCGACGCTGGGGCGCGACTCGCCTACGTCTCCGCGCAACTCCATCCGGCGCCGACCATTCCGCCGCGCCCGATTACTGCGGAAGAAGCGAGGGAAGCGGCTCGCCAGGCGCGGGCGCGAATGAGCGCGGGTCCACCTCCGACGCCGTCGCCCGCGAAGCATTAAATGCACCCTGCTCAGGTCGGGGAAGCTTGACGGAACTTCGCGCTCGAAGACATTCTGGTCCAAGGCGAACCCGCCAGCACACCAGGGTGGCGAAATTGGCAGACGCGCCAGACTTAGGATTGCGAAATCGTCGATTTCACTGCGTGTCTTCCCGTTTCAAAAGTACGCACACTGTCATAGGTAAATCGACCCAATTTCGGGAAATTCGTTAGGTGTCCGAGCAGGACTAGAAACCTCGTCGAACTAGCACAAATCCTAGTACAGGACTATCCACTTCAGCCGGAAGAAGCAAGTGATCCAGAATCAAATACTCCGCTCAGCGTTGCGGACGAACTCGCCAGACTTGGGATTGCGAATCGTCGATTTCAAAACGTCGCTTTCATTTGAAAGGCGCGTTTGCGAGGCAAGGATCGGCTTTTTGCAAGAGGCGCAGGGATTCGCCAAGGAGCAGTAGAAAAAAGGGCTCCCTCTAGCACACTAACGCAACACGCGGTCCGACGGTCGCAGGTCGGCGCGATTGGCCCCCAATCGCCCTCGCGGGAAACCGGCCCCACTCCGGCTACTGCGAAGGATTCTTCGTGTGCGGTTTTTTACCAAGATCGCGCCAGCTCTCTTCTGGTACGTCAATGTCGTAGTGCTTCGCCGCTTTTTTGATGTTCGCCCAAGCCTGGTCGCGATCGTCATCGGAGACGCCTTTGACCTGATCGAAACGCGCGAGGGCGTTGCGCACGTGCGACGCATCGGTCATTGGCTCTTTGCGATCCTGTGGAAAAGCGTAAGCGCTTTTCGGCAGCTCCTTTCGATCCTCCGTGTCCAGTTCGCCGTGTTTGGTGTGTGGTTCCCAAGTTGTCTTTGCCATGATTTTATCGCTCCTATCTGTTCCCTTCGATTATTGCTCTTTCCGCCGTTTACTTCACTCTAAACAGACTGTGCTCAAGGCTGCGCTTCGTTAGGCCGACGCGTTGCCAAGGGCAGTTCCGTTCGAGTTCTACCTCCAATGACATGCTCAACGCGTGTCATGTCCAGCGCGAACGGCATGCGTTTCACAGATGTAATGCTCCTGTCATGCCGATGACACTCCGGTCGCGAATCGTTGGAGAGATGTCGATCGGAAGGAAATCTTGGGCCATCGCCGAAGGCTGGATTCCGGCGTGGAGCCATGGGCCTGAGCCGGAGATGTTAAGCCACGAGACGGCCTGCATTCTGAACACGAACGACGTGGACGCGCACGTGGAGATCATGATCTACTTCGCCGATCGCGAACCGACTGGGCCTTACCGAATTACGGTGCCGCCGCGGCGGACGGTGCATCAGCGCTTTAACGACCTGCAAGAGCCGGAGCCGATTCCGAAGGCAACCAATTACGCGAGTACGATCACGTCCGACGTTGCCATCGTGGTGCAACACACCCGACTCGACTCAAGGCAGTCCGAGAACGCGTTGATTACGACGATCGCGTTTGCCGGAGACGAATAACAAGTATGGCTGAAAACGTTTCCGATTTTTTGATCAGGCGCATTTCCGACTGGGGACTGCGGCGCATCTATGGCTTTCCGGGTGACGGCATCAACGGAATCATCGGTGCAATCGACCGGGCCGGAGACCAGATCGACTACGTGCAGGTGCGCCATGAAGAGATGGCAGCCTTCATGGCTTGTGCTCATGCCAAGTTTACCGGCGAAGTCGGTATTTGCCTCGCCACCAGCGGACCGGGCGCGATCCATCTCCTGAACGGACTTTATGATGCGAAGATGGATCATCAACCAGTGGTCGCGATCGTCGGCCAACAGGCGCGCACTGCCTTGGGAGGGGATTATCAGCAAGAGGTCGATCTGATCACCCTCTTTAAGGATGTCGCGCATGAATACGTGCACATGGCGACGACGCCGGCGCAGGTGCGGCATCTGGTCGACCGGGCCATTCGTATTGCCAAAGCGGAACGGACTGTCACCTGCATTATTTTCCCAAACGATCTGCAGGAGATGGAAGCGGTGGAGACGCCTCCGCGGAAGCACGGCACGGTCCACTCGGGCATCGGCTACTGCAGTCCCCGGATTGTGCCCACCGACGCGGATCTCCGCCGCGCCGCGGACGTTCTGAATGCGGGCGAAAAGGTCGCGCTGCTGGTGGGCCAGGGCGCGCTCGATGCGACGGATGAAGTGATCCAGGTAGCGGACCTGTTGGGGGCGGGCGTTGCGAAAGCATTGCTCGGGAAAGCGGTCGTTCCCGATGCGCTGCCCTTTTGTACGGGGCCTATCGGGTTGTTAGGGAGTAAGCCGAGCTGGGACATGATGAGTGAATGCGATACCCTGCTCATGGTCGGCTCCAGCTTTCCTTACTCGGAATTTCTGCCGGAAGAAGGGCAGGCTCGCGGCGTGCAGATTGATATCGACGCGCGCATGCTCGGCATCCGTTTCCCGATGGAGTTGAACCTGGTCGGCGACAGCGCCGAGACCTTGCGCGCCCTCATTCCGTTGCTGAAGCGGAAAGAGGACCGGGCCTGGCGTCGCAAACTGGAAGAAGGCGTAACCGACTGGTGGAAAGTGCTGGAGGCGCGGGCCATGAACACCGCGGATCCGATTAATCCCGAATACGTCTTCTGGGAATTGTCCCCGCGTCTGCCGGACAACTGCATTCTCTCGAGCGATTCCGGCTCGTCCGCGAATTGGTTTGCCCGCGACCTGAAGGTGCGCCGTGGAATGATGGCATCGCTTTCGGGAAACCTGGCGACGATGGGGCCGGGCGTGCCTTATTCGGTAGCGGCCAAATTCGCCTGGCCCGACCGCCCGGTGATCGCGCTGGTCGGCGACGGCGCGATGCTGATGAACGGAATCAATTGCCTGATTACCATCGCGCATTACTGGAAGGAGTGGAGCGATCCGCGTCTGATCGTCATGGTTCTGGCCAACCGAGACCTGAACCAGGTGACGTGGGAGCAGCGGATCATGGCAGGCGATCCGAAATACGAGGCCTCGCAAGCCGTGCCGGATTTCGCCTTCGCAAACTACGCGGAGATGCTGGGCTTGCGTGGGATCCGGGTAGACAAACCGGAAGAGGTAGGGCCGGCCTGGGACCGTGCGCTCTCGAGTGATCGGCCGGTGGTCTACGAAGCCCTAACCGATCCGGAAGTGCCGACGCTGCCGCCGCACATCACTTTCAAGGAGGCGAAAAACTTTGTCGAGTCGATGGCGAAAGGCGACCCGGCCTGGCCAGGGATGATTCGGGGCGCCTTCAAGGACATGGTCGAAAGCTACATTCCGCACAAGGACTAACGAATGGATTGGGTTGGCCATGGCCTTTACGGAGCGGCAGCGATGCTCTGGCAAATGCTTTGGGCGCTCGTCCTGGGGTTTGGCATTTCCGCGGCCATGCAGGTCTTCGTCAGCAAAGAGAAAATGGCGCAACTCTTCGGTCATACGAATTTGCGCTCGGTCGGGATGGCGATGGGTCTCGGCGCGGCCAGTTCCTCCTGTTCCTATGCCGCGGCCGCGGCAACGAAGACCGCGTTCAAGAAAGGGGCCAACCTGGTGCCGTCACTCGCCTTCCTTCTTGCTTCCACCAACCTCGTCCTCGAGCTCGGCGTCATTCTGTGGATGTTCATGGGCTGGCGGTTCGTTCTCGCCGAAGTAATTGGCGCGATCGTGATGGTTGCGATCATGTGGCTGCTCGTTTCGTTCACCTTTCCGGACAAGCTGGTGCGGGAAGCTCGTCAGCACGAGGAGGGAAGTGATCAGGCTGGCTGTAGTCATCACCGCGATGACATGCGTGGCGATTCTGAGCGGACCGCCCTGGGCCGCGTGGCCGACGCCTTCTTCATGGATTGGTCGATGCTGTGGAAAGAGATTCTTGCCGGCGTGCTGATCGCGGGGTTCCTGATGGTGCTGATTCCGCACCATTGGTGGGAAGCGTTGTTTCTGAGCAAAGGGCCCTACCCTCTGCGCCTGGTTGAGAACGCAATTGTCGGACCATTGGTGGCGGTGGCGTCTTTCGTCTGTTCGGTAGGGAACATTCCGCTCGCCAGTTTACTCTGGAGCAGCGGTTGCGGCTTCGGTGGGGTAATCGCTTTCATCTACGGCGATCTCATCGTGCTCCCGCTCATTGCCGCCTATCGGAAATACTACGGTGGGAAAGCGGCGGCTTACATCACTGGCATTCTCTTTGCCTCGATGGTCGGAGCGGGCATTGCAGTTGATCTGCTCTTCGACGCGCTTGGCCTGGTTCCGAGCGGCGCACGCCCCGCTCCCGCGATGTCGCACGCGTCGTTTCAGTGGAATTACGCCACTTGGTTGGACTTTGCCGCCATCGCCGTAGGGGCTTTTCTTTTTTATCTTCACTTCCGCGGTCGCGGCGGTGCACACCAGCAGGAACGAGGGCAGGAGGGTCATGCAGTCTACGCCGGTCATAGATGATTTGCGCGTGTCAGCATTCAAGGTTCCGACTGATGCGCCAGAGAGCGATGGGACCTATCGCTGGGACAGCACCACTATCGCGGTAGTCGAGGCGACCGCTGGCGGGAAGCATTCGTTAGGCTACACGTATGCCAGCGCCTCGGCAGCCCATCTGATCATCGAGGAGCTCAAAGGTGTCGTTGTTGGCCGCGATGCGATGTCGGTCAGTGCCAGCTGGGGCGCGATGGTCCGACACGTGCGTAACATCGGGCGACCCGGGATCGCATCCATGGCCATTTCGGCAGTCGACACCGCGCTTTGGGATTTGAAGGCGCGAGTGCTTGAGCTGCCGCTGGTCACTCTTTTTGGACAGGTCAGGGACGGAATGCCCATCTATGGCAGCGGCGGCTTCACGTCCTATAGCGACCAAAGATTACAGGACCAGCTTGGAGACTGGGTGGAGCAGGGCATCCAGCGGGTGAAGATGAAAGTCGGTCGCGAGCCAACACGCGATCCGGAGCGCGTCTCGGCCGCGCGCATCAGCATCGGCCCGGCCGCGGAATTGTTTATTGATGCGAACGGCGCCTATTCGCGCGAAGAGGCACTGAAGCTCGCTGACCAGTTCTCGGAGTTCGATGTGACCTGGTTTGAGGAACCGGTTTCCTCAGACGACCTCGACGGCCTGCATAGCATTCGGAGTTCGTTACCGCACGGCATGGATCTGGCCGCGGGCGAATATGGCTTCGAGCTGGGTTATTTCGCGCGAATGCTCGACGCCAGGGCGGTAGATGTTCTGCAGGCGGATGCGACACGATGTGCCGGCTTCACCGGCTTTCTTCGGGCGTCCATCCTGTGCGAGGCCCACCATATTCCGCTTTCGTCCCATTGTGCTCCGGCACTCCACGTCCACATCGGCTGCGCCGTCCCGAACCTGCGGCACGCGGAGTATTTTCACGATCACGTGCGAATTGAAAATCTGCTTTTCGACGGGGTAGCGCAACCGCGGGGCGGTCAGTTGGAGCCGGATTTAACCCGCCCGGGCATGGGTCTCGAGCTCAAGCGGGCAGATGCCGAACCGTTTAAAATTTTATGAAAACAAAAGCGATGGCAAAGCGCGGATTAGAACTACTCGGCTTGATGATGGTAGGAGAAGGCATGGTCGGCCTGTGCCGCCCGATCGGTTACCTCCGATTTTGGGAGAGCGGTCGTCCGGACTGGATGCGACGGGCGATGGACGCGCTGGCCGAACATCCGACGGCGATGCGTGGCGTTTGCGCCTGTGAAGTCGCGCTCGGGCTTTGGCTGGCCACCCAGCAACTGGAGCGGGCATGAGCGCAGTCGCTCCTTCCCGCATCGCTTCAGAATCGAATCGGCGGTATGCGCCGCCGAAATTTCGCGGGGATGCCGCCGGAATGGCGGAGGAGTTGCGGGAAAGAATCCGTGGCGAAGTTCGTTTCGATGACGGCTCGCGGGCGCTTTACGCCACGGACGGCAGCAATTATCGCGAGGTCCCGATCGGGGTGGTGATTCCGCGTGACGTGGAGGATATCACCAATACCCTCGCAACGGCGCGAAAGTTCGGCGCCCCCATCCTTTCTCGCGGCTGCGGGACCAGCCTAGCCGGGCAGTGCTGTAACGTCGCCGTGGTCATGGACATGTCGAAGTACTTCAACGGCATGATCAACGTGGACGCGCGCAGGCGGCTCGCCAGCGTCCGGCCCGGCATCGTGCTTGACAATTTGCGTGACGCCGCGATGAAGCATGGCCTGACCTTTGGCCCTGATCCGGCCACGCATAATCACTGCACGATCGGCGGCATGCTCGGAAACAATTCGTGCGGCGTGCATTCGGTCATGGCGCATTTCGCCGGCACCGGCGCGCGTACTTCGGACAATCTGCATTCGCTCGAGGTTTTCACTTATCGCGGAGCGCGCATGCGCGTCGGTGCGACCAGCGAAGACGAGTTGGAATCAATCATCCGAGGCGGTGGGCCGCGCGCAGAGATCTATCGCCAGCTCAAAGGGCTTCGGAACAAATACGCGACGCTGATTCGGGAGCGCTATCCAAAAATTCCGCGACGGGTTTCCGGTTACAACTTGGACGATTTACTGCCCGAGAAAGGCTTCAACGTCGCACGTGCGCTCGCGGGGAGCGAAGGCACCTGCGTCACGATTCTGGAAGCGACAATGATGCTGATTCCGAATCCGAAGGCGCGTTCACTGCTGGTACTCGGCTATCCCGATGTGTTTGCGGCGGGCGATCATTGTCCGCAGATCATGCAGCATAAGCCAATCGGCCTCGAAGGCATGGACGACGAGCTGGTTGGCTTCATGAAGAAGCACAAGCTGCATCCCGACGATCTGAGGTTGTTGCCGAAAGGCGGCGGCTGGTTGCTGGTCGAATTCGGCGGGGAATCGAAGGAGGAATCCGATGCCAAGGCGCGCGAGTTAATGGCTGCGCTGAAAAAGCACGGCAATGCCCCAAACATGCATCTTTACGATGACCCCGACGAAGAAGAGAAGCTGTGGACCGTGCGCGAATCGGGACTCGGCGCGACGGCGTTTGTGCCCGGCCAACGCGACACCTGGCCGGGTTGGGAAGACTCCGCCGTTCACCCGGACAACATCGGCGAATATCTGCGCGACCTGAAGAAGCTCTTCCACCGTTATGACTATGACGCGTCGGTTTACGGACACTTCGGCCAAGGCCTGGTGCATTGCCGCATTCCGTTCGATCTCGTGACACACGACGGGGTAGAAAAATTTCGCGCCTTCCTCAACGATGCCGCGGATTTGGTCGTTAACCACGGCGGCACGCTTTCCGGCGAACACGGCGATGGCCAGGCGCGCGCCGCGATGTTGCCGAAGATGTACGGCGACGAACTGGTGCAGGCCTTCCGCGAGTTCAAACAAATATGGGATCCGGACTGGAAGATGAATCCCGGCAAAGTGGTCGATCCGAATCCGCCAGACGGTGAGCTGCGTCTCGGCCAAAACTATGAACCACGCGAGCCGGCGACCTATTTTAAATATCCGGAGTCAAACGGCAGTTTTGCTCGCGCGACTCTGCGTTGCGTGAGCGTTGGTCTTTGCCGCCGGCAAAGCGGCGGCACGATGTGTCCGAGTTACATGGTGACGATGGAGGAAAAGGATGCTACGCGTGGCCGGGCGCATCTGCTCTTTGAGATGTTGCGCGGACAGGTAATCGGGAAGAACGGCTGGCGCGACGAGCACGTGAAGGATGCGCTCGATCTCTGCCTGGCCTGCAAAGGGTGTAAAGGCGATTGCCCAGTTAACGTCGACATGGCGACCTATAAAGCGGAGTTCCTTGCACACTATTACAAAGGCCGGCTGCGGCCGATCCACGCCTATGTCTTCGGACTGATTCACGTCTGGGCGCGACTTGCCTCGTTCATGCCACGCCTCGCGAACTTCTTTTCCCAAGCACCGATCTTCAGCGACCTCATGAAGGTGGTCATCGGTGTTGCGCCGCAACGCAGGATGCCGCCGTTCGCAGATTATACGTTCAAAGATTGGTTCCGCATGCGGCCCAAGTTGCCTAACGATTCAAAGCCGCCGGTGCTGCTGTGGCCCGATACTTTCAACAATTACTTTCATCCCCGCACGGCACAAGCGGCCGTTGAGGTGCTGGAGGCGGCCGGCTTTCGCGTCCTCGTACCGATGCAGGATCTTTGCTGCGGCCGTCCGCTCTATGACTACGGGATGTTGGACACGGCCCAACGCTGGCTGAAGCAGATCCTGCAGGGATTGCGAAACGAAATTCGCAACGATATTCCGCTGATCGGACTTGAACCGAGTTGTCTCGCCACCTTTCGAGATGAGCTAACGAATCTTTTCCCGAACGATCCTGACGCGAAGCGGTTGTCGAAGAACTCGTTTCTACTGAGTGAATTTCTCGAAAAACGCGCAAAGCATTTTGAGTATCCCAAGTTGCACCGCAAAGCCCTGCTGCACGGCCATTGCCATCACAAGTCGCTCATGAAGATGCGCGAAGAGGAGGCGATTCTCCGGAAGATGGCAGTTGAATACGACATGCCCGACACTGGGTGTTGCGGTATGGCTGGCGCATTCGGTTTCGAGAAGGATCATTACCATGTGTCCATCGCCTGCGGCGAACGGGTTCTGCTTCCCGCGGTACGGCGTGCGAGCAATGACACCATACTTGTTGCTGACGGTTTTAGTTGCCGTGAACAAGTGCGACAAAAGACCGACCGTATGCCGATGCATTTGTCGGAAGTCATTCAAATGGGGTTACGCCGCGATAAGAGGCGTGACTTTCCTGAGCGGAACTACGTGACGCCGGAGCCGAAGCGGCCGTCGCTAGTCAGTTCGGTCGTCGTCCTTGCCGGAATTTTGTTGGTAGGCGGTGCGCTTGTGACCCTAGGAAAGCGACACGAGTAGCACTGCGTTAGAAGTTAGAGAAATGAGCTAGGAGGAGGCCAAGAGGAGCAAGTCAAAAACGCGAACGCGAATACAACGAGCTAAAAAGGGAGTTCAAAAAGGAAGGCCGCTATAAAGGACGTGAAGAGGAAGTTGCTGCGCGCATTGTAAATAAGCAGCGCGCGAGATTCGGCGAGACGAAGGGGGAGAAGCGCAAAGATCGGAAGGGCAAGTCGCCCGACCGCGATTTACCTATCAAGAGCTATCAGCACAAAACGGTCGACCAGGTGGAGCGTGCGATTTCAAAACTGTCGCATTCGGATCTGAAGCAACTCGAGAAATACGAGAAGCAGCACAAGAACCGGAAGACGCTGCTCGAAGCAATGAAAGCGCAGATGAAAAATGGCGGATCCAACGGTTCGCGTTCTTCGCACCACAACAACAGCAGCCGCAGCAGGCGGTCACGCTCAAAGAAAACCTCCCCCTCCGCTCCTAGGAGCCGAGGGACGTCGTCCTCTAGCCGATCACATAGCCACAGAGGCGCACATAGCTCATCCAGAGCAAGCAGCGGCCGCTCGTCCAACGGAGACAGCGTTACGACCGATCATGAGAAGATTCGTCGTTGGGTTGAGGAGCGCCGTGGTCATCCGGCGGCAGTCATTCGGACGGAGAGCAATGATGATCCCGGCATTATCCGAATCGATTTTCCCGGGTATTCCGGCGCTGGTACGCTGGAAGAAATCAGCTGGGACGATTGGTTTGAAAAATTCGATGAGAAGAAGCTAGCGTTTCTGCACCAGGACAGGACAGCAAAGGGAAAGAAGAGCAATTTCAACAAATTGATCGCGCGCTAGCGCGCCCTTCATTCTCCGTACCCGAGTTGTGGACAATGAGGCTTAGCATGCCTCTCTGCCACCATGAAAGCGCACTACGTTTGCGGCGCGAGATATTTCTGCGCCGGTGGGGTTGAGCTTTTCGGACAATGTCCGATTCCGGGAGAATAGGAGCCCGGCTGAACCGGGAGGCGAGCTATGATTGCGCACATCATGTGCTGGGAATATTCGTCACGGCGGCGGCAGCCGTGTGCCTGAAATTCTCGAAGTCATCGAGCACCATCGCCCCGACGTTGTGGTGCTAACCGAGTTTCGGAACAATGCCGTCGCGCCACAACTGCTCTCGGGCCTGGATAAGACCGGCTTGAGGTTCCAAAGCGCGCCCGGTGGTCCAGCGCCCGACTTATCCGTGCTGATTGCAAGCCGCTATGGGTTCACGTCCGTGACACTCGAACGTGAACTGCGGGACTGTCATGGTGCGCTCGCACGCGTGTCACAAATGTAATGCGCCGGTAATCGAGCCGAGAGGTGGGCGCGGTTTGTTTCTCGCGCAATGGACTTCTCGAAACAGCCCACCTACGCCATTGATTATGTCAGCGGGTTGATCATCGCCATCGGCTTGACCGTCATTTTCTACAACGCGATTCGTGGACAAAACGAGCTCGCTTCGTCTCAGTTTTCCGGCAAGATTTGGCTGCTGGCTCTTGGCTCCTGGGCATCCGCTTTCGTGGTCATGTTCCTGGGGATGGTGGTCATTCGATGGCTGCCTATGGCGGCGGCCGTCGCCTCGCTTATTCTTATCCTTTTTGCGGTGATTCGGGCGGCGGGTTGGAAGGGCGTCTCCGAGGTTAAACCGCCTGAGCGACAGCCCGTAGGCGCGCTGGTCACGGTGTACTTTTTCGTAGCGGCGCTGCTCCTCTGGGGAACCATTTTCGCCAGAAGCTACTTCAGTGGTAGCAGCTGACGCGGAGATACCAGGAGTCCACAGCGGGCACCGACACGCCGCCAGAAAGCGAAGCGAGCCTAACGACTAACGTATTCCACAGGGAGGATTCAATGCTGAACAAAGTAATCTGCGGAGTGATCGCGTATGTCGTCCTGATTTTCATCCTGCGAATCTCCGGCAAGCGCACGCTATCCAAGTGGAATGCGTTCGATTTGGTAGTCACGATCGCGTTCGGATCAATCATCGCGACGATCCTCTTAGCCAAAGATGTTTCACTCGCAGAGGGAATTGTTGCCCTCGCCCTCCTGGTGGCGCTGCAGTTCGCCGTCACCTGGCTTTCTGTGCGCTGGTTGTGGTTCTCGCGTCTGGTGAAGGCGCAACCATCGTTGCTGATCCGAAATGGTGAATTGCTGCGCCCAGCAATGCGAGCTCAACGGGTCACCGAAGGAGAAGTTTGTGCGGCCTTGCGGAGCCACGGGATCTGTTTCTTTGAAGAGGTGGCAACCTTGATCCTGGAGACAGATGGAAGCTTCAGCGTGCTTCGCGCAAATGCTGCCGGCCGGAGTGCGACGACCCTTGGAGATGTTGAAAACGGCCCCGACGCTAAAGACCCGATGTTCAAAAAGAGAGCAGGGCTAACTACTGCGTGCCACCCGGGGTGATAGAAAGATTACGCCTGTGGGGTAAAAGGCCTTTTGATGAAGACTCACCCGATTGCCAGCCGTGGGACCGCCGCATGGCGCTTGATCAGCGCAAGCGTGGAAGAATGGTGGAAGGACAACACCTTTCGGCTGGCAGCGTCCCTGGCGTTTTACACCATCTTCTCGATTGCCCCCGTGTTGCTCATCGCGATCGGCGCGGCCAGCTTGTTTTTTTCGCGTGAAACTGCCGTCGACCGGATTGTGGGCGAGTTGCAGTCGTTAGTCGGACCGCAAGGAGCGCAGGCCATTCGTCAGGTGATTGAAGCTTCGAGCGGCATCGGCCGCGGGATCTGGGCCATCGTCACGGGGGTGATTACGCTCTTCCTCGGCGCGACGGTCGTATTCGCGGAACTGCAGTCAGCACTCAATGCAATTTGGGACGTGAAGGCCGCGCCGCGTCGCGGGGTCATTCTAACCTACTTGTTAGACCGACTCCGCTCCTTCGGAATTGCGCTCGGCGTGGGTTTTCTACTGCTCGTTTCGCTTGTCCTGAGCGCGGCCCTGAGCGCCATTCAGAATTACATGGATGCGTGGATGCCGGGCGTGCCGCTGCTTTGGCAGATCTTGAACATCGGGATCTCTTTCATCGTGATCGCGCTTCTTTTCGCAATGATCTACAAATACTTGCCCGATGCCGTGATTACCTGGCGGGATGTCTGGATCGGAGCCGCGGTGACGTCTGCCCTCTTCACCGCAGGAAAGTACCTCATCAGCCTTTATCTCGGACAGACAGCCGCGGCGAGCGCATTCGGTGCGGCCGGGTCGTTCGCGGTACTGCTCATCTGGATTTATTACTCGGCCTTGATCAGCTTTTTCGGCGCGGAGTTTACACAAGTCTACTCACGCATGTACGGCTCACGCATTCGACCAGAGGAGCACGCGGTGCGGGTTGGCAAGAAAGCGGACGCGGTGACCGGCGACGAGGAGTGATCGTCGCCGGAGCAACGCTGGCCCGATGACCGCGCTCACGGCACATTTTTGGCGGTAAAGATGCCGGCGAAGAGCATGATCAGGAATAGGACGAGGAAGATGGCGAACAGCACCTTCGCGATCAATGCAGCCGTGCCTGCAATGACACCGAATCCAAAAAATCCAGCGATCAGCGCAATGACGGCAAAAACAATTGCCCACGTTAGCATAACGATTCACCTCCTTTCCGAACTTCTTTGACTAGTTTTAGGATGAGATGGAGAAGCATTGCAGTTTTCATGGGTAGCTGCTGAGAAGCTCTTTTGCCCTTGCGATGTCGCGATGCAAAATCGGGAGCTGCTGCGCGACGAAGCCCTGCACGGGTTGGTAGGTGCGAAGTGCACCGCTGTGTAATTCGAAATCGAAAAAACGAATGTAATTGGGATGAGAAATATAACTGAGAAATTTCTTGTCGAAATTAGGTCCGATGAGGCCCCGCAGCGTTCTAATTTCCCGGCGCTGATAGTCGTCCAGGCCGTTTGGCGGGACGAGCCGTGTCTGTTTCATCAGCTGCCGCAGGTTATCCAGAGCCTGCTGGCGACGGTCACGCACTTTACGCGCGAAAACTTTGACGTCGGTGGTCCCGGCGCGGCGCTCCGCAAGCACGGCAAGCGCAATGTCGCGCTGCAAACCACGCGCGACTTCGCGGGCGAAGTCTTTGTCCAGTTTGCTCGTGCCGGAGTGGTTAATCATTTCCTGGGTACGCGCAGCAATTGACACCGCCGGCGTAGCGAGCAAGCAGCATGATAGAACGGCCATCAAGAAAAGTCTGGCGAACGAGAAACTCATGGCTGCTTCTTCTCAGCAGTCGCGCTGGCCAATTCCGGCTGCAGACGGCTCCGGCGAAGCTGCGGCGGGAGCCGGCGTTCGCTTCTCCAGTGCCTGCAATGTCTTCTTCGCCTCAGCGTCGGTCGGCGCCAGCTTTACGACCTGCCGCAAGTCGGCTGCCTTCCTCTCGTCGTACTGCTTCCACATTCCGTAGGCATAGGCGCGCTGGCGATCGGCCTCGGCGTCATTAGGCGTGACCTCGATCAGCCGGGCGAAATCGGCAATGGCTTGCGGCCATTTTTGGAGGCTCTGGTTAACGAATCCCCGCCGTTCCAGCGCACGTTTATCGTTTGGACTGCGTTTGAGGATGGCGTCGTAATCTTGCAGCGCTTTCTCCCAATCCTTCTTCTCGATGTACGCGTAGGCCCGAAACCGGCGTACGCTCACATCCTTGGAAGACAGTTGCAGGGCTCGATCGAAATCGGCGGTTGCGGGATCGGTTTGATGAGAATGCAGGAATACCTCGCCCCCGTCCACGTAGGCAATCGAGGGGCGAAGGAACATTTTCATAGGCGTCGATTTCTCTGAATAATTGAAACTTCACTGGCACGGCTTACCCCGTGATGGCGGAAGCATTACAACCGTGAAACAGCCGCGAAACCGGTGGCGCTGGCGCCGCTTCGCGGATAATTCCAGTTATGCGCGTGGCGATTTTCTTGGCTGTGGTGGTGATACTCGGCGGATGTGCCAGCGCATCACGTCCAGGCACGGGTATGACCGCGGCTCAAAGTCATTACAGTCACGAACTACACAGCCGTTTCTACGAAGCCTGGCAGCAGCCTTCGGTAGTTTCTGCGCCGCGCGGGAAAGTTTCAGTTCCAGTCGACGTGGAGATCGATTGGCGAGGTCGCGTCAACCGTTTTGTCCTGGTGAAGCCATCCGGATTTCCCAGAATCGATGCTTCAGTTCGCGCGGTGCGGAATCGTGTTCGCCAAGTTCCTGCGCCGCCGGGACAGCCAAAAGGGACGATGTTTCATCTGCGGATCAACTTCGACCTGGACGTCTAATGCGGCTGGACCTGCGCGATTCCGTTCGTCCTCTGGTCGACCGATCTTGAACGAACTGAGGCAAAAGAGATTTCCGCTTTCGGCGACAGTAAACTTTTGCGCGGATGGGAAGAGTCGGAGGCCTTAGCGGCCCTGATTGAGCGCGAAATCCGCGTGATCATGGGACAGGAGTAAGAGGCGGCCTGGAATTTCACCAGTGTAATGCGGCGATAACCTTTCCGTCATTTCCCGCGCGGAGTTTCCCGAATGAAAACAGTCATGAAAATAACGACACTCATATGTTGTACGGCGGTTGCAATAGGGCTAACCACCTCATCCGCCGCAGAAAAGAAGGACGACCTCCATCCAAGCGGCAAACTGATGAAAGGAAGCAACGTTGTGGATGCGAAGTTATTCGATCAGCACGGGAAGCAAATCGGCCAAATCGACGACGTGCTCTTCGACGAGAACAGCGGTGGGATGACCCACGCCATTGTCGCGGTAGGCGGCTGGCTTGGTATTGGGGATAAGGACAGTGCCGTGCCGTGGAAATTCATCCATCCGAGCAAGGACAACACGGCGGCATTCGTTCTTACGGTCGATCAGTCCCGCCTGAAGGACAGTGATCACTTCGATAAGAATAATTGGCCGGTGACCGACCAGAATTGGTACGGGAAGAACTATCAGCACTACGGCCTGACCCCAAGACAGAATGCAAAGCTCGTCCGCGCGAGTCAGGTCATTGGCGCAGAGTTGTTCAACCAGCACGGGGAGAAGATCGGAGATATCAAAAACATTCTGATGCATCCCAAAACGGGCATGGTGGCCTACGCAACGCTCGACATCGGCAAGTATGTCGGTAAAGGCGATCAACTCACGAATGTCCCGTGGCAGTTGGTGCGGCAAAGCACGAAGGACACCGCGGGCTTTGTCGTTAACGCGGATAAGGCTAAACTGGCAGGCGCGACGTATTTCGAGCCTAGCGCTTGGCCTGCTTATGATGACTGGGGGTGGCAAGCCAACACCTACGGTTATTACGGATATGAGCCGTATTGGACACATCCGATAATGTATTAATCTCATCCTAACGACGCCGCCGAAGCCGCAAACGAGAAGACGGCGCCGGCGGCGTTTCCTCATTTTGGCGAAGACCAGGAATCAATGACTCGAAATCTGACGGCATTTTCGATGCGCGTCGCGATTACCGTCAGTATTTCTGTTCTCTTTGCCCTCTTGCTCGCCTTAGCTTGGGCTGCGAGCGACGTTCTCCTGCTGATTTTCGCGGCAGTTCTTTTCGCCTGCATGCTACGTGGCCTTTCTCAATGGGTCAGTCGATGGACAAAACTTTCTCCGCCATGGGCTCTCAGCCTCGTCGTCGTCTCCCTGCTCATCATCGTCTCGGCCGGAATTTCGTTGCTCGCGCCCCGCGTCGGGGCGCAAGTCGACGATCTTTCCCACGGCATCACAGAATCCCTGCAGCAGCTGTATACCCAGATTTCGCGTTACGAATGGGGCCGACAACTCCTCGCCGGCGCACCCGGGATCGTCGGGCTTGCTCGACGCGCCGATATTCTTTCCCGAGTGACGGGCGTCTTTTCGAGCACCCTCGGGGCAATACTGAACATCGTGCTCGTTTTATTTGTTGGTTTTTACCTGGCCGCGGCTCCCCACATTTACCAGAACGGGATCGCGGCCTTGTTCCCGGCGCATCGACGCGAGCGGATTGCCGAAATCCTAAACGAAACGGGCGCGACCTTGCAGCGGTGGCTGATCGGGCGCGCCATTCTCATGCTCTCGAACGGAGTTTTCACCTTTATAGGGCTCTGGTTTCTTGGAATTCCGCTCGCCGTGACTCTGGCAACGCTCGCCGGTCTGCTGAATTTCGTGCCTAACTTCGGACCAATCATTGCCGCCGTTCCCGCGGTTCTCATCGGCTGGACGATCAGCCCTGCGCACGCGCTTTATGTGGTCCTTCTCTACTTTGTGCTGCAATCCGCTGACGGATATATCTTCACTCCTCTCGTGCAACAGCGAACGGTCGCGCTCCCGCCCGCGCTGATCATCACTGCGCAAGTGCTGTTTGGAGTTCTTGCCGGGACGACTGGTGTGTTGCTAGCGACCCCGCTCACCGCCACGGCGCTTGTGCTCGTGCGCCGGTTGTACATCGAGGACCTCCTCGGCGAACGCGACCGATCCTAAGACAACTGTGAGTACAAAAGAGAAAACACATTCGGGCGCGCGGGAAAAACACCCGACCAAAGCAACGACGACCAAGCCGCAGGAGGAATTCATCGAAATCCCGAACCGGCCGAGCGTTCCAAAACGTTCGGCAAGACGCGGCCTGCGCAGCCGACGCGGTCACCTTCCGCCGGTTTCTTGAGGAGAGCGGGTACGTGCCACCAAAGGTCACAATCAGTGTTTCCGTTGGAGTCCCGCGAGACTAACGAATTGATGCGTGTCGCTAAGAGTTCCGCCCATTCGGCTTCAGCTTTCTTGGCTGCGATCGCACTGCGGATTTGTCCCAGGCGGCGGGCGGCAGCCTTCCATTCTTACTGTGTGCGGTCACAAAGGGCGGCAAGTTTCCCAGGTGTGCGAACTGCGGAAATGAGACGTTCGACGAGGCCGAAAACGAGCCCTCGAATCGTCGACGCGTAAAAGCCGAGGTCACCCGTTAGGCTTCGGCGAATCGGTCACGTGCGCAAACCATCGCGCAACGAGCACGTCGGTGGACGAGTGCGCAATCATCGAGCCGGCGATCACGAGCGCGATGAGGTGAAAGAGATGCTCGCCGCCGGGAACTGACGCCTGAAAAAGCAGCAGTCCGTAGATCACGGAAGCGAATCCTTTCGGGCCGAACCAGGCGGCGGTGAGTCGTTCGGGCCAGTCAAGGTCACTGCCCCAGAGCGCGATAATGAGAGCTGCCGGCCGGGCGAAAATGAGCGCGAGCAAGGCAAAAGCGTATCCGCCGAAGTGAACACCAATGAAATACGCCGGAGCGATCATCGCGCCGAAAACGAGAATCGCCGCCAGCTTGAATAACTCGGTAATCAATTCGCCGAATTGATGGAACTCGTCACGCAGATCCGGACGCGTGCTCGCGATCGTGATCCCAGCCGCGAACGCAGCGAGGTAAATGTTGCCATGGGTCGCGGCTGCAAGCGTGACGACAACCAGTCCAATGGCGAAGGCGAAGAGCGGCTCAAACGGTTTTGCGATCCCGAAGAAGCGACTCGCTTCGAGGCGACAGATGCCCAGCGGAAGGAGGGTGCCCAAGGCGACGCCCAGGATCAGTTCACCAGCAAGCTGGAGAAGGCCCGCTTCGCGGTGGCCGACTAGGCCGAGGAGCGCGAGCACAATGGGCAGAGCAAGTCCGTCATTGATACCGCTCTCAACGTTCAGAAGAAAACGTAGCCGTCCCGGTACTTCTTGCCGGCCGATAATAGCCGCGGCAAAGACTGGATCCGTTGGGGAAAGAATAGCGCCCACGAGTAACGCCACCGGCCATGACATGTCCGCGAGAAAGTGTCCGAGAGCAGCGGTGATCACGAGGGTGAGCGGCAGGCCGAGAAGAAGTGCGCGACCAGGAAGCCGCCAGGCCGCGGCGATATCATGAATGCTCGCACGCATGCCGTCAGTAAAGAGAACGCTGCACAACGCCCCTTCCGCTATGCGCCGCACAAACTGCTGATGCGGGTCACTGTCGAGGAGATGGAGCGCCGATGGGCCCGAAATGAAGCCTGCGATGAGAAAGAGCACCGCCATCGACAGGATGCTGCGCCCCGCCAGTTCGGACAGAAGCAGCGCGACCAGAAGAGTGATAGCGAAAACAAGTAGCGGCAGCATGCATCTCTCGCGCGTTACGGTGGCGTGATGTTGCCGACAAGTACAAAAGAGGATCGCTTCATAAAGCGACTTCGAAATTGTGTCCTTCCCAGCGTTGGGCACCCAGCCAAAAGAACGTGAAAACGAGCGAACCGCTGGCCGGCAGTTTCGCGCGAGACATGTCAACGAAGTAAACGCCGAGGTGCGTATCAGTAGCTTCGTCGTCGCGGGAAGATTCCCAGCCGTCGATGCTCCAACGTACGATTGCGGGCGCCAGTACTTCTATCCGCAAATCCTTGTCTAACGGGATCGATTTAATTCGATCGCAGAAGCGCCAGCTTACGAATGACGCACGCACTTTGCGCTCGATATACCGTTCTTGCGTTGCCGGAGGAGTATCGAAGACTCGCCCGTCGCGTAGCGACCGCAAGAGCTTGATGTATTCCGCGTGGGCCCACGCCAGCGGCATGCCCGAGCCGCTTGGCCGCCCACAATACAATCCACGCTCCGGGATGTCATGAGTGTCCCAAACTTGTTCGGGAATCATTCCGCCTTCGCTGCTGAACGCTTCCATGGCCTTCAATAAACGCTGCGCTTCTTCTTTTCTTCCGGCAGTCAATTCGTAATGCGCTCGCTCGCCCGTAAGCAACGGCCAGGCGCGGCCGGTCCCTGTGCCGTCGAAGGCCGAGCCGTCAGCATGCTCCCCGTACCGGTCGGTGTTATATCGGCGCCAAGCAGGTCCGTTAGGCGTTTCCACTTTGAGAAGGGAATCGATCACCTTGATGGTGTTAAGAATCCGCGGGTTGTTTGCTGCGCGCAGACCGTAACGCACCAACGCCAGTGCGTCCGTCGCAATCATATCGTATGCAACCATCGCGGCTGGCGGAGCTGTGTTAGCCACGTTGACCTTACCGTTTAAGGCTGGGTAACCCTCGGCGGATTCCGGCGTGATTCGAACATAGTACCCATCCACGTCGTAACGGAGTGCCAGTTCCGTGTGCCGCGCATACGTCCATCGCTCGATGCTGTCATTCCAAATGTCCGCCGTTTCACGCAAGTAATCGCACAGCTCCGGCTCGAGCGAAAATTCTGCCGCCTCAACCAAGGCCGCTATCTCGACCGCAATCGTGTACGGAGAAAAGCCGCCGAGTTCTTCCCAACGATCCTGTTCTGTAACAGGCCCGTGCTGCACTATGAACCCGAGCGCCTTTCGCACCATCGGCCAGAGCCGTTCCAACTCCTCGCGATCGATCAACCTCTCGCGCAAGGCTGTGGCCACCAGTAAAATGGGAAATGCGCTCTCATCCATCTGGCGACCTTCCGAGTAGCACGTGCCGTTGACCCACATGTTTTGCGGCCACGAGCCATCCGCCTCCTGGGTTACCGAAAGAAAACGCAGAATCTTGGCCGCGCCTAGCGCGCAGCCCGCGGCGAGCAACCCGCCGGTGACCTGCACGAGGTCCCGCACCCAGACAATGTGGTAGCCTCCGCGATCCTGGTCGCCTCTGGCGTAGCCCCACGGTATCGAGAGGCTGGCCACGATTCCGCCGGGGTACTTCTTCGCCTGTTGGCTATGCAGCACGGCTGTGCTGATACGGTAGTAATCAAGCCCATTATCCCGCTTTTTGTCTGCGAGTTGCTGCAGCGGCTTCTGCCAATCCTGCCATTGTCTGATATACTCCCGGCGCGCGCTCGAGAAGCCATCGAGTAGACTAGCTCTCGCATGATGCGCCGCACCTACCGGGTCGTAACCGAACCCGAGCGCGAGCGTGAACGTACCATCACATTTTTTCCAGTCGATCTCAGCCGTGAGCCCGACATTGCCGCATCGCGCGCGTGGGTAAGTCCATGTCATGTCGTTATGCTGCTGAAAATCCCGCCAGCCGTCCGAGACGCCGACATAACCCGCCGAGCACTTCAGGAACGGCACGGAACAGGCGAGGGCGAGGGCGTTCCCGTCGCGCTGCGCGAGGAGGATCTTCTGCCCCCAGAGCGTGTCGATCCAGGCAGTGTTATCGCGGCCGCTGATCCTCAGATGCGGTGCGAGTAGAACGTGAAGCTTTAGATCGCTGTCGTCCCGGACGTGGAAACGCGTTCGGACCAGCACGACGTCCAGCTGCGGGTCGGCGAGGATTTCCTTCTCCAGTCGATAACGCCCCTCTTTGCATTCATTCGTTAGGCGAAAGGCGGGGACGCCCGGTGCCAGGTATTCGACTTTGTGGCTGGTTCTGTCTCTCTCGTCCGAGACAAATCCCGCGCCGTCGCTGACGATAAATGCCAGCTCGCGCGTGCATGGGCTGTCCACTTCGGGCCAGTAGATTTCGTTGAGGACACCGTTACCCAGCGTGAACCAGACGGCGCTGGCGGATCCGGTCGCCGTGCCCACGCCGATTTTCGCACTCGAAGTCCAGTGCGGCTCGATTCCAGGCCGGCCGGGCGCTTCCTCAGGTTCGCTCATTCGATGTCAAGGCGCCTGATGATAAGATCGGCCGTGGTGGCCGATCCCCGCCACGAGCCGCTGATGAGGATGACTTCCCTTTGTTCCTCTTTCTCATGATGCTTCTTCGTTCTTTTTTGTGACCGCTATGTTGCCGGACGATTACAACGACGCCATCTCCGCGCTTGTCCGCCCTGCGGATCGGGTAATTACCGCAATTTAATCTGCCCGAAATGTCGCCGTCAGATCGGTGGAGTTCCTTACGGAATGCGCATTCTCCTCATCGCAGCTGTCCTTGTCAGCGGTGCCACCGATACGGCCCGTGCCGAACCGCCGGATCAGCTGCCGCCAACACCGACTCCACTGGTAACGAACTCACCGCCACCACGCATGCCCTATGTCACGGCCCGGGGGAGGCCGTCATTCTCGGTTATTACGCGCGATGAAGGCCCTAACTACAACGTGTATGTGACGGTGGGGAATGCCGAGGCGAAGAATGTTCAGGTATCAATCCACTCCGCTCAGCTCTGGTTAACCTTGCCACCTAGTTCCGAACGCGTAGGAGCGTCCGCCAAAGCGTTTAGCCTCCCGCATGACGCAATCCTAAAGGTAGCCGGGATCAAGCGTGGCAAGCATTCTCTCAAGATTATCATTCCAAAGAAAAAAGGCACCTAGCCGGATAGCCTAACGAAATCGGATAATATATTTAAGTTTGCCCTCCAAGCCACCGCCAACGCTGGTCGAACCGACCAGCATCCAATGCTTCGAAATGCGGTACCGGGAAATGAATGATTGCGTGCCGGTCTTGGGGTCAATGCCGCCGAGATCAAACTCGAACCGGCCCTGAAAGTCGTTTTTGGGTGGCTCTGATTCACCGCCAAAAAGTTGGTGGTAAAGCTGCTTAAGCGCAATCCACGCGGCGCGTCCGGCCACTCCGCGGCCGCCGTTGGCCATCAATTCATCACGTGTGGCTCCGGTGGCCAGAAGCGCGATAATATCCTCCTGTGGCAAAGGTGGTTCACTCGAAAAAATCGTCTTTGGCTGTGCAGCCGTCCCGTGAACGTAAACATTGATGCGATAGTCTCGCATCTCAGTGACGCCGTTCAGATCTATTTTTGGATTCAGTATTGCGGTCTCTGGTGAGAAATAGGCGGATCCTCGCGTCAGTTCAAGTCGGGTGAAAGGCAGAGAGATCGCAAAGTCTCGCACCTTCGCAGAGCCCTGCAGAAGCGGATGGCTTCCGGTGCCGCTCAGGTGCAAATCGGCCAGGACTTTGCCATGAGCGAGATTCCCACGGACCTTAACCGGATCGGCCGTTTTGATCACGACGTCGAAGATCCAGTTGCTTAGCGGCGGCGTCTTGACTGAAAAAGCCGTATCCTGCTGAGGGATCCCTGAATCGGGAGCGGGTCTGCCCGGCAAACCGATCGGAATAATCTCGATGTCCTTGAGAAAGCGGCTTTGCGTTAGGCCAAGCGAACCGGCGACGTGCGCGGCAGCGAGTGGACCGCTAATCGAAAGATCTGCGTTGGCGCGGACGTTCATCGATTCGCCTCGCGCGAGAAGAATGCTTTTGCCGCGTAAACGCAGGTCGAGCAGCGGCTTGGTCAGTTCGTCCAGCTGCACTGTGCCGCTTACATCGAGAGGACCGCCGGCAATCCGCATCCTGGCGCGCTCGATGGCGATCCTTCTGCCGTGCAGTGTTAATTTAATTTCGCCGCTACTAATTTTCGGGAACGCGGTGCTGCGCAGTCGCAACGCAGGAAGCTGCACATCAACGGACCCGCTCAGGGCCGGTTCCCGCACGGTCCCGCGAAGCTGCGCCTGCAAGCCGATCGTTCCTTCGGCATAACGGATCTGCGGTACCAGGTCGGTTACGAAAGCGATCGATGACGGCGGGAGCGTGAGGGAGAAGTCGAGCGGCGCGTCGCGGTCGATGGTTCTGTTCCGAACCAGCCTTGCAACATCTAGCGGCATGTTCCCACTCATGCGCAGCGGTTTAAGTCGCTGCGATCGAAGCGTGGCATCGAATGTCAATCGCCGCTCGGCGAGGTCGGCCTCGAGGTTGGCGTTGACCGCACCCACCTTTTTCAGCACAGCCGCATGCACGGAGTCGGCTGCGATTTTCAGACTGCCGCGCGGATCTTCCAGCGTGCCGCTGGCTTCGAGGCGGGCCGAAACCTTGCCGCGCAATTCTTGCTTCGGATAAAAAGGCAACTGTCCCAGCTCAATTGTTCCGCGCAGCTTCGTGGCGAGCTCGTGCGTTGCCGTTAGGCCATAGGCACCGAATCCGGTAACATTTCCACCGTCGTGGAACTGAATCCGCAGCCGTTCCAGGTTCGCAACCTGATCTTCGATCAGAAGGGCGGCCCCGAGACTGTCAATGTGCAGCTTTCCGTAACGAACGTCAGCTCCGGAAACCCCGATAGCGCCGGATATTTTGCCGTTGTGCTGTTCAAGCCGGCCTTTGACGGACAGCTTGCCCGACAGCTTCGTTCCCGTTTTGTTCGCGACGAATTGTTTCAGGTCGGGCGTGTCGATGTCGACCACGGCATCAACCTTCCCGGGATCGAATTTCGACCATCTGTCAGGCACCGCTGTTTGCGCCTCTATTTTCACCTGATTTCCCCCGCGTTCTGCCGTGAGGTCGACATGAGCCTCTCCGTTGACGATGGAGAAACTGCCACGCGCATTCACCGCGCCCTCTGCGGATTTCACCAGCGCGTTGAGATCGTTCAGCTGTGCCTGGAGCGAGCCGCGCGCCGTAAGGTTATGGAATTCGCTCAGCGTCTTGGGCAAATCAGCGGTCGCCGTGACAGAAATATCATTCCCTTGCTGATCAAGGGTGAGCTCCTTCACTCTGGCTTTTCCGTCGGTCAACTCAAGCCGCGCTTGCAAGTCCATTGGCGCAAATCGATCGGCGCTGGCCACGTTCTCCATCTCGATCTGCGCGTGCCCGTTCCAAGTCTTCGGCCGCATGGCCGTGCCTTTAAGGAAAATATTCGCTTGCCTAACGATGCCGGTGAGCGCTGGCTCAAGATGAAAATAGTCGGAGAACTCCGCCAGCGAGTTGTCTTGGCTAGTTAACGAAAGCTTTATGTTCTCCGACGTGTGCAGGTCGTTCACACTCGCTGAGATCGTTGTCGGGCCGCCAAAAAGAGACGCGTTAAGACGAACCGCGACCCCGCCACTGCTCAGCTGCGACATATCAAGCTCCACTTCGTGGATCTGCACTTCGGGTCCAAGCCCGAGATGTTTCAAAGCGAGCGTGCGATTGTCGTAACTCGCGGTGGCATTGATGCCGCTCCAAGTATGGACGCCGGGGATTTGCAGCATCGCAATGCGCAGCCATCCCTTCGTATCTGGTTGGAGAAGAATATCCATGTCGTGCAGGACGAGATCTTCTCCCTTTTGCCGCACGCGCAGATCGAGGTTCTCGATTGAAAGCTTCTGCGGAATTAGCGCGGGAAGTTTGAACCCGGTCTTCTTCTCGCCCTTCGAGGCAGTTTGTGATTTGTCGAGGATCACCTCGCCGTCATGGAGCGCTATGCTCGTGAGAAACCCGGGCCACCCTTTCCGGAGAAGGCCCCAGAGCGAATAGTTTAGATCCAGGTCTTTGATTTTGAGGTGATCGATTGGCCCGGGTTCAGTCGGTCGCGCGCTTAAATTCGATATGCGCAAGCTCGTGAAAATCGAACCACCTAACGTGTAAGAGATAGTGAGATGCTGCTGCTCGGCTGTGCGAAGAATAAAATAACGGGTGACATGAAAGAAAATGGGCCGGTAGAAAGTCGCCACCAGCAGAAGGAGCGCGAGTAAGCTCCACCGGATCCATTTCGAGACTGCCCGCATCACGCGAAGAACCTTGAGCGGTCTTATGGCAGCTGTTTTTCGCCTCCATTACACCGCTGCAATTAACGGGGAGCGTTATCAGCCCTTCGGAAGGGTTCACAACGGAGGCTCCGTTTCGACCGGACCTTTTATGTTCGAGGTCTGTGACGGGCCTCGGGAGCGTGGTCATCTCTTCGCGACGCTCCACGGTCTCCTTTGCATGCCCCCCGTGGTATCGACCTCGCTTTCCCTCGAAATGGCGTGGTCGTGATGCCTAGCAATGAATCCAAATTCAGGGCTGCGTTCAATTGCTTCTGTTTCCTCACCGTAATAAGCTGGCAAGGGCAGTGCAATTCATCGGCCCCATTTTTGGAGTCGATGGTTATTCCATTTAAGGACCTGCGGGGGTGTAGCATTGCCGCATCCGACGGCAATATCGGAAGCGCGATCGAACTCCTTTTCAATGACGAAACCTGGAGCGTCCGGTACCTTGTTGTCGATACGGGGTCGTGGCTTGCAGGAGGCTTGGTCCTGCTCGGTCGAAATGAACTGGGTCGAGCTGACCCGGAATCCGGCACGATCGCAGTTGCCGTAAGCAAAAAGGAGCTGCTTCGGGCACCTGGTATTCAAACGGTGACACCTGTCTCAATTCAGCTCCGAAAGCTCGAACGAGAACGGCGACAGGCTTTGACGGCCCCTGCCACGCCCCCAGCGGGAAGGGGCGCTCCCGCTAGCACGAGTCCGTCAGCGAACCTGCGGCAACGAAGTGATCCCCATCTTCGATCAAGCGCTGCCATAGCCGGTACCTATACATTCCGTACGCACGATGGAGAAATTGGCACGGTCGAAGACTTCGTTCTGGATGACGAAGAATGGAGGATCCGTTATTTGGTCGCGCGAGTCGGATTAGTCCTGTTCGGAAAGAAAGTTCTGGTGCCGTCAGACCTGGTGCGAAGCATCTCTGCGCAATGCAAGGAGATAGGCATCGACTTAACTTGCTCTATGCTGAAGCACGCTCATCGGTTTCGTCCGGGCGAACCGATACCTAGGTCGCTTGGATAGTGCTGAGGACATTCTCCGGTCCGCAACAGCCGTCCCCGAAGGGATGCATCACGCGCCTTTAAATGTGGGACCGGAGGCTGCCAACGAATGTCTGGGGCGGACGAGTGGCAGGACCACAGTGAACTCGCTACCTTCTCCGACCGTACCACGCAGGTCGATGCGTCCGCCGTGCATTTCGACGACGGCTTTGACAAGACTCAGACCAAGCCCAAGGCCGGGAGTATTGCGACTTTCGTCTGCGCGGTACAAGCGTTCCCAAACGCGTGGCAGATGCTTCTCCGAAATTCCAATACCGTTATCAATAAAATGAATTTCGGCGTCGTTCCCGAGCTGTCGCATCGAAATTAAAACGCGGCCTCCGAGATGCGTGTATTTGAGAGCGTTATCGAGCAGATTGGCGAAAACCTGTCGCATGCGCACAGGATCCACGCTCGCCAAAATTGGGGAGTCTGCCTGTATCGACAGATCTATTTCCCTTTCCTCGGCCACGTGCTCATAGAGGTCGACCACGTCGGTAGCGAGCGAGCGCAGATCCGTTTCCACTACATTCAACTTGAGCAAGCCTGCTTCCGCTTGCGCGACATCCATCAAAGTTCGAATAATCGTTTGCACACGCTCCGTCTCGTCTAGCGCATCCATGATGCCATCGTTCCCACCCGCGCCCATAGACTGAGTAGCTAACGAGCGCTCCAGCGTCAGGCGTAAACGCGCCAGGGGCGTGCGCAGATCATGCGCTACATTATCCAGTGAGTCGCGTAGCGTACGAATGAGCCTCTCGTTTTGGTCAAGCATTCGGTTAAAAAGGACCACCAAATCCTGTACTTCATCGTCGGCTGCTTGTTCCGACACGCGAATATCCATCCGCCCTGTGTTGAGGATTGACGATACTGCAGCGACCAGCTCGCAGATGGGCTTTGTCATGCGACGGGTAAGCAGAGCTCCCCCGATAACCCCAAGGAGCAGGACGGGCGGTATGACCATGATGAAGACCTGGCGAAACTTGCCCAATAGCGTCGCGCGGCTGTCGCTGCTGCGGCCGACCTGGAAAACAGTTCCGTCGTCAAGAATCTTTGAGGCGAGGGTGAGATCAGTCTCGGAATTGCGCGGTACGCGTACCCACGCCAGCGCGTGTGACTGTGTCGCCGCATCGAGCCGGCGCAGATCCGCATCGAACCAGTCTTGTGGCATAACGAGCAGTTCTACTTTGCCGTGTTTTGGTACAACTCGAACAAAGAACATCCGTTCTTTCCGCGCTTCGTTCACCCTGGTGGTCCAATCCCGCAAAGCGGGAATTCCTCCGCCGCGGTAGACTGCCACGTACTCGCGCAGGCGGGCTTCAATGACATCGCGGTCTTTACGATCTATCGCAGCTGCGAGCAGAAAGTAGATCAGCGAAAAAAGTAATCCTGCACTAACGAGATAGATCGCGGCGTGCCAGACGTTCAGCCTGAAGGTGAGTGTTCGCGTGAACTCACTGAGTCGCTTCCAGTACATATCCCATCCCGCGGACGGTTCTGATCAGTTTGGGCACGAAGTTCCTATCGAGCTTGTTCCGCAGTCGGCAGATAAGCACGTCGACCACATTAGTCTGAGGATCGAAGCTATAGTCCCACACGTGGTTCAGAATCATCGTCTTGGTCACCACACGCCCTTTATTACGCAGCAGGTACTCAAGGAGGGAAAATTCGCGTGCTTGTAGATCAATCTTTTGCCCGTTGCGTGTGACTTTGCGACTGAGTAAATCAAGTGTCACATCGGCAATGTGCAACGCACTCGGCTCCGTTTCACGGGAGCCACGCCGGATTAGTGCGCGCACCCGCGCAAGCAACTCTACAAAAGCGAACGGCTTTGATAGGTAATCATCACCGCCTCCTTGCAACCCGCGAACGCGGTCGTCGACGCTCGCCTTTGCGCTGAGGAACAAAACAGGAACGGTAGACTTTTGCCGGCGCAATTCCTCGACCAGGGCAAGACCGTTTACAGACGGCAACATGACGTCGACCACTGCGGCGTCATAGTCGCTTCCAGTCGCCATGATAAGACCTTCGTCGCCATCGACGCAGTGATCCACGGCGAAGCCAGCTTCCTCTAGTCCCTTAACGATGTAGGAAGCTAACTTCTTGTCATCTTCAACGAGAAGCAGTCGCATGGTCTTTTAATCGGTTAGGGCACGAGGCGCTTTGTTGGACTGCCTCAGCTTAGATACACCAAGTAAAAGCTGAAGGAGATTGCGCAAAATAGTAATAGGAGGGTGGTGCAAAAGTAGAGAACAATGGCCGGGCGGGTCGCCTTCAACGCTTGTTCCGGTTCGTTTCGAACGGATTCACGCAAAGTGCCTCGCAAGGCCCAGGGATACAAACTCAAGGCCAAGACCAAGGTAGCGAGCACGAAGGGCAGCCAATGCGCAATCATTGCGCCGCAGACGATGAGAACGATCCCTCCGATCCAAGATACCATCACAAAAGGTAAAACGCGTCGTGGCAGCGACGCGGGATATTTCCCGCTGCGCACAACACGGTAAAAAAAGATGCTGAAGGCTGTCGCTAGAATGGAGGCGCTCAACAAATCTACGACAAACATAAAAGATAAGATTCTTTCGGCTTTTTACTGGTTGGGTCTGACTCGCGCATTTCGAGAGTGTTACATATGTGAAAGGTGGTCCTTGCGCCTGTTGCTAGGCCATGGACGTGAGGGGCGCGTTGCGCACGGTTGGAATGGGGCTGCGACGCCGGGCGCTTGATGTCTCACCTACCTCGACGCGCTGTCTTCTGACAGGTCGACACCGTGCTAGCGACCTGCATCGACAGCGCGTCGATTTCGGCATCGGAACGGCACTATTCCGACGACTTTCAGGTTAGGCGAGCTTTCAGTCAGAGGCGCCTAACCTTTATGAAGAAGTCGAGTTAAGTGAAGACATGATCGAACATGGCCGTAATCGTCGCGGACCAGGATTACCACGACCTTGCCGGCTCATTACGAATGAGCAGCCGGTCAGATGCTGACAGGGCAAGAGGATCGTGCCGCAGCTGTGATCGTCGTCTTGCTTGCATGTAATTAATCCGAAAGATCCCGGTCACGTGCGAAGCAGAGCGTTCTTCTAAAACCGAAGGGATTTATGCCGATCGAAATCATCGTCGATAAAACACGCCGTCGAGTCACAACCAGATGTAAAGCCCGGGTGAACGAACAAGAGCTTCGGAAAGCGCTAAGGTTTCTCGGTCACGATGCAGAAATCAGTCCGGGTTTCGCGTTTGTCTGGGATCTTTCCGAGATGCGAACAATAGAACTCTCACACGACCTACTTGCAGCCTTGCTCGTAAAGCAGTTTTGGCCTTCGATGAAGGCGATACTATCAGTTCACAACGAGTTGGTAAAAGCACCACCGTCCTCAAAACGATGACGTAACGTACGCGATGGAATCAGACGCGGCGACTCGGTATGCGGCATCCGCTCAACGCCCGGATCAGGTCGCAAAACGGGCGCAGGAGAAATGGGCCAACTAGTGTCACATCACGCAACGCCTAGTCGTTAGTCCGAAGGTTCAGCTTCCATACCCAGTAGCCCCACACATTTGCGTATAGAAGATAAACGACGTACGGAGCGAAGCACCACGCTGCAAAGAGATCGCACTTGAAGAGAAGCACGAGTAACGCAATTGCAACTGCGCTGTATCCGATCCCAAAATAAAAGGCCTGTCGAAGAGCGCACGTCCGGAAAAAGAATACATTCCACACCGCGTTGAGAATCATAACGCCACCTAACAAGGTGAACGCCACGGCGGACCGCAATGACAAGAGCAAGAGCCTCGTCAAAACGATGAAGCAGATTGCATAATAAACCGCGCCGATGCTGATCCAGGCGCGGAACGGCATAGAGTAGCTCGGCGACCGCAGAGACACCATTCGCTCGCGGACGCCTTTCCCCGCGCAAATCGCCTCCAGTGTCAGACCGAGTAGGCAAACCGCGATCGCTAGGAGAACAGGACGCGTCACGGCATTCTAGGTCAGAAATAGCGCTGCTATAATCAGGACTATGCCTGTGACCGAGGCATTCCAGAAGAGCACCGACCGAAATAGACTCCAGCCTACACCGGCAGCGATGACATACCCGATCCGTCCCCAGAAATAAAGATGCGCGCCCAGGACCGTCGCTACGCTATGATGGCTTGTTGCGTGCGCGACCAATGCGACGGCGGCAAATATAGGAAATGTCTCGAGAAAATTTGTGCAGGCCTGGTTAATACGATTAGCCAATCCGCGTAATGGCGGAACCTCACTCTCGCGGTCGCTAGCCGTCCAGCGATATCCTCGCTGCCAGCTAATTAGATGAGACGCCATGATCAGGTGCGACAACCCCAGCCCTGCGCTAGCTACCAAGAGGGTCAATTCGTTCAGCATTCCGCGAGTTAAGCACAACGGGTCCGCTGAAACAGCTACTCACGAACAAACGTCGTTTGAAACCGATCGCGCAGCGTCTCGTTCACCTAAGAAAAATGATCAGCCGTCACCTGCTATTTTCGGGCCGGTTTTCATTAAAATTGGATAAAACGTTTATAGACGATTTCGTTAGGCAAATCTGAGTTCTTACGAAACGCGCGCATAATGATTGTGGGTCGATTTCGGTAAAAGACTCGCCGATTGAAACCTCTAACGATCAAAAAACGGGAAGAATTTTTCTGTAGCTAATTCCGTAGCTGGGCCAATTTCACCCAAGGCGCGAGCGCTTAAGAGTCAGTTGTTTTCTCGACGGAAGGATCGTGGAAGAAGCTTTACCGAGAATCATTACCGCGGGGAAATTACTCTTTTCCAAAGAGGTGGCCTATTTCGTAGCAAACTTTGAGGATACCAAAGTGTAAGTCTGGCTCGTGTGTCGTCGCCCGTCTCGGAAAGCCAACCCTGTGCACTATTCTGTGCTAGCTTTTGTGCTAGATACCAGGGTTCGATTCCCCTTACCCGCTCATTTTTCTGAATTCTCGAGAGAAAACGGTGAACCCCTGTCGTCAAGACCGTCAAAAACACAGACCGCGCAGACTGCGTCCTGGTGTCCCGCTAACGAGAGAATCGTTCGCCGCTGCCATGCGCACGGCCAAGAGCAACCAATGTTTCAAGTACCTCCGCGACGTCGTCAGGTTTAGCGCGAGCGAAGCGTTTTGCAAGTTCCTTTGCGGTTGCTGGCATATCAGACGAGTGCAATGCGACCTGCACGGATCTTACTCGATCGGCTAGCGATTTGGGCCAAACCAGCCATAGGATCCGTTCACCAGCATTGCGTTATTCGTCAAGACTTTGTATTTGCCTACTATTGAAAGCCTACGCGCCTTACGTTGACCGTCTGCGCCACCTTGTCCGCTTGCCGTCGGATGGTGAGGCCTTTCAGTCACTAGCACATCACGCATTGAATGGAGGTGCATCGGCATGCCTCGCAGAGCTCGTACCGGATTACAACCTGAAGCGTACCGGTGCTTTCTTCTCGAGCGCAGCGTTTTCTGAACGGGTGACGGCACACATCCGGCGAAGAAAACGAACCGCTTTTGTTGTCGCCGATCCAGCCTGCGGGGCTGGGGATTTCTTAGTGGCCGCGGCCCGGCTGCTGCCGGTGCGTCGTTCACTCTCTCAGACCCTAAAGCTATGGTCTCGACACTTGGCGGGTTTTGATATTCACCGGGAATTTGTCACAGCAGCGCGGCTTCGCCTTGCGATCTTGGCTCTGAGCCGGGGCGCGCGATTTGATCTTAATGATTTGCGCCAAATAGCAGCGATTTTTAGCGAAGTGCGCCATTCCGATGGTTTTCGCGCGCTACAGGATCTGGAAGGCATCACGCATGTTCTCATCAATCCACCTTTTGGATCTATCACGGCGCCCAAAGGTTGCAGCTGGGGCGAAGGCAGGGTCTCGAAGGCAGCAGTTTTTTTTGAGCGTTGCCTATACAGCTTGAAGTCGGGAACTCACGTCACGGCAATCCTCCCGGACGTGCTCCGAGCTGGCAGCCGATACGAGAAATGGCGCAATATGGTGCGCGAGAAGGCCGCCGGGATCCAGATTTCCCAGTTAGGGAATTTTCGGACGGCCGATGTCGACGTGTTTCTTCTGAAGCTGTTGGTCCGATCGCGAGCCGCCCATACGGAAGCGGGAGGTTCTTCTCGCTCATGGCTCGCTGGAATATCTTCGGATACCGTGGGCGCCAGGTTCGAGATCTCCGTGGGCGCAGTTGTTCCACACCGGCTCCGAAAGCAGAAGGGACGCCTTCACAAATTCATTCATGCGAAAAATCTACCAGCTTGGGGGATTTTCGACCCAGTGAGCGAGAAGATCTCGTTTTCAGGTCAAGTGACATTACCTCCCTTCGTGGTCATAAGGCGGACCTCCGGTCCAGCTGATCACTGGCGGGCACTCGCTACATTGATCGTCGGAAAGAAACAGGTTGCTGTTGAGAACCATTTGATCGTCTGCAAACCGAAGTCCGGCGGTAAGCGGGCCTGCAGCGAGCTGTTGAAGAAACTTAAGACGAAAAGCACCAATAGATTTTTGAACAAGCGGATCCGTTGCCGACATCTCACCGTTGGCGCCGTAAAGGAAATACCTTGGTGAAGAAGGGAAATCTTCGATTCTCGCCGGACATCCTCGCACGGTTGGGCGAAGAGCTCGTGCCTAATCCAACCGATGGTTTGCTTGAACTCGTGAAGAACGCTTATGATGCCGATGCTTTAAAATGCACCATCAAGATCGAGAAACAGTTAATTACGATTGAAGACGACGGAGATGGGCTGACGGACGACGACATAATTCAAGGCTGGCTCCTAATTGGGGGCTCGAGAAAAGACGTCAAACATCCGACTAAGCTCGGTAGAATTCCAGTCGGCAATAAGGGCTTGGGCCGTCTCGCCGCGCTTCGCATGGGCCGACGTGCGACGCTCGTTTCACGGCCGGAATCTCGGAAGGGGCTCGCATACCACATCACAATTCCTTGGGACGAGGTAGAGCAGCGCGACTTCGTCGAAGAAGCCTTTTTTGAGATAGAGGTTTTCAAAACAACACGACCGAAAGGCACCGAAATCACCCTCGATGGACTAACAAGACCGCTAAAACGAGAGGACATAGAGAAGCTCAGCAAGGCGCTTGTGTTGCTGTCTGACCCTTTCGACAACGCAGCCGGCTTCGTCGCCTCGCTTCAGTCGAATGTGTTCAAGGATCTCGTGGGAATCGCTAAGACAAACTATTTTGCCGACGCAGATTTCCACCTGCACGCTGCCGTAGATAGGAATGGCAAAGCGAAAGCGCAGGTGCTGGATTGGCAGGACAAAGTTTTATTTTCGAGCACGCACGCAGAGCTTGAGAAGAGGCGCTACAAATTGCCGCCGGCCACTTTTGATCTTTGGAATTTTAAATTGGACGGCAGAAGCTTTTCTTCGAAAAACTCACCGATCCAGGATGTGCGCGAATGGCTAGGTGTCGTTGGCGGCGTTCACCTTTACCACCGAAAAATGCGAGTGCGTCCATTCGGAGACCCTGGCTACGACTGGCTTGAAATGGATCGCAAACGTGTCGGTAGTCCAGAGGAGCGCCCCTCCACGAATAATTCGGTCGGACAAATCAAGGTTGCCGATATTGACCAACTATTGACGCAAAAAACCGATCGGAGCGGCTTCGTAGAGAATGAAGCGTTCCACGAATTGAAGCGATTTGCGATCGACGCATTGAATTGGATGGCGACTCGTCGACTAGGCGTGGCTGAACAGAAACGCGAAACGAGGCGGACAAGCACTTCGCCAGGTGTCGTGAAAGCCAAGCAGCGTTTAGAAGATCAAGTGCGCAAAAGCGTGCCGAAACGACATCAAAAAACGGTTATAACGGCTTTGAGACGGTATGAAACGGCGAAGCAACATGAGACGGTCGCGTTGAAAGACGATTTGCAGCTCTATCGAAGCCTAGCGACTGCAGGGACAACATCGGCAGTATTCGCGCACGAATCACATAAACCCCTAACAAATATCCTAAGCATAGCTGACACGATCAAGCACCGCGCGCGGGAGCTCATGGGTGAACTTTTTCATCAGAAACTAGAGAGCCCGCTTCAAGTACTAATCAAAGCAACGAAGGCTCTGCAGTCCTTCTCCCTCTTGCCCCTCAACCTTCTGAAACGCGAGAAGAGAAGATCTGGCGCCGTAGACTTAGGGGAAACAGCGACCGACTTGGTCAAATACCTCAAGCCATTCTTTGCTGATGCGAAAATTGACCTCAAGCTTCATCTGCCCAAGAAGTCGCTGCGTGTGGCGGGATCGAAAGCACTAGTGGAATCTATTATCGCGAACTTGGCGACGAACGCCTTGCAGGCATTTCGAATGAAAGGCGCGCGGGTGGATGACCGCATTGTACAGGTGCGAATTTCACAGGAGGAAGACGACGCGGTGATCTCGGTAGCCGATAATGGGCCGGGCATTCGTGGAATCGGGACTGATGAGATTTGGTTGCCGGGGCAAACAACATCGCCAGATGGTACCGGCTTCGGCTTAACGATCGTTCGAGATTCCGTTGCCGACCTAAGAGGCAGCCGAACCGTGATCGGAAATGGTGAGCTCGGCGGGGCTGAGTTCAAGATCGTTCTCCCGTTAACTCGCTAGATGACGACAGTTGCAATAATCGACGACGACACTGAGGCGGCTAAAACCGTTAGTTACGCTGTCGAGGATGCGGGCTTCGCCGCATGGATTTTCGCAGACAAAGGACAAACCGTTGCTTCGGCCGTGGATAAGATTCGGGATCATGCCGAAGCCGCAGTCTGTGACCATCGGTTGAGCCCCCTTGGACTTGCGAATTTCGACGGCGCGGAGTTAGCCGCTCAGTTGATTCTCAACAAAATTCCCGCGGTCGTGATTTCCCAGTTTGTAAGCCAAGACTACGACGTCTCGATTCGGCGATGGCGCGAAACTGTGCCAAGCGTCATTAGCAGGGATGAGTGCCGTGCCGAGACCATTCGGGATGCTCTCGAGCTCTGCCGTCGAGAGATAAATGGCGAAATTGTTTCTGCAAGGAGAAAACACAGAACTTTAGTTCGGATCGCTGATATTCAGAATGAGGCTAACGAGCTTGTCATTGATGCGATTGTGCCTGCGTGGAATCGGCAGCGTGCCGTTCGCTTTCCGGTCGCATTGATGTCGCCCGATCTTCAAAAGGAAGTGAGAACAGGAATGTATCTAATTGGTTATGTGAATCTCGCTGCGGGCCAGCCGGAGGATCTCTTTTTCGCTCAGTTCGAGAGGGCGCAGCCGTTGGATGAAGAACGTGGCAAACGCTAGCGCATTCATCTTCGACGTCGGCCACGGCAGTTGCGTGCTCGTAGAAGATGGCGCGGTTTTAACAGTCGTGGACTGCCGCGATTCGCCTCTGCTCATCGACTTCTTTTTACAGCGGCGAATCAAATTCGTTACCCAGGTCGTTATCTCCCATGCTGACGCCGACCATATTGACGGAGTGCTCGCGCTCATTCAGAGCGACTACGTTAGACTGGGAACCGTCTTCGTAAACGCGGATGCTAGCAAAGATACGGTTGCGTGGACTGATCTTCGACTGGCGCTGCAGGATGCGGCGAGGCGAGGCAAACTCCAAGTTCGAATCGACATCGGCGACGGAATGGCCGAGCAACTTCGACACGAAACGGTCAGTATCGAAGTCATCGCGCCAGGAATTGCGTCGCGTCTTTCCGGACCCGGCGGTCGGACAGCCCAAGGCGCAGCGGCCAGCAGCAACACCATGTCAGTTGTTCTTCGATTACATCATGACGGACACCCAGTGATGTTAATCCCTGGCGACCTTGATCAGCCTGCCCTCGATGATGTTGTGAAGAGAGAAAAAGACATCCAAGCTGACGTTCTGATCTTTCCTCATCACGGTGGCCATATCAGCGCGGCATCAAGTCAGGAAAAGAGCCGCGCCAAGAATGAAGACTTTGCAAAGCAACTCATGGGTTACGTAAAGCCGCATCTTGTCCTCTTCTCCATCGGGAGAGGACGATTTGAAACACCCCGCCCAGAGATTGTCGCCGCAATACAGAATGCCAACGCAAACTGTTATGTTCGCTGCACTCAGCTTTCCGAACGATGCGAAAAAGCAAAACTCCCCTCGAATGACGCGCACTTAAGCCGGCTTCCGGCTGTCGGCCGGCCAAAGAATCACTGCTGCGGCGGCTCGCTACAGATCGTATTCGCCGGCAAAGCGACTATGCGCGGCGTCGATCAGCGTCTTCACGACCACTTCGTTAAGTCATCTGTCTCCACGCCATTATGTCGATCTCGTGGGGGAACCCGCTAACTGCTCTCTCACGCGTGGGCACCAAGAGTTCGGCAAGCGTCCTAGTCACGCCCCCATAGGCTTTACTCCAACAGCCAGAGTTCAGCCTTTTCGATATCGAAACCTGCGTCATTCAACTGCGACCACAGTTTCTCTTGTAGATTCGTAGGCAGACGTTGCCATTTTGCTTCTGCAGCCCAGTGTCTTTCCGCTCGCTCGTTAGCACGATCAAAGGCTTGTTGGGTATCAGGAATCAAATCTTGCTCCTCTCGCGGCGGATACTCATTCGCGAGGAATCTTTCTATCTCAGATCTAACGATCAGCGTCTCCAGCCGTTCAAGCGGTTCGTTTGCCAGCATTGCCAACAAGCTGTCGAAAGTCTTACTCACGGTGCTAATAACGTTCGAACTCTGACTTGTCGATGGGAGCGGTTCTGGCATGACCACCGATTACGGGTTGCAGTGTGACGGAACATTCATCCAGCTTCGGACGACCGTCAGCTGTTAGACTCGAAAAAGTTATCGGCTCCACGAATTTCGCGAATCCATTTGGGTTTGCGAAACGATCAGTGTCTTCGAAGATCTCGTCACCAAACGCAAACATCACCGTGTAATTACCGTTCGGGATGCCGGGGATGTACGCTTTGTTGGTCGCGGAGATCGCAACAGATACCAGCCTCGATTCAGACTTCGTGTCGATCAGTTTAACCACTGCGTTACGGCGGGTGCCGTTCTGGACATACATTTGTCCTTCGCCAGAGCCGTATGAAGGAGATTCGGCTAGGATGTTGTTGTTCTTAAAAGGAACAGTTCTCGCAGCCGGCAGCGATTGCGGTGGGGCGGCAATTCCATCGCTCGTGGAGAACCAGCGAGGAAGGAAGGTCACGATCAAAAGGCCGGTTGCAACCGCCGCGATCGCGGTGCGCATATAAGGCTTCCAGCCTTTCTCGGGAAAGGGGTTGCCGAATGCAGCGCCGCAGCCTCGGCAGTTGAACTGTGTGTCGGTGCGTATCAGCCGATTCGGCTTCCGACAGTTAGGACACGTGAGTACCAGGTCGTCAATCAAGTCGGCCTTTATCACGCGGCTCCTCATTCGATAACCAGGACAACACGTGATGTATACCACACCACCCCGCCTGTGTGAACGGATAATCTGACGCGCCAAATGGCGCGGCACCACAGACCGGAGGGGAATATCGTTGGGCCGCAAGTCCGTCGACTCCGGATCGCGCGGAAGATGTCACAGCCGGACTTAGCTGCGAGATGTCAGCGCCTGGGATGGGATGTCGGTCGAGACATTGTCGCGCGAATCGAGGGCCAGGTTCGTCTCGTCACAGATGCCGAAATAGCGCTGCTTGCCCGCGCCCTCGTCGCATCAGTTTCGGAGTTGTTTCCGTCCGCCACGGCAAAGATCGGAATGCGCAAATCCTAGGGACGGAATTTTTGTGCTAAAGCGGGTCGGCGCTGTACGTTAAGGAATTCGTTCACAGACTGTCAGGAAAAAGTTGGTCGTTTTTCTAGAGGCCCTGTTTTCACAACGAAATGTGTAGGGATGCGACGCTCCACCGGTATACCGGACGAAGTGCTCCAAGTGAGAAAAGTCCCCTCCAAAGGCACACAAGTCGGGATCATCGATCAATGTTTGGAGCGGTGCACCTACTATAGCATCGGTAAAAAGCTGCCTAAGCCGGTAATGACGCGAAATGGCTTGAAGCAAATTTGTTCCGCTTATCTTGCTCACCGCCGCGATTATACCGTCCGGATGGTCCTCGCGGCGGATTCGTTGAAATCGGCGAATTAAAGTCTCCGGAGAGACCAGCGCCTCGTCGGCCAATTTACGAAGCCGAGTTGGCTCTATGAAGCAGCCAGGATCCCCATCCCGTAGCATGAGCCATTCCGGCAGCAACAACGCTGCCGCCACCGTATTGCATACTCTTTCAAGACTTCCGATCGATGCTGCCCTTTTCAGCTTGAACTTCTCGACGGGTGTACCATCGCGAATATCGAACAACATAGTGTGAGCGATCTCGTGAGCGATGGTGAAGCGCGCTCGCGATCTAATCCTATCGGGAAGATTTCGGCCGGTTCCATCTGAGGCAAAAACGTCGGTGAGCGTTTCCCCCATTCCTGGATCGCATCCGATATATACGGCGAAGCCACCACGCACGATGCTGACACCGCCGAGAACCAAAAGCTGGCGGAACTCGATCCTCTGGACACCACAGTGGGCCGCGACTGCGCCCAAATCTATTGGAAGGTTGCGACTGACTTTGCGGGTGATTGCTTCGGCAAGCGTTAGGCAATCAGCAAGTGGTTGACTCCAACTACTCGGCTGTCGGCGCGCCATCGTGACCTTTTGCTTCCGCGACGATGTCGACCAATTGTTGAAGCATTGCCCTATTGTAAACTAATCCTTCCGCCGGCAATAGCTCAGCAATTCGGGTCGTAACGAATCGTTGCCCCCGCGCCTTCATGAGTAAAATGTCCCCCTTCGCTTGCCGAAGGGTTGCTCGATCTGCTTTTGAAACCTCGGCACCGCGAAGAAATTTGTTCAAGAAGGCGTCGACAGCCGCGGCGTTCGCAAACAATCTGTCTTCCGAATCTTTCTCAACGTCTCCAGTGGAAACCGGTATCTGCTCAAATCGCTTAATGAGTGCATGATGGTCGAGCGCCCCGTTGTCATCGAGCAAATCCCTAAAGCGGCCGGATTTTACCATGGCGGATAAGACGATTTCTGCTCGAGAAGGTTGAATCGCCGCCGTTACAGGTACCGTCTCCCTGCTGACTCGAGCTTCGGAGAACTCCCGGAGCTCACGGTCCAAATAAGCATCGTTAGGTACCTGCCCCGGCAAGATGTCTCCACCGCTCAAGATTTCAAAGAGGACCTTCCCCGTCACTGAAATGATTTCCTTCCACCTTGCTTCATGTGGACGCGCCACGCTGACGGCCAAGCGCCAAGTTGATTGATACATTTTTTCTAGTGCCGTTACCGAATTCTGATGGTCCCCGAAGATCTTCGGATTTAGACTTCCGATCTCGCGCAATCTGGCAGCCTTCCTCGGGTCTCCATGCTCATCAACGGCACCGTCGGTAACCAGAATATTTGCCAATTTCGCAGGACCTGCGGCCGGAGGACAGTGAATCACTACGCTGCCCAATGGTAGTGGGGGACTCAAGCGGGTTTCTATCTTACGTTCCGCCATGGCGCGTATGTGCGGGTCCAGGAATTTCGCGGCAATATCGGCAACCGTTAGATCGTGCAAGCCCGCGATACTGATGTCCGGCAGCATGCGAAACACAATCTTGTGATAACGACGCGCTTCCAGCCGTCCTAGCAGCCTCAACGCCGCACGCATGTCTCGATGGATGGTCCCGATCGTTGGGCTGCCGTCACGGAAGAGCCGTGCGGCACCAGACACGCTCTTGAGGTTCTTTTGCAGATTCGTTAACTCATCGCCCGAGAACTCATCCCCGTCGCCTCGATCCGCAACTGCGGCCAAACAGGAACTCGCGGCGTCACGCAATGCCGGAAGCTGCTGGGCGCTGCGCAAAAAATCTCGCAATCCACCAACTGTGAGTACGCGATCATCAAGGATCGCTCGGGCCGCCGACGCGGTTTCCGAATTCGTCACAAGGCGACCTCGCACCCGATTAGCGACCTCACGTGTGTAGGCTGCGCTTAAATCCTCATCCGCGAGCAAATCGCGAACGATCTTAGCAGCCTCTTCGACCTGATGAAGAAAAACCGCGTCACCAACGTAAGCGAGATGCTCCGGTAGTCGTCTCCAGCCAATAAATTGGATCGCAGCGCCTAGTAGGGCGCCGGCCACGCATTTTGTTGGATGATAAAGCATTCGCTCATATACGAAATATCGTGCTTGCAAAAGATTGATGAGCTCCCCCGGAACATCGGTTCTCAGTTTATGCGAGAAAACTGAGATGGCCGAGCGCAGGCATCGATGGGAAAAAGGGTAATCGATCTCGGTTCCGTTGACCTTGAATGGGGGCGTGTACCAAGGAATCACGGTCATGTTGGCAACAATCCGAACCGGATCGTACTCGATCTTCAGGCCGGCTGCGCGAGCGTCGCGTCGAGCGTAGTCGAGAAGGTCCGCGCAAATCGTGTTGCCAATAATATCGAGTAGGAAAACATCCCGTCTCGGATTGAACTCATCTTCCTCTAGAAGCGGATGACCTAAAGAGGATAGTATCTTTTTGATCAATTGGTCGAATGGATACTCTGAGGCGGGCAGGTGCTTCGCCTGGGCAGATTTTTTGTCCTTATGGGCAATGTCGAGATACAAAAGAGCGCGCATGCTAAAGGCCAAGACGCGAAGAAATTGCTCGAGTTCAGAGGCGGTCACTTTACGCATGGAGTTTGGACGAGGCTGAAACAGGCCCTTCCATCGATTTCCAACATACGAAATGAAGTCCGGTGAGTCAGGAGGGGTACGCGAGCTCGGAGCATCTAAATACCATTCGAGCCAGAGGCCATGATTGCTGCGGTCGGCGGGTTCACGGCTATTGAAGGCCCCCCAATCGGTCGCGTCTTCGTTCCTTTCGATCCATCCGAGATATTGAATCAGGAGCCTGTAATAAGCAGATGCCTGTCGCGCGGGTTCATCATGCTTCACCGGTGCAAGATGAATTTCGTCTTCGAGTGTGTGCCCGAACGGCGCGTGAGTTAGATCGTGTAATAACGCCATTGCCCGAACCGCTGGCTTCCGCGAACGGGCAATATTCGCTATTTCCTTTTTCGTCTGTGTGATCTCTCCCGATTTGCCGAACGGCAGTACATCGCCCGCATGTTTGAACAAATCGGCAATGATTGCCTCCATCATCTTGTCCGCTTGTTCAATTACCCCAACGACGTGGTGAAGGCGCGAGTGCGACGCGTCGAGAAACACTCGATCCGTGAGCCCAAGCTGGTGCAAGTCATAGAGGCGCTGGAGCGGCGGGGTGTGCAACAAATCCAACTCGGTTTCAGAAAACCGCTGATCATCGTTCAAAACGGTGCGAATGCGTCGGTTAAGTCTAAAATCAGGAGGCTGCTCGTGGATGGGCATAACGAACACTACTATGCGCTAGATCTCGGTGCCTGGAAAGACGTCGAATCAACACAAAAGGCGACTACATGTCTGGAGGGTCCGACGCTCCTCACCCCGGTACCAACGCTGTCATCCGCCCCACTGTGCTAGATTTGTGCTAGAAGATGCGCCTTTCATCCCCTTGCTGGTCCTCCATTGACCGCTCCACGGTTGGAGTGTATCGCCGGCGGGGCCGGGAGAAATAAGGCCAAACTTGCTCTTTCCAGCACAGTGGGATCCGAAGCTTGGAATTCACGTGACTTGAAGTCGCGGCCGCACTGACCCTATAGTGAGTCGTATTAATTTAAATCATACCAACATGGTCAAATAAAACGAAAGGCTCAGTCGAAAGACTGGGCCTTTCGTT